>VFQP010000059.1_pt1 | contig 335500 bp, 323 predicted proteins | sample 3512351 | NCBI WGS metagenome assembly VFQP01 (sample SAMN10412372, study PRJNA504923) | tailings metagenome | isolation source: Relicate 1 Philex TSF1 revegetated site | place: Philippines: Tuba, Benguet | collected 2017-08-29
ACCTGGCCCTTGCCGTTGCCGGCCGTGTCGCGCCAGTAGAGCGCCATCATCAGGCCCTCGAAGGCGAAGAGCGCGGTCAGCGTGTCGCCGAGCGAAATGCCGAAGCGGGGAGGGGGCTGGTCGGGGAAGCCGTTAATGTGGCGGATGCCGCCCATCGCCTCGCCAACGCTGGCAAAGCCCGGGCGCTCGGAATAGGGGCCGGTCTGGCCGTAGCCGGACACGCGGACCATGATCAGGCCAGGGTGATCCTTGTGCAGATCGTCTGGCCCGAGGCCCCATTTCTCCAGCGTGCCCGGCTTGAAATTCTCGACCAGCGCGTCGGATGCAACGGCAAGGCGGCGCACGAGGTCGCGGCCGCGCGGGTCGCGCATGTTGGCCGTGACGGACTTCTTGTTGCGGGCAAGCGTCGGCCACCAGAGGCTGTGGCCCTCATAGCGGTGATGGCCCCATTCGCGCATCGGATCGCCGGCGCCGGGCGTCTCGACCTTGATGACTTCCGCGCCGAAATCGGCAAGGCGCGAGCCGACGAACGGACCTGCCAGCAGCTGGCCGCATTCGATTGCGCGGATGTGGGCAAGTGGCCCGTTCGGAGCCCCGCCACTCATTGCGCCGCCACCCGCTTGCCGTCCACGCCGGCGAGAAAACCGAGGAGCATGTCGGAGAAGCGCCCGCGCATCTCGCTGCCGGCAACGACATGGGCGGCGCCTTCGAGGACCACGCCATGGGCGGTCGGGATCATCTCCTCGATCGGCTTCGTCAGCCGCGGGCCGGTGACCACGTCAAGCGGGCAGTGGACGACGAGCGTCGGCGCGATGATCGAGGCAAGCCGGCCATCGGTGACGTCGTGGGTGAGGCAAGCCTGTACCAGGCGCTCATGGGCCTGCAGCCGACCTTTGAGTTCGCGCCAGGGACCGTCAGGCCCGAGGATGCGATGGTGGTTGGCGAGGTAGAAGTCCTCATCGAAGGACCACAGGCAGACGAGTTTCTGGAAGGCTTCCCAGCCCATCTCGCGATGGACCGAGAGCAGCATCTCCATCTGGTGCGTGAAGATTGCGTCGGCCTTCGCCCATGTCCCCATATTGACCATCGACTTCACGAGATCGGGGCGCTTGATCGCGATCTCCTGCGCGATGCAGGCGCCGATCCCGACAAGCCCGATCAGGTGAACATCCTTCCAGCCGAGGTGATCGAGCAGGCCGATCGCGTCGTCCGCATAGAGCTTCGTCGAAGGCTTGACGGACAGGTCGTCGCCTGATTCGGCCACGCCGCGATGATCGAAGATCGCGACGGAATAGTTGCTTGTCAGCCCGCGGGCGAGGTGGCGTTCCCCGCCATGGCAGAAGGTGCCCCAGCCGCCCATGCAGAGCGCGGGTGGGCCTGAGCCATACACCTCGTAGTACATCTGGTGGCCGTTGATCTGAGCTACGGGCATTGCACCCTCCCTTGGTTTCTCGTTGCGGCGCTGTGGCGCCGGGGTCAGCGCGCCGGACGGAGCGTTTCGATGTCCGCTCGGCGCGCGGCGGCAGTGTCGGTCGCCTGCGGCGGCTTGAAGCCGGACACGCGCCACTGGATCAGCGAACTCGAAATGCCGAGCGCTGCGCAGAAGGCGCGGTAGGCGAGCGCCTTTTCCGACTGCTCGACCGGGATCGCCACGCAGACATTCAGGCTGCGGGGCTCGCCATTGGGATGAAAGAGCGGGATCGGCCGATGATTGTCAGCCAGCCATCGCTCCATGCGGCGCATCAGGACCATGCCGGCGTCGCGGTCGGGCGCCATCGGCACCCGGACGACGAAAGTATGCCAGCCAGAGACCATCGCCGCTGCTCCTTCGGCCTAGTCAGCCGCCGAACTCCATGGCCCGCCGTTTGCGCACCAGCTGCGAGGCCGCGACCGCGAGGATCAGGCCGCCGCCGTAGAAGAGGTCCTGCACGAAGTTCGGGATGCCGAAGATCTGCAGGCCGGAAATACCGGTTGCCAGCAGGAGCACGCCGAGGAACGAGCCCCACGGGTTGAAGCGGCCGGGCACGATCGACGTCGCGCCGAGGAAGGCGGCGGCGAAGGCCGGCAGCAGGAGCCCGACGCGCGAGGAGGGGTCGGCCGATCCGTTGACGCCGACGGCGAGGATGCCGGCGAGCGCTGCGATTACGCCCGAGCCGATCAGCGCCCAGGCGCGCACCGCGTCGACGCGGATGCCGGCGAGGCGGGCGACTTCGCGGGCGCGCCCGACGAACAGCAGCCGGCGCCCCTGCGTTGTGTATTCGAGGAAATACCACATCACGAGGCAGAGCAGGACGGCGTACCAGAACGACATCGAGATGTTCAGGATGCGGGCCTGGTTCACCCATTCGATAAGCGTCGGATTGGCGCCGAAGATCGAGATCGTCCGCGACGCGCTGATCCACTTGGCGATGCCGAGGACGAAGGTCGCCATGCCGAGCGTCACGATCAGCGAGTGGATGCGGAAATAGAGGATGAAAAAGGCGTTCAGCGCGCCGATCACCAAGCCGACCAGGAGCCCAATCACGACCGCGACCAGCGTCGGCGTGCCCATCGCCGAGATGAGGATCGCGACCACAAGGGAGGCGAGGGTCATGGTGGCGGCGATGGACAGGTCGAAATCGCCAGCCGTCAGCGGCAGGAGAAGGCCGAGCGTCAGGATGACGAGCACGCCCTGCGTACCGAACATCGTGGAGAAATTGTTCCAAGAGAAGAAGCGCGAGGAGCCGTAGACCAGATTGTCGATCAGCGCGAAGGCTGCGATCAGCAGGATCCAGATGCCGATGATCGCGTAGCGCTCGACGAACTGCTTGGTCGCGGGCTTGGCCACCGTGCGCGGGCGGCGCTGCTCCTGCAGGGTCATGACCTTGCGTTCAAGCTCCGCAAGTCGCGCCTCATAGGCGGCGACCGACATGGGTTCGCCGCCGCTCATTCCGTCAGAGCCGTCGTGTTGAGGGACAGACCGGTGTAGCACTGGAGGGTGATCTCCTCTTTCGTGACGTCCTTGCCCGTCAGCTCCGCGGTCACGCGGCCCTGGCCAAAGACGAGGACGCGATTGCAGATCTGGGCAAGCTGCTCTGCGTCCGTCGATGCGCAAATGATCGTGGTGCCGGCCTTGGCGGCCTTGTCGATCGCGGCGTAGACCTGCTGGCGCGCGCCTACGTCGACACCCTGGGTGGGTTCGTCGAGCAGGAGCAGCCTCGGTCCGATCTCGAGCCATTTCGCCAGCAGCACCTTCTGCTGGTTCCCTCCCGAAAGGCTCTCGAGGTACATGTTCGGGTCGCCGGGGCGCACGTCATGCGCGCGGCCCATGTCGCCCGCCCATTTCGTCATGCCGACTCGGTCGAGGCCGAATTTCGAGACGAAACGGCGCAGCGATGGAAGCGACATGTTATCCGTGACGGGGAGCGAGCCGGCGCCGCTCGCGCCAAGCCGGTCGGCCGGCAGATAGGCGATGCCCATCTCGATCGCACGCAGCGGCGTCATGTAGGCGAGTTCGTGGCGCACGTCGCTCAGCATGATCGAGCCGGCCAGCGCCGGCCGCGCACCATAGATGAGGGCAGGGACCTCGTCGAAGCCTGCGCCGATAAGGCCTATCAGGCCGATGATCTCGCCGGGCCTCAGTGCGATCGACAGGTCGCGGCAGACGACGCCGGAGAGATTGTCGATGCGGATCGATGCCTCGCCTTCCGGCATCGAGGGGTGCGCAATGTTGTAGCTCTTCACCTTGCGGCCGACGATCATCTCGACGAAATCTTCCGGCGACGCGCGGGAGGTTTCGAGCGTGCCGGCGAGGCGACCGTCACGCAGAACCGTCGCACGGTCGGTGATCTCCAGGATCTCATCGACATCGTGGCTGACGAAAATGACGGATGCGCCGCGGGCGACGACCTGGCGGACCATCGCAAACAGCCTGTCGACGCCGGCCCGCGGGAGAAAGGGGGTCGGCTCGTCGAGGACAAGGATGCCTTCGCCGCCGTGCTCGGCCTGTGCGGCGCGCACTTCGTTCAAGGCGCGCACGATGGCGACGAGGCAGCGGTCGACCTGCGGCAGATCGGAGATGCTGGCACGTGGATCGATCGCCAGGCCGTAATCGGCGAAGAGTGCGCGGATGCGATCTTCCTCCGCCTTCCAGTCGATGCGCAGGCGCGACTGGGTGGCGAAGTCAGACAGGCAGATGTTCTCCGTCACCGAGAGCGTTGGGATGAGGCCGAGATGCTGGTGCACGAAGGCGATGCCGAGCTCGCGAAAGCGGCCGGGCGAAAGCGGGAGTGCCACGTCCTTGCCGTAGAGGCGCAGGACGCCGCCAGCTTCCGGCTGGTGGAAGCCGGACAGGATCTTGATCAGGGTGGACTTTCCAGAACCGTTCTGGCCGAGCAGCCCGTGGACCTCGCCACGCGCGACCGTCAAGGAGACGCCGTCGAGTGCGACGGCGCCTCCGAAACGCTTGCTCAGGTTCTGGAGCTCAAGCGCGGGAGTTCCCGCTGCTGCGAGGCTCATGAGCCTGTCTCCGCGAGAGGGCTCGGATCAGTCGAGGCCCCACAGCGTGCGGAAGCCCTGGATGTAAGCATCGCCGTAGCCGTCATACGTCGCCGGGACGCCTGCCGTCTCGACGTTCTCGTCGTCGAAGATGTAGAGCGGCGTGTTGAGCTCGGTGACCTCGCCCTCGTCGCACAGTACGCGCAGCGTGCCGTCGATCGAGGCCCAGCCGACCCAGTTGAGGGACTCGCCCACATTCATCTCCATCAGGTCGCCGTCGCGGATGAAGTCCAGCGTGAAGGGCGTGCCGTTATAGGAGGCGATGCGGACGTCCTCGCGGTTCGACAGCGTGAGCGCCGGGATGACGAAGGCCGACATGGAATCGTAGATCGGCAGGATGTAGTTGATGCCCGGATCGGCCACGAGCGCCGACTGCACTTCCGGCTGGATCTGGCTGCCCCATTCGGTGACGGGCACATTGATGTAGCGGTGGGTGCTGCCTGGCGCGTTCTCGTCCAGATAGTTCTGGATGGCCTGCACGAACGGCCCGGTGGGGAGGATTTCGTCGGAGCCGATGATCACGGCGTTGACAGCGCCTTCGGTCTTCTCGATCGCCCAGGCCGCCATGATCTCGCCGGCGCGCGAATAGTTCATCGCGAAATTGCCGTCGACAAGCTCGCTCTTGGTCTGCGTAACGTCATAGAGATGGGTTGCGACGACCTTGATGCCGGCTGCGCGTGCTTCGGCGAGCTGCGGGCCCATGGCCTCCGGCGGGACGCCGCCCATGATGTCGATGACGTCGTAGCCTTCGGAGATCGCGGTCTGGACCGCCTGCACCCACTGGTCGACGTTGAGCTGGTTGTCGGAGACGGTGATGTCGAGCCCGACGGCTTCGGCCGCTTCCTTCTGGGCGTTGCCGATCTCCACGTTGAACGGATTTTCGGAGGTCAGCGGGATGACGTAGAGCTTCTTGCCCTCTGCGCATGCACGCGCATCGAACGGCTCGCCGGGGGCTTCGAAGGCGGGCAAGGTGCGGGCATCGGCTACCAGCGCGCTGGCGGCCTCGAGGTTGGCATCCTGCGCAAAAGCGCTTCCGGAGCCGACGATTGCGGTGGCGGCGATCGCCAGTGCGGATACCCCGGTCGACATCATCCTGTACATGGGTTGATCTCCTTTGTTCCCCATTATTGACGTAACGCTAGCATAGGAATTTCTGACTCACAATTGGTCTGGACAAACGTCCGGCTTTGGGGTGCTATCCCCCTCAGGGACCGTCGGCAGCCTCTCCGGCCGAAGCTGGGCTTTTGCCTTGCGAAGTCGCCGAGGACAGTCTTCCATGCCCTAAATGACGTCGCGGCCGAGCCGCCGGAAACAACCGGAGCCGCCGCGACGACAGCGGAACCATTCAAGGGGAACACGCAGTCCATGACCCACCACGACGATCCCGTACGCAAGTACGAAAGCCGCATCGCGGAGCTCGAAGAGCGCCTGAAGCGCATGGAGCAGTTTGTCAGCTCCGGTTCGATGCCCGCAGGGGTCGAGTCCGTTGCCCGCAAGGCCGCGCCGAAGATCGGGCAGGGCTATCGCCTCGGTGTCGACGTCGGTGGCACCTTCACTGACCTGATGCTGATCGATGAGAAGACCGGCAAGACCTACGTCGCCAAGGTCTCGTCGACCCCGCAGGACTCTTCGATCGGCGTCTTGAACGGCATCGAAAAGATCTGCCGCGAGACCGGGATCGATCCCTCCGAGATCAACTTCGTGATGCACGGCACGACGGTTGCGACCAACACGGTTCTGACCGGCTCGGGCGCGCTGGTCGGCCTCATCGCCACCAAGGGCTATGGCCAGACGCTGCAGATCGCGCGCTCCTTCGTGCCGGGCGGCCTCGGCGGCTGGGTCATCTACAACAAGCGCGATCCGCTCGCGCCGCTGGAGCTGACCATCGAGGCCCATGAGCGCATGGGGGCCGACGGCAAGGTCGTCACGCCGCTCGACGAGAAGCGCGTGCGCGAGGACATGAAGAAGCTCAAGGACGGCGGCATCCAGGCGCTGACCATCAGCCTCTTCAACGCCTACACGAACGGCGCGCACGAGCGTCGCATCCGCGAGATCGCGCTCGAAGTGATGCCCCGCATCCCCGTCTCGATCTCGTCGGAAGTCATGCCGGAGATGTACGAGTACGAGCGCACGGAGACGACGGTCGTCAATTCCTACATCCGCCCGGTCGTCGAGAAGTATGTCGAGAACCTGTCGGGTGAACTCGATCGCCGCATGAGCGGCGTGAAGCTGCAGATCCTGCGTTCCGATGGCGGCCTTTCGTCGGCCGAAGCGGCGAAGGCCAGCCCGGTCAACCTGCTGATGTCCGGTCCTGCCGGCGGCGTGTCGGGCGCGATCTGGATCGGCAAGCAGTCCGGCTTCCCGAACCTTTTGACCTTCGACATGGGCGGCACGTCCACCGACGTCGCGCTCATCCAGGACTTCGTTGCCCAAAAGCGTCGCGAGACGCGCGTTGCCGATGTCACCGTTCGTGCGCCATCGATCGACGTTCGTACGGTCGGCGCCGGCGGCGGTTCGATCGCCTATGTGCCGGAACTGACCAAGGCGCTGCGCGTCGGCCCGAAGTCGGCCGGTGCGGTGCCGGGACCTGCAGCCTACATGCGCGGCGGCACCGAGCCGACCGTGACCGACGCCAACATCGTGCTCGGCTACCTGCCGGCAGCCGCCCGTCTCGGCGGCGACATGAAGGTCGATCCATCGCTTGCCGAAAAGGCCGTCAAGACGATCGCCGATCCGCTCGGCCTGCCGATCAAGCGCGCAGCCGCGGGCATCTACGACATCGTCAACGAGAACATGTTCGGTGCGCTGCGCCTGGTCTCGGTCGAGCAGGGTTACGATCCGCGCGACTTCGCGCTCATCGCCTTCGGTGGCGCGGGTCCGCTCCACGCCAACGCGCTCGGCAAGCTGATGGGCTCCTGGCCGGTCATCGTGCCGCCCGGCCCGGGCGTGCTTTGCGCTTCGGGCGATGCCACCACGCGTCTTCGCGACGAGGCGTCCCGTACGCTGGTCGTGCGGTTCGAATCGACGACCGACAGCGAGATCGAGCGTGCCCTCAAGGATCTCGCCGATCAGGCTGCGCGGACGCTCGAAGGCGAAGGCGTGGCACGTTCGGAGCAGTCGATCGAATATGAACTGGACCTGCGCTATGCCGGCCAGGGCGCGTCGATAAACGTCATCATGACACCGGAAGAGTTCAAGTCCGGCGGATTGAAGGAAGTCGCCAAGCGCTTCGACGACCTGCACGAGCAGATGTTCACCTTCAACCTCGACCAGCCCCACGAGCTCGTGAACCTTCGCGCTGTCGTGCAGGGTGCGGAGACCCAGGTCGCCGCGCGTCTGATCGAGGAAGGCAACGGCGATCCGTCGCGTGCCGTCACGGCCGAGACGACCGTCTTCGACAGCGGGAAGGACCATGCCGCCAAGATCTACGCCCGTGACAAGCTGCGGGCGGGGGACCGGATCGACGGCCCCGCGATCGTCACCGAGATGGACTCCACCACGCTCATTCTTCCCGGTCACTATGCCGATGTGGATAAGGTGGGCTGCCTGCTCATCCGCCCGGTAAAGTAACGCGACGCGAGCCAAGGGAGCAAAGCTATGCCTGCAAAAATCATCCAGAACAACGAAACCCCGTTCCGCCGCGTCGACGTCGAGCCGATCACGCTCGACATCATCGAGAACGCGCTTCGCAACGCCCGCGCCGAGATGGATGCCGTGCTGTTCCGCACGGCCATGTCACCCGGCATCCGCGAGCAGCACGACGCCTTCCCGATGATCGCCAACTCGCAGGGCAAGATGGTCGTCGGCCAGTTCGGCTCCTTCATCTGGGGCTTCATGAACGGCTATGAGGGCACAATCGAGGAAGGCGACGTCTTCCTGACGAACGATCCCTATTTCTGCAACGGCGCCGTCAGCCATCTTAACGACTGGCTCGTGATGAAGCCGTTTTTCCGCGACGGCCGTCTGGTCGGCTGGGGCGCCATGTTCGGCCACCTCACCGACGTCGGCGGACGCGTTCCCGGATCGCTGCCGACCGACGCGCACATGATCTTCGAGGAGGGTATCCAGATCCCGCCGGTGAAGATTTTCAACAAGGGTGTCCTGAACCAGGAAATCCTGACCATGTGCCTGCGCAACACGCGCACGGAAGAGTGGAACCGCTCGGACTTCAACGCGATCGTTGCGGCCCTGCGTCTGGCAGAGCGTCGCATCCACGAAATCTGCGAGCGCTTCGGCGACGACATGTTCTTCTCCGCGATGGAGGACATGCTCGACCGCAACTACCATGCGATGAAGGCGATCATTCACATGGTCATCCCGGAATCGTCGAACAAGTTCTACTTCGAGGACTATATCGACGACGACGGTATCGGCATGGGCCCGTACAAGGTCGCCTGCTCGCTCTGGCGCGAGGGCGACGTGGCCATCTTCGATTTCGAGGGGACGGACCCGCAGTCCATTTCGTCGGTGAACTTTCTCCTCAATGAGGAGATGTTCAAGATGTTCCTGGGCGCCTTCACCATCAACCTGTTCGACCCGCAGATCCTGTTCAATGACGGGTTCTATCCGCTGGTCGAGGTGCGCATTCCCCGCGGATCGATCCTCAAGCCGGTTCGTCCCGCGGCCCTGTCGTCGCGCACGCACCTTCTCGGCCGCATCTTCGACATCATGGGTGGCCTGCTCGGCCAGGGTGCGCCGGACGCGCTCAACGCTGCCGGCTTCTCCGACAGCCCGCATTTCATGTATTCGGGCTACAATTCGGACGGCGAATGGTACCAGCTCTACCAGATCGGCTTCGGCGGCATTCCGGGTCGCCCGGCCGGCGACGGGCCGGACGGACACTCGCTGTGGCCGGCCTTCATGAACGTGCCGAACGAGTTCCTGGAAGCCTACTTCCCGCTGCGCATCGTCACCTACGAGACGATCCCGGATTCCGGCGGCGCGGGCCTGCACCGCGGCGGCAATGGCGTGTCGCTCGGCTACCAGTTCCTCGAGCCGGGTGAGATCTCGATCCACGACGATCGCTGGCTCACCTATCCGTGGGGCGTCAATGGCGGCAATCCGGGCCAGCGCTCCAACAAGCGCATGGTGCGCGCCGACGGTTCGGAAGAGCTGCTGCCGTCCAAGTGCGACAAGGTGAAGGTGATGCCTGGCGACACGCTCTACTTCAACACCTGGGGCGGTGGCGGCTGGGGTGATCCCTACAAGCGCGAGGCGGCTAAGGTCGCGCTCGACGCGCGGCGCGGCCTGGTGACCCAGGAAGGCGCCAAGCGCTATGGCGTCGTCCTGAACAAGGACCTCTCGGTGGACGAGAGCGAGACCAAGCGCCTGCGCGAAAAGCTGTCGTCGGAGCGCAAGGAAATCCCGATGTTCGATCGTGGCGGCACGATCGAGGAGCTCAAGGCACGCTGCAAGGCAGAGACCTCGCTGGAGCCGCCTACGACGCCCGTGTTCCAGAAGTGGATGCGCAGTGGCGGCGCCCGGGTCGAGGCTGCCGAATAAAAGGCAGCCGCACCCGTGGGAGGAGAAAAGACACCGCGCGCGACCGACGATCCGGTCGCGCGCGAAGACCTAGAGGCCGATGTCGGGCGCGTGCTCGACCGGCTCGAGACCAGCGGCGTGGCGATCGTGCCGCTCGACGTCGCCTATGCCGTGATCGGGGCCCGTGAACCTGCGATCAAGCGCATCTTCGCCGCCAAGCGGCGCTCTTACGAGAAGCCTTCCGGCATGTTCGGCGACTGGGTCCTATCGCGCGAAGTTCACATCATGCCGGATGCACGCCATGACATGGTGCGCGAGATGATCGAGGGGGAGGGGCTGCCCTTCTCCGTCGTCGCGCCGTTTCGCGCCGATCATCCGATCTTCGCCGATGTCGACCCCTTCGTGCTCGCCTCATCGACCAAGGTCGGCACGCTCGACATGCTGCTCAACGCCGGCCAGGTGCATGACGAGATCGCACGGCAATCGCGGATGCGCGGCTGGCCGGTGTTCGGCTCCTCGGCCAACACCTCGCTCGGCGGCTCGAAATACGAGTATGAGCACATCGAAGAAGAGGTTCGGCAGGCCGCCGACATCTATCTCGACTATGGCCGCTCGAAATACGCCAACGACAAGGGTCGTTCGAGCACGATCATCGACTTCCGCGATTTCACCGTCATCCGCGTCGGGGTCTGCTTTGACCGCTTGAGTGCCGCGTTCAAGACGCGCTTCGACGTCGATCTCGTCACTACCGAAAGGACCGCGCAATGAGCGACGCTTACGACCTCGCAGGCTACCAGGCCGGCGCGAAAATCGGCTTCGGCGAAAAGCCGGGCATCGTGGTGGTGGACTTCCAGACGGCGTTCACCGACCCGCAATTCCCGCTCGGCAAGAGCGCCCATGTGGCGCGCGCGGTCGAGAACACGGCGATCCTGCTGAAAGCAGCGCGCGCCGCGCATGCGGCGGTCGCCAATGTCTACACGGCCTATTCCAGCGAACGCGATGCGCCGCTCTGGAAGATCCCGACCGTCGTCAACGACTTCCACCACGGCAAGCCGGGGCAGGATCTCGACCCGCGGATCTACGACCCGGACTACGACGCCATCTTCTGCAAGACGGGGCCGTCGGTCTTCTTCCAGACTGCGATCGTGCAGTACTTCGTCAAGGAGCGGGTGGACACCGTCTTCGTCGTCGGCTGCACGACATCGGGTTGCGTGCGCGCCAGCGTCATCGACGCGTTTTCGTACGGCTACCGCGTGATGGTGCCCGAGCCTTGCGTCGGCGACATGGACGAGGGACCGCATCGCGACAATCTGCGCGATGTCGGGCGGCGCTATGCGGACATTCTCGGGATGGACGAGACGCTCGATTATTTCGAGCAGGTTCGCCGCCGCAACAGCCAGTAGCGATCAGGCGAAGAGACGGCCGATCACGCTCTGCCGGCGCTGGCCGGGTTCGTTCTCGACGGCGGCCTGGAGCAGGTCGAGCGTGCGGGTGAGAAGCTTGTCGCGCTCGCCGATCTCCTTCTTCGAGTGCTCGGTCGCGCGGTAGGCGTCCTCGAGGGCCGACAGCGAACGCTCCAGCATGCGGTCATATTTCGACAGCGTGTCTTCGAGCGCGTCGCGGGCTTCCTCGCGCGCGGGCGTCGAAGCGACGGACGCTGCTCCGCGGCCGGCTGCCATGGCTTCCTGGTTGCGGATGGAGGCTTCGAGCAGGCCGACGGTGCGGTCGAGCTGGTCCTGCAGGCTGCGATTATCGGTCGTCAGGCGCTCGGCCTTGGCGATAGCCTGGTCCAGCAGCGCGAGCGCGCGGTCGATTGCGCCTTCGGTGCGGGGTCCGGGGCCGTCGCGCGATGCCGATTGCGGCCGACGCGACATCTCGCTCATCATCTCGTCATAGCGGTTGAGCATGCCCATCTGGCGCTCCACGAGCGCTTCGAGCTCGGAAATCCTGGCGCGCATGTCGCCCGTCGTGTCCGCATGCATGAGCCCGCTCCGTCCATACCCGTAATCAACACATCGGCGATGGTCGCCGCTTGTCCGGACTATGGGCAAACATGGTTGATGAAGGGTTACGCGCCGGCTTCCGCCTACCGGCTATCTCCAAATCGATCCTTCGACGGAATTGCGTCGTCGGGTGAGGGCGCGTATGTTTGTCCGGACAAACAAGAAGAGGCATTGCGCGAGGATCGCCATGGACACCGTCGAAATCATCGAAGTCTCGCCGCGAGACGGCATCCAGAACGAAAAGACGCTGCTGTCGACCGACACCAAGCTGGAGCTGATCGCGCGCGCGGTCGATGCCGGCATCCGTCGCGCCGAGGTGACGAGCTTCGTCCATCCCAAGCGCGTGCCGCAGATGGCCGATGCGGACGAACTCGTGCCCCGGCTGCCGAAGGGGAGCGGGCTCACTTCCATCGGCCTCATCATGAACGAGCGCGGATTCGAGCGCGCCAGGGCTGCAGGCGTCGACGAAGTCAATTTCGTCATCGTGGCCTCCGAGACGTTCAACATGCGCAACCAGGGCGTTCCGGTTGCTGCGACGCTGGCCGAGTGGGCGAAAGTCTCCGCGCTGGCGCACCAGGCCGGCATTCGCGCCGGGATCACGATCGGCGCCACGTTCGGCTGCCCGTTCGAGGGCGAAGTGGCCGTCGGCCGGGTCGTCGAGCTCGCCGTCAAGGTCGCCGAGCACAAGCCGCATGAACTCGCGCTCGCCGACACGATCGGCTGCGCGGCGCCGTCCGACATCACGCGCAAGGTCGGCGCGGTCGCCAAGGCGATCCCCGGCATGCCGCTGCGGCTTCATCTCCACAACACGCGCAACACCGGCCTCGCCAACGCGGTTGCTGGCATCGAAGCAGGCGTACGGCGGTTCGACTCGTCGATCGGCGGCGTCGGCGGCTGCCCCTTCGCGCCGGCCGCAACGGGCAACATCCCGACCGAGGACCTCGTCTACATGCTCGACCGGATGGGCATTCAGACCGGGCTCGACGCCGAGAAGCTGATCGAAACGGCGAAGTGGCTCGGCGAGCAACTCGGCATCAACCCGCCCGGCATGCTCCACAAGGCGGGCATCTTCCCGCCGAAGCCGGAGCCCAGCGTCGCGGCGGCCGAGTAGCATTTGGTCTGGGAGGAACGAGATGCTGGATCGACAAACAAATACCGGGCAGGGGACGCGCCCCGCACCTGGCGCGATTGCCGATGCGCTTGCCACTTTCGCGCATGGGCTTTCCCATGATGCCATTCCGGCGGACGTGCGCAAGCGCGCCGTCCATCACGTGCTCGACGCCGTCGGCATCGCCTATGCCGCCTCGCGGCAGGATTACGGGCGGATCGCCTATGAGGGGCTGGGGTCGATCGCTGGCGGCGGGCCGGTGCCCATCTTCGGCTTTCCCGCGCGCTGGGCGGGGCGCGATGCGGCGACGCTGAACGGGCTTCTGTGCCACGGGCTCGATTTTGACGACACGCATTTGCGCGGCGTCATTCACCCGACGGTCGCGCAGTTTCCAGCCGCTTTTTCTGTGGCGATCATGTCGGGTGCAACGACCGAAGAGATGGTCACAGCCTACATCATCGGCGTCGAGGCTTCGACGCGTCTTGCTAGCGTCGCGCACGGGCTTTTCCATCAGGTCGGCTTCCACCCCAGCGGCATCTGCAACGCGCCGGCGGCAGCGCTGACGGCCGGGCGGCTGATGGGCCTCGACGTGGCGCAGCTTCGCCAGGCTCAGGGCATTGCGCTGTCGATGGCGTCGGGCACGCTGGAGTTTCTGGAAGACGGCGCGTGGACGAAGCGGCTTCATCCCGGTTGGGCGGCTTCCGCCGGCATCACGGCCGCGGCGATGGCCAAGGCCGGGTATGTCGGCGCAACCTCGCCCTATTCGGGGCGGTTCGGGCTCTACAAGGCGTTCCTCGGCGGCGACGATTCCGCTTGCGACTGGCCGGCCGCGACCGCTGGGCTCGGGACGGACTGGGAACTGATGCAGACGGCGATCAAGCCCTATCCCGCCTGTCACCTGACCCATGGCTGCATCGATGCGGCGATTGCGCTGCGCAAGAGGCGGCCGATCGCTGCTGATGAAATCGAGTCGATCACCGGCCTCGTCGCCGAGGGCATGGTGCAGACGATCTGTGAGCCGATCGCTAACAAGCGCAAACCAAAGAACGGCTATGACGCACAGTTCTCGATCCCGTATCTGGTCTCAAACGCGCTCATCAAGGGTCGGGTGACGGTCGCGGACCTGGAGCCCGATGCGCTGGCCGATCCGGTGATCCTGGCGCTGGCCACGCGGACGGATTACCAGCTCGACCCCGCTTCGGGCTATCCGCGCCACTATTCGGGCGAGGTGATCGTGCGCCTGAAGGACGGGACGGAGCTTCGCGAGCGCGCGCAGGTCAATTCCGGCGCGCCCGACATGCCGGTGACCAATGACGGGATCGTGGAGAAATTCCACGGCAACGCGGAAGCTGCGCTGACGTCCGATACCGCCCGCAAGCTTGCCGAGACGATCCTGTCGGCGGACCGCCCCGGCGTGAATGCCGAGCGCTGGGCCGGTGCCATCGCCGAGGTCAATCAGGGTCTCTAGCAAAGCGGATATGCAAACGGCGCCCACGCCGAAGGCTCATACTGCTTTGCAGCCAAAGACAGGGCGGATTCCGCCCGCAAAGGAGGAATTGAAAGTCCATGGTCTACGCATCGAAGCCGGTCGGCGAGAAACGCTATCGCGAGGAGATCGGCCGCTATTTCGAGGACTTCGAAGTCGGCGCCATTTACGAGCATCGACCGGGCCGGACCATCAGCGAAGCCGACAATACCTGGTTCACACTCCTGACCATGAACCAGCATCCGCTGCACTTCGACGCCGAGTACGCCGCCAAGTCGGAATTCGGCCGCATGGTCGTGGCAAGCCCGCTGACGCTTGCGATCGTCTCGGGCCTTTCGGTCAGCGACGTCAGCCAGAAGGCCATCGCCAATCTCGGCTGGACCGACATCAAGCTCACCGCGCCCGTCTTCGTCGGCGACACGCTCACAGCCGAGAGCGAGGTGCTGGACAAACGCGAATCCAAGTCGCGCCCGACGCAGGGCATCGTCACCGTCGCCACACGTGGCTTCAAGCAGGACGGCACGATGATCATGAGCTACGTGCGCAACATCCTCACGCCAAAGCGCGGACACGGAGTGGAAGTATGAACGAGCACACCGACCACGAAGCCATGATCGTTGAATCTGTGGAGCGCTTCCTCGAACGCGAGGTGAAGCCCCACGTCCACCAGCTCGAGCATGACGATGTCTGGCCGGCGGAAATCGTCGCCAAGATGTCCGAGATGGGCCTGTTCGGTGCGACGATCTCGCAGGAATATGGCGGGCTCGGCCTATCCTGCTCGACCTACGCCACGATCGTGGAAAAGTTCTCTGCCGTCTGGATGTCGCTGTCGGGCATCTTCAACTCGCATCTGATCATGGCAGCCGCAGTCGAGCGCTTCGGCACGCCGGAGCAGAAGGCGAAATGGCTGCCGCGCTTCGTCACGGGCGAACTGCGTGGCGGCATCGCGCTCACCGAGCCCGATGCCGGCACCGACCTGCAGGCGATCCGCACCCGGGCGAAGAAGGATGGCGACCATTACGTCATCAACGGCACGAAGACGTGGATCTCCAACGGCATCAAGGGTCATTTGCTCGCCGTGCTGGTCAAGACCGACCCCGACGCCCAGCCGCGGCACAAGGGCATCAGCCTGTTCCTGATCGAGAAGGGCCAAGGCTTCACCGTCTCCAAGAAGCTTGAGAAGCTCGGATACAAGGGCATCGATTCCGCCGAGCTGATCTTCGAGGATTGCCGCGTGCCGGCCGAGAACTTGATCGGCGGAATCGAGGGCAAGGGATTTGCGATGATCATGGCGGGCCTCGAGCTTGGCCGCATCAACGTAGCAGCCCGCGGCGTCGGGCTTGCGCAGGCGGCGCTCGACGAGAGCGTCAAGTATTCCCAGATCCGCAAGACCTTCGGCAAGCCGATCTGCGAGCACCAGGCGATCCAGCTCATGCTGGGCGAGATGGCGACGCGCGCGGAAGCCGCGCGCCTGTTGGTGCGCAATGCCGCCAATGCCTATGATCGCGGCGAGCGCTGCGACATGGAGGCGGGCATGGCGAAGTATTTCGCGACGGAAAGTGCGGTTTCGAACTCGATGGACGCCATGCGCATCCATGGCGGCTATGGCTATTCGAAGGAGTTCCCGATCGAGCGCCTCTATCGCGACTCTCCGCTGCTGACGATCGGCGAGGGCACCAACGAGATGCAGCGCATTATCATCGCCAAGCAACTCGTCGCGCGCAATCCGGTCTGACGCCTCGCCATGCTGCCACTTTCGGGACTGAAGGTACTCGCCTTCGAACAGTACGGCGCCGGCCCCTTCGGAACCCAGTTCCTCGCGGATCTGGGTGCGGAGGTCGTGAAGATCGAGACGCGGACGGATGGCGGGGACATGGGGCGGTCCGTCGGCCCTTATTTCCTCGACACCAAAGCCACCAATTCGAGCCTCTTCTTCCAGGCGTTCAACCGCAACAAAAAGTCGATGACGCTGGACCTGACGAAGCCCGGTTCGCGCGAGGTGCTTGAACGTCTGGTCACGGAGGTCGATGCGGTCGCCTGCAATCTGCGCGGCGATGTGCCAAAGAAGCTCGGCATCACCTATGACGAACTCGGCAAGATCAACCCGAAGATCGTCTGCGCCTTCCTCTCGGCCTATGGTCGCGAGGGCAGCCGCGCCAAATGGCCGGGCTACGACTACCTGATGCAGGCGGAGGCCGGCTATTTCTCGCTGACGGGCGAGGCCGGCACGCAGCCTGCACGAATGGGTCTGTCGATCATCGACCAGATGACAGGGCTCGGACAGGCCTTCGCGCTGGTCAGCGGCGTCTTGAAGGCGCGCGAGACTGGCAAGGGCGGTGACATCGACATCTCGCTCTTCGACCTCGCCTGCTTCAACCTGACCTATCTGGCGCCGTGGTACCTGAACAATGGGCACGTACAGGGCCGCGAGGCGCGGTCGGGCCATCCGTCGCTGACGCCGTGTCAGCTCTACACAACGGCCGATGGCTGGATCTTCCTCATGTGCAACAAGGAGAAGTTCTGGCCGATCCTGTGCGAGAAGATCGGGCGGCCGGAACTGGGCTGCGATCCGCATTTCGTCAACTTCAAGAAGCGGCTCGAAAACCGCGCGCTCATTCAGGAAATCCTCGACGAGGCGCTGTCGGCGCGGACGACGGCCGCGTGGCTGGACCTGTTCAGCGGCACGGTGCCGGCGGCCCCGGTGCTGAACGTCAAGGATGCGCTCGACAATCCCTTCGTCACCGAGCGCGGCTCGATCCAGACGGTCAACCACCCCGAGGCCGGCGATTTCCGCCTGCTGACCACGCCGGTGCGGGTCAAGGGAGCGGAGTTGCCGGCCAATCCGGCGCCCGAGCTCGGCGCCCACACGGACGAGATGCTCACGCGGGCGGGCTACACGCCTGACCAGATCGGGATCATGCGCGATGCCGGCATCATCTGAACGCACTGCCAGACGCGCGACCGAGACGGCGCTCGCCGCCATCGACGCGCTCAATCCGACGCTCAACGGCATGCTCACGGTCGCCGCCGAGGCGGCCCTGGCCGAGGCCGACCGGATCGACCGCGAAGTGGCTGCCGGGCGCAAGCCGGGTGCGCTCTATGGCAAGACGATCGCGCTGAAGGACAATGTCGACGTCGCCGGCCTGCCGACGACCGCGGCAAGCCCGTTCCTGAAGGACAACGTCGCCGCGCGCGACGCCTTCATCGTAGAAAAGATCAGGGCGGCGGATGCCGTCATCATCGGCAAGGCCAATCTGCACGAATGGGCGATCGGCCCGACAGGTCGCAGCACGCAGGTCACGCCTGCGGCGAACGCCTGGAACCCGGACCACGTGCCGGGCGGCTCGTCGAGCGGATCAGGCGTGACGGTCGCAGCCGGCATGTGCGACCTGTCGATCGGCTCGGACACCGGCGGTTCGGTACGCCTGCCGGCGGCGCTCAACGGCGTCACCGGGCTGCGCCCGACACTGGGGCTCGTCTCGAACCGGGGCAGCCTGCCTGTCAGCCCCGCCTTCGACACGCTCGGTCCAATGGCGCGCTCTGCCGCCGACGCAAGGCTTCTTCTCGACGTCATCGCCGGACATGATGCGGTCGATCCGTGGTCCGTCGCGGCTCCTGCCTCTCCGCACAAGATCGGTATGAGGGGCCTGCGCATCGGTGTGCCGCGGCGCTGGTTCTGGGAGATGCTCGATCCCGACATGGCTCGTGCGGGCGAGGAGATGCTCGATGTGTGTCGCTCGCTCGGCGCAGTTGTTACCGACATCGACCTCGGCGACGGTGCCCTGTCGCAGGAACTCGTCGCCTTCAACATCATCCTCGTCGATGCCTGCGAGGTGCATCGCGAGCGGCTTGCACAGAACCGCGACCTTTTCGGCAAGGACCTGCTGGCGCGGCTCGACATCGGGCTGGCACGCAGCGGCGTCGACTATGCGCATGCGCTGCGCTGGGTCGAGATCTGGCGTCATCATCTGCGCGGCGTCTTTTCCACCGTCGACGTCATCGCCATGCCGACGACGCCCGGGCCGGCACCAAAGATTGCCGACGATCGCGACTATCTCGACAAGGTGCGCGCGCTGGTGCGCAACACTTATGCTTGGTCGGCCTGGGGCGGGCCGGGTCTTTCGATTCCCTGCGGCTTTGCTTCGAACGGTCTGCCGCTCGGCATGCAGCTCGTCGGGCGATATTTCGAGGAGGACACGCTTCTTTCGCTCGGTGAAGCCTACCAGCGTGAGACGAACTTCCATGCCATGCTGCCGCCACTGGCAAAAACTGTGGTGCAATGATGCCGTTTCGCGGCAAAACACTCTTTCAAGGTGCGGCGGCCAAGTGCATCCTCGCAAAAGACTGTATGGGTTCTAGATCAGGGCTGCTCAGCCGCGAGTAAGCGTTTCACACACAAGGTGGTCCGTGGCGCAAACGATCGAACAGGTTCCGGATCAGGACGACCAGCCGCGGTACAGGCAGATCTATTACCTGCTGCGCGAGCGCATCAATTCGGGCCACTATCCGATCGGGAGCAACCTGCCCACGGAGGTCGAGCTCTGCGCCGAATTCGGTGTCAGCCGGTACACGGTGCGCGAGGCTCTGCGGCGGCTTGTCGAGCAAGGGATGCTGGAGCGGCGCCAGGGTTCCGGCAGCGCGGTGATCGCGGTCGAGCCGCAGCGCGGCTTCGTCCATCATGTCCGCTCGCTGGCAGACCTCTTCCAGTTCGCGCTCGATACCTATTTCGAAATCCAGTCCATCGGCATGGCCGAGATCAATGCCGACATCGCCGAGGGGTTGGGGGCCGAGGTCGGCTCACGCTGGCTGGTCGTGCGCGGCATCAGGCGCACGGAGCGCGAGGGCCAGGCGATCTGCGTCACCCATTCCTACATCCCCGAGCGTCTGGCCTGGGTGGAGCCGGAAATCCCGTCCTGCGTCGGCCCGTTCTACGCGCTCCTCGAGGCGCGGTCGGGCGAGCCGGTGGCCGAGGCCATCCAGGAGATCAAGGCCGAGCCGATGTCGCGGGCGATCGCCAGCGGGCTTGGCGCGCGGCCGGGCGATTTTTCGCTGCGCATCATGCGCCGCTACGCCTCGCGGCGCGGGACGCTGATCGCGTCCTTCAACTGGCATCCGGCGGAGGATTTCACCTACCGCATGCAGTTGCAGCGCTCCAGCGCGCTCTGATCGCTTGGCGCTGGTTTCGCGGCCGCAGCCGTGAAAGAGTGGCCTCCGCCGCAGCGAGAGTACCGTGTAGACGATGGCCCTCGAATTCCCGCATCCGAACGACATTCGCGCCATCGTCGAAGGTCGTCATGGCAACCCGTTCTTCGTTCTCGGCCCGCACGAGGTCGACGGCGTCACGGTCATCAATGCCTTTGTCGCGGGTGCGGACGAGGCGGAGGTGCTCGATCCGGAAACGGGCAAAAGCTTCGGTTCGCTGGATCGCATCGACGGGGCAGGGTTCTTTTCGGGACGTTTTCCAGACCTCGCGCCGTTCTCGCGCTACCGGCTGGCCTTCCGGGCCGGCGACCATCGCTGGCAGCAATATGACGCCTACGCCTTCGGGCCGATCATCGGCGAACTCGACGATCATCTGATTGCCGAAGGCAGGCATCTTGACCTCTATCGCCGGCTCGGTGCGCATCCGGTGACGCATGACGGCATGGCCGGCGTCGCCTTTTCCGTGTGGGCGCCCAATGCGCGCAGGGTCAGCGTCGTCGGTGACTTCAACGGCTGGGACGGTCGCCGCCATCCGATGCGGCAACGCTTCAATACGGGCGTCTGGGAGTTGTTCATTCCGGAACTGACGGTGGGGACGCCGTACAAGTTCGACATTCTCGGCGCGCATGGCCGCCAGCAGCCGCTCAAGGCCGATCCGGTCGCCTTCCGGCAAGAGAACCCGCCGCTCACTGCCTCGCTCGTTCACGGGCTACCGCAGCATGACTGGCGTGACGGCTCGTGGATGGAGATGCGCTGGAAGGCGCAGGATCGGTCCGCCCCGATCTCGATCTACGAAGTGCATCTCGGTTCATGGCGGCGCGGCGCGCAGGGCGAGGTGCTTGATTACGATACGCTTGCCGAGCTTCTCGTCGGCTACCTGACCGAGATGGGTTTTACCCATGTCGAGTTCCTGCCGATCAGCGAGCACCCGTTTACCGGGTCCTGGGGCTACCAGCCGATCGGTCTGTTCGCCCCGACCGCGCGCTTCGGCCCGCCGGAAGGGTTCGCCCGCCTTGTCGACCGGCTGCACAATGCGGGCATCGGCGTCATTCTCGACTGGGTGCCGGCGCATTTCCCGTCGGACCAGCACGGGCTTGCCCGCTTCGATGGCACGGCGCTCTATGAACACGAGGATCCGCGCCTCGGCTTCCACCAGGACTGGAACACGCTGATCTACAATTTCGGGCGGCGCGAGGTGGCGAATTTTCTCGTCGCCAATGCGCTGTTCTGGCTCGAGCAGTACCACGTGGATGCGCTGCGCGTGGATGCGGTCGCCTCCATGCTCTACCTCGACTACAGCCGCCAGCCGGGCGAGTGGGTGCCCAACCGAGAGGGCGGAAACGAGAACCTGGAGGCGATCGAGTTCCTGCAGGAGATGAACCGCCGCGCCTATGAGCGGGCGCCCGGCATCGCGACGATCGCCGAAGAATCGACGTCGTGGCCCGGCGTCAGTCGGCCGGCGCATGAAGGCGGGCTCGGCTTCGGCTACAAGTGGAACATGGGCTGGATGCACGACACGCTCGACTATATGAGCCGCGATCCCGTGCACCGGCGCTACCACCACAACGAGATGACCTTCGGCATCTCCTACGCCTTCACCGAGAATTTCGTGCTGCCGCTCAGCCATGACGAGGTCGTGCACGGAAAGGGCTCGCTGCTCACCAAGATGGCAGGCGATCGCTGGCAGAAGTTTGCCAATCTGCGGTCCTATTACGGCTTCATGTGGGGGCATCCCGGCAAGAAGCTTCTGTTCATGGGATGCGAGTTCGCCCAGGAGCGCGAGTGGAACCACGATCTGTCACTGGACTGGCACTTGCTCGACGATGCCTCGCATGATGGCGTCCGGCGGCTCGTAGGCGATCTGAACCGACTGTACCGCGGCGAGGGCGCGCTGCACGAGCGCGACTGCGAAGGCTCGGGCTTCCAATGGGTCGAAGGCGGGGATGCCGGCAACAGCGTCATCGCCTTCCTGCGGCGCGGCGGCGAAGGTCCCCGGCCTGTGCTTGTCGTGTGCAATTTCACGCCGATCCTGCGCCACAACCACAAGATCGGCGTCCCGTCAGACGGCAACTGGGTGGAACTGCTCAACACCGATGCCTCGCTTTACGGCGGCTCGAACGAGGGCAACCAGGGCAAGGTCGCAGCCCTGAAGGAGAGCCGGCACGGGATGCCGGCTTCGTTGTCGCTGACGTTGCCGCCGCTTTCGACGGTGTTCCTGGCGCCCGAGGCCTGACGCCAGGAGCACTCGGTCATGGCTGGACGTCGAGTTCCAGCACGAACGACCGCATGGCGATGGTCGAGGCTGACCCGCCAAGCGAGCCGCTGCGCGTCATGTTTCCACCGACGGCCGCCAGAAGCGCGGTCAGTTCGTTCTCCTCGTCGCCTACTGACCGCGTCGTCGCTTCCGGCGTCGGCTGAGCGAGCGCGCAGAGGTTCGGCTGGATCTGGCTCTCGTCGCGGCGCAGCGCGAGAAAGACGAGCCGCTCCAGCCCAGAGGTGGAGGGTCGGTCGCCGTCCCAGGTCTGGACGCCGAAATCGTAGACGAGGCTACGGTCGGTGCCGGGCGGCAGATCGTAGACGCAGGTGCTTTGGACATTGCTGCCGACGACCGAGAGCGGCTCGACGCCGCCGCGCGCATCGATGAAGAAAGCGCCGACGTAGAAGTGGTCACCTTCCTGGCTGGAGGAATTGGCAACGCTCACGCGGATCACGTCGCAATTGCCGGTCGCGACCGGCCGGACGTTGGCCAGCGAGCGCAGCGACTGCGCGAAGACTGGATCCTCGGGGCTGTAGAAATCCTCGAAATAGCAGACGTCACGCGCACCCTTCGCCCGCTCGCCCTCGCGAAAATAGGCAGGCTGGAAGATGACGGGGCTCTGGCCGGGGAGGTTGGAGAAGGTCTCCGCCGTCCGCGCCAGACGCTCGGCGCGGGCCAGCGACCAGACGAGGCCGCGCAGGTCGCGCTCGACATCTGCCTCGCTGCGTCCGTCGATCGCGATCGAGAAGGTCTTCTCGAAGCTCGTCTCGTCCTTCACCAGCTGTTCGCCGGGGCGCAGCAGCCAGAGCTGGCCGTCCTCGACCATGGTCATCAGATTGACATCAGTCGCCGAGGGTTCGGCGATCTCGATGCCGATTTCGGCGAAGCCTTCCTTCGGTCCGAGCGCCTTGGCGAACAGCGTGGAAGCGCGTTCGCGCGCGGCAGGGTCGGCAGTGGGAGCAGGGAGCGCCACCTTGAAGCCGAACTGCGTCACCGGTTCGGTTACGCGCACTGGGATTGGCTGGCCGGCGATGCGCCCTTGTGATGCGCCATCCTGCCATTGCAGGCGCGAGACGAGGGCGCTTGCCGCATTCGAGGTTGTCACGCGACCGCTCGCGACCGGCGTGGTGCCATCGGCGGGATCATAGAGCGTGACGATCGCGCCGCGGTCGAAGCCCTGGAAGGTGCCGGCCGGGATGCGGAAATTCTCGCCGTCCAGGAACCCGCGCAGGACGGCTGACTCGCCGCTGCGCCAGCCGATCTCGCGCGAAAGGTCGCCCTCCGGCACGGGGCGCGGCTTGGCCGAGTTCTTGGGGTCGGCGGCGACGGCGGCCACTACTTCGAGGAAAAGGTCCTGATAGGTGCGGGCAGAGCCCGTCATCAGCGCGCGGTTGAGGTAGTTGGAAAAAACCCCCATGCGCTGGTGCTCCTTGACCTCGCCGATGATGGGCAGCTGGTACTCGGCAAATTCGAAGCTCGCCTCCCAGGCGAGGTTGTAGGAGTCCACGGCGAAGAAAGCGACGAGCTCGCCCCAGCCCTCCTCGTCGCTCGTCTCGAGCGCCATGGCCTGACGCGTGCCGCCGCGCGAGCCTTCCGATGAGATCCCTGCGGCTTCCGCCGCGGCTTCGGCCGCGGCGAACTCTTCGGTGGTGAAACCCAGCAGTTCGGGATCAACGTAGCGCGAGGCTTCCTCCTCGCCCAGGCCTCGGGTGACGCCACCGGAGTGGCACGCGTCCGCCACGAAGAAGACATCGACGCCGCGGGCGCGGATTGCATCGAGCTTCTCACCGATCAGGTCGTCGACGATGGCGTTGACGATCTTGCCGTCCGGTCCGCGATTGCCGGTGTCGGCGGGCAGCAGGACCGAATCGCGACCCTTGGCTTCCAGCTGGCCGCCCGGCTCGGCGCCGAGTTGCGGTGCCGTGGTGCCGTGGCCGGCGTAGAAGATCAGAACGGTATCGCCGTCCTGATAGTCCTGCTCTGCAAGTGCATCGAGTTCCCGCAGGATATCGTCATGGTTCGGCGCTGCCTTCGGCAATGGAAACGGATCGCCTTCGGGAATGCCGTTGGCCAGAACAGTGATGTTGTCATGGTCGAAGCCGCTCTGGCGCAGGTAGCGCCACCAGGCGGTCACGTCGTTCGGCGGACCGTGGAGCGTGTTGATGACGCGGTTTTCATATTCGGAAACGCCAATGAGCAGCGCCCGGTTCGCGGCTTCGGCGCTGGTGCCCGCCATGCCGAAAACGCTCGCCGCGGCAGCAAGCGCGAATGCCTGCCTCCACATCAATCCCATGATCGATCTCCCAAACCCTTTGACCCGTGGCCATAACCCAACGTCATTCTGGCCAATCTTTGACGGGGATACCAGCGCGGCAAGACTTGCCTGTCTGCAACCATGCCGTTAGGGGAAGGAACCTCTTCCCGTGGTTGGCGTTATGGCGCAACGGCTTGAGTCTGCTTGGCGAATTGGCCACGCGCAGGACCGCCATGGCGGATCGGGGAGGCGTCGGGAAGCGGCTGAGAAATACCTGTTTCCCTTGCGTTAGATGGCGCGATCCTTCATTAGGCTCGTGGGCCGAGTGGGGAATTTCATGAAAGTGGTTGGCAGCGGAGTTGGTGCGTGAGCGATCACCGGCTGCTCGTCGTCGGCAACGTCAATGTCGACATCATCATGGGCGAGGTCAATGGCTGGCCTACCGTGGGCACCGAGGTGATCCTGCCCAACAGCGAGATGCGACCGGGCGGCTCTGCGGGTAATACGGCGCTGGCGCTCGAGGGGCTCGGTCTGCCGCACACGCTCGTCGCGACCGTTGGCGACGACGCCATCGGCACGTGGTTGAAGGCAAGCTTCAACGAGGAGAACTCGCTCTGGGCTGTCCTGCCGGGTGCGACGACGGTGACTGTCGGCGTTATCCACAAGGGTGGCGATCGCGCTCTTCTCACCAGTTCCGGCCATCTTCAGCGCACGCGCACGCAGGATTTCGGCGACCGCATCCCGCGGGCTCCCAAGGATGGCGGGTACGCGATCCTGTCGGGCGGCTATTTAATGCCGACCGTCGAGGCCGGCACCCTGGAAATGATCAAGCTGATGAAGAGCCTCGGCTGGACAACTGCGATCGATCCGGGCTGGCCGCCGAAGGGTTGGACGCAGAAGGTCCGTGCAGTCGCCTCGCAGTGGTACGAGCGGGCCGACATCGTGCTCCTCAATGTCGACGAGGTCGTCGGCGTGACCGGGCAGGAAGACGTCGCCGTGGCGATTTCCGCGCTGCGGGCCGAACTCCTCGACGGCCACATCCTTGTCGTCAAACGGGGTGCCGCCGGTGCGTCGGCCTATTGCGACGGCGCCTCCTACCATGTGCGCGCGCCCTCGGTTGAGGTGGTCGACACGGTCGGGGCAGGCGACACGTTCAATGCTGCGTTCCTGGCGCATCTCGCAGACGGCGGCGATATCTCATCGGCCCTCACGCGCGGTGTCATGGTCGCTTCTCGCGCCATCTCCACTTTTCCACGCCGCTACCGCTAGGCATCGGAACCAAGCGACCGACCGGTCGTTGTTGCTTTCAAGCGCCGCGGGCCGTGTCAACCGGACGCGACGGTAAGGAGAACAGGTCGGATTTTTCCGGTTTCCCCTCCTGGCCAACGAAACGGCAGACGAGCTTCTATCCCGTCCGGCCCGCGGCGACATCATCCCTCGGATATCAAGCGACCGGAACGAAGGCCTGCACCCGGCGTTTGTCTGGCACAGCCAGCCAGACATGGGGAAGAGGCATGTCCTTCCGCGATTTCCGACGCGAGCGTCTCACGAAGCCGATCCTGAAATGGGCACGGGGCGTGATGCCGCCGATCTCCGATACCGAACGCGACGCAATTGATGCGGGCACGGTGTGGTGGGACGGCGAGCTGTTCTCCGGCAATCCCAACTGGAAAACGCTACTGGCCATGCCGCCGGCACGCCTGAGCGCCGAAGAGCAGGCCTTCATGGATGGCCCGGTCAAGAGGCTGTGCGGCATGATCGACGACTGGAAGATCGCGTCGGAGGATCGCGACCTGCCGCCCGCAGTCTGGCAATACATGCGCGACAACAAGTTCTTCGGCATGATCATTCCGAAGGAGCATGGTGGCCTCGGTTTCTCCAACACAGCGCATTCCGAAGTCGTTCGGACGATTTCGTCGGCCAGCGTGGTCGCGGGCGTGACCGTCATGGTGCCGAACTCGCTCGGACCTGGCGAACTTCTCATGCACTTTGGCACGGACGAGCAGCGCGCCTACTGGCTGCCGCGGCTTGCCGATGGACGAGAAATCCCTTGCTTCGGCCTTACGTCACCCGACGCAGGTTCCGATGCCGCAGCCATGACGGACACCGGCGTTGTCGAATACGGAGAGCACGGGGGCAAGCGTGTGCTCGGCGTCCGCCTCAACTTCGAGAAGCGGTATATCACACTCGGGCCTGTCGCGACCGTCATGGGCCTTGCCTTCAAGCTGCGCGACCCGGGGAACCATCTTGGCGGCGGCGAGGATCGCGGCATCACCGTTGCGCTCTTGCCGACCGACACGCCAGGCGTCAGTCATGGCGACCGGCACGTGCCGCTGATGACGCATTTCCAGAACGGCCCGCTTTACGGCAAGGACGTATTCATTCCGCTCGAATGGATCCTCGGCGGACCGGAACGTGTGGGGCAGGGGTGGAAGATGCTCATGACGGCGCTCGCCGCCGGTCGCGGCATCTCGCTACCTTCGCAGTCGGCCGCCTCTGCCGCGCTTTGCTTGCGCGCGACGAGCGCCTATGCCCGCGTGCGGCGCCAGTTCAACGTGCCGATCGGCAAGTTCGAAGGCATCCAGGCACCGCTCGCGGAGATCGTGGCGAACGCCTACCTGATCGATGCGGCGCGCCGCCTGACGGTCGCCGCGCTCGATCAGGGTCACAAGCCGTCGGTCGTCTCGGCAATCATGAAGTACCACGCGACCGAACGCATGCGCCGCTCCGTCGAGCACGCCATGGACATCCATGGCGGCAAGGGCATCATCGAAGGCCCCAACAACTATCTCGCCGCGCAGTACCGCTCGGTGCCGATCGGGATCACGGTGGAAGGCGCGAACATCCTGACGCGCAACCTGATGATCTTCGGGCAGGGGGCGATCAGGTCGCATCCCTACATGCTCAAGGAGCTGCTCGCGCTTTCGATCGAGGATGACGAGAAGGCGCTGGATGCCTTCGACGATGCCTTCTGGAAGCACGCTGGCCATTCGGTCGCGAACGCCTTTCGGGCTTTTGTGCGCGGCTGGACCGGTGGGCTCGTCGGCCCGACGCCGCGCGGCGCCAGCCTCAAGGGCCACTGGCGCCAGCTGTCGCGCTATGCTGCGGCATTCGCGCTCCTGTCCGATCTCTGCCTGCTGACGCTCGGCGGTTCGCTCAAGCGCCGTGAGATGCTGTCGGCGCGCCTCGGAGACATCCTTGCGGAACTCTACCTGCTGGGCGCGACGTTGAAGCGGTTCGAAGACGAAGGCCGCCGCGACGCCGACCGACCGATCGTCGATTACATCATGGCCCGCGGGCGCGACCGGATGGCCATCGCCTTCAATGGCGTCCTCGACAACATGCCGGCGCGCTGGGCGGCGTGGCTGACGCGGGTCGTAGCGTTTCCGCTCGGGATGAGCCGCCATGAGCCAGCCGATCGGCTGGCAAGCGAACTGGCCGAGCTGGCCATGCAGCCCGGCGCGCAGCGCGACCGGCTTACGCCCGGCCTTCATGAAGCGGGGCCGCTGCAGGAGCTGGAATACGCGTTGGCGCTTGCGGTGAAGTCGGAGCCGATCGAGCAGAAGATGCGTCAGGGGGGTGTTCGACATCCGGATGAAGCGGCAGACCGCAACGTCATCACAGCTGCCGAACGCGAACTGTTGCGTGAGGCACGTGCCGCACACGACCGTGTGGTCGCGGTCGACGCCTTCCCCATGGAGGAGGTGTCGCCCATTTCAGGCCAGCATCGCCGTCCGGAACAGTCACAGCATCGCGAGGCTGCGGAATAACACCAGCCTTTCGGGACGGATCAAAATCCCGTCCTGCGCGGTTTAATACCTGACACCTGTCTGCAAGGAGACACCCATGGAAGGACAACTCTGGTCCCTGACGATCTGGCTTGGCCCGATCATTCTCGGCGCTGTCATCGCATACGCGCTGTTGCGTCGCCGCAGGCTTACGCGCAGCGAAATCGCCGCACGCGATCGCGCCACGCATCGGCTCTACGACGAGAAAAGCTGAGCAACCGAGACTGTCCTGTCGCGTTATCGCGGCGGAGACAAAGGAGACATCACATGATCGACGATCAGAAGAAGACCGAAGAGGCGCTGGAGAAGAAGCGCAAGGAAGAGCAGCTCAACGAGGGTCTGGAAGACACTTTTCCCGCGAGCGATCCTGTTTCGGTGACGAATTCCGGCATCACCGGTCCCCCGCCGAAGAAGCCGCGCGACGAGAATTGATTGCTTCGACCGATTTGACGAGCGGGGCCGCTTAGTAGTCCCGCTCGTAGAATACGCCGAGGCTTGTGTCGCCATCCGTGCCGACCGAGCCGCGCGCCCTCAGATCATCGGTAATGTCGAGATTGATCGTAGCCCGCGCGCTCCCTTGAGCGCCCGCCTCGACGCCGAGATAGACGTTTTCCTGGATATAGCGCCCTGCGCGAACCGCAACGTTGCCTTCGGCGTCCGTGACGATGTCGAGATCGTCAAGGCCAGTCGCATTGCGCAGACTGCCAAGCAGCGACGTATTGGACCCGCCAGCAAGTTCTGCAGCGGCCGCGGCAAGCTGCGCGATCTGCAGCGGCGACAGTTCTCCGATGCCGCGGTTGAAGATCAGCCGTGCAAGCACTTCGTCTTCCGGCAGTTCGGGCTGCGAGGAAAACGAGATGTCGAGGTCAGACACGCGGCCCGTCACGGTGATGAACACCGTGATGTCGATTCCGGTGGATCGTGCAACGAAGTTCAGGAAGGGGTCGAGGTCGCCGACGAGCGTGACCGTGCCCTCGTCGAAGGTGATGCGTTGGCCGAGGATACCCAGACGGCCGCGGATCAGTTCGAAAGCACCGACAGGCTGGATATCGGAGATTGGGCCGATGAGGCGAACCTCGCCGCCAAGTTCGGCGTCGAGGCCGCGTCCGCGCACGAAAATTCGGTTGGGCGCCGTGACCTGGATGTCGAGCCGCGCCACGCTTGGCCGTGAAGACGGGACGGGGGTGCCGTCGGTTGCACGCGCGAGTGTCGCGCGAACCTGCGGAGGCGGCGAGCGATGGACGACATCGATCTGCGCCGCACCGCCACCAAAGCTCTCGGGAACCGTGATTTCGGCGCGGTCGACATTGATGCGACCTGCGATGAGTGGATCGCGTGCCAGCGCCCCGGTCACCGACAGATTTCCGGTGACGGTTGCGACGAGGAGGTCGCCATCGGCATAGCGGGCCTGGTTCAGCGCGATCGAAAGGTTGGCAGGGAAGCCCGCATTGGCATCGATCGAGACGCTGCCATTCGCCGAAACCGTGCCGCCACCGGCAAGGGCGCCGAAGAACTGCGAGATCGTCACCGTCTGGCCGGCAACCGCCGCCTGGAGGGAGATACCTTGCAGTGCGATGTTTGTATCGGGATCGAGCACCTGAGCGCCGGCTGTCGAGAGGCTGACATTGGCATTGGGCTCGTCGAGGCTGCCGGTCACTGAGCCTTGCACCTGAATGGTGCCCGACAGTTGCGTGCCGCGCTCGAGCAGCAGCCGGTTGGCGAGCGCCAAGGGAATGCTGCCATTGAGGTTTACGGCCAGCCCGGCCCCCTGAAGCGGGACGCGGCCGCTTGCCGTCAGCGACAGTCCGAGCGGGCCGCTGGCGGTTGCGTTTGTCAGCGTCACGGTGTTGTCGGCAAAGTTGCCGGCTGCCGTAAGATCGAGGCCGGCGATACCGAACTCTCTCAGCGGTGCCGCACCGAGTGCCGAGCCATTGAGGTTGAAGCTTGCCTGCGGGGAGGCCGTCGTGCCGGTGACGCGAGCCGAACCCGTGATTGAGCCGGAAAGATCTTGGCCCGGCGCCACCGTGTTGAGGATAGCGAGCGGGAACGCAGCGAGCATTACGTCGAGCGCGATTTGTCCGTCGTCGAGCGGAACGGCGCCGGCGACGCGCGCGTTCAATCCCTGCGGGCTCGTGACAGTTGCGTCCACATCTAGCCGCGAGGCTGTCGAGCGGCCACGGGCATCGATGGAGAGTGTCGTCAGCCCGGCGCTGCGCAGTGCGGCGGCTGCGACCTGCCGGCCGGTAACCTCGAACGCGACCTGCGGCGCATCGCGTGTTCCTGTCACGCGGGCAGCGCCATTTATCTGTCCGCCGAGCCCGAGGTCCGGTCGGACGAGGTTGGCGATTTCCAGCGGCAGAGCGGTGATGTCGAGCGCCAGGTCGATCTGGGCGGCGACGCGGCCATTGGCAGCGATCCGCCCGCCCGCCACATCGATGGCAAGGCTGTCGATGGCGAGGTCGTCGCCGACGACCAAAAGGCTTGCCGGGCCGCCAAGGCGCGCAGTGATCGGTCCTCGGCCAAGGCTCGCCTGGTCGAGCGCCACGCGATACCCACCGGCCTCAGGCTGCAGCGAACCTACCGCAGCGACCTGCACACCCCCATTGATAGAGCCGTTGGCGTCGAAGCGCGTCGTGCCGCCCTCGCTCGCAGCGGTCGCCGTCAGCGTCTCGACGGTGATGCCGCCGGCCTCGACCGCGCTGGCGCTGACGGTGCCGTCGATGACGGGCACGCCGAACAGATCCTCGATCGTCGCAGCGATCTCGGCGCGACCGACGACGGCGCCTTCCGTGCGCAGCCGCGAAATGTCGGCCGTCACATTCGCGTCCTGCTGTCCATCGCGCGCCGTCAGCGTCACCTGTGCCTGCACGGCACCGGTTGCTTCAGTGAGGAGGAGTGCGGCAGCCGTCGAGATGTCGGCCGCCTCGAGCGAAAGCGCCCCGTCGAAAAGGCCGTTCGCGTTCTGGACGATCGAGCCCGCGAGTTCGGCGCCGCCGGCGGTGAAGGTAAGGTTGTCGAGCCTGCGCGACCCGTCGACCAGCACGATGTCGGACGCGAGCTCAGAGCGAACGCCGTCGAGGAAGGCGCTGCCGGCGAGGAAGCCGGTAAGCGTGCCCGATGCAAGGCTGCCTTCGAAGGCGAGTGCGGCTTCGCGAAGCTGCTTGCCGGCAAGACGTCCGGCAGGCGCGCGCAGCGTGGTCAGGAGCGCGATGGTGCCATCGGCGCCGCGGGCGCTGCCCTCAAGCGTGAGCTGGCCAGAGGCCTGCGGCGTGACGAGCGCCAGATCGGACAGCACGACGGCATACTCGAAATCGGCGGCGCCGGTTGCGAAATTGCCGTCGGCTGTAACCGTGAACTGGTTGTTCGCGAGGCGGAAATCGTCCGTCGTCAGGCCGGTTTCGCCGCGGCCGACACGGCCGGACAACGTCGTCTCGCCGCTCATCAGATTGTCGACGGCTTCGTTGTCGATGCGCAGTTCGGTCGACCGGCCATCAAGCGCCAGGTCGAAAGCGCCGGTCAGCGGCCGCACTTCGCCATCGGCACGCAGTTGCAGCGAGCCTTCGAGATCCCGGCCGGCAAGCGCTGAGAACGGAGCGATGCTGGACGTCTCGACGCCGATCTGGCCGCGGAACGCGTATTCGACGACATTGCCGGAGAGAGTGACGTCGAGCGCGCGTGCGGCGATGCTGGCGGCATCGATGCGCAGCGGCTCGCCGGCCGACCATTCGCCATTGGCGGTGAGGTCGATCCGGTCACCGAGCGCTTCGGTGATCTCGTCAGTCGAGGCCGCGATGCCGGTAGCCGCGCCGGTAAGCGCGTAGGTGACGCGGCGCTCGGTCGGCACGTCCGGGTTCTGCAGGGTGCCCGAAAGATCGAGCCGAACGGCGCTGGCGGCAAAGGTCGGCGAGGCGAAGTCCTCGACGTCGAGCAGCGCGGACCATGCTTCGCCATTCTCACCATAGGAGACGTCGAGCCGGGCGACCTGCAGCGTCGTGTCGCCACCGGGCACAGGCAGGATGACCGGCGTAGGCGTCCCGTCATCGATGACGGCGTTGACCGCGAGGCGGCGCAGGAAGCCGTCGGCGCTCGTTTCCGCAGCTGCCTGGAGCTGGACGGACGCACCGTCGATCGTCAGCTCTTCAAGCGTCAGTCCGCCGCCTTCGCGCAACAGGCCACGGGCTTCGAGTGCGGTCTCGGCACCAAAGAACGAACGGAACTGCGCCGGGACGAGTTGCGCGATCGGCCCGCGCAGTTCGGCAGCAAAGCCCAAGCCCGCGGTCGAGCGACGCAGCGCCGTGACGCCGGTCATCACGCGCGTGTCGCCGGCATCGATCGTCAGCTCCACGTCGAGTTCACCGAGCGGCCCGGTGCCGGCAAGAACGAGGTCCAGCGGCGGGCGACCTTCGATGTTGAGGAGGTTGGCGACGACGCCGTTCTCGGGCTCGCTCAGGCGCAGGTCGAGATCGACGATCTCGGTTGCGTTGGAGTAGGTCGCGGACAGCTGCAGCGTGCCGCCCGGCCCGTCGAGGCGCGTGACCTCGAGCGCGGTGTCCAGCGCGCCTTCGTCGAGGCTGATTCGGCCGGCCAGGGAGAGGACCGATTCCAGTCCGAACACGGTTGGGCCGAACGACGCGCGAGCCACTTCGAGCGCGCCGATATTGATGGCGAGCGGCAGTTCGGGAAGCGCGAAGCCGCCCGCTTCAGGCGCGGGCAAGCCTTCCTCGGGGAGCGGCTGGCGCGTCACTTCGATCTCGGCGGCCGTGAGGCTCGAGATTTCCAGCCGCTGACGCAGGACCAACGCCGAACGGCTCCAGTCGATCGCGGCGTCACGGATCGTCAGCCACACGCCTTCGCGGTCGGCGACCGTGATCTGCCCAATCCGGGCGTTGGAAGAGAGCACGCCCTGAATGCCGGTGATGCGGATCTGGCGGTTCGGGCTCGAAAGCTGGTTCTCGATGAAGGAAAGAAACAGCGAGCGCTCTTCCTCGGGCGTCTCCTGGGCAAACGCCGGCAGGCAGAACAGGAAGACGAGGAGGGCGATGAGCGCGCGCATCAGAAGGCCTGTCCTATGCCGACATAGAAGGCGACGCTGGGATCACCGGGACGACGGTTAAGCGGGGTCGCGACATCGAGGCGGATCGGGCCGAGACCGGTCAGATAGCGCAGACCCGCGCCAGCGCCGACCTGGAAGTCCTGCGAGAAGTCCGGAATGGACTCGGCGCCGACATAGCCGGCATCGACGAAGCCGACGAGGCCGATGGAGTCCGTTACCTTCACGCGAACCTCTGCCGATGCCTCGATCAGCGAGCGGCCGCCTTGCGCAACGCCGTCGGGCGTCGGCAGGCCGATCGACCGGAACGCATAGCCGCGCACGGAGCCGCCACCGCCGGCGAGGAACAGCTTGTCAGGCGGCGTCTCGGCGAGGTCCGGACCGACGAGTGTGCCGAGTTTTAGTCGGCCGGCAGCCACGAAGCGCGCGTCGCTGTCGAAGCTGTAATAGGCGCGTGCCTCGCCGGTCGCGCGCATGGCGGCATTGGCGAACTGGAATTCATAGAAGGGCTCGACGGTGCCTTCGAGGAAGAAGCCGCGCGTCGCGTCGACCGGGTCGTCGCGATTGTCGTAGGTCAGCGCGCCCATCAGGCCGGCAGTCGTGAATTCCTGCGGTGGCCGCGCGCCGGGGAAGTCGAAGCGCGCATGGGAAACGTTGGCGAAGAGGCGGCCGGATAGCTCAGGATTGAAGATATGCGTAAAGCCCGCGTCGACATTGACGCCGGTGCGAATGTAGACGTCCTCGATCACTTCGCGGTCAGCCGATACGCCGGTCTCGAAGTTCGTGTCTGGCGTGTAGACGCCCGGCTTGATGAAACGCGCGCCCAGCCGGTAGGTCAGTTCCTCGGGCTTGAAGGTGCGGCCGATGCCGGCCACGCGGGCGTCGAGGCGGAGGCGCTCGGCGCGGCCGAACAGATTGCGGTGCAGCCAGTAGCCTTCAAGGCCGAGCCCGTCGATGGTGGAGTATGAGCCGCCGACGCCGAAGCGGCGCGGCAGGCGCTCCTGCACGATCAGCGCGATCGGCAGCGAGCCGTCGGGCGAAATCTCTTCCGCCTCCTCGAAGCGCGACGCGCGGAACACGTCGAGCCGGGCAAGACGGGTCGATGCGCGCTCCAGATCGTCGGGGTCGTATTCCTGGCCGGGGCGCAGGCCCGTCATGAAGGCGAGGAAGTCGGGATCCATGCGCGCCGTGCCCTGGACGCTGACCGGACCGTAGACGGCGCGTCGGCCGGGATCGACGGTCAGGATCGCGTCGAGCGTCGAAGTGGGATGGTCGGCTTCGACGCGGCGGTCGGAAATCTCGGCCTTCGGGTGACCCTGCTGCCGCCAGGCTTCGACGGACAAACGTTCCGCGCGCAGGACCACGGCCGAGCGGGCTTCCTCGCCGGGCGCGAAACCTTCGTCGGCTGGCAGGTCGACGATGTCGCGCCGGTCGGTCGGCGGCGGCGCTTGGTTGGTGATTTGCGTCACGCCGAAGCGGAACAGTGGCCCGGTATCGACGCTGACGACGACGTTGGCCGGGTTAGCGAGGATCGCGTCGGGCGGAAGGTCGGAAGCTTCGCGCCCATCGATCAGGATCGAGATCGCGCCGCCATAGCGTGCTTCGCCATAGAGCGCGGCAAGGATGCGCCTATAGTCGCCGCGCGCCTTGGAGACGAGGCCGGAGACACCGGATGCGGGCTCCTCGCGGTCGCCCCAGAGCGTGGATGCGCTGCGGATGCGATTTTCGAGATCGGCTTCGCCCGTGACGTTGATCGTGATTTCGTAGTTCTGCGGGTCGCCGATGACGTCGATTTCTTCGGCCTGATCGCTGCCCCACAGACGGATGCCGAAAATCTCGAAGGCGTGGGCAGGCGAGGCTGCACCCAAGATCGTCGCAGCGAGCAACAAGCTGCACAGATTGCGGGCGTGACGGCCTTTCAGAAATTCGCTCAACAGCTCAACTCACCACCAGACCAGATCGACACGCAACACGGACCCGGCAGGCGGTGGCGGCGCTGGAATGCGTCCGAAATGTCGCCCCGACAATGCAATGCCGAGGCGGCGTCACCGATGGGTATGCCGCGTTCCCCAATGATTCCAGCCTAATGGCAGGATGGTTGAAAGTCCAATAACGCTCTGCCCGCCGGTGTTGCAGAGGCCGGTGCGTTGCCATCGGGACACATCGGGAACCAGCGCCGCTTCACTCTGTTCTAGCCCTTGGCCTACCCGCATGGAGGATGAGGATCATGCCTGCAAAGTCGAAGGCGCAGCAGAAGGCTGCAGGTGCCGCCCTTGCCGCCAAGCGAGGCGATGCAAAAAAATCAGACCTCAAAGGTGCGTCGCGCCAGATGGCGGATTCAATGAGCGAAAAGCAGCTCGAGGATCTGGCGGAGACCAAGCGCAAAGGCCTGCCGAACCGGAAGTCGGGCGAGGCCGGTTGAGGTTTCTGCCTCGCTGGCCGAAACTTGGGAACGCGTGAAACGCAACAAGGAGACTGCAATGAGCGATGCGGCGCAGACGCCCGCTTCCGCCGACTGGCTGGCCGGGGCCAGCCTCTATCACGTCTACATCCGGTCGTTTCAGGACAGTTCCGGCAGCGGTGTCGGCGACCTTCGCGGCGTCATCGATCGGCTTCCGCACATCGTGGCGCTCGGCGTCGATGCCCTTTGGCTGTCGCCATTCTACGCCTCGCCGATGGAGGATTGGGGCTACGACGTCTCTGACCACACCGCCGTCGATCCCGCCTATGGCGCAATGGCGGATTTCGACGAACTGGTTGAAAAGGCTCATTCGGCGGGATTGAAGATCGTCATCGATCTCGTCTTTTCCCATACGTCCGATCGTCATGCCTGGTTCGTCGAGAGCGCGTCGAGCCGCGACAATACGAAGGCCGACTGGTACGTCTGGGCCGATCCGAAGCAGGACGGCACGCCTCCGAACAATTGGCTTTCGGCCTTCGGCGGGTCCGCCTGGACCTGGAACCGCGACCGCGAGCAATATTACCTCCACGATTTCCTGCCGTCGCAGCCAAGCCTGGATTTCGCGCAAGGAGCGGTGCAGGCAGCGCTTCTGGAGATCGCGCGGTTCTGGCGGTCGCGGGGCGTCGATGGCTTCCGCCTCGACACGATGAATTCCTATTTTCATGATCGCGATCTGCGCGACAATCCGCCGGCGCCGGACGGCATATCCGCGCAACCGCGCGCCAACCCGTTCCTGCAGCAACTGCACCTCTACGACCGTGCGCAACGCGGCGACCTGCGGCCATTGGCCGATTTCCTTGGCCAGATCGAAGCGATGGGCGCGGCGACGATCGTCGGGCGCATCGGCGATCGGCTGAAGGCCGAGCGCGCAGGACCGTCCTGCTTCACTTATGTGCTGCCCGACGTCGGCTTCTCAGCCTCGTCCATGGCTGACGCCATTCGCGATGCCTACGCGGCCTCGCGGGATGCCCGGATCTGCTGGGCCTGGTCGAACCACGACACAATCCGGCATGCGACGCGCTTCACGACGAAGCATGCCGATGTCGATGGGATTGCCGCCATTTGCGCGTGGATCGCAGCGGTGCTTCCCGGTGTCTTCACCGTTTATCAGGGCGATGAACTCGGGCTGGAGGAAGCGCGGATCGGCGAAGACCATCTGCGCGATCCATTCGGGCGTCGCTTCTGGCCGGAGATCCATGGCCGCGATGGCGCGCGCACGCCGTTCCCATGGCAAGGTGCAGAGCCCAATGCCGGCTTCACAACGGGGGAGCCATGGCTGCCGGTTTGCCCGCGCCACGTTCCAAGGTCGGTCGATCGGCAGGCCGGCGATCCGCGCTCGGTCCTCTCCACCTACCGTGCAGCGCTTGGCCTGCGAAACCGTCTGGGGCTTTCGAAAGCCGAGCTTTTGGGTTGCAAGGCGGAAGGTGATTTGCTGCTGCTCGAAGTGAGAAGCGAGCAGGGCACCATCCGCGCGACTTTCAATCTGGGGCCGACGCTTCAGTCGTCAGCTCTCGGACGTCATACGGTTCTGGCGCAGTCGCCGGGCGCGCGGTTCGAGGACGGCCGCCTGCATCTCGGCCCTGGCGAGTTCCTGATCCAGACAGCCTTAGGTTCAGGCGGCTGAGCGCTCCGAACCCGGCTCTGGCGTGATCTGCAGCGTGTCGAGCGTCGCCAGAAAATCCCGCTGCCAGGCAACCGCATTGCGGCGACGCACGCGGTCGAAAAGAACCTGATGGCGTTCACGCCGCTCTTCGAGCGGCATCTGCAGCGCGCGATTGAGATTGTCGGCCATGTCGTCGAGATCATACGGGTTGACGATCAGCGCCTCGGTCATCTCCTCGGCGGCACCGGCAAATTTCGACAGGACGAGCACGCCGGGGTCGTCAGGATCCTGGGCGGCGACGAACTCCTTTGCGACGAGGTTCATGCCGTCGCGCAGTGGCGTCACGAAGCCGACCGTGCTTGCGCGGTAAAGGGCGGCGAGCTTCTCGCGCGGAACGGAGCGGTGAATGTAGCGAATGGGCGTCCAGTTGAAGTCCGCAAAGCGGCCATTGATCGATCCGGACAGCGATTCCAGCTCCATGCGGATATCGGCATAAGCGTCGACGTCCTCGCGTGTGGGCGGGGCGATCTGCAGAAAGGTCACACGCTTCATGTGGTTCTCGTGGCGTTCGAGCAGCCGCGAGAAGGCCTTCATGCGGTCGGGCAGGCCCTTGGAATAGTCCAGCCGGTCGACGCCGATGATCTGGCGACGCTGCAGCACGTTACGGCGCAGCATGTCGATCTGGACCTCGTCGGCGGGCGTCGCAGCCATCTCGGCGAACGCCTCCGCATCGATGCCGATCGGGAAGGCGTCGGCGCGCATGATGCGCTCGCGGAAGCGGAAGGTGCCGTCGGGATGAAGGCGCACGCCGACATGCTCCTCGGCATAGCGATGGAAATTGCCGAGGTCGGTCTGCGTCTGGAAGCCGATCAGATCGTATTCGAACAGGCTTTCGGCCAGCCATTTATGCTCGGGCGCTGCGGCCAGAACCTCGGGCGGCGGAAACGGGATGTGGAGGAAGAAGCCGATCCGCTGGCGGCAGCCGAGACGGCGCAGCTCGCGGGCGAGCGGGATCAAATGATAGTCGTGAATCCAGATCACGTCGTTCGGCTTCAGATGCCGGACAGCCGCCTCGGCAAAGCGGCGATTGACGCGCCGGTAGCCCTTGAGGTGCGAGGTCTGGTACCGGACGAGGTCAAGCCGGTAGTGAAAAAGCGGCCACAGGACGCTGTTGGAAAAACCGATGTAGAAATCGCGGTAGTCGGTTTCGGTCATCGGCATGGTGACCGTGGTCACGGAGCCGACTTCTTCGGCTGTCTCGCGGAGATCGACGCCTTCCTCGACGCGCTCCCCGTCCCAGCCCATCCAGACGCCGCCGCGGCTCTTCAGGGAGTCGGCCAGAGCGACGGCAAGGCCACCGGATTGCGTGCTCTTGGTCAGGTCGGCGACGCGGTTGGAAACGACGAAGAGCCTGTTCATGAGCGTGCCTCCGCAAATGGTGTCGCGGCGTGCTGCTCGTGCATTCCCCTCGGCATTCCCGACTGGCTCCCTGTCACCTCACGAAGTCGTAAGCCGGGCGCGATGACCGGCATCTTAGAACATTCGATCATAAGCGAAGTTCCGGCGATGGCCAGACTCCTGTCCGATTCACGCCACTGCGCGCGACAGCTTTGACAGCCAGTCGCGGAAGGCGTGGGGGGTTTCGGCCCGGTATCCGGCAAGCGTCGGCCCGGGACCGATCTTGACCGTCAAGCCGCCCATGGCATTGACGACGCGAAAGCCGTCCTCGTCGGTCACGTCGTCGCCGGCAAAAAGCGGGAGACGCCCCGCAAAGGGCTTTTCTGCCATGAACGCAGTCACCGCATCGCCTTTCGATGCTTTTGCGCCCTTGATCTCCACGACCATCTTTCCATCGACGCGATAAAGGCCGTCGAGGTCGCTGATCGCGTCGCCGATCCGGGACGGGATCGTGTGTGCGAGGTCCGGACGTCCGCGATAGTGGAAGGCGAGCGATCCGGGCTTTATTTCGAGGAAGGTGCCCGCGGCGTCGCTGGAGAGTGCGCTCAGGCGCTTTACGGCAAGGCCGAGAGCCGTCTCGGCTACCGCGACATCATGGGCTGTCCCGGCCGCATCGCGCCGCTTCATGCCGTGGACTCCGGCAACAGGAAGGCCGGGCAGGGCCACCAACCGGTCGATGTCGGTGATCGCCCTGCCGGTGACGATCGCGACCGCGCCATCGAGTGAAATGCATAGTCGTCGAAGCGCCGCACGGGTTGGCTTCAGCAGCAGCACGTCGTCGGGATGCTCGACGATGTCTGCCAGCGTTCCGTCGAAATCAAGGAACAGCGCCCAGTTGCGGGCCGCGGCCAGATCGATGTGTGACAGGGGAAGCGGCGTACTCGTCATGATCGGGGTCTGGCTGCTCGCGCGCGGAAGTGCAAGTCCCGATCCATGGAACGGCTCGCGTCCCTGGTCGTTTTGAGCCCAAGTCCAAAGGAGCGTTCCATGTCCGACCATGTTCGAGCCATCGGCAGTTCCGCCTATCGCATCGACCGTCAGAAACCGAAACGCGCGGTGGACGCGCCGCTAGTCAATGGCCGCGGCGCCTACACGTCCAGCCCGCCGCCTGCCTTCCCGTGGAAAGGCGTCGTCGCGGTGGCGGCCTTTGTGCTGCTCGCCGTAGTTGCAGTCACATCGCTCTAGACGAAGGGCGCCACTGCCTCGAACCGGCGTGGAAGAAGACGCTCGAGATAGTCGAGGCCCTTGCGCGAAACGGTGTTCTCGTGCGGCTCCAGGAAGTCTGCCGGCATGTGCCGCGTCTTCGCGGCAACTGCCGACAGAGGCACGGTCCGGTAGATGGTACGGCCATCTTCCCACTGCAGCGCGATCGAGCCGCCTCCGCTCGCGATCGACTTCACCGCAGCCTGGCCGGACGCAAATGCTTCCTTCTGATCGGTCCTGCTGATCGTCGCGATATTGCCACGCGGCATGTAGCCTAGCGTATCGACGCGGGCGCGCTTGCCCGGCAGCCCCTCGGCGAGGATGCGCTCGATCGCCATGCCGAGATCGCTGCCCGAGAGCTTCACATTGCCATGAGCGTCGCGTTCGAGCCGGTCGGCCGGCACGATGGTCTCGACTATCGAACGGCCGTCGGCGCCTGAGATGCCTTCGGACAGTGCGACGACGCAGCGGCCGTGCCTGTCCATCACGTTGCTGATGTCGTCGATGAAACGAGCGGGGTCGAAAGCGCGTTCTGGCGCGTAGACAAGATGCGGGCCACTGTCTTCGTCGATGCGCCAAGCGGCGCTGGCGGCGGCGAGGAATCCCGCATGTCGGCCCATGACGATGCCGCAATAGATGCCGGGCAAAGCGCGGAAATCGAGATCGACGCTTAAGAAGGCGCCGGCCACGAATTCGCCGGCCGAGATGAAGCCCGGCGTGTGGTCGTTTTCCATCAGATCGTTGTCGATGGTCTTCGGGGCATGGACGAAGGTGATGTCGCCGCCGGCGGCATCCGACAGGATCTGCTGCGTGCCCGACGTGTCATTGCCGCCGATATAGATGAAGGCGTCAGCCGAAACCTTGCGCAGGCCGGTGAGAATGCGCTCGCAATAGGCCGCGTCCGGCTTGTCGCGCGTCGAGCCCAGAGCCGCGCTCGGCGTGCCGGCGATGGCGCGAATCAGGTCCTCCGGCATGTCCGACAGGTCGACATAGTCGCCGCCGACGATGCCGCGCACGCCAAAACGGGAGCCAAGCACGCGCGCGCCGGGATACCGCCTGCGCGCTTCCAGCACGATGCCCGCCATGGTCTGGTTGATCACTGCAGTCGGGCCACCGCCCTGCGCGACCACGATGGTTTGGGACATGAACCTCTCCTTGCTGCCCGCGATCATGTCACGCGCCTTTGCAGGCTCGCAAGGATAAGCGTCCACTTGCCGCCGCATTGGCGTGGCCTATTCTCCGATCTGCGGGCGATCGAGAGGAGGCAGACATGACCTATGTGAAGCTTGGCGCGATCGCCGCGGCCGCTCTTGCCGTTGCCGCGGGTGCGGCACTCGCGCAGCGGCCCGATACGCGGCAGATGAGCTGCGGCGAAGTGCGCAATCTCATCGCCGACACCGGCGGTATCGTGCTGACGACCGGCCAGTTCACCTATGACCGCTATGTCTCCAGCAGCTATTTCTGCGAGCGCCCCTATGTGGCGCGGCCGGCTTACGTCCCGACACTGGATGGCCAGTGCCCGGTTCTCGAATGCGGGGACCCGCTCTTCGACGAGGACCGTTTCTAGGCTTCGCGCGCCGAAATGTTGGCGGCGATGCGGCGGGCCGCGTCGGCGAGAACGCTGTCCGGCTGACACAGACTGATGCGGATATGGCCGGCGGCAGCCGCACCGAAGCTCGCGCCCGGCATGACGCAGATCGCCTCGTCGGCCAGAAGCGCCCAGGCGAAGGCCTCGCAATCTGACGCAAGGCCGGCGACATCGATCATCACATACATGCCGCCGCACGAACCCCGCACACGGCCTCGCTGGTTGCCAAGCGCGCTCAGGAAAATATTGCGGCGCGCGGCGTAACGGGCGGCGATGTCGGCGACCCCGCTGTCGATCTCCAGCGCATGGATCGCCGCACGGGACACGAAGTCGGGCAGCCCGTAGGTGGTTACGAGGTTGAGCGAGATCAGGCTACGGACGAGGCCGGACGGCCCGGTGAGCCAGCCAACACGCCAGCCCGTCATGCCGTGGCTTTTCGACATGGAATTCACCACCAGCGTTCGCTCGGCCATGCCCGGCAGCGCGCGGGGCGAGAGATGGGCTGGACCGGCCAGCGACCAGTAGACCTCGTCGGAGATCAGCCACAGATCGTGCCGGCGACAGATGTCGGCCAGCGCTTCCAGCGTGCCGCGACCGTAGATGGCACCCGTCGGGTTGTTGGGCGTGTTGATCAGGATCGCCCGGGTGTGGGGCGTGATCGCCGCCTCGATCAGCGCGACGTCCGGCTGGAAATCGGTCTCGGCCGGCGCGTCGACGACGGTGAAGGCAGCGCCCGACGCCCGGAAGGTGCCGGGGTAGGTCGCGTAGTATGGGCCGATAACGATGGCGTGGTCGCCAGGGTCCATGATGGCCTGGACTGACGCGTACAGCGCTGCCTGGCCGCCCGGCGTGGCGATGATTTCGTCGGCCGTCGTCGTGACGCCGGTCGATCGCGTCGAGACGGCGGCCATCGCTTCGCGCAGGCGCGGCAGGCCGGGGAGCGGCGTATAGTGGTGATGGCCGACCGACAGTGCCGCACGCGCTGCCTCGACGGTTTCCGACGGCGTGTCGAAATCATGGTCACCGGCCGACAGCATGACGATCCGCTCGCCGGCCTGCTTGCGCTTCCAGGCCGCGAAATGGACCTCCCAACCATCCTTGCCGGAAGGCAGGATGCCTGTGATGCGGGAAGACAGTCTGGGCATTGTGGGCTCTCTCACGCGAACGATTTTTCGGGCCGATGGTCTGGCTGCGGCATCGCTTTTGGGCAAGGGCGGGCCCGTCCTGTGCCAACGGAAAGGCTTGCGTGGCCGCGTGCCCGCATGCCAAGCACGGGGTTCGCTGGCCAGAAGAGCCGCCCGACCCGCCGTTTCCAGCGGAGACACGATGCTTTCACCCGATCATTCCAGCGCGACCCACGACGAGACCGCAATCGTCGACGAGGCGATGATGTCGCGCCGCTCCGTGCGCGCGTTCCTGCCGACGCCGGTCGACGAGGCCACCATCCGCGACATCCTGGAAGTGGCGGCGCGGGCGCCGTCCGGCACGAACATGCAGCCGTGGAAGGTCCATGTCGTCACCGGCGAGACCAAGGCGCGGCTGAGCGAAGCGGTGCTTGCCGAGGCGGCGCGGCACGAGAAGCCTGCCTGGGACGAGTACCGCTATTATCCCGAGCAGTTCTTTGAGCCCTACCTCACACGGCGCCGCAAGGTCGGCTTCGGCCTCTACAACCTGCTCGGCATCCAGAAGCGCGAAGTGGAGCGCATGCGTGCCCAGCACGACCGCAACTTCGTCTTCTTCGATGCGCCGGTCGGCATGATCTTCACGATCGACCGCAGGCTCGAGATGGGATCGTGGATCGACTACGGCATGTTCCTGCAGTCGATCATGATCGCGGCGCGGGGCAGGGGCCTGCACACCTGCGCTCAGGCCGCGTTTGCGCCTTACCACCGCCAGATCCGACCGGTGCTCGGCATTTCCGAGAACGACATCGTCGTCTGCGGAATGGCGCTCGGCTATGAAGACGAGAGCAAGCCCGAAAACTATCTGCGCACGGATCGCGAACCCGTCAACGGCTTTGCGACCTTCCTGAAATAGCCTAGCGGACGAGGACGCCGACCTCTTCCGACGCATGGCACAGCGTGGTCCAGAAGGACCGTGCGAAGGATCGAAAGACGTAGATGTCGAACGCATCCTCGCCGGTGCGTTGGATCGAGGCGAAGATGTCGTGGTGCATCGTTGCGACGCCGGAGCCGACGGCAAAGGCCCGCGTGTCGAAATCGATCGCGAACAGCTTCGACAGCACCCATTCAGCACGCGAGCCTTCGATGCGGAAGGCGGTGCGTGCGTGCGACAGGTCCGTCACCGTGCCGGTCTCGCTGGTGATGGCGGCCGCGAGGCGTTCGGCGAGCCCCTCCGGCTGGTCCACAACGAGCCAGCGGCGCAGGCCGACGCCGAAGATCGCACGATAGCCATCGACCGCGCCGGCACGCGGCGTTAGCGGTAGCTCGAGGCGGACGAGATCGCGTACGGCGCCGGCAAGCCCATCCTCGCGACCGGGCCAGCAGGCAAGCTGGACGATCGAGCCGGGGCGCGTTTCCGACAGCGTGACGCCCGGCTCGCCGGACGGGTTGCCGTGGCGGCCGGGGCGATAGGCGGCGCCGAGGGGCGACAGAGGCTCAGCCATGCATGCGGCTCCCTTCGGCATCGAAGAAGTGGTGGCTGACGATCTCGACCGGCGCCGTCCTCTTTCGTACCGGGTCTGAGATGAAGGCGCGCGTACCGTGGCGTTCCTTGCCGCCCTCGACCAGCGCGAGCGCGATGTAGCGACCAAGCGCGGGCGAATAGCAGCCGGCCGTGACATGACCGATCGAGCGCTGCTCGGCACCTTCGACGAGCGTTTCGACGACATGGCCGCCGCCTAGGATCGAGCGTCCGTCGAGCGCCATGAGCCCGACCAGCCGATGGCGCGTCGAGGCGGTAAGGCCGGGACGGTCCATCATGGCCGAGCCGATAAAGGGCTTTTTCTTCGACAGCATGCCGCCGAGGTAGAGATCGCGTGCCGTCGTGCGGCCGTCCATCTCGGCTCCCGTCACATGGCCCTTCTCGATGCGCAGCGTTCCGAGCGCTTCGAGGCCGTAGGGTGTGATGCCGAACGGTTCGCCGGCTTCGAGCAAAGCTTCCCAGACGGCAACGCCGTGGCCCGCGCCGGAGTAGACCTCGTAGCCGAGCTCGCCGGAGAAGGAGAGCCGGCAGATCATGACGGGGATGTCGGCAATACGGCCGTGGGCGATGCCCATGAACGGCAGCGCGGCATCATCGACCGCGGTGCCGGTGACACAGGCGGCTAGCACCTCGCGCGAGCGCGGCCCGGAGACCGCTGCGCCGGCCCACTGATCCGTGACGGACGTCACGGTCACCCGAAGCTCCGGCCAGATCGCGTCGAGATAATACTCCAGATGCTGCATGACCTTGCCGGCATTGGCCGTGGTCGTGGTCATCAGGAAGTCCGTCTCGCCTAGGCGCCAAGTCGTGCCGTCGTCGAAAAGGATGCCGTCCTCGCGCAGCATCAGGCCGTAGCGCGCCTTGCCGACGGGCAGGGTCGAGAACATGTTGGTGTAGACGCGGTCGAGGAAGTCGGCCGCATCAGGCCCCTGGACGGCGATCTTGCCCAGCGTCGAGACATCGACAATGCCGACGCTCTCGCGCACTGCGCGTGCCTCGCGGATATAGGCCTGCTCGACGGTCTCGCCGGGCGCACCGTATATCTCGGGGCGCGACCACAAACCGGCTGCATAGAAGCGCGCTCCGTGCTCGACATGCCAGTCGTGCATCGGCGTCAGGCGATGGGGGCGCAGATCGCCATGGCGCTCGGCCGCCAGCGCACCCATTGAGACGGGCGCGAAGGGCGGCCGGAAGCGCGTTGTGCCGACGGCGGGGATGGTCTTGCCGAGCGCGTTGGCCATGATCGACAGGCCCGCGATGTTCGACGTCTTTCCCTGATCGGTCGCCATGCCGAGCGTCGTGTAGCGCTTCAGATGCTCGACGGAGACGAAGCCTTCGCGATGTGCGAGGCGGACGTCGTCGGCGGTCACGTCATGCTGGAAATCGACGAAGGCCTTGCCGGCTCCGCCCTTGATCTCGAGGATGGGGGCGGGGGATGGATCGAGAGCTGCGCCCTCGACTGCCGGCATCGGAGACGTCGCGTCCAACCCTGCGGCCCTGGCGCCGGCTGCAGCGCCTTCGGCGATGGCGTCAGCGGTCGCGAACGTACCCATGAACGCCCCGGCGCCTGACCAGGCCTGCGTCGGCTGCGGCGGAAGGAAGGCTTGAAGACGGTCGTCCCAGACCGGGTTCTGGCCGGCCTGACTGGCGAGATGGATCGCGGGCGACCAGCCGCCGGAGACTGCGAGGCAATCGGCAGCGATCACGCGCTCCGGCGTGCCGAGCGCGCCGTTGGCTCCGAGCGGTCGGACCACGATCTGCGACAGAGTCTTGCCGCCTTTGGCCGTCGCCACGGCGTGCCCAGCAAGCACTTCCGCGCCGGCCTCGGAAGCAAGAGCTCGGGCGGCAGCCGACACGTCGGCGCGGACATCGATGATGGCGGCGACCTTGCCGCCGGCCAGCGCGAAGGCGGCGGCCGACCGGTAGGCGCCGTCATTGTTGGTGAAGACGGCGAGCGTGTTGCCCGCCAGCACGCCGAACTCGGCCGCGTAGCGCTCGACCGCACCGGCAAGCATCACGCCGGGCGTGTCGTTGCCGGCAAAGACCACCGGCCGCTCGAAAGCGCCCGTCGCCAGCACCACGTGACCGGCGCGGATGACCCAATGGCGCTGCCGCGGCTCGCCGGCCAGAGCTGGGCGATGCTCGGCCATGCGTTCGAGCGCGGCGATCGTGTTGCCGTCATAGTAGCCCCAGGCCGTCGTGCGGGTGAGGAGCGTCACGCCTGACGCTTCGAGCGTTTCGGCCATGCCGTCAGCCCAGTCGCGCGCTGGTCTGCCGTCGATCGTCTCGCCCGACCATCGTGCCGACCCGCCGGGCTCCGGCTGCTGCTCGACGAGGATCACGCGGCGGCCATCGCCGGAAGCGGCCCTGGATGCGGCGAGACCGGCCGGGCCGCTGCCGACGACCAGCACGTCGCACCAGGCGTTCATGCGCTCGTAACGCGCGGGGTCGGCCTTTCCGCCGGCTCGGCCGAGACCGGCTGCGCGGCGGATGAACCATTCGCACAGCATCCAGAACCGCGTGCCCTTCAAGGGGCCGACAACCGGGCCCATGAAGGTCTTGTAGTAGAAGCCCGCCGAGAACAGCTTGCCCGCCAGCCCGTTCATCGCTCCAACGTCGAGCGCTAGCGAAGGAAAGCGGTTCTGGCTTTCGGCGACCAGCCCCTCGAAAAGCTCCAGCGTCGTTGCCTGGATGTTGGGTTCGCGCAGGCCGTCGCGCAGCACGGTGACGAGCGCGTTCGGCTCATCGAGCCCGGCAGCCATGATGCCGCGGGGACGGTGGTACTTGAATGACCGTGAGACCAGCGAGGCGCCGTTTGCCAAGAGCGCGGAGGCGAGCGTGTCGCCCGGATGGCCGTAGAGCAATTTGCCGTCGAAGGTGAAGCGCAGCTTGCGCGTGCGATCGATGTGTCCGCCTGCGTCCGTCCGTCTGGCGCTCATCGGGCGGCCTCGCGGCTGATAGGCTCGACCGTATCGATCCTGTGCGTGAGCGTGTCGCGGACGACCAGCATATGCGACCGGCATCCGCCTGAGTGCTGCCAGATCTCGCGGTGACTGCCGGCGGGGTTCGTGCGCTGGTAGACCCAGTCGTGCCAGGCTTCGGCATCCGTCGAAGCGGGATCCGGGCGCGTGCGCGTGCCATCGCCCTGGTAGGTGAATTCGATCACGTCGCGTGGACCGCAATAGGGGCAGGCAATCAGCATCCCGAAGCGCTCCTCAATGCAGCCGGGGCGTGGCGCCCTGGCCCTTTTCGTCGATCAGGATGCCGCGGTTGAAGCGGTCGAGCGTGTAGGGAGCCGAGAGCGGGTGCGGCTCGTCCTTGGCGATCGTCCAGGCAAAGCAGTAGCCCGAACCGGGCGTCGCCTTGAAGCCGCCATAGCACCAGCCGGAATTGAGATACATGCCCGGCAGCGGACCCGTCGCGATGATCGGCGAGCCGTCCATCGACATGTCCATGATGCCGCCCCAGGAGCGCAGGAGCCGCACGCGCGACAGCGCCGGGAACAGCGCGACCATCTCGCTCATGACGTCCTCGACGATCGGCAGATTGCCGCGCTGGGCGTAGGAATTGTAGCCGTCGATGTCGCCGCCGAAGACGAGGCCGCCCTTGTCGGACTGGGACATATAGAGGTGCCCGCCGCCGAAGGTGACGACGCCGTCGACGAAGGGCTTCAACGATTCCGAGACGAAGGCCTGGAGCACGTGGCTTTCCATCGGCAGGCGCTCGATGCCGGCGAGCTTCATCACGCGGCTCGTGTTGCCGGCGACGGCTACGCCGACTTTCGGCGCGCGGATTTCGCCCCGTGTCGTCACGACGCCAGTCACCCTGTCCCCATCGCGCAGGAAGCTGGTAACTTCGCAATTCTCGATGATGTCGACGCCGAGCCGGTCGGCCGCGCGGGCGAAGCCCCAGGCGACGGCGTCATGCCGCGCCGTGCCAGCGCGCGGCTGGAGAAGGCCGCCCAGGATCGGGAAGCGCGCCTTCTGCGACATGTCGAGGCCGGGCGCATAGCGTTCGACACCTTTAGCATCGAGTAGCACGGCGTCGGCGCCATTGTGGATCATCGCATTGCCGCGCCGAGCATAGTCGTCCATCTGCGCGGGCGTGTGGGCGAGGTTGAGGATGCCGCGCTGCGAGAACATGACGTTGTAGTTCAGCTCGTGCGACAGGTTCTCCCAAAGCTTCATCGAGTGCTCGTAGAAGCGCACCGATTCGGGCAGCAGGTAGTTCGAGCGAACGATCGTCGTGTTGCGGCCGATATTGCCCGAGCCGAGCCAGCCCTTTTCCACCACCGCCACGTTGCGGATGCCGTGCTCGCAGGCGAGGTAGTAGGCGGTCGCCAGCCCATGGCCGCCGCCGCCGACGATGATGACGTCATAGGACGGGCGAGGGGTCGCCTTGCGCCAGGCCGGCTGCCAGTCGGCATTGCCCGACATGGCGTTCTTCAAAAGGGACAGGAAGGAATATTCCGCCATGCGGGGCCGGCCGATCCATGCTTCAGGGTCGAGCAGACGCTATAGATCGCCCCATGCACGCGATGCAAATTTCGCGCCCTCGGCTTTCGCAGCGCCGACCTCGACTTGCCGGGCGGTCGGGACCTCCGTAACAGTTCTGGCTGTGCCACATTCGCCCGTGGCGGACTGGAACTCCGGTGAGAATGCCTTTCGCGTCCCGCTTCTTCTGCCTGCTTCTTCTTGCGCTGGTCGCGTTCGCGTCGCCGGCGGCCACGCAAGGTTCGCCCGATCGTGCCGGCATCGACCGGTCCGCCATCAGCCCCGACCTCGCGGCAGAGCAGACGACCATCCTGTCGCGGATCCGCGCGCGGCTCGAGGCAGTATCTGAGGAGGTCGGCAGCCCGACGATCGACGATGCGACGCTGGTCGACCGGCGGTTCGAGCTCCAGCAGCTGACGCGACGCCTGAGCGACATAGGCTTCGTCTTCCGTCCGCGCATCGAGGCGATCGACGCGCGCCTGGCGGAAATCGGTCCGCCGCCCGAGGATCCGACGAATGAGCCTGCCGCGCTTACCGCGGAGCGGCAGTCGCTGACCGAGGAGCGCTCGCAGATCAACACGATCCTTGGCGAGGTCGAGCAGCTATCGACGCAGGTCGCCGCACTGACGTTGCGCGTGGCGCAGATTCGGCGGGACATCTTCACCCAGCAGTTGGCGACCCGCTACGACATCCTGAGCGCGTTCTCGCCGGAGGTCGTCGAGGATTTCCGCACCGAGGCGCAGCGCCTGTCGGCAAGCCTCTCCTCCTGGTTCAACTTCGTCATCCGGCCGAACCTGTCTGCGGCGCTCCTCGCCGCATTCATGGCGCTCGCCGCCGCCGTCCTGCTCAACTGGGGCCTGAGGTCGGTCGTCGCGCGGCTTCTGGTCCGTGGCGAGACGCAGGAGAGCCCGCCCTTTATCTCGCGGCTGTCCGTCGCTTTCTGGTCGACGCTGCTGCCATCGATGGCGCTTGCCGTCTTTCTCGCGGCGACGTGGTACTTCTTCGACTATTTCGGGCTTCTTAGAGAAGATGTCGGCGGGCTGATCGCCTCGCTCTTCCGGGTGGTCGCGATCGTGTTTTTCGTCAGCCGGTTGTCGCTCGCCGTCTTCGAACCGCGGCGGCCCGACTGGCGGCTGATCGGCTTCGAGACGAAGGCGGCGTTCAGCCTCAACCGGATGGTCATCGCGATGGCCGTCGTGACGGGCCTCGACGTGTTCCTTGCAAGTGTCTCGACCGAACTCGGCTCGCCCTTGTCGGTCACGGTGGCACGCAGTTTCATCGCGGCGCTGATCATGGCGGCGCTGATCCTGCGGATCGCGACGCTGCGGCCCTATGTGGACGCGGAGGGCAATCCGAGAGGCTGGTCGCGGCCTTTCAAATTCCTGCTCTTCCTGCTCGCGGCAATCACGATCGTCTCGGCGCTTGCCGGCTATATCGGTTTCGCGCGGTTCTTCTCTCAGCAGGTCGTCGTCACCGGCGCGATCCTCGCGACGATGTATATCGGCTACCTCTCCGGCAGCGCGATCTCCGAGATGGGCGCGTTCCGTGAGACGATGCTCGGACGCCATCTCGACCGGCGCTACAATCTGGACGCCGCCCGCGAGGACCAGCTCGGTCTTCTGGCCGGCATTCTCGTCAACCTTCTGGTCGTCGCCATAGGCGTGCCGCTGGTGCTCCTGCAGTGGGGGTTCCGATGGGGCGATCTCGAGGCGTGGTTCTACCGCTTCGCAACCGAAATCCAGATCGGCTCGCTGACGATCTCGATTGCCGGCATCCTGACGGGTGTCGCCGTCTTCGTCGTCGGCTTCTTCCTGGCGCGCGGGTTCCAGGGCTGGCTCGACGGCAAGGTGATGACGCGCGGCCGCGTCGATGCGGGCATCCGCAATTCGGTCAGCACCGCGGTCGGCTATGCGGGCGTCGCGCTCGCCGGCCTGATCGGCCTGTCGGTCGCCGGCATAGACCTGTCGAACCTCGCGCTCGTCGCCGGTGCGCTGTCGCTCGGCATCGGCTTCGGCCTCCAGAACATCGTCAACAATTTCGTCTCCGGGCTGATCCTGCTTGCCGAACGCCCGTTCAAGGTCGGCGACTGGATCGTCGCGGGGCAGGTGAGCGGCATCGTCTCGAAGATCAGCGTGCGCGCGACCGAGATCGAGACGTTCCAGCGCCAGACGGTGATCCTGCCCAATTCCGACCTGATCAACGCCGCGGTCGGCAACTGGACGCATCGCAACCGGCTCGCCCGCGTCGACATCGCGGTTCGCGTCGCCCATGGGAGCAACCCGCGGCAGGTCCACGACCTGCTGCTTGCGATCGCGCGGCAGCATCCGCGCATCCTGCGCAATCCGGAGCCGCTGGTCGCCTTCATCGGCTACACGGACACGTCGCTCGATTTCGAGCTCCGCTACTTCATCGGCGACATCATGGCCGGCCTCGGCATCCAGAACGATGTGCGGTTCGAGATCGTCGAACGGCTTGGCGCTGCCGGCATCTCGATGCCGCGTCCGCAGGCGGCGCCGCCATATATCGAGCCGCAACCGCAGGCGGCCTCGACGTCAGCGGAGTGATCGCCAGCCTGCGTCAGGCGTGTCGCAATCAGACGAAGGCAGGCAGGCAGGCAACGGCATAGTGCGCGCGCCGGCCGAGCGTCCGGCAAGGGATCTGAGCAGGGGTTGCACATGAAGGACAGAGCGCGCGCAGTCGTCATCGGCGGAGGGGTGGTCGGCGTCTCGACGCTCTACCATCTGGCGCGCAAGGGCTGGTCGGACTCAGTGCTGATCGAGCGCAAGGAGCTGACGTCCGGCTCGACCTGGCACGCGGCCGGCCTCTTGCCGCTCTTCAACCTCAGCTATTCCGTCGGCCAGATCCACAAATATTCTGTGCGCTTCTATCAGGAGCTGCAGGAGGAGACCGGCATGAATGTCGGTTTCACCAATTGCTCCAACATCCGCCTGGCGCGCACCAAGGACCGCTGGGACGAGTACATGTATTATGCGGGCGTCGCCGAGACGATCGGCGTGCCACTCAAGATCCTGACGCCGGAAGAGGTCAAGGAGGTCTGGCCGCTTTGCGAGACCGACGGCATTCTGGGCGCGATCCAGCATCCCGAGGACGGCTACATCCAGCCGGCGGACCTGACGCAGGCGCTGGCCAAGGGCGCGCGCGACCGCGGCGCCACGATCTACCGCAACACGACCGTGACGGCGATCGAGCAGCAGCCCGACGGCCAGTGGCTGGTGAAGACCGACAAGGGCGACATCCTGGCCGAGCACGTGGTCTCCGCGACCGGCAATTTCGCGCGCAAGACGGGCGCGATGGTCGGGCTCGACGTGCCGGTCATCCCGGTCGAGCATCAGTACATCGTCACCGAGCCGCATCCTGCGATCGTCGAGCGCAAGAAGCAGGGCCTGCCCGAAATGGGCGTGCTGCGCGAGGCCGATTCGTCCTGGTACATGCGCGAGGAGAATGGCGGGCTCTTGCTCGGACCGTACGAAAAGGGCGCGCCGGTCTGCTACGTCGACGGGCCTTCGGATGACAGCGAGTACGAGCTCTTCCAGGAGGACCTCGACCGGCTGATGCCGCATATCGAGACCGCGGTCGCCCGTGTGCCGGCCTTCGGCGAAGTCGGCATCAAGAAGGTCTACAACGGCGCGATCGCCTATACGCCGGACGGCTCGCCGATCATCGGGCCGGCGCCCGGGCTGAAGAATTTCTGGCTCAACGAAGGGCATTCCTTCGGCGTGACGGCGGCCGGCGGCGCGGGCTGGCAGTTGGCCGAATGGATCGTCGACGGGGAGCCGACCATCGACATGATGGGCGTCGATCCGCGCCGTTTCGGACCCTACGCGACCGAAGGCTATCTCAAGGAGAAGAACGAGGAGGCTTACGCCAACGTCTTCACCATGCACTACCCCGACGAGGAGCGCGCGGCGGCCCGGCCGCTCAAGACGACGCCGGTCTATTCGCGGCTGAAAGCGCTCGGCGGCGTCTTCGGCTCGGTCTATGGCTGGGAGCGCGCGAACTGGTATGCGCCGGAGGGCTACTCGGTCCCGGCGGACGAACTCGGCGTCGGCGCGGATGTGCTGACGGCCCACAACCACGCGCCGCCGCTCGAAGACGGGCGCATCGTCGAGAAATGGTCGTTCCGACGCTCGAATTATTTCGAGCATGTCGGCAACGAGGTGAAGGCCGTCCACGAAGGCGTCGGCGTGCTCGACATGTCCGCCTTTGCCAAGATGGAAGTTTCGGGGCCAGGCGCCCGCCGGTGGCTCGATTCGATCCTCGCCAATCCGGTGCCGAAGAAGCGCGGGCGCATCGCGCTCAGCCATGTGCTGACCCGCCATGGCGGCGTGCGCAGCGAGTTCACCGTCTACGAGTGGAAGCCGGGTCGCTTCTATCTCGTCTCGGCCGGCGCCTACGAGGCGCACGACCATGACGTCTTGCGCAAGCTCGCGCCGACCGATGGCTCGGTCACGCTGCAGCCGATCACGCAGATGTACGGCGTGTTGGTGCTCGCTGGACCTAAGAGCCGCGACGTCCTGCGCAAGCTCACCCGCACGCCGCTCGACAATGCGAGCTTCCCGTGGCTGACGGCGAAGCCAATATCCGTCGGGACGGCGAGCGCGCATGCGCTGCGCGTCAACTTCGTCGGCGAACTGGGCTGGGAACTGCACCATCCGATCGAGCAGCAGAACGTCATTTTCGACATGCTGATGGAGGCTGGAGCCGAGTTCGGCATTAGACCTTTCGGTATCCGCGCGATGACGGCGATGGCGATCGAGAAGAGCTACCGCCTCATCCCGCGCGAGCTCTCGATCGAATATTCAGCTTTTGAGAGCGGGCTCGACCGGTTCGTAAAGCTCGACCGCGAGGATTTTCTCGGCCGCGACGCGCTCGTCGCGTTGAAGGAGAAAGGCCCGCGCTGGCGCTTCGTCACGCTCGAGGTGCATGGCGTGACGGATGCGGATGCCCGCGGCAACGAGGCGATCCGCAAGGATGGCCTTCTTGTAGGGCGTGCCACGCATGGCGGCTATGGCTGGCGTGTCGGCAAGAGCCTGGCGCTCGCCATGGTGGAGCCCGGCATGGCGCAGGAGGGGACCGAGCTCGACATCGTCATCCTCGGCAAGGCGCACAAGGCGACGGTGATCGGCGAAAGCCCGTTCGATCCGGACAACAACGCGCTGCGGGCCGACGGCTAGCTCGTATCGATAAAGCTGAGGCGGCCTAGCGCCGCTTCAGCGAGCCGAAGATCGACCAGTCCATCTTTTCCGACAGGCGGGCGAGCGCCAGCGTGGCGAGTGCCGAATTGCCATTCTCGTCGAGCCCCGGAGACCAGACGGCGATGGAGGCGGTGTTGGGCGCGATCGCCAGAATGCCGCCGCCGACGCCGCTCTTGGCGGGCAGGCCGACGCGGTAGGCGAACTCGCCCGAGCCGTCATACTGGCCGCAGGTCAGCATCAGCGAGTTGATGCGCCGCACGCGCTCGGCGCGCTGGCGGTCCGCCTTGTTCTTCGCGTCGGCGCCCTCGACCATCAGATAGTCGCCGGCCTTGGCGAGCTCCTTGCACGACAGCATGACGGCGCACTGCTCGGCATAGGCGGCCATGACGTCGTCCACGTCATTGTCCAGGTTGTCGAAGAACTTGGCGAGGTTGGCCATGGCGCGGTTGGCAAAGCCGGTATTCTCGTCGGACTTCGCGACCGCCTTGTTGAGGCCGACCTTGTGGCCAACGAGGCGCGTGATGAACTCGCGGACGCTTTCGGCCTTGCCCTTGCCCTTGCGCGACAGGAGCAGATCGATCGTGACCAGCGCACCGGCGTTGATGAAGGGATTGCGCGGCTTTCCCTTGTGGCGCTCGAGGTCGATGATCGAGTTGAAGGGGTCGCCGGACGGCTCACGGCCGACGCTTTCCCACACCTTCTCGCCATGGGCTTCGAGCGCCAGGGTGAGCGCGAAGACCTTCGAGATGGACTGGATCGTAAAACGCTCGTCCGCCTTGCCGGAGGCGATCATGTCGTCGCCATGGGTGTAGACGGCGATGCCGAACTGGTGTGAATCGACGTCCGCCAGAGCCTTGTTCTGCTGCGAGACCTCGCCCCAGACATCGTTGTCCATCATCTCCTCGGCGATCTCGTCGCAGACCTCCTGCAGGCGGTTGAGGTCGATCTTGCGGTCGGGCGTCGCCATGGAAACTCCAGCTCTATCGGGATTTTTCGGTTTTCTAATGTGTCTCAGGGGCTGGGGTTCCGCCTGTCCATCAGCAAAGCGCGAAATAATTTGCAGGCACCCCAAGGAATGCGACAGTGCCGGCGTCCAAGGGGCATGACGGCGATGGTGCTGGAGAGGGAACGGACGGACGATCAGCTTGCAGCGGGTGCCGCTGCAGGCGACCGCGAGGCGTTCTCGACGCTCATCGAGCGGCACTACGACTTCATATTCTGCGTCGCCTGGAAGCTGACTGGCAACCGGCCGGAGGCCGAGGATCTGGCGCAGGAGGTCTGTGTGCGGGTCGGCCGCGCGATCGGCGGCTTTCGCGGGCAGGGTGCACTGACGACCTGGCTCTATTCGCTGACTTTGAACGCGGTCCGCGACATGGCGCGCAAGAGCGCCCGCGACCGGGCCAAGGTCGCTGCCTTCGGCACGCATGCGCTGATCGCGGGCGAAGCGGAAGAGGAAACGTTCGACCCGGCCGATACGCTGTGGGAAGCCGTTCGCTCCCTGCCCGACAAGCAGCGCGACGCCGTCACCCTCGTCTATGGCGAGGGGCTTTCGCATCAGGAGGCCGCGAGCGCTATGGGCTGCGCCGAGGCGACCGTGTCCTGGCACATTCACGAGGCCAAGAAGCGCCTGAAGGCGCTGCTTTCGGCCGGAGAGGCGCGATGAGCAAGACCGAGAAAACAGAGGGCGGAGATCCGCTCGACCTTCTGCGGCAGGCCCATGTGCCGGCTGCTGGTGAAGCCGCGCGTCGCCGCGCACTCGCAGCTGCCATGACGGCATTCGACGAAAACGATCTCAAGCGTACCCAAGGATCGAAGGGTACCGTGCGTCCAAGCTCCGGAACGAGACGGTTCTGGAGGGATATCATGGGTATCAGGCTGATCGGAAATCCGGCATTCGCCGGGCTCCTCGTGCTCCCGGTGGCAGGCTACGTGGCGTGGCAGGTCTTCGGGCAGAACGAGCTCGCCCTGCCGCAGCCGCCGGCCGCCGAAGTCGTGCCGAGCCAGGAGCGCGAGCGCACCGTCTTGGAAGAGACGGCACCGCAGGCGGATCAGTCTTTCTCCGGTGGCCAGCTTCCGATGGCCATGCCGCAGCCGGCGGCACCCGCTGCGCCCAGCATGGTTCAGCCGTTGCAGCGCAACGTGTCGCCCAAGATCGACGGCATCGCCGCTGAGCCTGTGCTGCCGCCTGCCGCCACGACTGGCGAAGATCGCTTCGCCTCCAACGACGACAATCCGGTCCGTCTCGTCGCCGAGGTCCCGCTCTCGACCTTCTCGATCGACGTCGACACCGCGTCCTATTCCTTCGTGCGCCGCGCGCTTAACGAAGGCCGGCTGCCGGAGCGCGATGCCGTGCGGGTCGAGGAGATGATCAACTACTTTCCCTATGACTGGGCCGCGCCTACCGATCCGGCCGTGCCATTCAACACAAGTGTCAGGGTGATGCCGACGCCGTGGAACGCCGGCACGCAGCTGATGCACATCGCCATCAAGGGGCGTGAGCTCATCGGCGAACGCCCGCCCGCCAATCTCGTCTTCCTGCTCGACACGTCCGGCTCGATGCAGGCGCCTGACCGGCTGCCGCTGGTGAAAAGCGCGCTTGCCATGCTCGTTGCCGAGATGAGCGCGCAGGATCGCATCTCGATTGTCGCCTATGCCGGCAGCGCGGGAACCGTGCTCGAGCCGACGGCCGCGACCGAGCGCGAGACGATCCTGGCCGCACTCGACCGGCTCGAGGCGGGCGGCAGCACGGCCGGCGAAGCGGGGTTGCGCGAGGCCTACCGGCTCGCCCGCAGCGCCTTCATCGACGGCGGCGTCAACCGCGTGCTTCTCGCCACCGATGGCGATTTCAACGTCGGCGAAAGTTCCGACGAGGGGCTGAAGCAGCTCGTCGAGGCCAATCGCGGCGATGGCGTCTACCTCTCGGTTCTGGGCTTCGGCCGCGGCAATTTCAACGACGCGCTGATGCAGACGATCGCGCAGAACGGCAATGGCACGGCGAGCTACATCGACACGCTGTCGGAGGCGCGCAAGGTGCTGGTCGACGAGGCGTCCTCAACATTGTTTCCGATCGCCGACGACGTGAAGATCCAGGTCGAGTTCAATCCGGCGCGGATCGCGGAGTACCGGCTGATCGGCTATGAAAGCCGGGCGCTCGCCCGCGAGGATTTCAATAATGACCGCGTCGATGCCGGCGAGATCGGCTCGGGTCATTCGCTGACGGCGATCTACGAGATTACGCCGGCCGGGAGCGATGCACGCCTCATCGACGATAGCCGCTACCAGTCGCCGGCGCCAACCGCCGACGCATCGGACGAACTCGCCTTCCTGCGCCTGCGCTACAAGCTGCCGGGCGAGACCGAGAGCCGGCTGATCGAGCGGCCCGTGACGGATGAAGATGCGATTGCCGCCTTCGAGGCCGCGAGCGAAGACCAGCGCTTCTCGATCGCTGTCGCCGCCTTCGGGCAAAAGCTACGCGGCGCCGATGCGCTCGCCGGCATGGATTATACGCAGATCATCGAGATCGCTTCGGCGGCTCGCGGAGCCGATCCCTTCGGGTATCGCTCCGAATTCCTGTCCCTCGTGCGCCTTGCCTCGGCGCTGGACGGGAATGGGCTGCAGAGGCGGTAGGTGCGGGTTTCGCGGCTCCTTGGGGGAGCGACGTAACGAGAGATCCGTCTGGGCGGGTGAGGCAGGTCGGCGAGGGGAAACCCTCGCCGATCTTTTGGTGACTGGGTGGTGCGTCCTTCGAGGCTCGGCTTTGCCGAGCACCTCAGGATGAGGGAGGTGGCTGTTCAGCCTCGCGAACGCCGGCGCTCGCGGGCGCCCTCGACCGCGCCGCTCTTGTCGGCGGTCTTGTTGCGCAGTGGCCCGATGCGTTCGACGATCGTCTCCAGTGCCGGCGTCTCGCCCTTGCGGTGCCCGTCGATCGCCTCGCGCATGGCCCGAAGGTGCTGGAAGGACGTTCCGCAGCAGCCGCCGATGATGGTCGCGCCGGCATCGACGGCGAGGCGCGCATAGTCGGCCATCAGCTCAGGCGTGCCGGAATAGTGGATCTCGGTGCCGCGAAATTCCGGGATGCCGCAATTGCCCTTCACGATCAGCCGCGCGTCGGGCCGGGCAGCCGCCATGTCGAGCAGGCTCGCCAGGATGTCGGATGCGCCGACGCCGCAGTTCGCGCCGATCGCCAATGGCTGGTCGGCGACGGGCTCGGTCACGCCGTGAATCTCCTTCGGTGCGAGGCCCATCATGGTGCGGCCGGCGGTGTCGAAGGACGCGGTGAAGGTGTAGGGAAGATCGACGCGGATCGCCGCCTCGGCCGCCGCGCGGATTTCTTCGGGCGACGACATCGTCTCGATCCAGGCGACGTCCGCGCCGCCATCCTTCAGGCCCTCGATCTGCTCGGCAAAGGCTTCGACTGCCTCGTCATAGGTCAGTGCGCCGAGTGGCTCGAGAAGCTCGCCGGTCGGGCCAACGGAGCCAGCCACGATCACCTTTCGGCCGGCAGCATCCGCCACGTCGCGGGCAAGCTCGGCTGCGCGCCGGTTCAGCGCGTGGACGCGATCCTGCGCGTGGTGGAGCTTCAGCCGGTGGCGGGTGCCGCCGAAGGAGTTCGTGAGGATGATGTCGGCACCGGCATCGACAAAGCCTTGGTGTAGCGCGCGGATGCGATCCGGGTGCTCTTCATTCCAAAGCTCAGGGGCGTCGCCGGATTCGAGACCCATTGCGAAGAGGTTGGTGCCGGTGGCGCCGTCGGCGAGAAGCACGCCCTTTTCCGCGATGAGGGCGTCGATGGGGTTGGTCATGGCGATGTCCCGAGGAGATTGCGCGGACACATAAGGAAATCTTTATGTCTCGTCAATCGGGCCGGCGAGGCTGCGGGCGTGGCTGGCGGCCTCGTGGGCATTCACGACGGCGGCGCGGATCAGATTGTCGAAGTGCCGGGTCAGCGTGCGGATGGGCTCGACCGCGTTCAGCACCATGTACATGTTGCCGACATAGATCGACGCCCGGAGATTGCCGAAGATCGTGTAGGGGATCGAGTAGCGCAGCCTGCCATCGTAGAGGTACAGCCGGAAGCTCGGATAGAGATCGTCGAGCAGGCGGCTCATATGGTCCAGCTGGCGCTTGCGGACTGCGTCGGGCAGGCCCGACCAGACGCCGAGCCCGCGCGCGAAGATCTCGAGCGTGTGCAACGGCATGCAGACTTCCATGTCCGTTTCCGGCCGCCGGTTGTAGTCGATGCGGTAGCGGGTCTCGTCGACCTGGCTCGCCACGTTGCGCTGTGAGATGCCGGCCTCGTAGTCGATGATCTCGCGCGTGCGCAGGAGGTCAGGTATGCCGGCCGGTACGTAGCGGATCTTGGTGCCCGCCGCCTCGGCGTGCCATTTGGCGAGCAGCGTCTCGCCATAACCGTCGCCGCTCTCTTCGATTTCCAAAGAGCCGCGCAGTTCGGCCGCCAGGCCTTCGTCCTGCGACAGGCCGAGGAGCCAGTCGAGGGAAACCTTGTAGCGCTCGGCGATCGCGAGAAGCGTCTCGGCACGGGGAAGGCGGGTGGTGGCGCCGGACACCAGCTGCGACATGGCCGAGCGGTCGATGCCAACGGCGGCGGCGAATGCGGACTGGCTGAGGCCCGAGCGTTGTTGCAGCAGCTTAAGGCGCTCGCGAAAGGTCGCTGAAAGGTCGCGCTTGTCCAATTGGGCTAATACCTGTTCACAATTCGCAACAGATGATGCTTCTGGTTCTCAATATCATCAATTCGTGCGCGTTGTCTCGTTGATCGCAATCGTTCGGTCGGCAAAGCTTCGTCAACGGATCGGGGGATTCGATGATGACGGTGAAGAGACGCCGGGAGAGCCGGCGGTCGGTGGAGTGGCCGACCGTCGCGCTCATCCTGGGATGCTACGGCGGATGGGCTGCGGCGGGCCTGTTACTCTGGCCGACTGCGCCCCTGCTGACGTTGCTCGTGCTGGCGATCGCTATCGCGCTTCAGTCCTCGCTGATGCACGAGGCAAGCCACGGTCATCCGACGCGCAGCGCCGGGCTGAACGAGCTTCTGGTCGGCCTGCCGATCGGGCTTGTCTATCCTTATCGCCGCTTCAAGACGCTGCACCTGCGCCATCATGCCGACGAGAGCCTGACCGACCCCTTCGACGATCCGGAGAGCTACTACAAGGCGCTCTGGCAGCATCGCGATCTGCCCGGCATGATGAAAACGCTGCTTGCGATCAACAACACGATGGTCGGGCGTTTCGTGCTGGGGCCGGTGCTCGCCAATGCGGCCTTCCTTGCCACCGATGCGAAGCTGATCGCTGCCGGCGACCGTGCGGTGCGGGGCGCGTGGATGCGCCATGCCGTCGGGCTCGCCATCGTCCTGCCGGTCGTCGCCTTCGGCTTCGGCATGCCGATCTGGCTCTACATTCTCGTTCCGGTCTGGCTCGGGCAGTCCTTCATCGCCATCCGCACCTTTGCCGAGCACCAATGGTCGGAGCGGCCGGACGGGCGCACCATCATCGTGGAGCGCTCGCCGCTGGCGCTGCTGTTCCTCAACAACAATCTGCACCTCGTCCATCACAAGCAGCCGCAGGTGGCGTGGTATCGCCTGCCGCGCCTGTTTGCAGAACGCCGGGCCGAGTGGATCGCGATGAACGGCGGCTACGTCTATCCGAACTATCTGGCGCTCTTGAAGGATTTCGCCTTTCACGCGAAGGAGCCGGTGGTCCACCCATTCCTGCGGCGCGCCCCCGACCTCGGCCGCGCATTCCGCCCGCGCATCCGCGCGCAGTCGGTCCAGGGGCTCGGCACCGCGCCGGTGCCGGCACAGCCGCCGACGGAATAACGCCGGGTTGCAGGCAGTCCGGCGGGCGTGCATGTGTGGCGCATGAGCGCCTATATCGCCGCACTTCCTATGTACGACTGGTTGGAGGTCCGTGGCCGCGTCGATGCGCACTGGGCGGCGATCCGCGATCGCCTGCGCGAGGCCGGCATCGATGGACCGGAGCATCTCGTTCGCCGCAACGGTGACATGCCGGCCGTGCCGGGCGGTATTCGTGGCGCAGATGGCAAAGTGATCGCGCCTGATCCTGCAACGCTGCCGCCTGACGAACTCGATCTCGCCACGGTCTGGCGGCACCCGAAACTGCTGTTCTCCCAGACCTGCTGGGGGCCGATGAAAGCAACGGGATTGGCGGATCACGTGCGCGTCGTCAGCCAGCCCGACTATTCGGACGTGCCGGGCGGGCTCGGGACCAGCTATTCAAGCGCGATCGTCGCTCGGGGCACAGGCCCGGGCGCTCTACCGCCACAAGACGGCCAGGCCCATCTGCCGCTCGACCTGATTGGTCGCGGCCGACTCGCCTTCAACGAGCGTCACTCGCTATCAGGCTTCATTGCGCTCTCGGAGGACCTGAGCAATGCCGGCGCCAAACTGCCCGATACGGACCGGCTGGTGGAGACCGGTGGACATCGCAACTCCATCCGCGCTGTCGCCGAGGGCCGCGCCGACATTGCCGCGATCGACTGCCGAAGCTGGGCGCTCGCGCAGCGCTTCGAACATGCTGCTGCGGGGCTTGTCGTCGTCGGCTGGACGCGGCGACGCCGCGGCCTGCCGTACATCGCGTCGCGATCTCTCGACAAAAACATCCTGGACGCGTTGCGAGACGCGCTGAAAGCGGATGGTCTCGACTGTGCCTAGCCCTTCCGCTTGCGCAGTCGCACCCGGATGTGGCCGGACGTGCGTTCGACCTCGAACGCGCCCGTGTTCTCGACGAGGTCGCTGAGCTTGGTGCTGCCGTAAGTGCGCGGGTCGAAGTCAGAGGCGAGGTTGGCGACGTGCTGGCCGAGCGTGCCGAGCAACACCCAGCCATCTTCGGAGTCGATCTGCTCCAGCGCCTTCGTCAACACCGGCACGGCCTTGGATGGCGCTTCCAGCGCCCTGCGGGTAGCCGAGCCGGCCTTGCCCGTGCCGGAGGCGACGGGAAGCAGGTTTTCGGTGTAGATGAAACGCCGGCATGCCTGTCGAAAGCTCTCGGGCGTCTTCTGTTCGCCGAAGCCATAGACGTCGAGGCCCTGTTCGCGAATGCGCGAGGCGAGGCGGGTGAAGTCGCTGTCGGACGAGACGAGGCAGAAGCCGTCGAACCGGCCTGAATGCATCAGGTCCATCGCGTCGATGACCAGCGTGATGTCCGACGCGTTCTTCCCGGTCGTGTAGGCGAATTGCTGCTGCGGCACGATGGCATGGCGCGCCAGCTGGTCGTTCCACCCTTTCATGCGGGCATCGGCGAAATTGCCGTAGATGCGGCGCACGCTTGCCTCGCCGATCTTGGCGATTTCCTCGAACAGGCCATCGGCGATCTTTGCCGACGTGTTGTCGGCATCGATCAGGATGGCGAGGCGTGGCGCGCGGGTCTCGGTGGGCACGGGCTTTGCAGTCTCCTCGCAGGGATGTCGTGCCGGCAATCTAGCCGCAAACCGACACCGCCGTCTTCCTACCCGCGCATCTTCTCGCCCGTCGGGTCGAACAGCGGCTCGCGGTTGATGCGGGCGGGGCGGCGATGGCCGAGAATTTCGATCTCGAACAGCCCGTCAGCCTCGTCGTCGGCGAGCTCTGTCGGCACGTAACCCTGAGCCAACGATTTCTCGACATAGTGTGCGTAGCCGCCGGACGTGACCCAGCCGACAACGGCCCAGTCGCCGTCCCGCAGGCCTCGCACCGACGAGGCGCCATGGCTCGCCTGCGAGGTGCGGGTGTCCTTGCCCTCTGCGTCGAAGCGCGGGGCGCCGAATTCGTGCGTCTTGCCCACGGTGCCAAAATCGCTGCCATTCACTTTGGCCCAGATCGGCTCGTCGCCCATCACGTCGGCATCGACGGCGTCGACCACCAGCGAGACGCGGCGAAGCTTCGGGCCCTCAGCCTTCTCCCGCGCGGCCGCCTCGCGGCCGATGAAGTCGTTTTTGTCGAGCTTGACGAAGCGCTCCATCCCACCCTCGAAGGGCCCGTAGATCGGGCGCAATTCGCGGTACCAGGTCGGGAAGTTCTTCTCGAGCCGCATGGACAAAAGCGCGCGCATGCCGAAATCGACGATTCCGAACTCGGCACCTGCTTCCTTGATCGCCCTGTAGACGAGGCGCTGGTAGGCCGGCTCCATCCAGATTTCGTAGCCGAGGTCGCCAGTATAGGTAATGCGGTTGACCATGCAGGGCGCACCGCCGACGGCCATCTCGCGGAAATCCATGAAGCGGAAGGCGGACGACGAGACGTCTTCGTCGACGAGTTTAGCCAGCAGCGCCTGCGATTTCGGGCCGGCGATCGAGAGGCCGACGAGCGTCTGGTCGTAGCGATGAATGCGCACCGATCCGTCCGTCGGCAGGTGCCGTTCGAACCAGCGCATGTGGTATTTCTGGGCTGCCGACGATCCCCAGATCAGGAAGCGATCTTCCGATGCCTTGGCGATCGTGAAGTCGCCGATCAGCTTGCCGCGCTCGTTCAGCATCGGCGTCAACACGATGCGCCCGGCCTTCGGCATGCGGTTGGTCATCAGATGGTTGAGCCATGCCTCGGTGCCCGGACCCGTCACCGCGTATTTGGCGAAGTTTGCAATCTCCGTGACGCCCACGCCGTCGCGCGTTGCGCGCACCTCATTGCCGACATGCTCGAAATCGTTGGAGCGGTGGTAGGAGACGACGTCCTTCGGTTCGCTGCCCTTCGGCGCGAACCAGAGCGGCGTCTCCAGGCCCCACGAATCGCCCATCACCGCATTCTGGCCGACCATGATGTCGTAGAGGGGCGTCGTCTGCGCGGGGCGGGCGGCCGGCAGTTCCTCGTTGGGGAAGCGGATCGAAAAGCGGCGCGAGTAGTTCTCGCGCACCTTGGCGTTGGTGTAGCGAAGGCTCGCCCACTCGCCGAAGCGCGTGACGTCCATGCCCCAGACGTCGAAGCCCGGATCGCCATGGACCATCCAGTTGGACAGAGCGAGCCCGACCCCGCCGCCCTGGCTGAACCCCGCCATGACGCCGCATGCGACCCAATAGTTCGTGAGGCCCTGCACCGGGCCGACGAGCGGGTTGCCGTCCGGCGCGAATGTGAAGGGACCGTTGATCACCTGCTTGATGCCGGTATTGGCGATGCCGGGGAAATGCCGGAAGCCGATTTCGAGCGACGGCGCGATGCGGTCGAGGTCGGGCGCCAGCAGCTCGTGGCCAAAGCTCCAGGGCGTCTCGACCGGCGACCACGGACGGCAGTCCTTCTCATAGGTGCCGAGCAGGATGCCGTTACGCTCCTGACGCGTGTAGATCTCGCCCTTGAAGTCGAGCACGCCGACCATCTCGCGGCCGGTACGGGCGTTGAACTCCTCCACCTCGGGCATGGCTTCGGTAAGGAGATACATGTGCTCCATGGCAAGGATCGGCAGTTCGAGACCAGCCATGCGGCCGACCTCGCGCGCCCACAAACCGCCGCAGTTGACCACGTGCGCGGCGGCGATCGAGCCGTTTTCGGTGACGATCGTCCATGTGCCGTCCGGCGCCTGCGTCAGTTCCACGACGCGGTTGCGCAGCTCGATCTCGGCGCCGAGCTTGCGGGCCGCCTTGGCGTAGGCATGGGTCGTGCCCGACGGGTCGAGATGGCCTTCCACCGGGTCCCACATGGCGCCGACGAAGTTGCTCTCGTCCATCAGCGGGAACATCGCCTTGGCTTCGGACGGCGTGATCAGCTCCGTGTCCATGCCGAGATAGCGGCCCTTGGCGTGGGCGAGGCGCAGGAAATCCATGCGCTCGGGGCTGTCGGCCAGCATCACGCCGCCGGTCAGGTGCAGCGAGCAGGACTGGCCGGAAAGCTCCTCCAGCTCCTTGTAGAGCTGGACGGTATAGGCCTGCAGCTTAGCGACGTTCGGGTCGCCGTTGAGCGTGTGGAAGCCGCCTGCCGCGTGCCAGGACGAGCCGGACGTCAGTTCCGAGCGCTCGATCAAGAGCACGTCCGTCCAGCCGGCGCGGGCCAAGTGATAGAGCACCGAGCAGCCAACGACGCCGCCACCGATGACAACTGCCTGATAGTGGGATTTCATGGGCTTGGATCCGTAAGCTGCGAGATTGATTCAGGTTTGCGGTGAGGCGGCTCCCGAAAGACTGGAGGCTCTGAGCGACGTTGAGGTGGTTCCCCCACTCCGTCGTCGCTTCGCGCCGCCACCTCTCCCCCCTCCAGAGGGAGAGGAAGGGAGCGCGGCCTCAAGTGCTGGCGCCTTTCCTCTCCCCCGTCGTTCGGGGGAGAGGTGGTCGGCAAAGCCGATCGGAGTGGGGGTCGCTTGGCGCTGACGTAACGAAGATCGAACGCGGCGATCCTGTCCGCCAGCCGTCCGTCGAGAGCGGCGAGGATGGTTTCGCAGACTTCGCTACGGTGCTTCAGGACATCATGGTTCCAGAAGCGGAGTATGGAATAGCCTTGCGCGGCAATATTAGCGTCGCGCATCTCGTCATGCCCGCCGTCCGCGTGCTGTGATCCATCGAGCTCGACGACCAGCCATTTCTCGCGGCAGCAGAAGTCAGCGAAGTACCGGCCGATCGGGAATTGTCGCGTGAACTTGAAGCCGCCAAATTGGCGGCGTTTGAGGTCAAGCCAAAGCAGCGCTTCCGCTTCGTTCCGGCCTCGGCGCAGCGTTCTTGCGCGGGTCGTCGTGCCTGCCATTCGGCGGCTGCGCGCTGCGTGGACGTCGTCCCCCACTCCGTCGTCGCTTCGCGTCGCCACCTCTCCCCCCTCCGGAGGGAGAGGAAGGGTGCATGGCGTCGGGCGCTGGCGCCTTTCCTCTCCCCCGTCGTTTGGGGGAGAGGTGGTCAGCGGCGCCGATCGGAGAGAGGGTCGGCCGTTCGACATCAAAAGTCCGTGGGGGCGCCGCCTTCGGCGATGCGGCGGTCGACGAAATCGTCGATTTCTTCGCGGATGGCGGGGTCGAGCGGTGGCGGTTCGTAAGCGGCGAGACGTTCCTTCCAGACCTGGTTGGCCTTTTCCATCGCGGTGGGCGAACCGGCGAGGTTCCAGGTTTCGAAATTGCGCCAGTCGGAAAGGATCGGCGAATAGAAGGCGTCGCGGTAGCGCGACTGGGTGTGCGGCGAGCCGAAGAAGTGGCCGCCGGGACCAACCTCACGGATGGCCTCCACGGCGAGCGCATCCTCGGACAGGTCCAGCGGCGTCAGGAACTCGGCGACCATCTGCAGGAGGTCGATATCAAGGATCATCTTCTCGTAGGAGCAGCGCAGGCCGCCTTCGAGCCAGCCTGCGCCGTGCAGCATGAAGTTGCCGCCGCCCTGGATCGCGCCCCAGAGCGAGAAGACGCTCTCATAGGCCGCCTGCGCGTCGATCGTGTTGGCCGCGCAGGTATTCGAGGTGCGGTAGGGAACGCCGTAACGCCGCGCAAGCTGGCCGCCGATCAGCTGCGCCTTCATGTATTCCGGCGTGCCGAAGGCAGGCGCGCCAGACTTCATGTCGACGTTTGATGTGAAGCCGCCATAGGCCGCGGGCGCGCCCTTGCGCACGATCTGCGTAAACGCGATCCCGGCCAGTGCCTCGGCATTCTGAAGGACAACTGCGCCGCCGATCGTCACCGGCGCCATGGCGCCTGCGAGCGTGAACGGCGTCACGATCACGATCTGGCCCGCGCCCGACATCTGGATGATGCCCTCCATCATCGGGATGTCGAGCTTCAAAGGCGAGTTGGTGTTGATGATCGTGTAGCAGGAGGGCTGGTCGAGCAGTTCCTCTCGGCTGATGCCGCGCGCGATGCGGGCGATCTCGATGCCATCGACATTGCGCTCGCGGCCGAGCGAATAGAGGTGGAATGCCTTGTCGGTCAGCGTGACGAAGTCGCGGATGCATTCGAGATGGCGGATCGAGGGATGGATGTCCGTCGGCTCGACCGGATAGCCTCCGGTGCAGTGGAGGATGTTATGCATCTGCGCGAGGCGCAGGAAGTTGCGGAAGTCCCGCTGATTTCCCGGCCGGCGACCGCCATCGGCATCCGACGCGTTGGGGGCAGACGCCATCTGCGCGAAGATGACGTTGTCGCCGCCGAAGCGCAGATCGTGCGCGGGGTTGCGGGCGTGCAGCGTGAACTCGGACGGGCAGGTCGAGATCAGCTCGAGGATGAGCGCCGGATCGAAGCGGACGCGTTCGGAGCCTGCCCGCACGTCGGCGCCGGCCGCTTTCATCATGGCACGGGCTTCCTCGTGAAGCACGTCGAGGCCGATATCGGAAAGCACCTTCATCGATGCCTGGTGGATCGACTCCAGCTCGTCGTCCGAGATCAGCTGCGTCGGCTGCATGCGATTCTTGAGCTGGCGGAAGGCGGGCTGCTCGAAGCTTGCGGAGCGGCCGGCGCGCTTGCCGGCGCGTCCGCCGCGGCGCGACTGCTCGGGCGCGGCTGCATCTGAAAGGATCGTGTCGGACATCTCGGCCTTCGAAGCTTCTTGGTGGCCGGGATAGTGGACCGGGCTGACCTGCGGCCGATGGCGAGGCGACGACCTTTCAGGCGAAAGAATCGACATCGCCGGGCGAGCGCCCGGAACCGCGTCCCCATCTGCCCGTTCAAGGCAGGCTCATCCTGAAAGGTAAGACGCCATGGCCCGCACTCCTCGTCGCAAGTCCGTCTCGACCGCGGGCGGCCTGATGCTTGCGCCGGCTGTGATCGCCCTGCGCATGCCGCTGATCCTCGCCGAGGCGAATTCGAAGGCCGGAAGCGGGCCGGAATCAGCGCGGATGGTTTCGGAGAAGATGGCGGCGATGGCTGCTGGCGCCTTCGCGGCGCAGACGAGCCTGATGAAGGCAGCATTCGATTTCTGGCCGCAGGTCATGTCCGGCCGGATGCCGTCGCTGATGACGGGGGAGGCGCAGAAGCGTGCGATGGATGCGGCTTCCGTGCCGTTCGGCAAGGCCGTCTCGGCGAACTACAAGCGCCTTGGCCGAAAAGCGGTCTGACAACGCCGCAAAGCCGCGCCCTCCCGAAAGAGAAGCGCGGCCTTGCCGTTGAAAACGCACGGCTTTTCGCGGACGCAGAACTAGCGAAGTTTACTGCTCCGGTACGCAATACCTGATCCGGAGCTCGAAGGCGGCCTGTGCATGTCCGCCTTGAGCCCCGTTCTAGAGAAACAACCTTACCGCCCGGTTAGCAGTTGCTTAATCAAACCCTAACTGGCGATTTTTCAGGCATTCGGCGTTAAATTTTCGCGGCCGCCACGCAGGAAATTGATGATCGAGGAGAAATCCTCGCCGCCATGGCCCATTGCTTCGAAGAGCGCGTAAAGCTGCGCGGCTTCTGCCCCTAGCGGGGTGACGGCATCAACGCTCTGTGCGGCCTGCTGCGCGAGCTTCAGATCCTTCAGCATCAGCGCTGCCGCAAAGCCAGGCTTGTAGTCGCGGTTGGCAGGTGAGGTGGGGACGGGGCCAGGCACGGGGCAGTTGGTCGTCACCGCCCAGCACTGGCCCGACGAGGTCGAGGCGACGTCGAACAGTGCCTGGTGCGACAGGCCGAGCTTTTCGCCCAGCGCAAAGGCCTCGCAGGCACCAATCATCGAGATGCCGAGGATCATGTTGTTGCAGATCTTCGCCGCCTGGCCTGCACCCGCATCGCCGCAATGGACGATGCGCCGCGCCATGGGCTGAAGGATAGGCTCGGCCTTGGCGAAAGCCTCGGCGCTGCCGCCGGCCATGAAAGTGAGGGTGGCTGCGGCCGCGCCCACCACGCCGCCGGAGACCGGCGCATCGACCGAGAGCATGCCGGCCTTCGCCGCGATCTCATGCGCGCGGCGCGCGGAGGCGACGTCGATCGTAGAACTGTCGATGAAGAGCGTGCCGGGACGCGCTGCCGCCGCCACGTCCTCGTAGACGGAGACGACGTGGCGGCCGGCCGGCAGCATGGTCACGACCGCGTCGGCGCCCGCCACGGCCGTACTCGCATTGCCGGCTATCGTGACGCCATTCGCCTCCGCCGCGCTGCGGTTTTCCGCGATCAGATCGAAACCGGCGACGGCGTGGCCCGCCTTGACGAGGTTGGCGGCCATGGGATTGCCCATGTTGCCGAGGCCGATGAATGCGATGCGGGTCAATTGTGGCTCCTTCGTTTCAGTCGTGAATGGTGAATGGTGATTGGAAAAATGGTAGATCACATGCCGCGAACCATGCTGGCGACCATTCACCATTCACCATTCACCATTCACCATTCACCATTCACCGCCCGATCAAACTCCGCGCGATGATCACGCGCATGATCTCGTTGGTGCCTTCAAGGATCTGGTGGACGCGCAGGTCGCGGACGAGTTTTTCGACACCGTAATCGTGCAGGTAGCCGTAGCCGCCATGGATCTGCAGCGCATCGTTGGCGATGTCGAAGCACGCGTCGGTCACGAAGCGCTTGGCCATGGCCGACCACTTGCCGGCGTCCGGCGCCCTGGCGTCGAGCCGTGCGGCGGCCGTGTAGAGCATCATGCGCGAGGCCTGGAGGTTCGTCTCCATGTCGGCGAGCTTGAATTGCAGCGACTGGAACTGGTTGATCGCCTTGCCGAAGGCCTGCCGGTCGCCGGCATAGGCGAGCGCCTTGTCGAGCGCCGATTGCGCGCCGCCGAGCGAGCAGGCGGCAATGTTGAGGCGTCCGCCGTCGAGGCCGGCCATCGCGATCTTGAAGCCCATACCTTCGCCGGAAAGAAGGTTTTCGGCCGGGACCTTGCAGTCTTCGAAAATGACCTGGCGGGTCGGCTGCATGTGCCAGCCCATCTTGTTCTCGCTCGCGCCGAATTTCAGGCCGGGCGCGTCCTTCGGAATGATCAGGCTGGAGACGCCACCGGGGCCGTCGTCGCCCGTGCGCACCATGGCGACATAGACGTCCGATTCGCCGGCGCCCGAGATGAATTGCTTGGCGCCGTTGACAACGAAGTCGCTGCCATTGCCACCGGAGCGGACCGCGCGGGTCTTCAGCGCCGCCGCATCCGAGCCTGCGCCGGGCTCGGTCAGGCAGTAGCTCGCCAGCCATTCCATGGAGGTAAGCTTTGGCAGGAAGCGCTGGCGCTGGTTCTCGTCGCCGAAGCGATCGATCATCGAGGCCACCATGTTGTGGATCGAGATGAAGGACGAGAAGCCCGGGCAGGCGCTCGCAAGCGCCTCGAAGATCAGGACCGCGTCGAGCCGGCCGAGACCGGAGCCGCCGACATCCTCCGACACGTAGATGCCGCCGAAGCCGAGCGGGCCGGTCTCGCGGATCACGTTTGCGGGGAAGTAGCGCTCCTTGTCCCAGTCGAGCGCATAGGGCGCGACGCGCTCGGCGGCGAACCCCTGCGTCATGTGCTGGATGGCGAGCTGGTCCTCGTTCAGCTCGAACTGGCCTGACGCGCGCGCATCCATCGCTGCCTCCCTGCGATCTTGTTGTTGTGCCGATCCTAGTGGATCGCGGCAGGGAGGCAATCGTTCGTGCCGCACACAGGCTGTGTAATGCGATCAGTGTTCCGCCTTCGGCCAGTATGTGCCGAAGCACCAGACATTGCCGTCCGGGTCGCGGCAGACGAATTCGCGGCTGCCATAGTCACGGTCGACCGGCGGCTGGTCGATCGCTGCGCCCGATGCCTGGACGCGTGTAAAGAGCGCATCCGGGTCTTCGACGGAGACAAACATCGACTTGCCGCCGGGCGCGCCGGGGTGGCCGACGATGCGGCCATAATCATCAAGCTCGGTAGGGGCGTCGCCCAGCATGATCATGGACGAGCCGAAAGCGAGTTCGGCATGAACGACGCGGTCGCCGTCCATGAATTTCGCATGCTCAGTGAAGCCGATCGTTCCAGTCAGCCAGTCGATGACTTTCGAGGCGTTGCGGCAGCGGAATGTCGGGAAAATGCGCGGGGCTTCGGTCTGCATGGTCGTCTCCTTCGTTGTGATGGCGAGGAGCATGCGACGGCCCGGGCCGGCCGTCTTGAAGATTTGTTACCCGGGCACGAGAGCCGTGGGCGACAGGCCCGAGAGGGCCATGAATTCGCGGCTGAGATGCGCCTGGTCGGAATAGCCGCACTCGACTGCGATGTCGGCCCAGTCGGGCCTCGCGGTAGCAAGGCCCATGGCGCGGTTGAAGCGGGCAATGCGGGCGACGGCCTTCGGCGCAAGGCCGACTTCCTCGCGGAATCGCTGGGCCAGATGCTTGCGGCTCCAGTCGAGCCTTTCCGCCAGCCGCGCGACTGGAATGCGGCCGCCGGTCTCGATGATTGCGGCATAGGCGGCGGCGACAGGATGCGCCATGGCGCGGCGGGCTTGCAGCCGCCGCGTCACGAAGGCCTCGGCAAGACGGTGGCGGTCGACCCAGTCGTCGGTATCGCCAAGCCTTTCCGCCAGCGTCGCGATTTCCCCGTCGCCGAGATCGTCTGCAGGCAGAATGCGCTCAGCGAGTTCGTGCATCGGCACGCCGAAGAAGAGCCGGGCGCCGAGCGGCGTGAAGTCGATCTGGATGCAATGGGCATCACCCGTCGATCGGATCAGCACTGGCCGGGTCGAGAGGCCACCGACGAAACTCACGAAGCGTTCGTTTCCGCCCGGCTCGCGGCCATGCGCCATCGCGAAGGGATCGCCGAAGCCGATGATCAGGGGCACGGTCAGCGTCGCGCTTTCGCGCTGCGACTGGCCGCAGGCGTGGCGCTCGCGATAGCTGGTGATGCGCGTGACGAGGCCGTTCAGCGCGGGAGCGGGCGCGGCCGAGCGCAGGGCGAACTCGCCCGTGTCCATTTCGCGCAGGATCCGGCCCGCACCGGTGTCGGAATTCATGACCCAAGCTGTAGCAGCTTTTTGACGCTGCGGCAGCCCGTCAGATGCCGACCAGCAGGCGCAACGGGTGGTCCGGCTCCCAGAGCAGGCGGATGGCGAGCCCGACGCAGACGACGACGAGGAGCGGCTTGATGAGGCCGGAGCCGACGCGCATGGCGACAGCCGCGCCGACTCGTGCGCCGAGAAACTGCGCGACGCCCATCATCAGCCCGATCTTCCAGGCAACGGCGCCGACGATGGCAAAGGCTATGAACCCGCCGACATTGGAGGCGAAGTTGAGAAACTTGGTGTGCGCCGTCGCCTTGAGCACGCCGTAGCCGGCGAGCGTGACGAAGGCGAGCATCAGGAAGGAGCCGGTGCCGGGGCCGAACAGCCCGTCATAGAAACCGATCAGGGGAACGACGACGAGGCCGAAGACGAATGGCGTGAGGCGCTGTGCCCGATCGACATCGTCGAGGTTCGGCTTCAGGGCGAAATAAAGCGCGATGGCGACCAGCATCGGCGGCAGGATTGCACGCAGGATGTCCGGCGGCACCACCGTCGCAGCAATCGCGCCGATCACCGAGCCGAGAAAGGCGAGGGCGGCTGCCGGCGCCTGCTTCCTCAGGTCGACATGCCCCTTGGCGGCATAGGCGAGCGCCGCGGAGCCTGAGCCAAACATGCCCTGCAGCTTGTTGGTGCCAAGCGCCATGACCGGGGGAAAGCCGGCCAGCAACAGGGCCGGGATGGTGATCAGCCCGCCGCCGCCGGCGATCGAATCGATGAAGCCGGCCAGGAAGGCAGCCGCCACGAGGATCAGGACGAGTTCGAGCGCCAGTTCGGGCATCAAGGTTCCAAAAAAGGTCGGGGAAAAGCCGTGGTCGACCACAAGCCGCCGCAATCGGCAAGCACGACAGCGATGTATTTTGCCGGCGGTGGGAACGGAATATGCCAGGCGCGGTTTTGCTGCCACGCCAATACCCTAGGAGCCCAAACGTGGACGATCCCGATTTCGTGGCGGAAAGCCTGGCCCTCTTCCGCCTGCTTCTGGGTGGGGGCGACCTAGCCGAAGACGAGCGCGAAGTGTTCCGCCGGGTTGCCTGGTACCGTTTCGGCATCACTGCGGGCGAGTTCAACCCGCTCGAGGAAGAGCTGTCGGGCCTTGCCGACGACACCGTTTCGCTGCGTGTCGTAGAGGGCTTCCGCGCGCTGCCGCAGGCGCGCCGGCTGGCGTTGGCGCGCGAGACGATCGCGATCGCCGACACCCATCCCGATTTGAAGCCCTATCGCGAGCGCATCCTCCTGCGCATCGCCGACCTTCTCGACATCGTTCCGGAGCAGGATCAGGGCGCGGCCTGAGGCAGCCGCGCCAGCCGCCTGGCGAGCATCCGCTCAAGGTCGGGTGCGGCCTCGACCAGTGCCTTGCCTTCGGGCGTCTGGGGCCTGGCGAGGATGTCGGCCGTGCGGCCGCGTTCGACGATCCTGCCGTCATGCATGACCAGCACCTCGTCGGTGATCGCACGGGCGACTGTCAGGTCGTGCGTGATGAAGAGGTAGGCTATGCCCAGCCGGTCGTTCAGATCGGCAAAGAGATCGAGGACCTGCGCGCGGATCGAGACGTCCAAAGCCGAGACAGGCTCGTCGGCGACGATGAGTTTTGGGCGGGTAATGAGCGCGCGGGCGATCGAGATGCGTTGGCGCTGGCCGCCTGAAAACTCATGCGGATATTTGCGCATGTCGTCTGGGCGAAGGCCGACTTCCTCCAGCGATGCCGCAACGCGGGCGCGGCGCTCAGTGCCTGAAAGCTTGCCGTCAAGCAGATGCAGCGGTTCCGCGACCAGCCGCTCGACTGTGTGGCGTGGGTTGAACGAGCCGTACGGGTCCTGGAAGACGACCTGCATGTCGCGGCGCAACGGCTTCAGCTGGGCCTCGCTGAGGCCGACGAGTTCCGTGCCCCTCAGCCGGATCGAGCCTGACGTCGGCTTGTCGAGCGCAAGGATCATGCGCGCCAGCGTCGACTTCCCGCAGCCGGAACGCCCCACGAGCGCGACGGACTGGCCCGGCGCGATGTCGAGCGAGACGCCGTCGACCGCGCGGAAGGGATGCGGCTTGCGAAAGATCGAGGTGCGGCGGCCGGGATAGTCGCGGACAACCTCGGTGACGGAGAGAAGAGGGGTCGTCCCGATAGCTTGCGGTGCAGCGGCCACCGGCTTTTGCGCAACAGCGGCCGGCTTGCGCAGGGGGGCCGGTCTCGTCGGTCCTTCCACCGCCTGTCTGGCGACGTCGTCCGCATTCCCTGCGAACTCGTGCGGGACAGTCATGCTGGTATCGGCGCTCGCTGCCGTGCTCCGCCCGGCGGGAACATGGGCCGACGCCTCGGCCAGCTGGCGCGTATAGGGATGCGTGCGGCGTGTGAGCACGGTGGCTGTCTCGCCGGCCTCCATCACCTCCCCATGGCGCATGATCGTCACGCGATCGGCCATGTCGGCGACGACGGCGAGATCGTGCGAGATGAGGAGAAGGCCCATGCGGTCTTCCTCGACGAGGCCGCGCAGGAGGTCGAGGATCTGCTGCTGGAGGACGACGTCGAGCGCCGTCGTCGGTTCGTCGGCGATCAGCAGCTTCGGCGTCAGCGCGCAGGCAATCGCGATCACGACACGCTGGCGCTGGCCGCCGGAAAGCTCGTGCGGATAGCGGTTGAGCGGAAACTTCGCCTCGGGCAGACCGACACGATCGAGCATGCGACGCGCGCGAGCCTCGGCGTCCGCCCGGCTCGTGCCGTCGTGCCAGCGAATGCCTTCGGCGACCTGCTCGCCGATGGTCTTCAGAGGGTTCAGTGCGGTCATCGGCTCCTGGAAGACCATGCCGATATCGTTGCCGCGCAGGCGGTTCATCGCGTGTTCCGGCGCTGCGACGAGGTCAACGCCTGCCAGCGTGATGCGGCCCTGGACGCGGGCTGCCTCGGGCAGAAGCTTCATGATCGCAAGCGCCGTCATCGACTTGCCGGAGCCGGACTCGCCCACCAGCGCCATGGTCTCGCCCTTGGCGATCGCAAGGTCGATCCCCTTGAGGATCGGCGTGCCCGTGATGTCGAGCCGCAGGTTCTCGATCTCCAGCAGACTCATCGCAGCCGCCTCAGGCGCGGGTCGATGAGATCACGCAGGCCGTCGCCGAGAAGATTGAGGCCGAGCACCGTCAGCGCGATCGCGAAGCCCGGGAAGAGCGCGACATGCGGCGCGACCATCATGCGGGTCTGCGCGTCGAACAGCATGCGGCCCCAGGACGGCATGGGCGGCTGCGCGCCGAGGCCAAGGTAGGACAGACTCGACTCGGCAAGGATGCCGAGCGCGAACTGGATGGTGCCCTGCACCAGAAGGAGCGCCGCGATGTTCGGCAGGATGTGCTCGATCGTGATCTGCACCGCGTTCTTGCCCGAAGCGCGGGCCGCCAGCACATATTCGCGCGGCCAGAGCGCAAGTGCGCCGGCGCGGGCAACGCGGGCGAAGACTGGGATGTTGAAGATGCCGATCGCGACGATGGCGTTGACGGCGCCGGGGCCGAAGATCGCGGTGATCATCACGGCTGACAGGAGCGCAGGGAAGGCGAAGACGAGGTCGTTGAATCGCATCAGCGTCTCGTCGATCCAGCCCCCGCGCGCTGCCGCCCAGCAGCCGAGCGGCACGCCGATGCCGATGCCGATGCCGACGGCGACCAGCGCCACGGCGATCGAGGTCCGCGACCCGACCATGATCATGGACAGGATGTCGCGGTCGAAGTGATCGGTGCCGAACCAGTGCTGCCAGGATGGCGGGGCCATGCGGTTGGCGACGGGCAGGTCGGTGACGTCGTATGGGGTCCAGAAGAACGAAACCAAAGCCATCGCGGCGATGAGCAACGTGATCAGCGCGCCGATCACGAAGGAGCCGTTCGAGGCGGCAAGACGCCAGACCGAAACAGGTTGGCTGGCCATCGTCATCGCGCCGTCCTCATGCGCGGGTCGATGACGGCGTAGAGGATGTCGACCACGAGATTGACGAGGATGACGCTCGCCACCAGCGCCATCACCACGCCCTCGACCACGATCAGGTCGCGCTGGCTGATCGCCTGGAAGACGAGGCGGCCGAGGCCGGGCAGGTAGAAGACGTTCTCGATGATGATGGTGCCGGCGAGCAGGAAGGCGAATTGCAGGCCCATGATCGTGAGCACCGGGATCATCGCGTTGCGCAGCGCGTGGCGCCAGAGCACCGTGCGCCGCGGCATGCCCTTGGCGCGCGCGGTGCGGATGTAGTCCTCGCCGAGCACCTCCAGCATGGCGGATCGCGTCACGCGGGCGAGGATCGCGGCCTGGGGAAGGGCTAGCGCCACGGCCGGCAGGATGAGCGCCTTCAAGGCCGGCCAAGTGCCTCCGCCCCAGCCGGGAAAACCACCGGCGGGCACGAGCCGGAGCCAGACGGCAAAGAGATAGACGAGCAGGAGTGCAAACCAGAAATTGGGGATCGAGACGCCGATCTGCGCGGCACCCATCGACAGCGTGTCTCCGGCACGGCCGCGACGCGCGGCAGCGTAGATGCCGACGGGGATGGCGATGATCGTCGAGAGCGTCAGCGCGATCAGCGCCAGCGGCAGCGAGACGGAGGCGCGTTCGACCATGAGCTGCGCGACTGGCGCGGCATAGGTGTAGGAGCGGCCGAAGTCGCCGACGAAGATGCCGCCGAGCCAGTCGAGATAGCGGACGGGAAGCGGCTGGTTCAGGCCCATCTGCTCGCGCAGCGTTGCGAGCGCTTCGGGCGAAGCATTCATGCCGAGCATGATGAGGGCGGGATCGCCGGGCAGGACTTCCATGACGGCAAAGACGACGAGCGAGGCGACGAGCAGCGTCACCAGGCCGATCGCGATCCGCTTGATCAGGAAGATGGTCATTCAGAATGAAGCATGTGCGGTGTCGGACAGGCGGGGTCTGTCAGGCAATATGGCCAAGCTGTAATGCTCCCGAAATCCGACACTTCGCGAATGACCTCTCCCTCATGGCAAGGGAGAGATGAGGGCGCCCGTCAGCGAGCGCCGGAGGCTCGATCCAGCCGTTCAGTTTGTCCAGCGCACCTTGCCGAGCGGCGCAACGGATAGCGGCCAGTTCTCCCACATGCCTTCCAGCCGGCTGTCCCAGACGCCGACCTTGGCAAGCTGGAACAGAAAGCCGTTGACGGCGTCGCGGGCGAGGATTTCCTGCGCCTGGCGATACAGCTCGTAGCGGCGCTGCTCGTCGACCGTGACCGACAGCTCCTCGAAGACCGAGTCGAACTCATCCGACTGGTACTGGAAGTAGTAGTTGTCGCGGGCGTAGATATCGATGTCCATCGGCTCGACATGGCTGATGATGGTCAGGTCGAAGTCCTTGTTGGTGAACACCTGCTCCAGCCATTGCGGCCACTCGAGCGGGATGATCTCGACGTTGAAGCCGATGTTGCGCAGCTGGGCGGCGACGACCTGACCGCCTTCGCGAGCATAGGTGGGGGGCGGCAGCTTCAGCGTGATCGATGTGCCATCGGCAACGCCGGCCTCAGCCAGCAATGCGCGTGCTGCATCGGGATCGAATGGATAGGTGCCGGTCAGATCCTCATAGGCCGGATGGTGCGGCGCGAAGTGCGACCCGATCGGCGTGCCGAGGCCGCCGGTGCCGGCGCCGGCGATGATCTGTTCGCGGTTGAGCGCGTGCGCAATCGCCTGGCGGACCTTTAAATCGTTGAACGGCGCCTTGGCATTGTTGATCGACAGGATCGTCTCGCCCTCGGTCGAGCCGATCACCACTTCAAAGCGGGCGTCCGCCTCGATCTGCGGCAGGGCGTCGCCGGCGGGCATGTTCGAGAAAGCCTGGACGTCGCCGGACAAGAGCGCCGGAACGGCGGCCGCGGCATCCGGCACGATGCGGAACTCGGCGCGCTCCAGAGAGGCGGCCTCGCCCCAATAGTCGTCGTTGCGGGTCAGCGTGATCGATGAGCCGCGTGCCCAGTTCTGGAAGCGGAACGGGCCGGTCCCGACCGGGTTCTCCTTGTTGGTCTCGGCAGTCGCCGGCGACACGATGGCAGCCTCGCCCCAGCCGAGGTTGAACAGGAAGTTGCCCTGCGGGTTGGCGAGCGTCACGCGCACGGTCTGCGGGTCGACGACCTCGACGTTCTCGATTGCCGCGAACAGGCCCTTCTGCGGGTTGGTCGAATCCTCGGCGCGAGCGCGATCGAGCGAGAACTTTACGTCTTCAGCCGAAAAGGCGGCGCCGTCGTGGAAGGTGACGCCATCGGCGAGCGTGAAGGTATAGGTCTTGCCGTCTTCCGAAATCTCCCAGCTCGTCGCGAGCAGCGGCAGCACCTCACCATTCGGGCCGATCTGGGTCAGGCCTTCGAAGATATTGCCGTAGCCGACTTCCTTGATCGCTGCGGCGGCGCCGGCGGTCGGGTCGAGGTGCGGGGGCTCCAGCACCAGTCCAATCACGAGATCGGCGCGCTGCGCGTGCGCGGCCGTGCCGGCGGCAAGCGCGAGGGCGGCTGCGACCAGAATGGATTTCAGGATCTTCATCGGGCACTCCCATGACGTAAGGTCGCGCGATCAAAGCGCGATTTGCAGCGGGAGTAAATCGCCGGCTTTGTAAGGATCGGCAATTTGGTGCAAAGCGATGCCAAAGTTGGACGTAATCGCGCACGATGGAGATGGTCATGGATTCCGCCACGCTGAAGGACAAGCAGGCGCCGCTGAAGAGCGCTTATCGCGAGACGCCGGGCGAGGCGATGATCACGCTGCGCGCCCACGGCTCCGTCGACGACCAGTCGATCGCCTGCAAGGTCGAGACCGGCCGCGCGATCGCGGTTGCCGGGCTTCATCCGGCCACCGGCGGCAGCGGCGCCGAGCTCTGCTCCGGCGACATGCTGCTCGAGGCGCTCGTCGCCTGCGCCGGCGTCACGCTCAAGGCGGTTGCGACTGCGCTCGACTTCAAGATGGAAGCCGCCGAGGTCGCTGCCGAGGGCGATCTCGATTTTCGCGGCACGCTCGGCGTCGACAAGGAAGCGCCGGTCGGCTTTGCCGCCATCCGGCTCGACTTCAAGCTCAAGACCGACGAGCCGCAGGAGCGCGTCGACACGCTGCTCAAGCTCACCGAGCGCTATTGCGTCGTCTTCCAGACGATCAACACCAAGCCGGCGCTGACCGTCGGCGTCAACCGCTAAGCCTCAGCCCTTCGGACCACGCAGGAGCGCGTCGAGGCCGATTGCCATGACCTTGGCCGACTCGACCATGTCATCGATCCCGACCCATTCGTCGGGACGGTGCGCAAGGTCGAGAATGCCGGGGCCGTAAGCGATGCAATCGTGCAGGTGCCCAATGCGGGCGACGTGCTTCTGGTCGTAGGTGCCGGGCGAGATGACGTAGTCCGGCTCCTTCTCGAAGATCTGGCGGATACCGTCCGCGATCGCGGTCACGACCGGCGCATCGCGCTCCGTCATCGTTGGCAGGACTTCCATCACGTCGCGGATCGCGTAGCGGAATTTCGGCCGCTCGCGGGCGAGGCGGTCGAGGATGGCGGTGACCTCGCCTTTCACCTCGTCAATGCGCTCTTCGAGCAGGAAGCGCCGGTCGATCGTCATGCGGCACCAGTCGGGAACGTTGGGCGAGGGGAGGCCGGGGCGGTAGTCCTCCGTCTGGCCTCCATGGATGGAATTGATGTTCATCGTCGAGCGCCGGGCACCCTCGGGCACAACCGGCATTTCGGTGCGCTTGGCGTCGAGCGCTGGAAAGAGCTCGTCCTCGAAGGCTTCGAGCACGGCGCCCATGTGGCGCACCGCGCAATCACCCAGGAACGGCATCGACCCGTGCGCGATCTCGCCCTTGGTCTCTATTTCCGCCCACCACACGCCGCGATGGCCGAGGCAGATGCGGTCCTTGTTGAGCGGCTCGGGGATGATGACGTGGTCGACGCGGGGCTTCGAGAACAGTCCCATGCGCGCCAGATGCGCAACGCCACCGAAGCCGCCGGACTCCTCGTCGACCGTGCCCGAAATCTCGATAGCCCCCGGGAAATCCGGATAGACGGCCAGAAAGGCTTCGACCGCGATGATCGACGCAGCCATTCCGCCTTTCATGTCGCAGGCCCCGCGGCCGTAGACGCGGCCATGCATCACTACACCCTCGAACGGATCGACCGTCCAGCCGTCACCGGCCTCGACGACATCGATATGCGAATTGAAGTGGACGACCGGGCCGGGTCCGCGCCCTTCGCGCCTCGCGACGACGTTGGTGCGCGGATAGCGATCGGTGTCACCCGGGGCGCCTTCGCCACGAATGAGCTGCGTATCGAACCCACGCCTGCGCAGGTAAGCCGCGATCCACTCCGCGCAGGGCGTGTAGGCCTCGCCGGGCGGATTGACGGTCGGGAAGCGGATGAGATCACGGGTGAGCGCCACGAACTCGTCGCGACGATCCTCAACCGCACGAAGCAGCCTGTCGTTCATGCTCACAACTTGGCAGGCCTGCGCGGCCAAGCGCAAGCCACGCGCACAGCCATTTGTTAGCGTTTTCGTGTCTTTATGGACGCGCTGAAGGGACGCAGTATCGGTTCGGGTTCTTGTGGGTGGGTAACATGCGTAATCGTCTTTTCGCGGCCGCGATGCTTGCGGTTGCCGGCACTGGTGCAGCCTCGGCAACGCCGCTTCTCGCGACCGTCGACATCTCCACGCAGACGATGACCGTCGAGCGCTATGGCGAGGTGATCCACACCTGGCCCGTCTCCACCGCGCGTGCCGGCTTTTCCACGCCCGAAGGCGAGTTTCGGCCTTATCGCATGCACAAGCTCTGGCTCTCGCGCACCTATGATGACGCGCCGATGCCGTTCGCGGTGTTTTACGATCGCGGCTGGGCTGTGCACGGCACGACGGCCGTGAGCCGGCTCGGCACGCCGGCCTCGCACGGCTGCGTGCGGCTGGAGACTGCGAATGCGGAACTGTTCTACAACCTCGTCCGCGAGATCGGCGCCGGAAACACCCGCGTCGTCATCCGCAACGAGGCGCCGGTCCTGGCGGCTGAGTTGCGGCCGTAGGCTAGACACGATCGATCTCTCGACTTCGACTATCCGCTGATGGGGTGTGAATCAGCCACCCGCGGCGGTCTTGGCGCATGCCTTGTGAAGTGACCCGTGCCGATCGTCCTGATCCGCTACATCTACGTCTCTAAGTTGCGCTTCGCGCTGGCGAGACAACCTTTTGCCAGCGATCATGGTAAAGTAAAAACTAATGAACAGCGCGGAATGTGACTGTTCTGCATCACTGGTTGCAACTTAGCTCGTCGCACGTGCCGGGACTTTCTGATCCCCATTGCCGAAACGGAAACTCCGTGACATCGAATACCTTATCGAAGGTAACCCGTTTGGGGGAATTTCAAACATGCGCAAGCTTCTGATGTCCGTTTCGCTGGTGGCCCTGACGGCCCCGGCTTTTGCTGCTGACCCGATTGTGTACGTCGAAGAGCCGATCCTGGCTGCGCCGAGCGTGGAACGCTTTTCGGGTCACATCGAGGGCTACCTTGGTGGCGTCTGGTTTGATGCTGATTTTGCGGACGAGACAGAGAACGGCTGGATCTTCGGCGGCGCCGCACGCGCCAACTATGCTTTGACGGATCGCTGGAACGTCCAGGGCGACCTGTTCGGCGAGAGCCTCCGGATTGACGGAAGCAATTTCGATACGCTAGGCGCCGGTGGCCATGTATTTTGGCGCGACCCCAACAGCTTTGCGGCTGGCGTGTTCGCTTCGGTCAGCAGCGTTGGCAGTCTCTTTGGTATCCGAGAGTATGTTGTCGGTCCCGAGGCCCAGGTTTATTTCGACAATCTGACGCTGTACGGTCAGCTGTATTACGGCAAGCTGGACGCCGAAGAGTTCCCGATCGACGCAGATATCTGGGGCGCTCGTGGTGTTGCTCGCTACTTCCTGCATGACAATTTCAAAGTCGAAGGCGAAGTCGGTTATCGTACGCTTGATTTCGGTGAAGGCGATCTGGATCAGTGGACGCTCGCTGCGCAGGCCGACTATCGGTTCGACAACACGCCATTCTCGGTTTTCGGGCGCTACCAGTTCGACAATTACTCGGGGGACGGCGAGGGTGACCTGAACAGCCACAAGCTTCTCGTTGGCTTCCGCGGCACCTTTGGGGCTGATACTTTGAAGGCTGAGGATCGCTTCGGCGCGACCATGGACCTGCCGCAGGGCGGTCTGCCATTGGGTCCGATCGGTATCGGCGGCCCACTCTGACGATCGCTCGCTAGTATTGCGTGGAAAGGCCGCGGCGAGCAATCGCCGCGGCCTTTTCCGTTTGTGGGTGCGGCGGCGGGGCGCTTGCGTCTGCGGGTGGGGTTCTGTCTAGTGAGCCGGCAAGCCGGTCCTTGAAGGGCCGCTTCGGGAGGCTCCTGGTGGCGGGCGAAGGCCTTGATCTTTCACGGCATGTATCGGACGAGGTTCGCAAGACCACGTGCTACATGTGCGCGTGCCGCTGCGGGATCGATGTTCATCTGCGCGACGGCAAGATCCGCTACATCGAAGGCAATCGCGAACATCCGGTGAACCGCGGCGTGCTCTGCGCCAAGGGCTCGGCCGGCATCATGCAGCACTACGCGCCGGCGAGGTTGCGCGCGCCTATGAAACGCGTCGGCCCGCGCGGATCCGGGCAGTTCGAGGAGATCGGCTGGGAAGAGGCGCTGGCGATTGCGACAGGCTGGCTCGGCGACATTCGCAGGAGCGATCCCAAGAAGCTTGCCTTCTTCACTGGCCGCGACCAGTCGCAGGCGCTCACCGGCTGGTGGGCGCGGCAGTTCGGCACGCCGAACTACGCCGCCCATGGCGGCTTCTGCTCGGTCAACATGGCAGCGGGCGGCATCACGACCATCGGCGGCGCCTTCTGGGAGTTCGGCTCGCCGGACTGGGAGCGCACACGGCTCTTCGTGATGTTCGGCGTGGCGGAAGACCATGATTCGAACCCGATCAAGATCGGCATTTCGAAGCTCAAGTCGCGCGGTGCGCGGTTCGTCTCGGTCAATCCGGTCCGCACCGGCTATTCGGCCATCGCCGACGACTGGATCGGCATCCGCCCCGGGACCGACGGGCTGCTGATTCTCTCGATCGTGCACGAACTCCTGAAGGCGCGGCGCGTCGATCTCGACTATCTCGTCCGCTATTCGAACGCGGCCTGGCTGGTGATCGATCAACCGGGCACCGAAGACCACGGGCTGTTCGCGCGCGACGGCGAAGGTCGCGTGCTCGTCTGGGAGGGCGTGACCGAGCAGGCGGTTCCGGAAGGAACGAAGGGCGCCCGAATCACCCTTTCCGGTCGATTCCAGCTCGCAGACGGACGTCATGCCGTGCCGGTCTTCGATCTGATCGCCAAGGCCTATCTCGATCCCGCCTACGCGCCGGAGGCGGTGGCGCGCGAAACAGGCGTGGCGGCGGAGACCATTCGCGGGCTTGCAGCGGAGATCGGCCGGGTCGCGTTCGACGAAGCGATTGAGATCGACCAGCCGTGGACCGACATGCGCGGCGAGCGGCACCAGTCCTTCGTCGGCCGGCCGGTCTCATTCCACGCGATGCGTGGCATCTCGGCCCATTCCAACGGCTTCCAGACAGCGCGCGCGCTGCATATCCTGCAGGTGCTGATCGGCGCGGTGGACTGCCCCGGCGGCTTCCGCTTCGAGGCGCCCTATCCGAAGCCGGTCGAGGCGCATCCGCGGCCGCACGGGAAGCCGGGGGAGGTCGTTTCGGGCATGCCGCTGCCCGGCCCGCATTTGGGCTTTCCGCTCGGGCCGGAGGACCTGCTCGTCGACAGCGAAGGCAGACCCACACGTATCGACAAGGCGTTCTCCTGGGAGGCGCCGATCGCCGCGCATGGCATGATGCACAGCGTCATCGCCAATGCGCATGCGGGTGACCCGTATCCGATCGAGGTGCTGTTCCTCTACATGGCCAACATGGCCTGGAACTCGGCCATGAACACGGCCGAGACGATCGCCAAGCTCGAGGACATCGATCCCGCGACCGGCGAGTATCGCATCCCGAAGATCATCGTTTCCGACGCCTACCAGTCGGAAATGGTAGCCTATGCCGATCTCGTCCTGCCGGACACGACCTATCTCGAGCGGCACGACTGCATCTCGCTGCTCGACCGGCCGATCTCCGAGCCTGATTCGGTCGCCGACGGCATTCGCTGGCCGGTGCTCGAGCCCGATCGCGACGTGCGCGCCTTCCAGAGCGTACTGATCGATCTGGGCGCCCGGCTCGGACTGCCGGGCTTCGTGGCGCCCGACGGCACGCCGATCTATCGCGACTATGCCGACTATATCGTCAACCACGAGCGCCGGCCGGGCGTCGGTCTGCTCGTCGGCTTTCGCGGGCGTGACGGAGAGCGGGCGGGGCGGGGTGCGCCAAATCCCGACCAGATCGAGCGCTACAAGGAGAATGGCGCGTTCTTCCAGAAGCATGTGCCGCCGGAGGCCGCCTTCTTCAAGCACGCCAACCAGGCTTGGCAGGATTTCTCCGTGCGCATGGGCTTTGCCGACAAGCCCCAGCCGGTGACGTTCCAGCTCTATTCAGAAGTGCTGCAGAAATTCAGGCTGTCGGCCGACGGCCTGCGCAAGCCGATCGCGCCGCCAGCCTATCGCGAGCGCATCCGCACCGCCTTCACGCCGCTGCCGCTCTGGTACGCGCCGATCGAGGAAGAGGTCGTTGCGGCAGCCGATTTTCCGCTCCATGCGATCACGCAGCGACCAATGGCGATGTACCATTCCTGGGGGTCGATGAACGCCTGGCTGAGGCAGATCCACACCGAGAACCGGCTGTTCGTACCGGGCGTCGTCTGCGAGGCGCATGGGCTGGCGGATGGCGACTGGGCGTGGCTGATCTCGCGCAACGGGCGGATCAAGGTGCCGGTCGCGCGCATGGATGCCGTCAACGAGCACACGGTCTGGACCTGGAACGCGATCGGCAAGCGCAAGGGCGCCTGGGGCCTCGACCCCGACGTTCCGGAAGCGCAAAAGGGCTTCCTGTTGAATCATCTCATCGACGATCTTCTTCCACCGCGCGAAGACGGATCACGCCGCTCCAACAGCGATCCGGTGACCGGGCAGGCGGCGTGGTACGACCTTCGGGTGCGTATCGAGAAGGCCGAGCCGGACGTGGCGAGCCAGCCGCAATTTCCGGAGCTGCGCATGGCGCAGGGCGAGCGACCCGACGAACTGCGCTATGGCGAGGAGTGGGCCGGGTGAAGGCGTGCTCGAACAGGCTGCGGCGGTGGAGCGACCCCCACCCTGTATCCCTCCCCACAGGGGGGAGGGAGGGCGTGATCGTAAGTGCCAGATCGCAAACGCGATCGAGCATCAAGGCCAGTCTGCGCGCCTTTAAGAGGGCGGTGCGCCCGACGTCTCCCTCCCCCTTGTGGGGAGGGGTGAGGGGTGGGGGTGCGGCTTCTTCGCTGTCGGGACAGGCATTCACATGACCATGCTGCCTCCCCCCACACCGAAAAAGCTCGGTCTCGTCATCGATCTCGACATCTGCGTCGGCTGCCATGCCTGCGTCGTGTCCTGCAAGGAGTGGAACACCAGCGGGTATGGCGCGCCGCTATCCGATCAGGAGCCTTACGGGCGCGAGGTGTCGGGTGCGTGGCTCAACCGGGTGCATTCCTACGAGGTCGTGCCCGAGGGCGGCGAGGTTGTCGGCGAGGCGGGCCAGGCGCGGATCGTCCACTTCCCGAAATCCTGCCTGCACTGCGAAGACGCGCCTTGCGTGACCGTCTGTCCGACGGGCGCTTCGTACAAGCGCGGCGAAGACGGCATCGTGCTCGTTGACGAGGACAAGTGCATCGGCTGCGGGCTCTGTGCCTGGGCGTGTCCCTATGGCGCGCGGGAGATGGACCTGGCGGCCGGCGTCATGAAGAAGTGCACGCTCTGCATCGACCGGATCTACAACGAGACGATGGACGAGGCAGACCGGCAGCCGGCCTGCGTGCGTTCCTGCCCGACCAATGCGCGGCATTTCGGCGATCTGGCCGACCCGGCTTCAGCGGTTTCGATCATGGTCGCCGAACGCGGCGGGATCGACCTGATGCCGGAGCAGGGCACGCGGCCGGTCAACAAGTACCTTCCGCCGCGCCCGCGCCGAAACCTGACGGCGGCGGCATCCGCGCCCGTGGAGGACACGGATGGCGCGACCGGGTTCCTCGCCTGGGTCGATTCCATGCTGGACAGGCTCTAGGCGCCTCCCATGCATCCGGCGCTGTCGCTCATCGTCTTCACGACCCTGTCCGGCCTCGGCTACGGGCTGGCGGCGATGCTCGGGCTCGGGCTGGTCGATCCGCAGCCGCTCGCCGGGCGCCTTGCCTATCCTGCCGCCTTCATCCTGATCGGTGCGGGGCTCCTGTCATCCACCGGCCACCTCCTCAACCGCCAGCGCGCCTGGCGGGCGTTGTCGCAATGGCGATCGAGCTGGCTCTCGCGCGAGGGCGTGCTGGCGCTTCTCGGTTTCGGGCCGCTGGCGGTGCTCTCGTGGTTCGCGCTTGTCGATGGACGGCATCAGGCGATTTGGGGTCTCATCGTCGTCGCCATGTCCGGCGTGACGGTCTATGCGACAGCCATGATCTACGCCTCGCTGCGCTCCGTGCAAGCCTGGAACACGAAGCTGACGCCCGCCTGCTACCTGCTGTTTGCGGCAGCCGGTGGGCTACTGTTCGCAACGGCATTCGGCCGCGCATCGGGGGAGACCTCGCTGCTGATGCCGCTCGCGGCGGCGGCAGCCCTGCTTGCGGCATGGGCAGCGAAGCTCGCCTGGCGCAACCGGATGCACACAACGCGGCCGCTCTCGACGCCGGAGACCGCAACCGGACTGGGAGGCATCGGCAAAGTGCGGCTGTTCGAGCGGCCGCACACGAACGAGAATTATCTCACCCGCGAGATGGGCTTCCGCATCGCGCGCAAGCACGCGTCGAAGCTCTTTCGCATCGCCTTTGTGCTGGGCGGCTTGCTGCCGTTCGTCGCGATGCTGGTGCTGGTCTTCATGCCGGCCGGTACGGCGGGCGTGTTACTCGCGAGCGTTGCCGTTCTCGCCCATCTCGTCGGCATGCTGACGGAGCGCTGGCTGTTCTTCGCCGAGGCGCGGCACGCGGTGATGAACTACTACTGAGCGCTATTTCCAGCGCTTGTGGAACCACATCCACTGGCCGGGATGTTCGCGCACCCAGCGCTCGACGACGTCCTGCAGAAGCTGCGTGGTCGCGGCCACGTCAATGCCGCCCTTGGTGCTCTGCGGTAGGGCCAGCTTCTCCTCCACGATCAGCCTGTAACGATTGCCGGGCAGGCGGATCGTGCGGGTGGGATAGACGTCACACTCATAGTGGCGTGCGAGCTTGGCCAGCAACGGATTGCTCTTGCAGGGCCGGCCGAAGAAGGTAGTCGGCACGCCGTGCTTGCCGCCGAACTTCTGGTCGACGAGCATGCCAACATTGCCATTATCGTCGAGAATGCCGGCGAGCGAGAACGCCGCGCCGCGCCGCGACTGGACGAGGCCGCCCATCTTCGAGGTGCGCGTGGCGAACACGTACTCGGCGAGATAGGGATTGTTGGGCGCGCGGAAGAGCGCAGTCAGCGGCAGGCCGAACTTGGCAGCCGCAACCGGCAGGAGCTCGAACGAGCCGGTGTGGCCGGTGAAGAAGATATGCGGGCGGTTTTCCTTCACAAGCCGGTCGAAGATTTCCGCGCCAACGATCTCGACACGGCCGAGCTCTGGGCGCGCCGGATCGAAATCGAAGATGTCGTCGAGGAACACGTACTCGGCGGCAAGCCGTGCCATGTTGCCCCACATGTCGAGCGCGATGGCCTCGATCTCGGCGTCGGTCTTCTCGGGGTATGCGGCGCGCAGGTTCGAGGTCGCGGTGCGGTGGCGGCCGAACCACGGACCGACCTTGCGAGCCGCGCGGTCGGCGAAATTCAGGGCGCGGTCCGGCGGCAGGCGGCGCAGCAGCCACAGGAGCGCGTAGGCAGCCTGCGCGACCAGCCAGTCCTTGGCGAGGTTCAAGCGGCGCGCGACGCGCCAGACGGCGTGCTGGAAGCGGGTGCGCTGCGTCTTGATGCGGGCAGGCCTGCCGGCCATCAGCTCACGCGCAGGACGATCTTGCCGAAGACCTGCCGTCCTTCCATGCGCTCCAACGCAGTGCCGATGTCGTTCATGCCGACTTCACTGTCGATGACCGGCTCGACGATGCCGGCGGCCATCTTGGCCATTGCGTCGACCATGTTCTGCTTGCGGCAGCCGAACGAGCCGATGATGCGGATCTGCTGCTGGAAGAGCTGCATGAGGTTGATCTGCGTCGTCACGCCCGAGGTCGAACCGCAGGTGACAAGCCGCCCGCCGCGCTTCAGGACCAGCATGGAACCAGCAAAAGTGTCAGCCCCGACATGCTCGAACACGACGTCGACGCCGCGCTTCTTGGTCAGCTTGCGGGTCACGCCCTCGAAGCGGTCGGTGCGGTAGTTGATCACGTGATCGGCGCCGAGTGCCTTGGCGCGCTCGATCTTGTCGTCGGAACCGACGGTGGTGATCACCGTGCAGCCCATGCGGCGGGCGAGCTGGATCGCGGCGGAGCCGATGCCCGAGCCGCCGGCATGGATCAGGATCGTCTCGCCGGGCTCGAGCTTCGCATTGTCGAACAGCATGTGCTCGACGGTGCCGAAGGTGATTGGCGAGACGGCGGCGCCGATTTCGGTAACGCCGGGCGGTGCCGGCACGAGCTGGCGCGCGGGCAGATTGACGTACTCCTGCGCGAAGCCGTCGAGGTGGAAGCCGTGCACGCCTTCGACATGTTCGCAGAGATTGTCGCGGCCCTGGCGGCAATTGCGGCAGCGGCCGCAGATGCGCGCGCCATAGATGGAAACGAGCTGCCCGGGCACGAGGCCCGAAACGCCTTCGCCCAGCGCCTCGACGATTCCGGCGGCTTCGGCGCCAACCGTCAGCGGCATCTTGCGCTTCGCGAAAGCCATGCCGCGCCAGCCCCAGACGTCGATGTGGTTGAGCGCTACCGCGCGGATCGCCACGCGGACCTCGCCCGGAGCAGGGGCGGCAGGCGGATCGATCTCGACGACGCGGAGCGTCCGGTCCTCGACGAGTTGAAGGGCGCGCATGGCTTCTCGGCTGTCGGTTGATAAGGGTCGGCGCGACCTAGACCGGTTCGCGGCCCATGACAAGGCACGTGTTCTGGCCGCCGAAGCCGAAGGAGTTCGACAGGACGGTGCCGATCGACGCAGGGCGCGCGGCGTTCGGCACGACGTCGAGTTCGATCGCGGGGTCCGGATTGTCGTAGTTGATCGTCGGCGGAAGCATGCCGTTGCGCATGGTCAGGAGCGAGATCGCCGCTTCGATCGCGCCGGCTGCCGAAAGCGTGTGGCCGATCATCGACTTGTTCGACGAGATCGGGATTTGCCGCATCCGCTCGCCGAGGACGGCGGACAGCGACATATGCTCCATCTTGTCGTTTTCCGGCGTCGAGGTGCCGTGGGCGTTGATGTAGTCGACCCCGCCCGCCTCGAGCCCCGCATCTTCGAGCGCTGCCCGCACCGCGCCGATCGCCGGCGAGCCGTCGGGCTTGCTGCGGGTGCGGTGGAAGTCGTCGGCCTTCTCGCCGCAGCCGAGGATCAGGCCGTAGACGGTCGCGCCGCGCGCCGTCGCCGCTTCCAGCGATTCGAGGACGAGCGCCGCCGAACCTTCGGCGAGCACGAAGCCGTCGCGGTCCTTCGAGAACGGCTTTGAGGCCTTCTCCGGGTTTTCGTTCTGCGTTGACAGGGCGGAGAGCAGCGAGAAGCGGATGAGGGCTTCGGCGGTTGCCGACCCGTCGGCGCCGACCGCTAGCGCGCGGTCGCATTCGGCGCGGCGGATCGCCTCGACGCCGAGCTGGATCGCAGTCGCGCCCGAAGCGCATGCCGTCGACAGCGTCACCGGCAGCCCGGTCGTACCGTATTTGTCGGCCAGCGTATCGGCGATCGCGCCAAACTGGGCGAGGTCGTACATGTCGCGACCGTGACCGGCTTCGGCCGCATCGGCGAGGCGGTCATAGCCATCGCCGGCCGTTCCGTGCCTGTAGAGGTCGAGGCGGTGATGCCAGTCGAGCTCGACGGGAGGTGCGGCGAGGAAGAGGGGACCTGCGAACTCGGTGCCTGCGAAGCCCGCGGCTGCAAGCGCCTCGGCGGCCGACAGGTCGGCCATCATCAAGGTGTGGGCTGCCGGTCCCTGGCTGCTCGATGGCAGAAAGTCGACCATGCCGGAAATCGTCGTGGCGAGATGGTCAGTCGCAAAGCGGCTGATCCGGCGGATGCCCGAGCGGCCCTCGGTCAGGGCTCGCCAGTTGGCATCGACGCCCTGGCCGAGCGAGGTGACCATGCCTATTCCGGTGACGGCGACGATCGGCCTGCCGAGATGATCTTTCGTCTTCACGCTGATCCTCAACCTGTCAGGCGGGCAGAAGGAGCCCGGCGCCTTCGTATCGATGATAGCCGATCGCAGTGGCGAGCACAGCCTCGGGCCGCCCGTCGAACGGCTTTTCGGCGGCATCGAGCTGCGGGATCGCGGTGCCGGCCGACAGCGACAGCGCGCCGAGCGCGACCGCGAACGGGAACTGCGCTTCCTTCAGATGACCGGTCAGCGCCGAAAAGCCGCGCAGCGGGTGGCCATGAAGCGCAGCCATTTCTGCTGCCGTCACCGATGGCTGGCCCGAGGCGCCGGAAACGGCAAGCGTGCCATTTGCGGCGCCCAGCTCTGAGGCCAGCGCTGCGATGCCCTGGCCAAGATCGTCCCGACCGCGCCGCACGCGCGACGCTGCGACCTTGGCCAGTGTCGCATAGGCCTTGTGGCCGCGCGCCTGCGCGTGGTCACGAGATTCCAGGACGAGAAATGCTGCGCCCGATCCGGTGATGACACCGCCATCGCTGCGCGTCCAGAGAGGCGACCAGCCGTCCTGCGCAAGGTAGCCGCCCATGGCATAGGCGAGCAGCATATCGGGGTGCTCGGTCTGGAAGGAGGCGCCGACGAGCATGTGCGTCGACTGGCCGGATGCGATGCGCGCGACCGCCGTCTGCAGAGCTGCGACGCCCGCGCCTTCCTCGCCCATGAAGGTTCGGGAGGAGCCGGTGACCTTGTGGACGATCGAGATGTTGCCGGCGAGCAGGTTAGACAATTGCGCAAGGAACAGCGTCGGGCGCAGTTCCGTGGTCAGCTTCTCGTTGAGCAGGACGTCGATGTCATTGCGCGACAGGGCTGCTTCGAGAATGGCGGTGTCGACGCTGGTGTCGCGCTCGCCCCCGCCGGCCGCCACGATCATGTCCATCGTGGCGCAGAGCGCTTCGTTTTCCTTGATGCCCGCATCGTCGAGGGCGAGGCCCGCCGTGTAGGTGCCGAGCCGCTGCCACGTCTCCATCTGGCGCTGGTCGCCGCGCTTCGGGATCTGCGCGTTCCAGTCGATCTCGGGCAGCGGGTGGACCGTGTAGGGCTTGAAGCGCTCGCTGTCGGTGACCGGCTTCGTGCCTGGCGTCGAGAACGCCCGCCAGTTCGCCTCGGCGCCGATGCCCAGCGCTGAGACGAGGCCGATGCCGGTGATGACGACGTCGCGACCGCTCATGTACCTGAACTCAGGCTGCCTTTGCCGCGACGAGCGCGTCGATCTTGGCGCAGAGGTTCTTCATGACGAAGTACTCTTCGGTTGACGCCTTGCCCTCGTTGACTTCCTGCGTCCACTTCTCGAGCGGGATCTTGATGCCGAATTCCTTGTCGATGGCGAAGACGATGTCGAGGAAGTCGAGGCTGTCGATGCCAAGATCGTCGATGGTGTGGCTTTCCGGCGTGATCGTCTCGCGATCGATCTCGCTCGTCTCGGCGATGATGTCGGCGACCTTGTCGAATGTGGTAGTCACGATTGTTGCCTCGGATGTCTTTGGGAGCTTTGGCGGCTGTCTATTCCGTTTTTGGCGGCAGGGAAAGGCCTGTGGCTGAAGGCCGACCGAGCATCAGTTGAAGATGATCCTGCCCGCGACCGACAGACCATCTTCATCCGCATTGACCACGATCGCCTCGGCCTCTCTGGGCCGGATGCCAAGCCATTGGACGATGTTGTCGATGTGGGTGACGAGAACGATCGTGTCCGATCCCAGATGCTCGGCGACCAGCTGCCGCACGGCCTCGAGGCGCTCGGCGGCGAGTTCGGCATCCTCCGCCACCGGGTCGAGCGCCTCGAAATCCTCCGTCAGCGAATCGCCAAAGGCGAGCGTCGCAGTTTCGCGGGTCCGGCAGTAGCGGCTGGTGTAAACCGCTTCGACGGGAGCCGCACGGGCTGCAAACAGCGCCCCGATGCGCCGCGCCTGCTGGCGGCCGCGGTCGGACAGATTGCGCTGGGTTCTGCAGTTCTCGAGGTCGAAATTGGCCGGGTCGCCCGTGCCCGGGGCGTTGGCGTGAACGAGCAGCACCACTTGACCACCATTGCGCAGCAGCGCCCATGCAGCTTCCGTTGCCTGGGCAGGCACGGCGATAAGAAGAGCGGCCACCAGGGCCAAAGATCGCAGCATTCCGACATCCGTGTTGTTCCAGAGGGACATATAGGGACGGGAGCGTGACCCGAAAGGCAAGCCGACAGCGTCGGATGCGCGCAGGAAGCAGATGGGCGATAGATCGGTTATGCCGGTCGGGCAGTCTTGCGAGTGTGGGCCGGGGCGCGTAACCACGCCGACATGGGTGCCTTCCTAGAGACGACGGTCTTCGTGTTCGGCCTCGTGGCACTCGGCTATCTGGCGGGTCTCACGGGTCTTCTATCGGTCAAGGTGGGCGATGCGCTGACGCAATACGCGATCACGCTGGCCATACCATGCCTGCTGTTCCGAACGCTCGCGGCCGCTGAATTCCAGGGCGGGCAACTCGTTGCGCTCTGGGGCAGCTACTTTTCCGCCGTCGCAATCGCCTGGGCGATGGGCCAGATCGCGACCACGGTCATTTTCGGGCGCGATACGCGCGCGTCCATCGTCGGCGGCGTCGCGGGCTGCTTCTCGAACACGGTCCTGCTCGGTATCCCGCTGATCCTCGGTGTCTATGGCGCAGAGGGCTTCGAGATCCTGTCGATGATCGTGATGGTGCACCTGCCGACGCTCCTGGCGGCCTCCATCATCGCTTTTGCCTGGGTGGATCGATCAGAAGGTGGTCAGATGCAGAGCGTCTCGTCGCTGGCGACAAATTTCCTCGTCACGCTGATCCGCAATCCAATCGTTATCGGCATCTTCGGCGGCATCGCGTGGAACGTCGCCAACCTGCCGATGCCGGCGCTCGGCCAGCGCTTCGTCGACACCATCGCCGGAACGGCCGGACCGGTCGCGCTCATCGCGATGGGGCTCGGGCTCGGCAAGTTCGGCATATCCGGAAATCTCAAGCCCGCGTTGCTCCTGTCCGCGATCAAGCTGATGATCATGCCGGCGATGGTGCTCGCCATCGTCGTCGCGGCCGGCCTGCCGCCGCTGGTCGCCAGCGTCGCGGTGATCACGGCAGCCATGCCAACGGGCATCAACCCCTATCTCATCGCAACGCAGTTCGGCACGGGGCAGGGGCTCGCGGCAAACACGATGACGATGACGACGGCGATCTCGGCGGCGACCACGCTGTTCTGGCTGGTGGTGCTGGAGCGGGTGCTCGCCTGATTCCTGCCGTGCGCATCGGAATTCTTTGCCCTGCGCCGCTTAGGCCCCATATGGTCTGGATCAAACAATTTGAGCCTTTGCGGCCCGGCAGGGCCATTTCGCGAAGAGGCGTCATGGCCTAGAAGGCTTGCCGAAGACGAAGGCCCAACACGTTCCGAAGGGAGAGCCCGATGCTGCAGAAATCCAGCCAGTTCATGAAGGAAGCCAACCTCATCGGAGGCAAGTGGGTCCAGGCGGATTCGGGCGCAACGATCGACGTGACCAATCCGGCGACCGGCCTGAAGCTCGGCACCGTGCCGAAGTCCGGAAAAGCCGAGACCCGCCGCGCGATCGGGGCGGCGCAGGAAGCTTTCGTGTCATTTCGCAAGACGAGCGCCTTGCAGCGCTCGAAGTGGCTGCGCGCGCTGCATGACGCCATCATGGACAACCAGGATTCGCTCGCGGAGCTTCTGACGCTCGAGCAGGGCAAGTCGCTGACGGAAGCCAAGGGCGAGATCGGCGCGTCGGCGGCCTATATCCTCTGGTTCGCCGAAGAGGCCCGTCGCGCCTATGGCGACGTTGTTCCGTCGCCCTGGCCGGACCGCCGTATCATGGTGACGAAGGAGCCGGTCGGCGTCATCGCCGCGATCACGCCCTGGAACTTCCCGTCCTCGATGCTGTCGCGCAAGATCGGCCCGGCTATCGCTGCAGGCTGCACCAGCGTTGTGAAGCCCGCTTCGCAGACGCCATATTCCGGCATCGCCTGGGGCGCGCTTTGCGAGGAAATCGGCCTGCCTGCCGGCGTCGTCAACGTGGTGACCGGCTCGGCCGCAGAGATCGGCGAGGAGCTCTGTACCAATCCGCTGGTCAGGAAGATCACGTTCACCGGCTCGACCGAGGTCGGCAAGAAGCTGATCGCGATGTCGGCCTCGACGGTTAAGAAGGTCTCGATGGAGCTCGGCGGTAATGCGCCGTTCCTTATATTCGACGATGCCGATCTCGACCGGGCCGTGGAAGGTGCGGTGACCGCCAAGTACCGCAATTCCGGCCAGACCTGCGTCTGCACCAATCGCTTCTTCGTGCAGGCCGGTATCTACGACAAATTCGTCGAGAAGTTCGCGGCTGCGTCGCAGAAGCTCAAGGTCGGCCCCGGCGTCGAGGACGGCGTGCAGCAGGGTCCGCTGATCGACGAAAAGGCCGTCGAGAAGGTCGAGGAGTTCATTGACGACGCCAAGGCCAAGGGCGGCAAGGTCGTCACAGGCGGCAAGCGTCACGAACTCGGCGGGTCGTTCTTCGAGCCGACGGTCATTTCCGGCGCCACGCCGTCGATGAAGTTCATGAAGGAGGAGATCTTCGGCCCTGTCGCGCCGGTCTTCAAGTTCGAGACCGAGGAAGAGGCCGTGCGTCTCGCAAACGACACCGAGTTCGGTCTCGCCTGCTATTTCTACACCGGTGACCTCGGCCGTGCCTTCCGCGTGATGGAAGGGTTGAAGTACGGCATGGTCGGCGTCAACGAAGGCCTCATCACCACGCCGGAAGCGCCATTCGGCGGCGTCAAGGAATCGGGTCTCGGCCGCGAGGGCGGCCATCAGGGGATCGAGGACTACCTCGACACGAAGTATGTCTGCATTGGCGGACTTGGTCTCTGACGAGACACTGACGACAGCCGGGCGGCGGTTCGAGACGATCGAACTCGCCGCCGGCAGCCTTTCGGCGCGCGTGACGACGTTCGGCGCGTCGCTCCGCGACCTTCGCCTGAAAGGGCACGACGCGCCGCTCGTTCTCGGCTTCGAAGACGATTCGCACTACCCACAGCACTCCGTCTTCCATGGCGCCATCTGCGGACGCTTCGCCAACCGGCTTCGGGCCGGGCGATTCGTGCTCGATGGCGAGCACTACGAGACCGACCTCAACGACGGGCTGCATACCTTGCACGGCGGCGGGGCCGGGCTCTGGTCGAGGATCTGGACCATCGCCGATCGCGGGCCAGACTTCGTTACGCTCACCATCCGCGACGAGCACGGCTCGAACGGCTTTCCCGGCACGCTCGACATCGCTTGCACATGGCGCATCGTCCCGCCTTCGACGCTGACTGTCGAGCTGATCGCGACGACGGACCGTCCGACGCTCTGCAGCCTTGCGGCGCACCCCTATTTCAATCTCGACGATGGCGGAGCCAAGGATATCACCGACCATCGGCTGATGATCGCGGCGTCGGCCTATTTGCCGGTCGATCCCGACGGTATCCCGACCGGCGCGGTGCTGCCGGTGGCGCACACCGCCCATGATTTCGTGCTGCCGCGCCCGATCGGCCTCGCCTGGGAGGGTGAGACCTTCGACTACGACAACAATTACTGCCTGGCCGCGCACCCGACCCGACTGCGCCGCGCAGCCTGGGTCCAGGGCGCGCGCTCGGGCATCGAGATGGAGCTCTGGACGACCGAGCCGGGGCTGCAGTTTTTCGACGGCAATCTGCCGCCGCGAAAAGTGCCTGGCCTTCAAGGCATCGTCTACGAACCGCGCGCCGGCTTCTGCCTCGAGCCGCAGGGTTGGCCCGATTCGCCCAACTATGCCTATTTCCCGCAGGCGGTGCTGAGACCCAACGAAACCTACCGGCAGACAACGCAGTACCGCTTTCGCCTCGGCGATCTGTTGGAGAGCGAAAGCTCTGCTTGATCGGCCACCGGCCAGCGCTCATTGTGCCCAGAGCACCCCGATCAGGACCGATAATGACTTTGCAAACCGCCGCCCATCTGCGCGAGACGATCCGCGCGCACATCCTTGCCGACGAGCAGGAGAGCCTCGACCGCCTGGTGAAAATCGCGGCTCTTGGGACGGAACAGCGGCAGGCGATCTCGGCGCGTGCGGCCGATCTCGTGCGCAAGGTGCGTGGGTCCACTTCGCCGCGCATGATGGAAGCGTTTCTCGCAGAATACGGGCTTTCGACGCAGGAAGGCGTGGCGCTGATGTGCCTTGCCGAGGCACTGCTGCGCGTGCCCGACGCCGAGACGATGGACGAACTGATCCGCGACAAGATCGCTCCGCACGACTGGTCGGCGCATTCGGGCGAATCCGCCTCGATGTTCGTCAACGCCTCGACCTGGGCGCTGGCGCTCACCGGTCGCGTGCTCGACGAGGGCGAGGGCGGTATCGAAGGCACGCTGCGGTCGCTCGTGCGGCGTCTGGGCGAACCCGTCATCCGCCGCGCGGTCGCGACCGCGATGCGCGAAATGGGCGACCAGTTCGTGCTCGGCCGGACGATCGAGGAGGCCATGAAGCGCGGCCGCCCGATGGTGCAGAAGGGCTATCTCTATTCCTATGACATGCTGGGCGAGGCGGCGCGCACCGACGCGGACGCACTGCGCTATCACCGCGCCTATGCCGATGCCATCGCTGCGCTGGCGCGCTCGACCAACAGCGCCGATATCCGCACCAATCCAGGCATTTCGGTCAAGCTTTCCGCGCTTCACCCGCGCTACGAGATCCTGCAGGCCGGGCGCATGCTGCCCGTGATGGTGGAGCGGCTGAAGAGCCTCGTCATCCAGGCCCGCAAGGCCGGCATCGGGCTCAACATCGATGCCGAAGAGGCCGATCGGCTCGATATTTCGCTCGACGTGATCGAGCAGGCGCTTGGCGACCCGGAGCTCGCCGGATGGGACGGGTTCGGTGTCGTCGTCCAGGCCTACGGCCGGCGCGCGCCCTTCGTGCTCGACTGGCTCTACGACCTTGCCGGCCGGCTCGACCGCAGGATCATGGTGCGGCTCGTGAAGGGCGCCTATTGGGACACCGAGGTAAAACGCGCGCAGACGCTCGGGATCGACGGCTATCCCGTCTTCACGCGCAAGCAGAACACGGACGTCTCCTATGTCGCCTGCGCGCGCAAGCTGATGGCCATGCGCGACCGTATCTATCCGCAATTCGCCACGCACAACGCGCACACGGTCGCGGCGATCCTCTCGATGGCGGACGATCGCGACAGCTTCGAGTTCCAGCGCCTGCACGGCATGGGCGAAGCCCTGCACGAGGCGGTGCGGGTGGAGGAGGGCACGCGCTGCCGCATTTATGCGCCGGTCGGGGCGCATGAGGATCTGCTCGCCTATCTTGTCCGTCGCCTGCTTGAAAACGGCGCCAACTCGTCGTTTGTCCACCAGATCGTCGACGAGGAGGTGAGCGCCGAGGAGATCGCGCGCGACCCGATCGAGGTGATCGAGCGGCAGGGTGTTGCCCACAATCCGGCGATCCCGATGCCGAAGGCGATCTTCGCGCCTGAGCGGGCGAACTCGACCGGCTGGGACATCACCGATCCGGTAGCGCTCGCGGCCATTGATGCCGATCGCGGCCGCTTCGCCGCGCCGTATCGCTGGACTGCAAAGCCAAGCGCAGGCGAAGGAGCGTCCCGAGCGGTGGTCAATCCTGCCGATCCCTCCGACATCGTCGGCGAGGTTGTCGAAGGCAACGCGGCGGCCGTCGAGGCCGCGGTTTCGGCATCGCTTGCAGCGCAAGGCGGCTGGGCAGCGTTGGCTGCAGGCGAGCGCGCCGGCGTGCTGGAACGCGCTGCCGAACTCTACGAGGCGAACGCCTGTGAGTTCTTCGCGCTCGCCACTCGCGAGGCCGGCAAGACCTTGCCCGATGCGATTGCCGAAGTGCGCGAGGCGGTCGATTTCCTGCGCTACTACGCGGCCGAGGCGCGGCGCGGCGGCGCGTCGGAGGGCGAGGCGCGCGGCGTGATCGCCTGCATCTCGCCGTGGAATTTTCCGCTCGCCATCTTCACCGGCCAGATCGCGGCGGCGCTCGTCGCGGGCAATGGCGTCGTGGCGAAACCTGCCGAGCAGACGCCGCTGATTGCCGCACGCGCAGTCGCGCTGCTCAACGAGGCCGGTCTGCCCGCCGGCTTGCTGCAGATCGTCCCCGGTGATGGTCCTGCGGTCGGCGCGCCGCTGACGGCCGACCCGAGGATTGCAGGCGTCTGCTTCACGGGCTCGACTGAAGTCGCCCGGCTGATCGAGCGCCAGCTTGCCGAAACCGCGCGGCCGGACGCCATGCTGATCGCGGAGACCGGCGGCCTTAACGCGATGATCGTCGATTCGACGGCGCTGCCCGAGCAGGCCGTACGCGACGTGCTCGCTTCCGCCTTCCAGAGCGCCGGCCAGCGCTGTTCGGCGCTGCGCATCCTCTACGTCCAGACGGATGTCGAGGCGAAGGTGCTGACGATGTTGAAGGGCGCGATGGCCGAGCTTGCCATGGGTGACCCGTGGTCTACGGCCACCGATGTCGGCCCGGTCATCGACGCCGAGGCGCGTGACGGCATCGCGGACTATATCGCGGAGGCCGAGGCGACGGGACGCGTTATCGCACAGCTCGATGCGCCGCAGGGCGGGTTGTTCGTCGCGCCGACCATCCTGCGCGTCACCGGGATCGAGGCGATGGAGCGCGAGATCTTCGGGCCGGTGCTCCATGTCGCGACCTTCCAGGCAGACGAGATCGCAGCGGTCATTCAGCGAATCAATTCACGCGGGTACGGGCTGACCTTCGGGCTCCACACGAGGATCGAGGCGCGCGTGCAACAGGTCGTCGACAGCGTGCATGCGGGCAATCTCTACGTGAACCGCAACCAGATCGGCGCCATCGTCGGCTCGCAGCCCTTCGGCGGCGAGGGGCTTTCGGGCACCGGGCCGAAGGCTGGCGGTCCGCACTATCTACGACGGTTTCGTCGTGCCGCGACCGGAAAGGGCGCGAGCTCGGAGACTGCTGCCGTCTCGGCGACAACGCTTGCGGAGCGAATGCCGGCGGCTTCGGAGGACTGGACGGCGCGGGCCGATCGCGTTGCCCAGCTGCGGCGGCATCTGCGCGGCAAGGCGGCCGACGCCATGGCCGCGGTCGCCCGCCTCGATTATGGCCCGATCGATCTGCCCGGCCCGACGGGCGAGGCCAACACGCTGACGCTGGTGCCTCGCGGCAAGGTGCTGTGCATCGGGCCCGATCCGGAGCCACTCGTCTGGCAAGTCGTTCAGGCGCTGGCCGCCGGCAATCGCGTGCTTGCGGTCGCTGCAGGTGCGCCTGCGCATCTCAAGGCGCTCCTCGGCAAGGATTTGCCGCTGGCCGCTCTCGACGGTTCGGTGGATGCGGCGAGCCTGACTGATCTGGACGTCGACCTCGTCGCCTTTGCAGGCAGCGAGACCGATGCGCGAGCCATCCGCAAGGCACTCGCCGTCCGCAAGGGCTCGATCGTGCCGCTGGTCACGGAAATCGCCTATCCGGAGGCCTATGCCCATGAGCGCGCGGTTTGCGTGGACACCACCGCCGCCGGCGGCAATGCGAGCCTGCTGGCGGCGGCAGAGTAGCCGTCGGGTGCGTCCTTCGAGGCTCGGCTTCGCCGAGCACCTCAGGATGAGGGAGGTGGACGGCTGGACTATCAGGTGTGGGGGCGGTGGTGCTTCGCCCTGTATGATGAGGGCCGGGGGCTGGCGTTTCGCTCGCTGTCGGTGGAGCGAGGGAATGAGCGTTTCCCCGTCGCGGTCGTGACGCCAAATCGCCAACATCCCTCATCCTGAGGCGCGAGCGAAGCGAGCCTCGAAGGACGCACTGGGCGACCTGGTCCGCCGGGGAAGGTGTGTCCCACCTCTCTCATCCTGAGGTGCGAGCGGAGCGAGCCTCGAAGGACGCACCACGGGTCATCCTGTCGTGTGGCACTCAAGCCCCTTCGACCACCGAAAAGCCCTCGAACTCCGGGTGGCCGAGATAAGCGGGCTTGCGATCACCGGCGTTTTTGTGGGCGTCGCGGAAGTTCTGCGACTTGGTCCAGGCGACGAAGTCGTCATGCGTCTCCCAGATCGTGTGCGACGCATAGAGGGTGTAGCCCTCGGCGTCCTTGTGCGGACCCTTGAGCAGGTGGAACGAGCGAAAGCCCTTCATCTCGTCGAGCGTCGAGTTGCGGTTCTTCCAGACGTCCTCGAAATCGGTTTCAGAGCCGTCCTTCACCTTGAAGCGGTTCATGGCGATGTACATCGGGGTATGCCTTTCCTGTTTGATTGTCGGTGGGCAAGCTAGCGCGTGAAGGCGAGTGGCACGGTGAAGGGCCAGGACGAGCGGCCCGCGCCGGCAGGAATGGCCGGGAAGGGCGCTGCGCGCTGGACGGTTTCGATGGCCGCGCGGTCGAGCACCTCGTGGCCGGACGAGCGCGCGATGCGCACGCCCGAGACGCCGCCATTGCCGGTTACGGTGAAGGCGACGTGCACCTCGCCGCGCAGGCGCTGGCGGCGCGCTTCGGCGGGATAGCGCAGCGACCGGCGCAGGCGCGTGGCGACCTGTCCGGGATAGTTCGAGACGGCCGCATTGCCGGCTGCGTTCGCCTGCCGGCCCTGTCCGCTTGCCTGCGCGCTCTGACCGGCGCGCTGCCCGTCGGCAGCGCCGCGGCGGGCATCGGCCTGAGCATTGCCGCCCGAGCCGGCCTGCTGGCGCGGACGCTGCTGCTGGCGTTGGGGCTGCCGTTCGGCCGGACGCTCAGCGCGGGCCTGGCGGGGAGGCGGGAGCGTGTATTGCGGACGCGGCGTCGGCAAAGGGACGTTCTCCAGCCGCGCGATGACGTTGTAGGGGTCGTTCGGGTCCTCCGGCACGTCCTCGACGATCTCGGCCGTGTCAGGCGCAACTGCCGCCGCAGTCTCGCGCTCTGGCTGGACAGGTGTCGTCTCGTCGCGGGGCGTTTCGGCCTGGTCGGTCGGCGTGACGGCCGACGCAACGTCCGGCTCTACCGGCTCGACGGATTCGGCCGTCTGCACGGGCACCGGCAGGATGATCGCGCGGTCCGGCACGACCGCTTCGACCGGCTCAGCGACCAATGGTACAACGGCAGGCGCAGCAGGCTCGGCCGTCTCCGTCGCGGTGAATGGGGGTGTGACGGGCCTGGCGCGCTCGACGGGCTCAGCTATCGCGACGTCGCGCGGCGTATTCTCGACGTCTGGCGTCTCAACAGCTTCGGCGGTCTCTATCGGAACGGACGTGTCCTCGGTCTCGGCAGTTTCCGCTTCGACCGCTTCAGTCGGTGCGACTTCGGCCATCTCCGATCCGGCGCTGAGGCTGTCTTCGGCTGCGTCGCCGAGGATCGTCACCGTGACCGGCTCCCCGCCGGCGATCTGCACCAGCTGTTCGCGCTCGCGCAAAGCGACGGCGGCGGCAGCGACGTGGACGGCAACCGAAACGGCAAGCGCGACCGTCCAGGCCGCCTTGGTCGCGCCGCTGGCCGGCACGCGCATGTCTCGTTGCGCCGTCATGGTCATGGTCTGGTCAAGAGCTTCCCGTCACGATCCGAATTCGATGTCGGTGCGGTTGCGCGTCTCGATCCCGTCGAGGCACGCGGCCGGATTTATGCCGTCTCCCGAACACTCGGTCGAGGCGTTGACGAGAACATGGCCGATCTCCTCGCACGGCGTGCCGGAGAACTGGAATTGGCGCACCCGCGTGCGGCCCGCCGGCAGGTCGAGGAACTCGATCGCGGTCAGCCGGGTCACGAAGCCGTCGCGATCGAAGAAGGCGAGCTCGTAGCCCGCCTTCGCGACGTCCCCTTCGAGCCTGTTCTCGACGACGAAGGTAAGCCTGCAGCCGGCCTCGACCGGCTGCAGGGCGTTGAGTTCGAGCGTGAGGCCCGGTGTCGGTGCCGCATCCTGTGCGACCGCCGGAGCGGTCGCGAGGAGCGTTGCGGCCAGCAGGCCAGTTCGATGTCGCATGGTCAGTACCCAAATTGCTTGGCGAGAGAAACCTTGAACGTGCGGCCCTTGGCGGGGTCGTTGCTCAGGAACTCCTTGTACTGCCTGTTAAAGATATTATCGACGCCCGCCTGCACGTCCCAGCCGGCGAACTGGCCGGATTCGGGCGTCCAGGAGACGAAGACGTTGTGCACGTCGAAGGCCTTGGCGTAGCGCGTCGAGGTCGCATTCGGTGCGGGCAGCGGGCCTTCGGAATCGCGTGCGGGGTCCTGCGGGCCGGCGACGACACGCGCCGTCCAGCCGAAACGGAGGTCGTGTTCCGGCAACTTGCCGCCCAATGTAAGGGCGAGTTCGTGCGGCGCGATCGTCTGCAGGTAGGCATCCGTCGCATCATTCTTGCCGACGACATAGGAATAGGCCGCGTTGGCGTAGACATAGTCCCAATCATAGGCAGCTTCGATCTCGAAGCCGTAGAGCGTGGCGCGGTCGATGTTCACGAAACCGGGGCGGTCGTTGAAGCCCGATGCAAAAGGCGAATCGAGCGCGATGAGGTCGCGAACCTTGTTGTAGAAGCCCGTCACCTTGACCTGGCCGGCGTCGCCGACGGCCAGCAGGTCGTAACCCGACAGCGCGAAGCCGGCCTCGAAATTGTCGGAGCGCTCTTTCTCCAGGCCAAGGCTCGGCAAGAAGGTGGCTGACGAGCTTGCCGTTGAGAACACTTCGTCGATCGTCGGGAAGCGCTCGGTGTGCGCGACCGAGCCGAAGACGGCCAGCGTGTCGTTCACCTTGTAGTGGGCCGCGATCTTCGGCGAGAAGGCGGTGTCGGTGGAATCGGCCGGCGAGAGACCGGAACCCGGCACGACAACGCCTTCGCCAGCCGACAGGCGGTGCCAGTCGAGACGGACGCCGGGAATGATCGTCAGGCGGTCGTCCCAGATGAACTCGTTCTGGACGTAGACGCCTGTCTTCAGGTCCGAGCCTTCGGGATGGAAGGTGATCGGCGCCAGCGTGCCGTCGCTCAGGAACGCATCGGCGGCTCGCGTCTGATAGGTGTTCTGGGTGCCGATGGTCAGGAAGTTCTGCCAGCGCTCGCCGCTCCACTCCATCGTGTTTTGCGCATTGAGCTGCCACGTCTCGTAGCCGTAATCGGCGTCGCAGACGACGAGCAGGGAGCCGAGACCGCAGGCCAGCGCGGGCGGCGCCGGATCGTCGATGTGATTACGCTGCTCGTTCGTCGTGTTGGAGTAGGACAGCGAGACCTTCAGGTCGAGCATGTCGTTGTCGAGGAACGGGTTCTCGTAGGCCGCGATCGCGGTGCGATCGATGACGTGACGATCGACCGTTCCGAACAAGGTCGCGGTGCTCGTCTGGGACACCTGCTGGCCGTCGAGATCGGAATCGAAGTGCTGATACGACAGGCGCAGCGTGCCTTCTTCACCGACGCGGAAGGTACCCTTCGCGAGGCCCGACCATGACCGGAACTCGGTGCCAACGATCTCGGTGCCGTTGCCTGTCTCGTAATTGTCGGCGCGGCGATAATTGCCGGACACCAAGAACTCGGCGTTCTCGCTCATGCGATGGGCGAGCGTCGCGGAATACAGCATGCCGTCGCCGTTGCTGTCGTAGCTCGACTTCAGCCTGAGCGCACCGGTGTCGCCATCGGCGATGAAGTCGGCTGCGTCCTTGGTCTCGAAGTTGATGACGCCGCCCAGCGCGCCTGAGCCGTAGAGTGTCGAGGACGCCGGTCCGCGCAGCACTTCGACGCGATTGTAGAGTTCGGGGTCGGAGAAGAAGGAACCCAGTCGATAGGACTCGTAGAACTTCTGGGCGCCATCGACCGTGATGATGATGCGGCCCTGATCGCCCGAGTTCTCCGGCGCACCGACGCCGCGGATGTTGAAGCTCTGGCCGAGCAGGCGTTCCGAGCCCGTGGCGTTGACGCCGGGAATCGTCCGCAGGACGTCCGTGATCGTCTGCGGCTGGATGATGTCTATGTCTTCCTGCTCGACGACCGTCACCGCCTGCGGCGTGTCGATCGCGACCTTTTCGACGCCGGCGCCGACGACGAGACGCTGGAGAAGCGTCACGCGGTCCTGCCGCTCGGCCACGTTCGTATCCTGCGCAGTTGCCATGCCCGCAAGCGCGACCATGAGGCTCGCGCTGCCCGCAAGCACGGCCATGTTCCGTGCGATCGTCCCCGCCATGTCCCAAACTCCTGATGCAAAGGGTGGGTGCTGGCTGGCGCGGCGCTTGCTGGCACGAATTGTCATTCTGGTGGCGGCGCGATAACTTGACTTCGCCGCTCCGGTATTGCACTCCGTATTAAACCTGATAATTGCTGTCAACAATTCAATCAGGCATTCGACGTCGCCGAGCCAGCCCCTCTGCAAGCCAGGCCGACAGCCCCCGCATAACACCCGCAACAGCGGGCCGAGACGGGGCGAACAGACAGGTTTGGCCGCTGCATCCTCGCGTTTTTCAAGGGGTGCAGCGCAAGAAGGGGTCCGTCACGTGAACAGCCAGTCGAAGCCCTCGCAGGCGCTTCACCCGCGCAATCTTCCGCAGCAGGATGCGGCGCTGGGCGCGATGCCAATTATCTCGACCCAGGAGCTTTTCCGGGGTCGCCAAGAGATCGCCATCGAGCATGCGGGCGCGATCTACAGGCTGCGCATCACGCGGCAGGGCAAGCTCATTCTCAACAAGTAGGGGCAGGACATGACCGTCGAGGCAAAGCCCGCACCGGAAGGCATCCGGCGCGCGCGGGCGAACAATCCGAAGATGCGCGAGCGCGATCTCGCGCGCATCCTAAACGTCAGCGAGGCGGAGTTCGTGGCCGCCTTTGTCGGCGAGAGCGTTACGCGGCTCGAGCCGCGCGTGGACGATCTCCTGAACGGGCTCGGCGCCTGCGGCGAAGTGATGGCACTGACGCGCAACGAGAGCGCCGTGCACGAGAAGATTGGCGTCTACGACAACGTCGTCACCGGCCCCAACAATGCGATGGTGCTGTCATCGGAGATCGACCTGCGCATCTTCCCGCGCGGCTGGGCATCCGGCTTCGCCGTCGAGAAGCGCGACGAGGACGGCTCGATGCGCATGAGCCTGCAATTCTTCGACCGGCACGGGGATGCCGTCCACAAGGTGCATGCACGCCCCGCGACCGATATGGCAGCGTTCCGCGCGCTCGCCGAAAAGCTCGTGGCGGCCGACCAGTCGCAGACGGTCGCCGTCGAGCCGGCTTCCGCGGCGGACGCCTTTGACGAGACGGTCGATCGCTCCGGTCTGCGCGACCGCTGGGCGGGCATGTCGGACGTGCACGAGTTTCACGGCCTCCTGCGCTCGCTGAAGCTGTCGCGCCACCAGGCCGTCAGCCGCGTCGGCGAGGAGTTCGCGCGTCAACTGGATGTCTCTGCGGTCAGCGCGGCGATGAACCACGCGGCGCGGGACCAGATCCCGATCATGTGCTTCGTCGGCAGCAGCGGCTGCATCCAAATCCATTCCGGGCCGATCACGCAGATCAAGCCGATGGGGCCATGGATCAATGTGATGCACCCGACCTTCCACCTTCATTTGCGCAACGACCACATCCGCGAGGTCTGGTGCGTGCGCAAGCCGGTAAAGGAAGGGCACGTCACCTCGCTCGAAGCCTTCGACGAGAATGGCGACATGATCATCCAGTTCTTCGGCAAGCGGAAGGAAGGGCAGGACGAACTCGCCGACTGGCGGTTCCTGATGGACAATCTTCCGCGCGTCGCGAACGCCAGCGCAGCGTGAGGTCCCGAGTGATGCAGAAGCTTCTCGCCACCGCCGCGCTTGCCTTCGCCCTTTCTTCGTCGCCCACGCTCGCACAGGACGCGGCGTCGCGGATCGTCGCCATCGGCGGATCGATCACCGAGATCGTCTACGCGCTGGGCGAGGAAGAGCGGCTGATTGCGCGTGACACGACGAGCATCTTTCCCGAGGCTGCCCTTGCGCTGCCGGATGTCGGCTACATCCGCGCGCTGTCGCCCGAAGGCGTGCTTTCCGTCGATCCCGACCTGATTCTCGCGCTCGAAGGCGCGGGGCCGCCGGAAGCCGTCGACGTGCTTTCCCGCGCGTCGATCCTGATGGTCTCGGTTCCGGAGGGCTACAGCGCCGAAGGCGTTCGCGTAAAGGTACTGGCCGTCGGCGAAGCGCTTGGCAGGCAGGACGAGGCGGCATCGCTGGCCGACCGGATCGCCGGCGAGATCGAGGCGGCGGCAGAGCTTGCCGCCGACGGTGAGCCGCCGCGCGTGCTCTTCATCATCTCGGCGGAAGGCGGGCGCCTGATGGCATCCGGCACGGGCACGGCGGCCGACGGCATGATCAGGCTTGCCGGCGGGCTCAACGTCATCGACGCGTTTCCCGGCTACAAGCAGTTGACCGATGAGGCCGTGTTGCAGGCCGCGCCGGAAGTCATCGTCATGATGGATCGGGGGGAGGGGCACGATGTCGCGTCCGACGCCATCCTGACGCATCCGGCAATAGCGACCACGCCTGCGGGTGAAAACAGGCGGCTGGTGCGCATGGACGGCGCCTATCTCCTCGGCTTCGGGCCGCGCACCGGTGCTGCCGTGCGCGACCTTGCAGAGGCGATCCACGGCGGATGAGTGCTGTGGTGCGCGAAGGCGGCGCGAGGCCGCGGCCAGCGGGTGATCGGGCGGAAATCGCCCGGTTCACGATCGTGCTTCTCTGCGCGCTGCTCGGTTTTGCCTGCATCTTTTCGCTGGGCTGGGGCGCTTCCGACGCCTCGGCGCTCGACGTCGCGGGCGGCTGGTTAGCTTCCCTGTTTGGCGCGGAGACCGCGATTTCTGCGCGCGACCAGATCATCGTGCAGAAGATACGGCTTCCGCGCATGGTGCTCGGAATACTGGTCGGCGCGGCTCTCGCCGTATCCGGCGCGGTGATGCAGGGGCTGTTCCGCAACCCGCTCGCCGATCCCGGCATCGTCGGCGTGTCGGCCGGCGCTGGCTTCGGCGCGATCCTGGCGATCGTGCTCGGCGGAGGGCTGCTTGCGCCCGTGTTCTCCATCTTCGGCATTTATGCCGTCCCGTTCGCCGCCTTCCTCGGCGGGCTCGGCACGACGCTGCTCCTCTACCGTGTCGCCACACGGGGAGGGCGCACCTCGGTGGCGACGATGCTGCTCGCCGGCATCGCGCTCGGCGCGCTGGCAGGCGCTGCATCCGGGCTGCTCGTCTACATCGCCGACGACAACCAATTGCGCGACCTGACCTTCTGGGGCCTCGGCTCGCTGGCAGGCGCGACCTGGACGAAAGTCTTCGCCGCCGGGCCGATCATCGCACTCGCCATCGTCGCTGCGCCGTTCCTGGCGCGCGGGCTGAATGGCCTCGCACTCGGCGAGGCGGCGGCGGGTCATATCGGCATTCGCGTCCAGCGTATGAAGAACGTGGCGATCGTGGTCGTCGCGGCCGCAACGGGGAGCGCCGTCGCCGTGTCGGGCGGCATCGGCTTCGTCGGCATCGTCGTGCCGCATCTGCTGCGCCTCATGATCGGGCCGGATCATCGATATCTCCTGCCGGCTTCAGCGCTTCTCGGCGCAACGCTGCTGCTTCTCGCCGATGCCGTCAGCCGCACGATCGTTGCGCCGGCGGAACTGCCGATCGGCATCATCACGGCTGCCGTCGGTGCACCGTTCTTCCTCTGGGTGCTCCTGCGCCGGCGCGGCATCCTCGACCTTTGAGACGACCATGATCGAAGCCCTCAACGTCACCGTCAGCCTCGGGCGCACGCGCATACTGCACGGGGTCCATTTCCAGGCCGAGCCGGGCGAGGTGACCGGCATCGTCGGGCCGAACGGCTCCGGCAAGACGACGTTCCTCAGCGCGCTGTCGGGCGATGTCGCCTATGGCGGCTCGATCAGACTTGCCGGCGCGGAACTCTCCGCCCTGTCGCCTGCAGAGGCGGCCGGCATCCGTGCCGTCCTGCCGCAGCAGACGACGCTGTCCTTCCCCTTCACCGTGCGCGAAGTGGTCGCGCTCGGCTGCGTCGCGGGTCGCTCCGGCGTGCTGGCGGGCGAGGTCGAGCGGCTGCCGGAGCGTGCGCTGTCGCGCGTCGGGCTCGACGGGTTTGCCGGGCGTTACTATCAGGAGCTTTCCGGCGGCGAGCAGCAGCGCGTACAGCTTGCCCGCGTGCTCTGCCAGGTCTGGGCGCCGGTTCTGGAAGGCCGGCCGCGCTGGCTGTTCCTCGACGAGCCCGTCTCCAGCCTCGACGTGAAGCACCAGGTCGCCATCATGCGCATCGCGCGCGATCATGCGCAGAGAGGCGGCGGCGTGATCGCCGTGCTCCACGACCTCAACCTTACCGCGATGTTCTGCGACCGCATCCACGCCTTTGCGAACGGACGCATCATGGCTTCGGGTAGCCCTGCAGAGGTGATGGAGGACGATGTAGTCGAGCGCGTTTTCGGCTGCGCGCTCAAGGTCGGGCGCGTGCCGCCGGCCGGCGTGCCTTTCGTCCTGCCGCAATCGCTGGGGCTTTGAGTGCTAGTTGACGGCGGCCGTCAGCGGCATGTCGTCGATCTGTAGCAATTGCCGGATGTTCGGCTTGGTCAGCACCAACTGCTCGATCGTGTAGCTCTCGAGCACGTCGAAGAATGCGCCGAGCGCCTTGCGCAGCGCCTCGTTCAAGGAGCAGCTGTCGATCAGCGGGCAATCGCTGCCATCGGCCTCGAAGCACTCCGCCATGGCGAAGCTCTCCTCGGTCACGCGCACGACGTCGAAGAGCGTGATCTCGGCGGCAGGCCGGCCGAGCTTCACGCCGCCATTGCGGCCGCGGACCGTTGCGGCGAGGCCGTTCTCGACGAGCGGCTGCAAAATCTTGAACAAGAACAGCTCCGACACGCCATAGGCGGCCGCGATCTCAGGGATGCGGCTCAGCTTGCCGTCATTCGCGGCGCAATACATCAGGATGCGAATTGCGTAATTCGTCTGCCGAGTCAGGCGCATAAGTCTTCCCGATTCCCAATTCCACCGTGTGGAGCGCACTTCTTTAGAACAATTCCAGAGGCACGTCCAATATATGAGGACGCAATTCAACTTTTTAAGGGCACCCATGTCCATAGGACACGGCAGCTTCGCTTGATTTTCGTGCTGCAGCGCACAATATCCGGTTCAGCGAGTTGCACCGACTCGGGGAGGATCCTGAGGAGTGCGCCATGAAGCCCGAAATCCAGAACCATCCCTATCCGAGCGGCGGCACGATCCGCCAGCTGCGGCCGTCCGACGCCGGTCATTTTCGTGACCATCTGCTGCGGCTCGATGCCGTCTCGCGACGCGATCGCTTCAACGGCGCGGCATCAGCTGCCTTCATCGAAGCCTATGCCGAGCGGTGCTTCAGCCAGGGAACCACGGTGGTGGGCTTTGTCGAGGCCGACGGGACCGTGCACGGGGCAGCCGAACTGCACGAGCGTCCGGAACTCGAAGATACCGGCGAGATTGCGTTTTCGGTCGAGGCCCATCTGCAGCATCGCGGTATCGGGCGGCGGCTCTTTCGTCGCTTGCTCGGTCACGCGCACGCGCTTGGCTACACTCGACTGCTCGTCACCACGCATCCTCAGAACGAGGCGATGAAGCGGCTGGCGCGGAGCTTTTCGGCAAAGCTGACCTTCTCGGATGGCGAGACGGTGGGCCTGATCGAACTCGATTCCGATTCGTCCGATGGCGATTTCCCGTTTGCGGCCGCGCCCGGTGCGCGCATCGCGCACTACGCCGACTGATCGGCACGCGTCAGTAGCCCCTCGGTTATGAAGTCACCGATGATCCGCGCGACATCGGCGGCGATGCGGGCAGGGTCAGCATCCGGGAATGCTTCCATGAGACCCGCGGAAATTCCCGCCTCGTCTTCCCCGCTTTCCGCAAGCAGCCAGACCGCGCGGCCGATCGCATCCACGTGGTGGATGTCGCCGGTGCCTGCGCGCGCCAGAAAGGCGCGGTCGCCGATCTCCTGAAGCAGCACGTCCGCTGCTGGCCGAAGCGGGCCAACAACTGTCGCCGCGGGCCGGATATGGGTTTGCCGTATTTCTTCGACCGGCTTACGCCATATGTCGGCTTGCGGATGAAACGCGGCCAGAATGGCGGCTGCAGCCTCGACCGGCTCGCTATAGTTCAGGCGGAAGGCGGGGACCGTCCGCGCCACGCTGCCGTGGAAGGTCATGAGATCCGCCGCGTCGCGCTCGCGGCTCGTATCCTGGGATAGGAGACCGAGCAGCGCGTCGCCGCTGGATAGCGGTTCCAGAATGGCTCCTGCCGCCTCATCATGCCGCGTCGGCACGAGGATTGCGCCGAGCCGAAAGCGCCTGCCATGAGCGGCGTGGGTCGCCTGGCCTGGGTCGATATAGGCGTAGTAGCCGTCCGATAGGACGGTGTTTTCGTCCACGAATTGATGAAGCTCGGCACCCGCGGCCTGCGGCAGCGGCAGGCGGAGGCGGGGCAGGCAACCGGTCGCGATCATCTCGCCGCTCTCGCGGTCGAAAAGGACGAGATCGTCCGCGACGATCGTCGCGCCGCAGGTGGTCAACGCCGCGATGAGCGTGCTCTTGCCGGCACGGCGCTTGGCGGGGATGAGGATCAGCCGATCGTCGACCGCAATCGCTGCGGCATGCAGCGCGCCGTAGCGCTGGCCCGAATGGACGAGCAGGTCGACGATCTCCACGACCACCTGGCAGACTGCGCCGACCTCTGTCTGCTGGGGCAGGTGCCATCCGGTGTCGTGTCGCTCAACGAGGAAGCCTTCCTGCGTGAGGCTGACCGTCGCGAGCGGGGCCGCAGACGGAGCCTCGACAACGGGCCAACCGCGCAGCACGCCTGAAACGAATCGCGCCACATCGGCGGCCTCGGGCTCGAAGGCAATGGGCGCTGGTAGACCTTCGAACAGAAGTTGGATCGCAGTCTCGCTCATGGGCAGGAAAGGCGCGCCCCCTGCAGGCAAGGGCGCGCCGCCAATCGTCAGAAGCTGCCGCGAATGAAGTTGCCAAACCAGCCGCCGGCGCGCGCATTGCGACCGCCAGACCCGCGGCCGCCCGAGCTGCGTCCGCCGGACCCACGGCCACCAGAGCCACCCGAACCGCCGAAGCTGCCGCCCGAACCGCCGGAACCGCCACCGAAGCCGCCACCGCCGGAGCCAGCGCCGCCACCCGATCCACCGCCGCCATTGCCGCCGCCGGACCCGCCCGATGCATGCGCCTTGCGCACCGTCAGCAGTGTCGGCGCGACATAGGCTGCCGCCGCTGTCAGGCCGAGGAGGCCAAGGACGCGCCGGCGCTCGGGCGAGACCTGCTCTTCGCTCTTCTTCATCCTGTTGTCCGTCATTGTCGTCTCCATCGTCGACTCTATGAGCCTTGCTGGACCGGCGCTGCGGCGCGCCATGTGGTCCCGACATGCTCAAAACGGAGCGCCGCGGGGTTTATTCCGGATACGCCATGAAGCCTGCGAAGGATTTTCAACGGCGCACAAAAAAAGCCGCCTCGCGGCGGCTCTTTTGCGGGTCGAGCATGCGGGGTGATCAGTCGCCGTACGGCACCCAGACATTCTTGATCTCGACAGCGCGCTGCAAGAAGGAGCCTTGCATTGCTTGCCAGCCGGTCCAGTCCGGTGCGATGCCGCCGGAGGTCCAGACGCGCTTAAGATTGCCGGCGCTTTCGCGCTCGGCCACCGCGCAGGTGTCGGCGTCGGCGACGACCCAGAGGCCATCGACGTCGTCATGCATCGCAAGCACCTTGGCGAGTTCGCTTGCGCGTCCCGTCACGATGTTGAAGGCGCCGGAAGGCACATCGGAAGTTTCGAGCACCTGGTAGAGGTCGGTTGCGACCAACGCATGTGCAGCCGACGGCACGGCAACGATGGTGTTTCCCATGGCAAGCGCGGGCGCCGCCATTGCGAGAAGTCCGAGCAGCGGCTGCGCGTCGGAGGCGACGAGGCCAAGCACGCCGACCGGCTCGTGCAGGGCGAGCGTGACGGCACGGGCAGGGGGCTGGTGGGCGCGGCCTTCGAACTTGTCGGCCATGCCGGCGGCGGCAAAGAGGCACTCGATCGAGGCGTCGACCTCGGCGCGCGCAACCTTCGTCGATGCGCCGGTGAGCCCTGCGATGCGCGCTGCGAACTCGTCGGTGCGGATGGCGAGGTTCTCGGCGAGGTAATAGAGAACCTGCGCGCGGTTGAAGGCGGTTGCTTCCGCCCAGCCTTTGGCGGCGCGGGCAGCGCTCACGGCGTCGCGGATATCCTTGCGGCTGCCGAGGCCGACTTCGCCCGCATGCCTGCCCTTGCGGTCGAGGATCGGGATCGAATAATTGCCGTCCGGGCGCACCTGCTTGCCGCCGATATAGAGTTTCGGCGTGCGGTCGAGGCCGGTCGTCTCGACCTCGCCACGCGCGCCGATGCCGGAGAGAGCCGGCGCCGGATCGATCCGCCGGCCGGAAAGCTTCGGTGCAGTGAGATATTCGAGCATGCCTTCGCGCCCGCCCTCGCGGCCGAACCCGCTTTCGCGGTAGCCGCCGAAGCCGCAGGCGGCGTCGAACATGTTGGTCCCGTTGATCCAGACGACGCCGGCCTTGAGCTGCGGGGCGACATGCAGCGCGAGGCTGACGCTCTCGCTCCAGACGGAAGCGGCAAGTCCGTAGCGCGTGTTGTTGGCGAGCTGGATCGCCTCATCGGTGCTGCGGAAGGTCATTGCCGCGAGCACCGGCCCGAAGACCTCCTCCTGCGCAAGCAGGTTCGAGGTGCCGATCTCGGTGGCGAGCACCGGCAGGTGGTAGTATCCGGCGGCTGGCAATTCTGCATCCGGCGTCCAGCAGGCCGCGCCCTGTGCCATGCCCTCGGCCACCATGCCGCGGACGCGGTCGAGCTGGGAGGCATCGACCAACGGGCCGATGTCGGTGTTCTTGTCGAGAGGATCACCGACACGCAGGTTTGCCATGCGCGCCTTGACGCGACCAATGAACTTTTCGGCGATTCCTTCTTGGACGAGCAGGCGCGAGCCTGCGCAGCAGACCTGGCCCTGGTTAAACCAGATTCCGTCCACGAGGCCTTCGACGGCGGAATCGAGATCGGCATCCTCGAAGACGATGAAGGCCGACTTGCCGCCGAGTTCGAGCGACAGCTTCTTGCCCGTTCCGGCGGTCGCGCGGCGGATGATCTTGCCGACCTCTGACGAGCCGGTGAAGGCGATCTTGTCGACGCCGTCATGACCGACGATGGCCTCGCCGGTCTCGGGCCCGCCATGGACGATGTTGACGACGCCGGCCGGAATGCCCGCGCGCTCGCAGATCTCGGCAAAGAGGATGGCCGTCAGCGGCGTGAACTCGGCCGGCTTGAGGACGACCGTGCAGCCAGCGGCAAGCGCTGGGGCGACCTTCCAGGCGAGCATCAGCAGCGGGAAGTTCCAGGGGATGATCTGGCCTGCCACGCCGACGCCCGCGCGGCCTGGAAACTCCGTCTCCAGAGCCTGCGCCCAGCCGGCATGGTGGATGAAGTGCCGGATGGCGAGCGGAACGTCGACATCACGGCTCTCGCGAATCGGCTTGCCGTTGTCGATCGTCTCCAGCACCGCGAAAAGTCGCGCGTGGCGCTGCATGGCGCGGCCGATCGCGTAGAGCACTCTGGCGCGTTCGAAGCCCGAGGTCGCCTGCCATTTGGGCAGCGCGCGGCGTGCGGCCTTCACGGCCTCGTCCACATCCGCGGCGGTCGCTTCGGCAACGCTTGCGAGGAGCTTGCCGCTCGCTGGTTCGCGCACGTCGAATGTCGCGCCGGTCGAGCCTGCCTTCCATTTGCCGCCGATATAGAGCGCCTTTGCAAGGTCGCGGCCCTTCAGCCAGGCATCGGCCTCAGAGCGGGATTCGGGCGCGGGCGCGTAGTCCATCGCCTCGTAGCGTTCGAGAATGTTCATCGTGGTTCTTGTCTTCAGGCCATGGCGTGGCGGTGCGCGGCCGAGTAGCGGCCGGTGACGTGGTGCTCGAGCTGGCGCTCGATGTCGGTGAGCAGGCTCGATGCGCCGAAGCGGAACAGGTCCGGCTCGAGCCAGCGCCGGCCGAGTTCCTCGCGCATCAGGATGAGCCAGTCGAGCGAAGCCTTGGCGGTGGAGATGCCACCGGCCGGCTTGAAGCCTATCAGATGTCCGGTGCGCTCATGATATTCGCGGATCGCGCGGGTCATGATGAGGCCGACGGGAAGCGTCGCGTTGACGCTTTCCTTGCCGGTCGAGGTCTTGATGAAGTCGGCACCGGCCATCATCGCCACCATGGAGGCGAGCATGACGTTGCGCAGCGTCGAGAGATCGCCGGTCCCGAGGATCACCTTCAGATGCGCGTCGCCGCAGGCTTCTCGGAACTGCACGATCTCGTCATAGAGCTCCTGCCATTTCGCTCCGTAGACAAGGCCGCGGGGGATGACGACATCGATCTCATCGGCGCCGTCTGCCACCGAAGCGCCGATCTCGGCGATCCGTGTTTCAAGCGGTGCGAGGCCATGGGGAAAGGCCGTCGAGACGGCTGCGACATGGATGCCGGTGCCTTCGAGCTCACCGACGGCTGTCGCCACGAAGGGATGATAGACACAGACGGCCGCGGGGCGGATCTGCGTTGCGCCGAGGCCGAGCGCCTCGCGCAAATCGGGGCGCAGAGGATTGCGCGCCTTGGCGCAGAGCCGCTTGACGCGCTCGGGCGTGTCGTCGGAGCTGAGCGTGGTTAGGTCCATCAGTGCGATCGAGCGCAGGAGCCAGGCTGCCTGGTTGTCGGCCTTGATCGACCGGCGCTTGGTCAGGCTGGCGACCCGGCGCTCCAGCGCCGACCGGTTGACACGGCGCAGCTCTTCCAGCCATCCGAGATCGAGCGGCATGCCGGGGTTGCGCTCGACATGGGCAACCTTCGCCGGCTCCGGCTTTCGCGAGCCTGGCAGGGGATGGACATTGTCTGCGGTGCGGGTCGGACTGGTCGTACTCATCATGGTCATCGCAACGGGGCGCTCCCTGTCGTGTGACTGCGCCGCCGACCCCCTCCAGCACAGGCTTTTAGCCTTCTATCGCACGGATCGTGGCGAAACGAAACGCATCGGCAGTTGACCGGACGCAACCGTCACGCTCCTGCGATATTGTTCACGTCGATGTGTCGGTTCCCGGCACGCTCAACCGTCCTCGATCCGAAAGGCCCCGCTAATGCTTTACGCCATCCTCTGCTACAACCGCGAAGACGTCGTCGGCGCCTGGACGAAGGAAGAGGACGATGCCTGCATGGCACGTCTCGCCGTCGTCCAGCAGGACCTGGCGGCGCAGGGCCGGCTCGGCCCCGTCGCACGCCTTTTGCCGACCACGGCCGCGACCACGCTGCGCAAGGGCAATGACGAGCCGATCGTCATCGACGGGCCGTTTGCCGAGACAAAGGAGCAGCTTCTCGGGTTCTACCTCGTCGAGGGCGACGATCTCGAAGCCGTCATCGATGTCGCCCGCGATCTCGCCAAGGCCAATCCCGGCGACGGCTCCTACGAAATCCGGCCGGTGCAGATGTATTTCCCGAAAGGTGCGCCTGAATGAGCGATCTCGCCTGGATCGATGCCGCGCTGACGGCCGCCCGGCCGCAGGCCGTTGCCGCGCTGCTGCGCTATTTCCGCGATCTCGACCAAGCCGAGGAAGCCTACCAGAACGCCTGCCTGCGTGCCTTGAAGACATGGCCGGAGAAGGGGCCGCCGCGCGATCCGGTCGCCTGGCTGATCTTCGTCGGACGCAATTCGGGCATAGACCAGATCCGCCGCCGAAGCCGGGAGACGGAACTTCCCGATGAAGACCGCATCTCCGATCTGTCCGACGCCGAGACCAGTATCGCCGAGCGGCTGGATGCAGGCGACTATCGCGACGACATCCTGCGGCTGATGTTCACCTGCTGCCATCCCGACCTGCCTGCGACGCAGCAGATCGCACTGGCACTGCGCATCGTCTCGGGACTGTCGGTGCGGCGGATTGCAAGCGCTTTCCTCGTTGGCGAAAGCGCGATGGAACAGCGTATCACGCGCGCCAAGGCGAAGATCGCGAAGGCCGGCGTGCCGTTCTCGACGCCCGGCGCCGTGGAGCGGGCGGAGCGCGTCTCGTCCGTTGCGGCGATGGTCTATCTCGTCTTCAACGAGGGCTATTCGGCAACAGGCGAGACCGTGCCCGAGCGCGGCGCGCTCTGCGACGAGGCGATCCGGCTGGCGCGGCTTCTGCTCAGACTGTTTCCGACCGAGCCGGAGATCATGGGGCTGACGGCGCTCTGCCTCATCCAGCATTCACGCACGCCGGCGCGGCACGGGGAGGGCGACCAGATCGTGCTGCTCGAAGACCAGGACCGCACGCGCTGGAACGCCAAGATGATCGCCGAGGGGCTGGCGCTGATCGACAAGGCGATGCGCCACAGAAGGCCGGGGCCGTATCAGATCCAGGCGGCTATCGCCGCACTGCATGCGCGCGCGACGACCCCGGCTGAGACCGACTGGCGCCAGATCGACCTGCTCTATGGAGCGCTCGAAGCCATCCAGCCGTCGCCCGTCGTCACGCTCAACCGCGCCGTCGCGCATGCCAAGGCGCACGGGCCGGATGCCGGGCTCGCCATGATCGCGCCGCTGGCTGAAAAGCTCGACGGCTATTTTAACTTCCACGGGGTGCGCGGCGCGCTCCTGCTGCAGAGCGGCGACGAGGCTGGCGCCCGCATTGCCTTCGACCGCGCGATCGCACTTGCGAATTCGACTGCGGAAGCAGCCCACATTCGCGCGCAGATCGACAGGCTGGCAGGCGAGGCTGTTGCCGCACGCAAGGCGCAGGCCGGCTGAGGCCGATCGATACAATTCGACTTTTTTCCAGAAAAGTTCAGCGATATCGGCACGCTAGACTGACTTCACCCTGGATGCGGAGACGATGACGGCGATCATCCCGAGCCTCGACGACCGGGCGACTGCCCGGCGCACGCTGGGTGCCGCGCTCGACAATCGCGAGAACAATTTCAACCTCGTGCGGCTCGTGGCAGCCGTTGCGGTCGTCATTTCGCATTCTTTCCTGATCCTGCGTGCCGGAGACGATGTTGAGCCCTTGTCCTGGGCTGCGTTCAACCTCGGCGCGACGTCGGTCAACGTCTTCTTCGTGCTGTCGGGGATCATGGTCAGCCGCAGTTTCGCGCGCAGGCCGAACCTCGGCCATTTCGTGCGCGGGCGGCTCCTGCGCATCTATCCGGGCCTGCTCGTCGCCTCCGCCGTCACGGCGCTCGTCATCGTGCCGCTGGCCGCCGACGTCTCGATGCTGGACATGCTGCGCCAGCCCTCGACGCTGCTTTATCCGTTCAAGGTGCTGTTCGCCTTCGAGGATGCGGGGCTGGCCAATGCCTTTGCCGGCAACATCCGGCCGGACGTCAATTCCCCGCTCTGGACGGTGAAGTACGAGCTCGCCGCCTACGCTGCCTTTGCAGCGCTGATCGTGATCGGCCTGCACGACCGCAAGCGCCTGCTGGCCGTGCTGCTCGCTATCAGCGGCATCGGGCTTGCCTTGTATGCAGACGCCGAATGGCTGCCGGGCATCGCGACCAGCCTGATGCGCTTTTCCTTCGGGTTCCTCGTTGGCGTGCTCGCCTATCAGTTGCGGGACAAGCTGGTGCTGTCGCCGCTGCTTGGCATTGCCGGCGTCGCGGCAGCGCTGGCGCTAAGCGGCTTGCCCGGCGCGCCACTCATGTCGATCTTTGCCTTCGGCTATCTCGCGATATCACTCGGCGGATTGGCCGTTCCGATAGCGTCAGCTACCCAGCGCCACGATCTGTCCTTCGGCATCTATCTCTACAGCTGGCCGGTGCAGCAGGCGCTCGCCCACGAGCACGCATGGCAGGGCAATCTGGTCTTCGCGCATATCGCGCTGTCACTCGCGATCGCGACCTGTCTGGCGGCGTTGTCGTGGACGCTGATCGAGCAGCCGGCCATGCGGCTGCGCTAGACCGGCTCGCCATTTCGCGCCGCAGCGACTATATGCGGCCGCGAACGCGAAAAGAGAGCAGTCACCTCATGCCGGCCTACACTCCGGTCATCTCGAACGGCCCGAACGCCTCGCCCTATGCGGGCGGTCCCGTCTTCGCCGTTGCGCCGATGATGGACTGGACGGACAGGCATTGTCGCATCTTCCATCGCCAGCTTTCGAGCCGTGCGCTTCTCTATACCGAGATGGTTGTCGCGGATGCGGCGATCCATGGCGATCGGCAGCGGCTGCTCGGCTTCCAGCCGGCCGAGCATCCGGTCGCGCTGCAGCTCGGCGGGTCGGACCCGGCAAAGCTGGCCAAAGCGGCGCGGATCGGGGCGGATTTCGGCTATGACGAGATCAATCTGAATGTCGGGTGCCCGTCCGACCGGGTTCAGTCCGGCACGTTCGGCGCTTGCCTCATGAAGACGCCTGAGCTGGTCGCCGAGTGCGTGTCGGCGATGAAGGCGGCGGTGAGCGTGCCGGTCACGGTCAAGTGCCGGATCGGGGTCGACGAGCAGGATCCGGAGATCGCGCTCGATGCGCTGGCCGAGGCGGTCTTTGCCGCTGGCACGGATGCGCTTTGGGTCCATGCGCGCAAGGCCTGGCTGCAGGGGCTGAGCCCGAAGGAAAACCGGGACATTCCGCCGCTCGACTATTCCCGGGTGCACCGGCTCAAGCAGCGCTGGCCGGAGCGCTTCATCGGCATCAATGGCGGGCTGGTCACGCTCGAACAGGCCCATGACCAACTAGCGCATTTCGACGGGGTGATGTTGGGCCGCGCCGCCTACCAGAACCCGGGGCTGCTTACGGGCGTCGACCGGATGCTGGGCGCGGCGGCGGACGATGCCGATCCGATCGCGGCCATCGATGCGATGAAGGCGCACGCTGCCGACCACATCGCGCAGGGCGGCCGGCTCTCGCATGTCACGCGGCATATGGTAGGGATGTTTCAGGGGCTCGCCGGCGCGCGGCGCTGGCGCCAGATCCTGTCCACGGAGGCCGTGAAGCCGGGCGCCGGGCCGGAGGTCATCGACGCAGCACTTGCCGCCGTCGACCTGACCCAATCGAGAGCGGCTTAAGCATCATTTACATCCGCCGTCCGGCCCGCTAGCGACTGCGCAACCACAAGGATGCGCAGATGCTCGACCTCCCAGCCGGCGAAATCGCCCTCTTCGCCGCTGCCATCGCAGTCTCGGGCGTCGTTTCCGGGCTTCTCGCGGGCATCTTTGGGATCGGCGGCGGCGCGGTGCTCGTGCCGGTCTTCTACCAGGTGTTCGGCATGCTTGGCGTGGACGAGGTGGTCCGGATGCATCTCTCGGTCGGCAGCTCGATCGCGATCATCGTGCCGACATCGCTGCGCTCGTTCTTCGGGCACAAGGCGCGCGGGGTCGTCGACATGGAGCTTCTGCGCAGCTTCGTGATCGCGGTGCCGGTCGGCGTCGTGCTCGCCTCGCTTTCGGCGGCGTACCTCTCCAGCGAGGCGCTCCGCATCATCTTTGCGGCGCTCCTGATGCTGGTCGCCATCCGCATGCTGTTCAACCGCGAGAGCTGGAGGCTCGGCAACGATCTGCCGAGCAACCCGACGCGGTCGCTGGTGGGCGTCTTCATCGGCTATTTCTCGACGCTCATGGGCATTGGCGGCGGGGTGTTCAACAACACCTTCATGACGCTCTATGGCCGGCCGATCCACCAGGCGGTGGCGACGTCCTCCGGCGTGGGCGTGCTCATCGCGATTCCCGGCACGATCGGCTACATGTGGGCCGGCTGGGGTCATCCTTCGCTGCCGGTGCTCTCCACCGGCTTCATCAACTGGATCGCGGTCGCGCTCGTCATCCCGATCGCGCTGATCGTCACGCCTTATGGTGTGGCCATCGCGCATGCGCTAAAGAAGCGGCATCTCGAAATCGGCTTCGCGCTGTTCTGCATCTTCGTCTCGACGCGCTTCATCATCAGCCTGCTCTGACCGGCTAGAGCCGTTTCACTCTTCAAAGAATCGCTCAACGGCTCCAAATCTTTGGTTTGTCGCGTTTCCGGACGGTGAACCGGTACCCACTTCACCTGGAAACGCTCTAGTCTCGCAGGATCAGCCTTTCGCCTCGCATGTCGAAGCCCGACAGCGTGCCGATGAAGTTCATGCCGAGCAGGCTCGTGTCGAGCTGGCCGTCGGCGACGACGAGGATCGGCACGTTGCGTCGTTCGATCTCGCCGATGCGGATGGCATCGGCGGTGGCTCGTGCTGCCATGGCGCGGCCGTTGGCCGTCATGATCGGCGCGTTGAAGGCGAGGCTGTCAACGTCGATGCCGACGCTGCGGGCGCTTGCGGCGCTCAGCACCGTGGCCGTTGCGCCAGTATCGACGAGGAAAAGCACGGGCTGACCGTTGACGGTCGCGCGGGCGGAGAAATGCCCACCGGCACCTCGGTCGAGCATGACGGCAGCGCGGCCGTCGTCGCTGCCGAGCGATAGCGGCGAGCCGGGGACCAGACCGGCGGTGACGCGGCTTGCGATGTCCTGCAGTTCGTAGCGGTACTGATAGCCGCCCATCAGGAGCACCACGATCACCAGCCAGATCGCGATCGAGCGCACCGCCTCGCCGAGTCTTATGCCGGAGCCGAGGACGCCTGCACCGAGCACCGCGACCCATAGCCCGTAATAGACGAGCTGGCCGAACTGGTCGCTGCCGAGCCCGCCGACAGAGCCGCTGTCGCCGGTCGCGACCAGCACGAGCAGGGCCGCGCCAATGATGGCTAAGAGGATCCAGAAGAAGCGGCCGCTCATGACTCGCTTCCGCGCTCGCGCTCCATCTGCCGGCGCCGCGTTTCGCGGCGGGGCGGGCGCTCGACGGTGGCAAGCCTCGCCGGCAGCGTGTCCATGATGGCGCGGCGCTCCTCAGGGGCGTAGCTGATCCAGGACGCGATCTCGTCGCGCGTGCGCCCACACCCGAAGCAGAAGCCCGTCCGGGGATCAATCACGCAGATGAGCACGCAGGGCGATTCGATTGCTGGTGAGGCGTCCATGGAACCGATATCGGGCCAGATGCGCGGCCATGCAAGTCTCCGCGGCATTGTCATCAGGACCGGGGCGCTATATCCCGCGGCGCAACAAACTCTGAAGGCCATGATGAGCTCTCCCGCACCTTTCGACGATTTTCGCGCCCTTGCCGGCAAGCTGCCGCCGCGCAACGACCAGGCGGCACTGACCGTCGCGGCCCGCACGGCTAAGATGGCCGGGCAGGGCGTCTCGCTCGGGCGCGCCGCGGATCTCGTAGAATGGCTCGCCGGCTGGAGCGGGCGTCCGAAACCGGTCGTCTCGCGCCCCGTCGTCGCCGTCTTTGCCGCCACGCATGGCGTTGCGGCGCGGGGCGTCGGGCGTCACCAGGACGGTCACGAGCAGAGGCTGGTGGAGCATTGCGCGGCGGGCGGGTCGGCGATCAGCCAGTATTGCGGCATGGCCGATATCGGGCTCAAGGTCTTCGACCTCGCCCTCGACGTGCCGAGCGGCGACATCACAGCCGAGGATGCGCTCGACGAGCGCGGGACGGCTGCGACCATGGCCTTCGGCATGGAGGCGATCGCCGGAGGCTCGGACCTGATCGCCATCGGCCAGATCGGCGAGGGCGCCTCAGTTGCGGCAGCTGCAATCCTCGCCGTGCTGCATGGCGGGCAGGCCGCCGACTGGCTGGAAGTGAGCCCCAATGCCGGGCTGAACCAGCGCCGCGAGCAGGCGCTGACGGCGGCGCTGGCCCGGTTCGGCGCAACGGACGCCGACGCGTTTCACGTGCTCGGCGCGCTCGGCGGGCGCGACATCGCGGCCATCGCCGGTGCAATCCTCGCCGCGCGCATCGAGAAGATCCCGGTCGTCCTCGACGGGCTTGCCTCGCTGGCGGCGGCCGCGATCGTCCATGCGCACGACCCCGACGGCGTTGCGCATTGCGTACTCGCGCAGGTTCCTAGCGTCGTGGGTGCAGCACGTGCCATGCGGGCGATGCGGCTCACGTATGTCCACGATCTCGCCATCGGCGAGGAAGAGGGGCTGGCGGGCGCGATTGCCGTGTCGCTGATCAAGAACCTCGCCGCCATGCATGGCGGCATGGTGGCGCTCGGCTGACGGCTCAGGCCGAACGCGCGACCGCGGTCGGCCAGGCTGGAAGCTCTTCCATCACGCGCGCGGGCGGGAAGATCGCGATGACTTCCGTGCCCTCGCGCAGCTTGGAATGGAACTGGAAGTCGCCACCGTGGAGGGCGACAAGTCCCTGAACGATCGGCAGGCCGAGGCCGGTCCCCTGCTCGGCGCTCTTGATCGCGATCGAACCCTGGCCAAAGGCTGACAGCACGATCGGGATTTCCTCGGGCGGCACGCCCGGACCCTTGTCGCGGACGGACAGATACTGCCCGGCACTCGAGGTCCAGCCGACGCGCACGCGCACTTCCGAGCCGCTCGGCGCGAACTTAACTGCGTTCGACAGGAGGTTGAGCGTGATCTGGCGCAGCGCGCGCTCGTCGGCGAAAAGGCGCGGCAGGCTCGGCTCGTATTCCTGGATCAGGCGGATGTCCTTGTTGCGCGCCTTCAGCTCCATCAAATGGCAGCATTCCTCTGCAACGGCGGCAAGCGAAACGGGCTCCTCGTGAAGCTGGTAGCGTCCGGCCTCGATGCGCGAGAGGTCGAGAATCTCGTTGATTAGGTGGAGGAGGTGCTGGCCCGAGCTGTTGATGTCGCGTGCGTATTCCCGATAGGTGTCGTTCTGCATCGCGCCGAGCACTTCATTCGCCATCACTTCCGAGAAGCCGAGAATGGCGTTGAGCGGCGTGCGCAGCTCGTGGCTCATGGTCGCGAGAAAGCGCGACTTGGCGAGATTGGCTTCCTCGGCCCGCCGACGGGCTTCGTCCGACAGTGCTTTTGCCGTTTCAAGCTCGCCGATCAGCCCATCCTTTTCCGAGCGGAACGAGAGCAGCATCACGGCCGAGCGATGCAGATGCTCGGCGACATAGCCGAAGAAGGGCAGCGAGACGATGAGGAGGCCCATCATCACCATCTCGACCGGCTGCATCTCCGGCGCGCCGGCATATGCGTAGGTTGCGACCGGCAGCAGGAAGGTGGAGAGGAGCGCGCCGCGAAGCGCAGAGCTGATGATCGCGGTGGCGGCGATGGCGAGCAGCAGCACCACGGCCTTCAGCACACCGAATTCGGTAACGCCGCAAGCCTCGCAGCCGATCGCGGCGAGATAGGCCCAGCCGAGGCCGCTGAAGGCATGCGCTCCGAGGAAGATCACCCGGACGCGACGGGCGTCGGCATCCGTCAGGCGCGCGCGGTCTGCCCAGCGTGCGACGACGGCAAGCCCGCAATAGCAGGAGACGGTGATCAGCGCCCAGACAAGCATCTCCGAGCCTGCACCGGCGGCCAAGCCGGCCAGCACGATGACGAGGACGAGCAGCGGGATCGCAACGGCCGTGTTGATGGTCGCACGCGCATGCAGCTTCAGCATCTCGCGGTCGAAGGCGGGATTGCCTGCGCGCTGTGACAGCCGATCGCGCTCGCGACGCACCGCGCGCGCGACCTCCGTGTTGCGGTTGGGCCGGGAGCGGTCGACGATATTCTTGTCCGCGATTGTGGAAGGTTCCGGCGCCATTGGCTATCTGGTCAGAGGTACGATTGCTTAACCAAAACCTACGGTCGAATGATTAAGAGACCCTTCCCGCCATGCGCCTGCCGCAATGATGGAGGCCGGAAGGGCAGAGGGAGAGAGACCAGATGAAGCTTTATGACGGTGGCCGCGCGCCCAATCCGCGCCGCGTGCGCGTGTTTCTGGCCGAAAAAGGCATCGAGGTGCCGATGGTGCCGGTGGACATGGGCGCGCTCGGGCACCGCTCGGAAGAGATCACGCGGCTGAACCCGCTGCAGCGACTGCCGGTGCTCGTTCTCGACGACGGGACCGTGCTGACCGAATCCATTGCGATCTGCCGCTATTTCGAGGAAATCCATCCCGAGCCGGCGCTGTTCGGCACGACGGCTTTGGAAAAGGCAATCGTCGAGATGTGGCAGCGCCGGCTCGAGCTTCACTACATGGGCACCGTCGCGGCTGCCTTCCGCCACACGCATCCGGCGATGAAGGAGTGGGAAGTGCCGCAGGTCGCCGCATGGGGCGAGGCCAACCGGCCGAAGGCGCTCGATTTCATGCGCGTTCTCGATGCGCATCTCGCCGATCACGAGTTCGTCGCGGGCGACCGCTATTCGGTCGCCGACATCACCGGCATGATCGCCTTCGAGTTCATGAAGCCCGCGAAGATCGAGGCGCCCGCCGAGCTTGAGAATCTTCATCGCTGGTACCGGGCCGTGTCGTCGAGACCCAGTGGCAAAGCTTGACGAGGAAGACCTGGCCGCGCCACTTGCGGCCTATGCGCAGTCGATACGCGCCTGCCGTATCTGCGTGGCGAGCCCGATGGGCCGGCCGTTGCCACATGAGCCGCGGCCGGTCGTCGTGCCGTCTTCATCAGCGCGCATCCTGATTGCCGGACAGGCGCCAGGCACACGCGTACATGCGAGCGGGCAGCCGTTCACGGATCCGTCCGGCGACCGGTTGCGGACGTGGCTGGGGGTGACGCCGGAAGAGTTCTACGATCCGAACAAATTCGCGATCGCGCCGATGGGGTTCTGCTTTCCCGGTCTCGACCGGCACGGCAGCGACCTGCCGCCGCGCCGCGAATGCGCGCCGACCTGGCGCGAAGGGCTGATGGCGCTGATGCCGCAGATCGAGATCGTGCTGGCGATCGGGCTTTATGCGCAGAAATGGCATCTTGCGGGGGAGGGGCTGCCGAGCCTTTCGGCAACGGTGGAGCGCTGGCGGGACTATGTCGTGCGGCCTGCTACGCCTCTGGTTGTCCCGCTGCCGCACCCTTCCTGGCGCAATTCGGCGTGGCTCAAGCGCAATCCATGGTTCGACGCAGACCTCGTACCATGGCTGCGGGCAGAAATCCGGTCGCGTCTTCACGAAGATGCTTAGGTATTCCTTCTCCAAACATTGCCAATGACGCGGCAGGCTTTCTTGTTGTCCCTTTTGTTGCATGGCAAAAGAGAACACAATTCCAATGAGGCCCGTGCTGATGGACCGTCTCGACCGCAAGATCCTGCGATTGCTGCAGGAAGATTCCACTCTGGCGGTCGCTGACGTCGCCAAGAAGGTGGGGCTTTCGACGACACCGTGCTGGCGCCGCATCCAGAAGCTCGAGGAAGAAGGCGTCATCAAGCGCCGTGTCGCGCTGTTGGACCCGGTCAAGATCAACACGCGCGTCACGGTGTTCGTGTCGATCCGGACCAATACGCACAGCCTGGAATGGCTGAAGCGCTTCTCGGAAGTGATCCAGGAGTTTCCGGAGGTGGTCGAGTTCTACCGCATGAGCGGCGACGTCGATTATCTCCTGCGCGTGGTCGTGCCCGACATCGCAGCCTATGACGCCTTCTACAAGCGCCTGATCGCCAAGATCGAGATCCGCGACGTGTCGTCCGCCTTCGCGATGGAGCAGATCAAGTACACGACGCAGCTGCCGCTCGATTATCTGATCCTCGACAAGGAGAGCGCTGCCGAGCGTGCTGGGTAGCAGCCTTCCTCGCCTCGTTTACAGGGGGAGGATGCTCGGCAGGCAGGTGAGGGGCCAAGCCGTTGCAAGCTTTGCGCTGCCCCTCATCCGGCCCTTCGGGCCACCTTCTCCCCACGGGGAGAAGATGAGCGCGCCTAGCGCTCCAGGCGCGCAAGCAGCGATGACGTGTCCCAGCGGCCGCCGCCCATCTGCTGGATTTCCTTGTAGAACTGGTCGACCAGCGCCACGACTGGCAGGCGGGCGCCGTTATTGTCGGCTTCCTGCAGGCAGATGCCGAGATCCTTGCGCATCCAGTCGACCGCGAAGCCGAAATCGTACTTGCCGGCATTCATGGTCTTGTGGCGGTTTTCCATCTGCCAGGAGCCGGCCGCACCCTTGGAGATGACGTCGACGACCTTCTCGATGTCGAGACCGGCCTTCTTGCCGAAATGCAGGCCTTCGGCGAGGCCCTGGACCAGGCCTGCGATGCAGATCTGGTTGATCATCTTCGTGAGCTGGCCTGCGCCGACCGGCCCCATCAGGCCGACCATCTTGGCGTAGGCTTCGATGACGGGCCGCGCCTTGTCAAAAGTTGCCTGGTCGCCGCCGCACATGACGGTCAGCTGGCCGTTTTCGGCACCCGCTTGGCCGCCCGAGACGGGGGCGTCGATGAAGCCGATGCCGCGCTTGGCCGCATCTGCGGAAAGTTCGCGCGCGATGTCGGCCGAAGCGGTCGTGTTGTCGATGAAGACGGAGCCCGACTTCATGGCCTTGAAGGCGCCGTCGAAGCCGGTCGTGACGGCGCGCAGGTCGTCGTCATTGCCGACGCAGGCGAAGACGAAATCCTGCCCGCTTGCGGCTTCGGCCGGGGTCGGCTTGTAGGCGCCGCCATGCTCCTTCGCCCATCTCTCGGCCTTTGCCACGGTGCGGTTGTAGACCGTCACCTCGTGGCCGCCCCGGTTCTTCAGATGGGCCGCCATTGGGTACCCCATCACGCCCAGACCGAGAAACGCTACCTTCGCCATGATCTTCTCCCGTCGCCCGCTTCCGTTCTGTCGGAAACGCTTTCGTTGCCCTGATATCCAGTGCCGCACATCATGCCGATGCGCGGGCGGCATTCAACCCGAAGAGGACGGCTTGCGCCGAATGGCCAGTGCCGCAAGGATGAATTCTGCGATTGCGACCGTATCGTCGAGAGCGAAGACCGGAACCGGCTCACCCTCGGCCGGATGATCGGCTGCGATCGCAATGACGTTCGGCACGGCCGAAATCAGCGGTTCACGGTCGCGCGCCTGAAGCCGCCGCGTTTCGATCTTGGGGTGGTTGCCGGTCTTGTAGCCCTCGATCAGCACGATGTCGCAATCGTCCATCCCCGCCAGAAGCGCATCGAGCGAAGGCGGTTCGCGCTCGCCGATTTCCTCGATCGTCGCCACGCGCCGGTCGGAAACGATCGTGACCTTCGCCGCGCCCGCCGCGCGATGCCGAAAGGAATCGGTGCCGGGATGATCGATATCGAAAGCGTGGTGCGCGTGCTTGATCGTCCCGACGCGGAGGCCGCGGGAGGCAAGCTCCGTCACGAGCGCTGCGACCAGCGTCGTCTTGCCGGAATTCTTCCAGCCGGCGATACCGATCGCTTTCATGCGCGGCCCTCCGCCAGCATGCGCTCGGCCTCCTCGAGATCGGCCGGCGTGTTGATGTTGAAGAACGGATCGATCGGATCATTTTCGAATTCGGCAACCGCGAAGGGGCGCGCCTTGACGAAGTTGCGGACGCGGCGATCTTCGGTCTGAAGAAAGGCTTCAAGCTCGTCGGCGAGCGAGGTCGGCCAGAGTGCAGCGACCGGGTGCAACTTGCCGCCGGATGAGGCGATGACGATCATTTCTGGCAATGCCTGCGCCGCCTCGAGCATGGTGACGAGGTCGAGCGGAAGGAAAGGCGCGTCGCCCGGGACGGTGACGATGTTCGCGTAGCCTTCGGCAGCCGCCAGTCGCATGACCGCGAGGATGCCGGCGAGGGGGCCTTCGCCGGCTGGTCCGACGTCGGCGATGATCGTGCCGTCGAAGTCCTTGAAGCGCTCGGGATCACCGTTTGCCGACAGAGCGACCCGGTCCACCTGAAGCGCAAGACGGTCGGCGATCCGTTGCAGGATCGTCCGGTCGCCCAGCATCGTGAGCGTCTTGTCGCCACCACCCATGCGCCTCGACAGGCCACCGGCCAGGATGACGCCGAGGGGTTGGGCGCTCATCGGTCAGTCTCCGGCGAGCCGCGCGATGCGCAGCACGTAGAGCGAGGCGATGAGGGCCGCGACGGACGAGGCCAGCATGACGAGCAGCAGCGGCAGGCCGCCGCTTTCCTGCGTGAGCAATGCGGCCGCGACAACCGAGAGAAGCGCGCCGCCCCCGATCTGCAGCATGCCGCCAAGACCCGAGGCTGAGCCTGCCAGATGCGGCCGGATGCTGACGAGGCCGGACAGCGCGGACGGCAACGTCATGCCGTTTCCGACGCCGACGAGCGCGACCGGCACAAACAACGATGCGGGGTTCACGAAGCCGGTCGCAAACAGGATCGTGCCGCCGGCGACGCCGATCATCGAGACGACATTGCCCGAGATCATCATCGTGTTGATGCCGTAGCGGCTGGCAAATCGGCCCGACACGAAATTGCCGACGACATAGCCGGCCGACACGATTGCGAACCAGAGGCCGTATTCGGAAGGGCGCATGCCGAGGATCGTGGTCGCCACGAAGGGTGCGCCGCCGAGGAACGCGAAGAACGTGCCCGATGTGAACGCCGCGGTCGCGGCATATCCCCAGAAGCGGCGCGAGCGTGCGAGCTCCGGATAGCCACGCATCTGCGCGGACATGGACGAGGAGCGGTTCCGGTTGGTCTCGCCGAGGTCGAAATAGATCGCGGCGAAGGCGATGACGCCGAGCCCGAGAGTGAGCGCGAAGGTGGAGCGCCAGCCGTAGAGCTCGTCCATCACGCCGCCGATCGCCGGGCCGATCATCGGCGCGATCGCCATGCCCATGGTGACGTAGCCGATGCGGCTTGCTGCCTCGTCGGCGCCGACCATGTCGCGCACGACCGCGCGGCTCAGCACAATGCCGGCCGCGCCGGCCGCTTGGATCACGCGGAAGGCGAGCAGAAGCTCGATCGTGGGTGCGACCATGCAGGCGATCGTCGCGATGCAGAAGATGGCCATGCAGAAGAGAAGCACGGGACGCCGACCGTAGCGATCCGATGCCGGACCGATGAAGAGTTGCAGAACGGCGGTCGCTGCGAGGTAGAGCGATACGGCCAGCTGTGCGACCCGGTAGTCCGAGCCGAACTCCCGCGCCATGCCGGGCAGCGAGGGCAGGAAGACGTTCATCGCCAATGCCGCGACCGCCGCCGCCAGGACCAGCGTGATGATGTGCGGCGGTGTCGTGCGGTCGAGCGTCATCAAAGCCCGTCCGGCGCCATGGACGGCGACGTGCTCGTCGCCGCCGGTTTCTCGCGCGAGCGTAGCTGCTCGCGGTAAAGCGTGTAGAGGCCCGAGGCCACGACGATCAGCGAACCGACGATGGTCAGCGTGTCGGGATATTCGCCGAAAAGCAGGATGCCGAGCGAGATCGACCAGAGAAGCGCGGTGTAGCGGAAGGGCGCGATGGCCGAAATCTCGCCGACGCGCATGGCGAGGATGATGAACTGGTAGCCGAAGAGAAGCAGGACGGCGGCAAGCGCCAGCAGACCGACATTGCTAACAGTCACCGGTTCCCAGCCGCCCATCGGCACGACGAGGATCGCGCCGGTGATGGTGACCGTGATGGCTGTCGCGAGCGACACGGCACTGGAGGCTATGTGATCGGGCAGGCGGCGGGTCAGGAGGTCGCGCACGCCCGAGAAGAACACCGCGCCGAGCGCCAGGAAGGCATACCCGCTGAAGCCGTCGAAGCCCGGCCGGATGATGACGAGCACGCCGGCAAATCCGAGCAGGATCGCCGCCCAGCGTCGCCAGCCGACAGGCTCGGCAAAGAACAGGGCGGCGCCCATGGTCACGACGAGCGGCAATGCCTGCAGGATCGCGGTGACAGTCGCAAGCGGCAGGAAGCGCAGTGCGCTGATGAAGCAGATGGTGGCCAGCGCCTCGCAGACGGTGCGCGCGGCGATGATCGGGTCGCGCATGTGGCGAAATGACGAGAACCCGCCGCTCCACCAGGTCACCAGCGCCATCAGAACGATGGCAAAGAGGCCGCGCACCAGCATCAGCTGGCCGATGTTCATGTCGTCGATCAGCGCCTTGGTCAGCGCGTCGTTGATCGTGAAGCCCGCCATGGAGACGGACATGAACAGCGCGCCGCGCATGTTGGGAGAAAGAGGCAAGACGCTTCCGAAGGTCTGGAGAAGGCAGACCGTCGCATAGGCCGGAGCGACCCTGCATGCAACCCGCAGGCGGTACCTTCGATGAGGCCAGCGGGGCGGCGATCAGCCGCCGGTGACGCTCATGTGCCGCGAAACGGCGGGGCGCGACGTGTGGCGGTCGATCACGAAATCGTGCCCCTTCGGCTTGCGCCCGATGGCTTCGTCGATCGCTTGGGAGAGAAGCGCATTGCCTTCCGAGGCGCGCAACGGTGCCCGCAGGTCGGCGGCGTCCTCCTGGCCGAGGCACATGTAAAGCGTCCCGGTACAGGTGAGGCGCACGCGGTTGCAGCTCTCGCAAAAATTGTGGGTCATCGGCGTGATGAAGCCGAGCCGACCGCCGGTCTCCTTGACCTCGACATACCGCGCCGGTCCGCCAGTCTTGTACGGGATGTCGGCAAGCGTGAACTGGCGTTCGAGATCGGCACGAAGCTTCGAGAGCGGCAGATACTGGTCGGTCCGGTCGGCGTCGATCTCGCCCATCGGCATCGTCTCGATAACCGTCAGGTCCATGTCGCGCGCGTGCGCCCAGCGCATCATATCGGGCAGCTCGACGTCGTTGAAGCCCTTCAGTGCTACGGCGTTGAGCTTCACCTGAAGGCCGGCCGCCTGGGCCGCGTCAATGCCGGCCAGCACCTTCGAAAGATCGCCCCAGCGCGTGATCTGACGGAATTTGTCGGGGTCGAGCGTATCGACCGAGACGTTTATGCGGCGCACGCCGCATTCGGCGAGCTCGGCTGCGTGGCGCGCCAGCTGCGAACCGTTGGTCGTCAGCGTCAGTTCCTGCAGGGCGCCGCTTTCGATGTGGCGCGAGAGCTGGCGGACGAGATGCATGATGTTCTTGCGCACGAGCGGCTCGCCGCCGGTCAGGCGTAGTTTGCGCACGCCCTTCTCGATGAAGACTGTGCAGAGCCGCTCAAGCTCCTCGAGGCTGAGGAGGTCGCGCTTGGGCAGGAACGTCATGTCTTCCGCCATGCAATAGGTGCAGCGAAAGTCGCAACGATCCGTGACCGAAACGCGCAGATAGTCGATCGAGCGTCCGAACGGGTCGATCATCGAGGAGAAATCGGTCATCGGGTCCAGCTTTGCCATTCCTGATAATGTCGATTATCGAGCGGGCGAATTCAACCCGACCTAAAGGCCAGCCATGACGCCGCCGACCGAATTGCGTGTTTCGAAGGACCGGCGGACGCTGACCGTGACCTTTGCGGATGCCTCGGGATCGTTCAGCGCCGAACTTTTGCGCGTTTTGTCGCCGTCAGCCGAGGTGCAGGGCCATTCGCCGGACCAGCGCGTGACCGTTGGCGGCAAGCGCAATGTCACGATCGCTGCCGTCCATCCCGTTGGCAACTACGCGGTGCGCATCGTCTTCGACGACCGGCACGACAGCGGCATCTACACCTGGTCCTATCTGCGCGATCTCACCGCGACGCAGGACGAGCGCTGGCAAGCCTATCTCGCCGAGCTTGCGGAGAAGGGCCTGACCCGCGGCTAGTCCCTCTTCCCGCCTTCGACGGGCAGGCCTTCCTTGCGCCAAGCGCCGAAGCCGCCGTCGATATGGCTGACATTGTCGAGGCCCATCTCCTGCGCGGTCTTTGCCGCAAGCGCCGAGCGCCAGCCGCCGCCGCAGAAGAAGACCAGATGGCGGCCGGAAGCGAATACGTCCTTGTGGTAGGGGCTTTCGGGGTCGATCCAGAATTCGAGCATTCCGCGCGGGGCGTGGAAGGCGTCGGGGATGCGGCCCTCGCGCTCCAGTTCGCGCGGATCGCGCAGGTCGACGAGCACGGCGTCGGCTTCGCTTGCGCGACGAGCGGCTTCCGCGGGGCTGACCGTCTCGACGACGGCGTTGGCTTCCTCGACGAGCTGCTTGTAGCCCTTCCTCATCCTGCATCTCCCTCAAGGCCGCTGTGGCAGTCGTGTCATATATGCCGCGATGACGGCGAATTGTTCCCGCTGGCCGGGCGCGACCTTACCGGATCGGCCATGAATCGCTATGCTGCGGCAAAACAATAAGCACAGGGCGGGCGTCAGCGGTCGTGTCGCGGCTCTCCGAAAGGGGAGTGCGATGGCTTGCCTGGCGCAATTTCAATGCGGAAGACTTCTTCCGCAACAGCTTGGGTGGACTGCATGGGGATCATTTCGAAAAGCCGCGTGTTGAAGGTCTCGGCCTCCGCGCTGGCCGCTTTCATGCTCGTCGGCGTGCCGGACGCATCGGCGCAAAACCTCTTCGACCGCCTCTTCGGCGGCAATCGCAACCGTGAGTACCGCGAGTATCGGGAGCCGATCCCTCAGCGCTCCGTACAGCGGGAAGCCCCCCAACAGCGTAGCCAGCGCGCGCAGGCGCCGCGCATCAGCGGGCCGAGCTACAACGACTACCGCGCCGATCCTCTTGTGCGCGTCGACTTCAAGGGCCTGGCGGTCGCTTTCGGCAAGGCCTCGCAAGACCAGGCTTCGGCCGCGCCCGACCGGTCCATCGTGACGGCGAGTTCGCGTGTCGCGCCGTTGACGCTCGTATCGGCGAGCGGCGTCCGGGCATCGACGAGCATCATCCTGCCCGGCGCCAATGGGCAGCCGATCAACGCGGAGGAAGAGACAGCAGAGGCCGTGCGCGGCACCATCGACGAGGCCTTCGCCGAAGACGAGGCGCGCGCGGCCGAGAAGGCACTGGCGGACGCCCGTTCGCGGTTGCAGCCGGAGACGCTGGAAGCGCTCGCAAGCTTCGAACTGATGACCGAGAAGGCGATCGCGGATGCGATCGTCGCGCATTACGCGGAGAAGCCGGACTTTATCTGGATCGAGGACGGCAAGCCCGGCGCCAATGCGCGCGAGGCGATGCGCGTGCTCGGCGACGCGGCGAGCCATGCGCTCAACCCGCTGGATTATCGGGTGTCGGTGCCGCTTTCGTCCGCGATGTCGCCGGAACAGCTGGCGCGTTTCGAGATGGAGTTGTCGGCGCGCGTTCTGCGCTTTGCCAGCGATGTCGGGGCAGGGCGCATCGATCCGAACCGCATCTCGGGCTATTACGATTTCGCCGGCAAAGGCATCGATTTCGCCTCGGCGCTGAGCGATCTCGCAGCATCAGACGACGCGCGCGGCTGGCTCGAAGAGCGCCATCCGCAGAACGCGCAGTATCGCCATCTCCGAGCAGAACTTTCGGAGCTTCGCGCGAGCGAAGAAAACGCGATCATCGTCGCGGACGGCACCTTCATCCGTCCCGGCCAGGAGAATGGCGAGTTCGCCAAGATCCTGCAGCTGATCGAGCGGGAGGCCGATCAGGCGTTTCTGGCCGAGCATGGCGGGCTTATCGCGCTCAATCGCGGCGCGACCGTCTACACCAACGAGCTCGTACCCGTCATCAAGGCTGCGCAGGCCGCGCGAGGGCTTCAGGCCGACGGCATCATCGGGCCGCGCACGGTGTCGGCCATTGCCGGCGAATCCAAGGGTGCGCGCATCGCCAAGGTGGAACTGGCGCTGGAGCAGCTGCGCTGGCTGCCGTCGGAACTTCCGGATCGCTACGTCCTCCTCAACACGCCGTCCTTCATGGCGTCGTACTTCGAAGGTGGCCGCAAGGCCCTGTCGATGCGCGCGATCTACGGCAAGGCGGAGACGCAGACATACGTCTTCAACGACAAGGTTTCCTACGTCGAGTTTCATCCGTATTGGGGCATGCCGCGCTCGATCCTGGTGAACACCTATCTGCCGCGCCTGCAGCGCGACCCGAGTTATTTCGATCGCGGCGGCTACGAGGTGACGGACGGCAGCGGCCGGCGCATCCCGTCTACGTCGATCAACTGGTACCAGTATGGCGCGAACATCCCGTTCAACGTCCGCCAGCTGCCGGGTCCGCGCAACGCGCTGGGCGAACTGAAGATCATGTTCCCCAACAAGCACGCGATCTACATGCACGATACCCCGGATCGCGAGCTGTTCGCCCGCGAGAACCGCGCGATCAGCAATGGCTGCGTTCGGCTGGAGGACCCGCGCGCCATGGCGGCAGCCGTGCTCGGCTGGGATCGCCAGGATGTCTCGCGCCGCCTCGATGGCCCTCACTCGCGCCAGAACCTCGATGTGAACGTTCCGGTCTTCCTGACCTACTTCACGGCTTGGCCGGAGGACGGCGCGGAAATCGTCTACTACAACGACGTCTATGGCCGCGACGCACGGCTTTTGACTGCGCTTGAACGGATCGCCTCGGTGCGCGCACCGTCGAGCTGACGAGCCACTCATCGCCAGTATGGAGGCGTGTGGCTTGGCCGCGCGCCTTTTTCGTTTCGGCAACAGCGACACATCCTGCCGAAGCAGGAACCCGTCATCATTGTCTGCGGATTGGAATGGTGGGCGCGACAGGGATTGAACCTGTGACCCTTCGCGTGTGAAGCGAATGCTCTCCCGCTGAGCTACGCGCCCGTGCCGGGAACGCGTCCCGGAGCGGGGCGATATAAGGGGGGTGCCAAGCGCAAGTCAAGCGCGCCCGAGCCGATCCCTCACGACGCTGCGCCAGCCAGCAGATCCTCGACCATTGCGAGCGTGATCTCGTCGAAATGCGAGATAACGCGGCTCGGCTCGAACTCGCGGACGTGGCGGTCCGTATAGCCGAAATCGACGGCGATCACGGGGATGCCGGCCGCCTTGGCGGTCGCGATGTCGGTGTGCGAATCGCCGATCATGATCGCCCTGTCCGGGCTGCTACCGGCGAGCCGGATCGTCTCGGTTAGATGGCGCGGGTCGGGCTTGCGGAAGGCGAAAGTGTCTGCGCCGCAGATGGCGGCGAAGCGATGGTCGAGATCGAGCGCGCCGATCAGCGCCTTGGCGAGCGCCTCGAACTTGTTCGTACAGACGGCGAAGATGAAGCCTTCGGCGGCAAACCGGTCAAGAACGTGGAGGGCTCCGGGGTAGGGCTGCGAGCGGCCGGGAATGGTCTTGGTGTAGTGCGCGAGGAAGGTTTCGAGCAGCGTCTCCATTTCGCCGTCGGCCGGTGCGCGGCCCTGCGCCTGGAAGGCCTGCTCCATCATCACGCGTCCGCCGCGCCCGGCATGGATACGCATGCCGAGCGGGTCTGCCGCGGGCAGCTTCGCCGTCCCGAGCGCATGGTTCAGCGCATCGACGAGGTCAGGCGCGGTATCGACGAGCGTACCGTCGAGATCGAAAACGAGAATCGGAGGCTGCATGGGTTCTCCCGTAGTTCGCTTCTCATAGGCGATCGGCAGCGCGATGTTGAGCCGCAGGTTTGACGGACGCTGCCGAATGAGGGTACGAGCGAACGCCTTTCAACCGGATTCCGGCGCCCAGACGATGGATGCAAGAACACTCAAGATCGAGGCCGCACGCGCGGCTCTCGCCCATGTCGAGGACGGCATGCGGCTCGGCATCGGCACCGGCTCGACTGCCGAGGAGTTCGTGCGGCTGCTTGCCGAGCGCGTCGCCGGCGGGCTGAAGGTCATCGGCGTACCGACTTCGGAGCGCACCGCGGCGCTTTGCACTGAACTCGGCGTCTCTCTCACCGATCTCGATTCGATGCCGGAGCTCGACCTCACCATCGACGGGGCGGACGAGGTCGATCCGGCCCTTAATCTGGTGAAGGGCGGTGGTGGCGCGCTCTTGCGCGAAAAGATCGTGGCGGCTGCATCCGCGCGCATGATCGTGATCGCGGATGCCTCGAAGCTCGTCGACAATCTCGGCCGCTTCCCGCTGCCGATCGAGGTCAATCGGTTCGGCTTGAAAGCCACCGAGCGCGCGATCGGGAAGGCTGCCTCGGCGCTCGGTCTCGACGGGCCGATTTCGATCCGGATGAAGGGCGACGAGGCGTTCGTGACCGACGGTGGACACCTCATTCTCGATGCATCATTTGGCCTCATTCGCGATCCAGACAGGCTCTCGCATGCGCTGCACGCGATACCGGGGGTCGTGGAGCATGGGCTGTTTCTCGGCATGGCCGAGCGTGTGATCGTCGCCGATCCCGGCGGGACGAAGACGCTCGAAGCCAGACGATAATTTTCACGTGAGGACGATCATGAGCTTGACCAAGGGGCTACGACTGGCTGCGGCAGGTGTCGCGTTTTCGATCGCGCTGGCATCCGCGCCGGCCCATGCGCAGGAGGTTTCGGCCGAGCATCTCACCGCTGCACGCGCTGCGCTGACGGCGATCCGCGCGACGGCCCAATTCGACGACATTTTGCCGGGCGCTGCCCTGTCGCTGCGCGACGAACTGCTGCGCAAGGACCCGAACCTCGAAGACGCCATCAACGAGACGATCAACGAGCAGGCGATCGCGCTGGCAGCACGCCGTGCCGACCTCGAGCGCGAAGCAGCACTCGCCTATGCCCGCAACTTCACTCAAGAAGAGCTGCAGGCAATCGCCGACTTCTATTCCTCGCCCGCCGGCCAGAAGCTTCTCCAGACCGGTCCGGCCGTTTCGGCCGAAGTCGTGCGCGCAGCCAACATCTGGCAGAATGGCATTGCCCGCGATCTCGCGCAGCAGGTCGCGACGCAGCTGCAGGCAAAGGTCGGCGATCGCGCACCAGCGCCCGAGGCCGCGCAGCAGCAGTAACATCCGTTGTGATCGACGAGACGACGAGCCCGGCTTCTGCCGGGCTTTTCTTTTGTGCAGCGCCCGCCTAACACCAAGCCGCACGTCCAAACCGGAGCAGACGCATGAGCGAATTCGACTACGACCTCTTCGTGATCGGCGGAGGTTCGGGCGGCGTGCGGGCAGGGCGGCTTGTCGCCGGCATGGGCAAGAAGGTCGCGATCGCCGAGGAGTTTCGCTTCGGCGGCACCTGCGTCATCCGCGGCTGCGTGCCGAAGAAGCTCCTCGTCTATGCGTCGCAGTTTCCCGAGCATTTCGAGGATGCGGCCGGCTATGGCTGGACGGTGGGCGAGAGCAGCTTTGACTGGCCGACGCTGATCGCCAACAAGGACCGCGAGATCGCGCGGCTCGAAGGTCTCTATCGCGGTGGGCTGGAGCGGGCGGGGGCCGAGATCATCGCATCGCGCGCGGTGCTCGAGGATCGCCACACGGTCCGCATCGTCAACGAGAACCGCACGGTGACGGCGCGCAATATCCTGATCGCGACCGGGGGACGGCCGAACCCGCATGCCGCGCTGCCGGGCCATGAGCACTGCATCACATCCAACGAGGCCTTCCATCTCGACACGCTTCCAAAGGCGATCGTGATCGCTGGAGGCGGCTATATCGGCGTCGAATTCGCCAACATCTTCCACGGCCTCGGTGTCGAGACAACGCTGGTCTATCGCGGCAAGGAAATCCTTGGCCGCTTCGACCAGGACCTGCGCACCATGCTGCACAAGACCATGGAAGCCAAAGGCATTCGAATCCTTTGCGGCACAATCTTCAAGGAGATCGCGAAGCGCGAGGACGGGCGTCTGGATGCGCATCTGTCGGACGACAGCACGCTGACCGTCGACCAGGTGATGCTCGCGATCGGCCGTACGCCCAACACCGAAGGATTGGGGCTCGATAAGGCCGGCGTGAAAATGGGCAAGATCGACGAGATCATCGTCGACGATTATTCGCGGACCAATGTCGACAATATCTACGCCATCGGTGACGTCACCAACCGCGTCCAGCTTACGCCTGTCGCGATCCATGAAGCGATGTGCTTCGTGCAGACGGTGTTCCGCGACAATCCCGTCTCGCCGGACCATGACGTCATCGCCACCGCTGTCTTCTCGCAGCCGGAGATCGGAACGGTTGGGCTGACGGAGGAGGAGGCCGGCGACAAGTTCGACGAGGTCGAGATCTATCGCGCCGAGTTCCGCCCGATGCGCCACACGCTGTCCGGCCGGCAGGAGCGGATGCTCATGAAGCTCGTGGTGGATGCGGCGTCGAAGAAGGTCGTGGGCGCGCACATTCTTGGGCCGGACGCCGGCGAGATGGCGCAGCTTCTGGGCGTCGCCGTGAAGGCGGGCCTCACCAAGAACGATTTCGACCGCACCATGGCGATCCATCCTACGGCGGCGGAGGAGCTGGTGACGATCTACCAGCCGTCCTACCGGCTCAAGGGCGGCGAGCGCGTCGCCTGACGGGCGGCTCGGCGCTGCCGATCGTCATCGGCGCGCCCGTCAGAAGCCAGTCCGCGAGTGGCTGCCACAACGTGTCACGGAAGCGGCTGCGGAAGTAACCGAGATGGCCGATGGGGGCGTTGCCGGCGTCGGCCGGCCCGATCCAGCGCTCCTCGATGGGTGCGGCGGTATAGTGCTGCGTCAGTGCCCGGATCGCCTGTGGCGTGCCCCAGGCGTCGTCCGTAACGCCGATTGCGAGGATCGGCGTTTTCACCTCGGCGAAGCGACGCGTCTCGGGTACGGCGGGGTCGGAGAAGAAATAATCCGGCGTCCGGCACCAGCGTGCCCAGTCGAGGAACACGCTGCCAGGCAGCGTCTCGCCGATGCCTGTCCAGCTCGGCATCCGGCCGAACATCAGCGTGACCGGCAGGCCGATCATGTTCATCTTCGGCCAGACGGTGCGATCGTCGAGCAGTCGATGATAGCCCGACATGGAGGCGACCATGGCGTAGCGCTCGAACAGATGCGACGCACCGCACAGACCCAGCGCCTGGCCGCCATAGGATTGGCCGAGGCCGGCAAGCGGGCGGCCCGGCGCCTCCAGCCGCAGCCGGCGGGCGGCGGCGGGCATATCGAGAGCGCCCCAATCCTTCATGTTGATGCGCGCACGCCAACCGCTCGGCGCCTGCGAGGCGGACATGCCGCGGTAGTCATAGGTCAGGACGGCCGCAGCGCCGTGCTCCACGAGGAAGTGCGCAAAGCCGGCATAGAGGCTCTGCGGCACCGCAGCAGCCGACGAGATCAGAATCGCCGGGCCCGATCCGTCGCCGCAAAACAGCGTGCCGGTCAGCGGGAACCCGTCTTCTGCTTCGAAACGGACGATCTCGCCCGCGCTTCGCCTTTCTACGGAAAGCTTTGTATCGCTTACCCGGATTGACCGTGCTGCCGAACCCATGATCAACCTCCGCACCGCTTGCGACGAAGAGAGGCTAACATTGACGTTCACGTCAAAGTCAACGGGGTCTTCGGCTGGGCTCGTTGCCTATTTCGGTTACGGATCGCTCGTCTGCCGCGCAACGCACCGGACCGACATCGTCGATGCGATCCCGGCGCGGCTCATGGGCTGGCGGCGTCATTGGCGGCCACGGCCGGACATGCCCGGCTTCCCGGCAGCGCTGCTTAGCGTGCGGCCTGACGAGAGTGCCGTCTGCGACGGGCTGCTGGTCATCGACCGGGCAGAGAACCTCGCAGCCGTCGATGCGCGTGAGGCGCGCTACAATCGCGTGGCAGTCGATCTCGGTCACCTTCTCATGGACCGCGCGCTGCCTGCTGATTGCCCGGTCTGGCTCTACGTCGCCGACGAGACGGTGCCGCCGCACCGCGACCCGCCGGCGATCTTGCGTTCCTATCTCGACGCCGTCCTGCTCGGCTTCCTCCTTGAGCATGGCGAGGCTGGACTGCGCCGTTTCCTGGCCGAGACGGAGGGTTTCGACACGCCGATCCATGATGATCGCCATGCTCCGATGTACCCGCGCGCAGTTGCGCTCGAGGCATTCCACGCGGACCTGCTCGACGCTGCGCTCGCTGCGCGGGCAAAAGCGGGGTAGAATGGGCGTTTACCATGGGGTATAGAGCCGCGTTCCGAAACGGGCGCGGCAAAGGCCCGAACAACGCGTTGACGGGTGTAGACATGACGAAGTGGCAGCCGAATTCCTGGAGGTCGAAGCCGATCGAGCAGGTTCCGGCCTATCCGGATCTCGAAGCACTGGCCGATACCGAGCGCCAGATCGCCTCCTATCCGCCGCTCGTCTTTGCCGGCGAGGCGCGCAAGCTGAAGAAGCAGCTCGCCAACGTCGCCAATGGCGAAGGCTTCCTGTTGCAGGGCGGCGACTGCGCCGAGAGCTTCGCCGAGCACGGCGCAGACAACATTCGCGACTTCTTCCGCGTCTTCCTGCAGATGGCGGTCGTTCTCACCTTCGCCGGCTCCAAGCCGGTCGTGAAGGTCGGCCGAATTGCCGGCCAGTTCGCCAAGCCGCGCTCGTCCGACAGCGAGACGCAGGGCGGCGTGACGCTGCCGTCCTATCGCGGCGACATCATCAACGGCATCGAGTTCGACGAAGCGTCGCGCATTCCGGACCCGGCGCGCCAGCGTATGGCCTACCGCCAGTCGGCTGCCACGCTCAACCTGCTGCGCGCCTTCGCGCAGGGCGGTTATGCGAGCCTAGAGAATGTGCACAAGTGGATGCTCGGCTTCGTCGCCGACAGCCCGCAGGCCGAGCGCTATCAGGCACTCGCCCGGCGCATCACCGACACGGTCGACTTCATGAACGCGATCGGAATCACGTCGGAGAGCCATGCGGCGCTGCGCGAAACCGACTTCTACACGAGCCACGAGGCGCTGCTTCTCGGCTATGAAGAGGCCATGACACGCGTCGATTCGACGTCGGGCGACTGGTACGCGACGTCGGGGCACATGATCTGGATCGGCGATCGCACGCGCCAGCCAGACCACGCCCATGTCGAGTATTGCCGCGGCATCAAGAACCCGCTCGGCCTGAAGTGCGGCCCGTCGATGACGGCCGACGGCCTGATCCAGCTGATCGACATTCTCAACCCGGAGAACGAGCCGGGACGGCTGACGCTTATCGCGCGCTTCGGCCACGAGAAGGTCGAGGAGCACCTGCCGAAGCTCGTCCGCGCCGTGCAGCGCGAAGGCCGCAAGGTCGTCTGGTCCTGCGATCCGATGCACGGCAACACGATCACGGCGGCCGGCTACAAGACGCGGCCCTTCGACCGCATCCTGCGCGAGGTGCAGTCCTTCTTCGACGTGCACCGCGCCGAGGGCTCGCACCCGGGCGGCATCCATGTCGAGATGACCGGCAAGAACGTGACCGAGTGCACGGGCGGCGCCCGCGCCATCCGCGACGACGAGCTGCGTGACCGCTATCACACCCATTGCGACCCACGCCTCAACGCCGACCAGGCACTCGAACTCGCCTTCCTCGTCGCCGAGAAGCTGAAGCAGCAGGACGCCGGCGCTCAAAAGGCCGTAGTCAACGGCTGAGCGCTGCGGCGTAGTCGAACAGCTATGAAGCGCCCGCCATTTGGCGGGCGCTTTCGTTTCGCCGCGGTTTAGATGAGCCAGATCGCATTGCTGAAACGAACGTATCGTGCGATGATACGCGATGATCCGGTCTTACAGGAACAAGCTGACGGAAGGAATTGCCAAAGGCAGTCCGACAAAAGGCTTTCCTGCCGATCTTGTACGGGCTGCCCAGCGAAAACTGTTCATGCTCGACAACGCTGTTACGCTTGAGGACTTGAGGTCGCCGCCCGGCAACAAGCTTCATGCGCTGACGCGGGATCGAACGGGCCAGCACGCGATCCGGATCAACGACCAATTCCGCATCTGCTTTCGCTGGACCGATGCCGGTCCGGAGGATGTGGAAATTGTCGACTACCACTGACGCAGCCGTTACAGCAGATCGAGACCGCCCATGTCACTGAGCATCGAGCCTCCCATTCACCCCGGCGAGATCCTTCGCGAGGAGTATCTCGCGCCAATCGGACTTAAGCCCTACACGCTGGCAAAGAAGCTGCACGTGCCGCGGACGCGGATCGAGCGGATCGTTGCCGAGCAGTCACCAGTCACGCCGGATACGGCGCTGCGTCTAGCGAAGTTCTTCGGCACGACACCGCTGTTCTGGTTGAACATGCAAGCGAGTTTCGACTTGGCGGTCGAAGGCGCGGCTAAGAAGGCCGAGATCGACGCGATCGAGCACCTCGCTGCCTGATCGCGCCCATGCGCCCTAGAGCTGTGCCCTGAGGTGGCTGGCGCCCCAGTCGAGAAATTTCTGCCACAGCGAGCGGGACTGCCATTCTTGCAGCGTGATCTCGCGGGTCTCTGCGAGGTCGGCTTCGAAGTCCTCGATCTGCCGCAGCGCGAAGTCGCGGTCGAAGACGTTGAGGTTGGATTCGTCGTTCAGGCGGAAGGAGCGATCGTCGAAATTGGCCGAACCGATCGTCGCCCAGGCTTCGTCCACGATGACGACCTTGGTGTGATACATGGTCGGCTGATATTCGTGGATGCGGATGCCGGCCTCCAGCATCGGGCCCCAGAAATAGCGCGAGGCGTGACGGGTCATGGGCACGTCCGTTTCACCGCCCGGGACGATGATGTCGATCTCTACGCCACGGCGTCTGGCGTCCAGCAGCTGCGCGATGGCGATGTCGTCGGGCACGAAATAGGCCATGGCGATACGGATGTGCTGCTCCGATGCGGCGAGCGCCATCACGATCATCTGGTGCATGGAGCGCGAGCCGCCGTTCGGCGATGATTTGACGTGCTGGGCGTAGATCGTGCCGGGCTGCGGCTGCGGCGGATAGAAGCGGTCGCCCTGGAGCACCTCGTTCGAGGCCTCGAGCCAGTTCTCGGCGAAGGCCGCCTGCATTTCGGCGACGGTCGGACCCTCGACGCGGAAATGCGTATCGCGCCATTCGTTCGGGTTGCGGGCGTCGCCCTGCCATTCATCACCGACGCCAACGCCGCCCGTGAAGCCGATCGTGCCATCCACGATGAGGAGCTTGCGATGCGTCCGGTTGTTGACGCGGTCGAGCGTGTACCAGTGCAGCGGACGGAAGCGATGGACGATGACGCCCGCGGCCTCCATCGTATCGACGAGGCGCTGCTCGAAGGGAATCGAGCCAGCCCAGTCGAGAAGGACGCGGACTTCGACGCCGGCGCGGGCCTTCTCGGCCAGCGCATCGGCGAAGACTTCGGCGATTTCGCCCGACCAGTAGATATAGGTGAGGAAGTTGATCGTCTCGCGCGCCTCGCCGATCGCCTGCAACATCGAGGGAAAGATCTCGTCGCCATTGATCAGCGTGTCGATGCGGTGGCCTCCACTAACATCACCGCCGAAGATGGCACCCATGGTGCGCAGGAACTGCGGGTCGGAGACGCCATAGGCATGCGGGATGGGCTCGCGCACCTGGCGCCGCTCGGGCATCAGGTTCAGCGCGATCAGGACCAGCGCGGCGATCGCCACGAGCGCCGCCAAGGTCAGCATTATCGTCTTAAGCTTCACGCGCCCCATTCCCCATCCCGGCAGACACTGCCCGATTTCACGCCGCGATGCGACCCGCTTGCTGCATTGGCGCAAAGACTTCGATCGCCTGTGGCAGCACCTTGAAGTGCGCAGGCGTCGAGGTGACGATCTCACCATCGGTGTTGACGGGCCGCGGACGGTCTGTCTCGACGTCGAACTCGACGCAGCGCGCGGTGCGGACCTCGCTCCAGGCGCCGTGGCGGCCCTGGCGGAAGGAGCGCGCCATCAGCGCAAGCTTCCAGAGGCTCGAGACCTCGAGGCTGTAGAGGTCGAGATGGCCGTCGTCGATCGTGGCGTCCTGCTGGACAACGTTGCCGCCGCCATAGTGCACGCCATTGCCGACCGCGATCTGGTAGGTGCGGACGGTGAAGCTTTCGCCCTTTTCCGTGATCGTCGCCTTGAAAGGCCGCGCCTTCGACATCACGCGCGTCGCGGCAACCGCATAGCCGAGCCGGCCCCAGCGCTTCTTGGTCTCGTTGTCGAGGCTGTCGGCGAGTTCCGTCGAGAGCCCGATGCTGGCGACGTTGAAGAAGGCGTGGCCGTTGACGGTGCCGAGATCGATGCGCCGCGTTGCGCCAGCGGCGATAACGTCTGCCGCTGCGGGCAGGTCCATGGGTATGGTCAGCGTCCGGGCGAGATCGTTCGCCGTGCCGAGAGGCATGATGCCCATCGGCAAGCCGATATCGATGATCGCCATGGCTGAGGCCGAGACGGTCCCATCGCCGCCGCCGACGATGACTATGTCGCACTCCGCGCGCAGCCGCATGATATCGCGCGCAAGCTCGGGCAGCGCCTCGAAGGGTTCCAGCCGAACGGATATGCCGGCCGCGCCGAGCCGCTCGCGCACGACGTCGAGCGCCTCGCTTCCGCGCCGCGCCTTCGGGTTGACGAGGAACAAGGCTCGTTTCGATGTATTCAAGTGGTTTACTCCGATAGCCTCGCTAGATAGGTCGCGACTGTCGCGCGCGCCATTTTTCTTGGAGGCACCGGCGACAACGCACGACTGAGCGTTTTGCTTCATCGCAAAATGCAGCCAAACGGGAGTTGAACATGACGCGTCTGGGAGGATGTCTCTGCGGCAAGGTCCGCTACACGATCGAGGGAGATACTGGCGGCGTATCCTATTGCCATTGCAGTCAGTGCCGAAGGCAGACGGGACACTATCTCGCTTCCGTGGGCGTAGCGGACGAGCTGATCAGGATCGAGGGACTGGACTCGGTGGCCTGGTACGCCGCTTCGGACAGCGCCCGGCGCGGCTTCTGCCGGACCTGCGGGTCTGTGTTGTTCTGGCGGCCGGTGGAAGGCGGCCACTACGCTGTGGCCGCTGGCTCGTTCGAATTGCCAAGCGGGCTCGTCGAGGAGAACCATATTTTCGTTGCCGACAAAGGCGACTACTACGAGATTGACGACGGGCTACCTCAGTTCGCGCAGTCGTCCAGTTGAAGGCCAAGAGGCGTCCGGAAGGCCAACTACCCCATGAAGCGTCTCATATCGGCTGCGCGCAATTCCGCACGGGCCTTCAGTTATCTTGCCCGGAACGAGGCGGCGTTCCGCGACGAACTCCTGTTGCTTGGCGCGGGCTTGCCCGTAGGCTGGGTGCTATCGCCGGGCTGGCGCGGCTACGCGCTTCTCATCGGCTCGCTCATCGTGCTCATCATCATAGAGATCCTCAACACCGCGATTGAGGAAGTGTGCAACGCGGTCACGCGCGAGGTGAACCAGCACATCCGGCTCGCCAAGGACTGCGGATCACTCGCGGTCGCATTCGCGGTCCTTCTTGCGGCGGGTGTCTGGGGGCTGGCCCTTTTCGAATGGGTGACGGGGCTGACGCTCTGAGCCTGACGGCCTATATGCGCTGCCGAAACGAGGATCAGCATCCGTGGCCAGCCAAGACGAATTCGACCTCCTGACACGCGCAGGCCTGCCGGAAGACCAGCGCTTTCTGCTGCAGTCCTATCCACGCGAGGAGTGGCTTCAGCATCCGACGATCCACGGCATGGCGGGCTTCTGGCTGCAGCGGCATGACGGTTTCCGCGACATGGGTGGCGTGCTCACGGGCGCGATTGCCGATTATCGCGAAGGAAGAACCGATGCCGAGGGGTTCGCACGCTTCTTCGCGCCGCGGCTCAACCATTTCCTCGGCAATCTCGACGGCCACCACAACATCGAGGACCAGCATTATTTTCCGATCTTCGCGGCTGCCGAAACGCGGCTGAAGCGCGGCTTCGACATTCTCGATGGCGACCATCACATGATCCACGAGGCGCTCGAGCGGAATGCCGAGAGCGCCAACGCTTTCCTCGGAGCACTTCGGGCCGACGACGATACGCGCCGGCGCGCGGCAGACGCCTATGCCACCGAGAACGACCGGCTGGTCGCCATGCTGATGCGCCACCTCGACGATGAGGAGGACCTGATCATCCCGCTGATCCTCGACCGGGGCGATCACGAGCTGGGCGGCTAGCCTTTTGCCCAAAGGCCTGTTCGATCTTCGCCGCCACCTGCCGATGTTGATGCGCGCGCAGAGGCTTGTCGTTCTCCGGCCGGCCGCGCGCGAGTGGCAAGGCTGGCGATTGCGTCAGCAGCGCGCGCGCGATAGCAACGGCGCATGACAGCACGCTCGAACCTCCGCATCGCCATCGCCCAGCTCAATCCCACCGTCGGCGACGTGCGGGGCAATCTCGCCAAGGCGCGCGAGGCGCGGGCGGATGCCGCGCGGCAGGGCGCCGACCTCGTGCTGTTCACCGAGCTCTTCATTGCCGGCTATCCGCCGGAGGACCTCGTGCTCAAGCCCGCTTTCGTCGGGGCATGCGAAGCGGCGGCGCGCGAGCTGGCCGCTGACACGGCCGATGGCGGACCGGGCATCATCATCGGCACGCCGCTCAAGCGTCCCAGCGGCCTGCACAATTCGATCCTTGTCGCCGATGGTGGCAAGGTTCTTGCCGAGCGTTACAAGCTCGACCTGCCTAATTACGGCGAGTTCGACGAGAAGCGCGTGTTCCAGGCGGGCCCGAGCATGCCAGGGCCGGTGGAGTTTCGTGGCGTTCGGCTCGGCATTCCGATCTGCGAGGACATCTGGGGCGAGCTCGGCGTGTGCGAAACGCTGGCCGAAAGTGGCGCGGAAATCCTGCTCGTGCCGAACGGCTCGCCCTACTATCGCGGCAAGAGCGATGTGCGCCAGCAGGTCGTCGTGCGCCAGGTCGTGGAGAGCGGGTTGCCGCTGATCTACGCCAACCAGCTCGGCGGGCAGGACGAGCTCGTCTTCGACGGTGCGTCCTTCGCGATCCAGGCCGACCGGACGCTTGCCTTCCAGATGAGCCAGTTCGAGGAAGCCGTGTCGGTGACGACCTGGTCGCGCGACGGCGAAGGCTGGGTGTGCGACGGCGGGCCGGTCTCGCAGCTGCCGGATGCGCAGGAAGCCGATTATCGCGCCTGCATGCTGGGACTGCGGGACTATGTGAACAAGAACGGCTTCAAGAATGTCGTGCTAGGGCTTTCAGGCGGCATCGACTCTGCGATCTGCGCGGCAATTGCGGTCGACGCGCTCGGCGAGGAGCGCGTGCGCTGCGTGATGATGCCGTATCGCTACACCTCGAAGGACTCGCTGACGGACGCGGAAGCCTGCGCGCGCGCGCTCGGCTGCCGCTATGACATCGTGCCGATCTTCGAGCCGGTCGAAGGCTTCGGCAAGGCGCTGACGCAGATGTTCGCCGGCACCGAGGAAGGCATCACGGAGGAAAACCTCCAGAGCCGGGCGCGCGGCACGATCCTGATGGCGATCTCGAACAAATTCGGGTCGATGGTGGTGACGACCGGCAACAAGTCGGAAATGTCGGTCGGCTATGCCACGCTCTACGGCGACATGAATGGCGGGTTCAATCCGATCAAGGACCTCTACAAGATGCAGGTCTACGCACTGTCGGCCTGGCGCAACGGGCAGGTGCCGCCCGGTGCGCTCGGGCCTTCGGGCGAGGTTATCCCGCAGAACATCATCGACAAGGCGCCGTCCGCCGAGCTTCGTCCGGACCAGACGGACCAGGATTCGCTGCCACCCTATCCGGTGCTCGACGACATTCTGGAATGTCTTGTGGAAGGCGAGATGGGCGTCGACGAAATCGTCGCGCGCGGGCACGACCGTGAGATCGTCCATCGGATCGAGCACCTGCTCTACATCGCCGAGTACAAGCGCCGGCAGGCCGCGCCCGGCGTGAAGATCACGCGCAAGAATTTCGGCCGCGATCGCCGCTATCCGATCACCAACCGGTTCAGGGACCGCAGCTGATGACCGTCACCGTCCGCTTCGCGCCGTCGCCGACCGGCAACATCCACATCGGCAATGCGCGCACCGCGCTCTTCAACTGGCTGTTTGCGCGCAAGCACGCCGGCCGTTTCATCCTGCGCTTCGATGATACGGATGTCGCCCGCTCGCGACAGGAATATGCAGACCAGATCCAGAAGGACCTGCACTGGCTCGGCGTCGCACCCGACGTCACGGTGCATCAATCCGCGCGGTTCGACACCTATGCCGCCGCCGTCGAGCGGCTGAAGGAGAAGGGGCTGCTCTATCCCTGCTATGAGACGGCAGACGAGCTGGAACGGCGGCGCAAGCTCAGGCTGACGCGGCGGCTGGCGCCGGTCTATGGCCGCGAGGCGCTGAGACTGACCGATGACGAACGCAGGGCGCTCGAGGCGGACGGGCGCAAACCTCACTGGCGCTTTCTTCTGCCGAACCATGCCGGCGATCCATTCGAAACGGCGCGGACGGAAGTGGTCTGGGACGATTTGATCCGCGGGCCGCAGACGGTCGATCTCGCCTCGCTGTCTGACCCCGTGCTGGTGCGCGAAGACTGCACCTATCTCTACACGCTGCCCTCCGTGGTCGACGACATCGAGCTCGGCGTGACCCATGTCATTCGCGGCGACGACCATGTGACCAACACCGGAGCGCAGATCGCGATCTTCCGGGCGCTCGACGCGGAACCGCCGGTCTTCGGCCATCACAATCTTCTGACGACTGTCTCGGGCGAAGGGCTGTCGAAGCGCACCGGCGCGCTGTCGATCCGCTCGCTCGCCGATGGCGGTATCGAGCCGATGGCGATCGCTTCGCTCGCCGTGCTCGTCGGCACCTCTGAAAGCGTGCAGCCTGTGATGACAATGGACGAACTCGTCGAGCGCTTCGATCCGGCTGCGGCGTCGAAATCGGCTGCGAAGTTCGATCCGGCGGAGGTGGATGTTCTCAACCGCGCGATCGTGCATACGATGCCCTATGAGCGCGTTGCCGATCGGCTGGCGAAGCTTGGCGTCGAACAAACCCGCGGCCAGGCCTTCTGGGAAGCGGTACGCGGCAATCTCGAGCGCGTCGAGGATGCGGGGCAGTGGTGGCGGATCGTCACCGAGGGGCCGGACCGCGAGGCGACCGTCGAGGACGGGGACCTCGATTTCGTTCGCTCAGCCTTTGACGTTCTGCCGCCGGAACCGTGGGACCGCGCGACCTGGAAGCTCTGGACCGACCGGGTGAAGGCCGAGAGCGGTCGCAAGGGCAAGGCACTGTTCATGCCGCTGCGGATCGCCCTTACGGGACGGGCGCAGGGGCCGGAGCTCGCAGATCTATTGCCTGTCCTGGGTCGGGCAGAAACGTTGGCCCGACGACCCTGACGCGCCGATCCTCGGGCGTCGCCGGGGGTGCCGGAGGTTCGGCTGCGGGCGATGTCGGCACCGAGGCAGTGCGTTCGGTGATTGCCGGCTCCGGCGCCCGGCGCAGCTCCTCTCCAAGTTCGCGCCAGCCACGCTCGGTCGCGGCCGTATCGACTGCCGAGCAGCCGCAGGCGGCAGGTCGCGGCTGGTCGGTGCGGCGATAGGCGAAGGCGGTCGGCAGATTGCCGTAGCGCGCTCCGGTCGAAACCGAGAGCATGTCGGCCGGCTCTTGTCCGGGTGTCCGGAAATGGAGCTGCGTCGCTGTGCCGGGGCAGCGCGCGCTGCACAGCTGCTCGTCATGACCGAACATCGACGCGGTGGCATCGCGCGACAGCGGGAAGAAATAGCCGTCGCAGAGCCTGACGCAGACCGTGGCGTAGCGCTGGTCCTGCGCGGAACCGCCGACGATCGTCTGCTGCCGGCCGCCAAGGATACGCACGCCTTCATTGGGCGCGGTGACTTGCAGCGGCGCAGCTGCGCTCGCCGTCCCGCAATTCGCATGCGCCAGCGCAGCTGAAATGCGGGCGCGCTCGGTACCCAGTCCTTCTTCGGCGGCCATGCGGTCACGCGTCGCGGAGAGGTCGAGGAGATTGCGCTGCATGCGGTCGCGGCTGGCTTCGATCCCGAGACACACCGATGAAGCGCTCGCACCACCACAGCCGGCGCTTGCGGCCTGGGCCTCGACCTGCGCGATCTGGTCGCGCTGGCTGGCGATGGCCGCATCGTAGCGGGCGAGTTGCGCCGGGTTGCTGCGTGCCGAAACCGAGGCTGCGGCCAGTTCGGCGTTCAGGCGCGCGCAGTGATCGGACTGAGCGAGAGCGGCGCCCGACCATAGCAATGCGGCCGCTGCAAGAGCGGCCGCGATAGGGCGCATGGCTGCGCCTGCTGTCGTCGAATCACGCATTGGTCCGATCGTATCAGGCCGGGCCTTGCGCGACGGTTGTCGTCAGTCGGCCTGCGGACGGGCGGCTGTGTCGTTCGGATAGTCGTTCGCCGGCTGCGGGCGCCCGGCATATGCGTTGCCGCCGCGCTGTTCGGTGTACCAGCGGTAGCCGACATAGCCGGCAAGGGCGAGAAGGATCAGTCTCATTGTCTTGGAGCCTCGTGGGGTCAGGGACCTACCCAATTCCCAAGAGCACTGCTTCGTTCCCTGACTGGCCTGACGCTAGGTGAGCTTCAGGATCATCTCCGCCTTCTGGTCGGCCTCCGACACTGCGATCGCCGTCATGTTGACGACGCCGCGCGAGGTCACGGACGGGGTGAGGATATGCGCCGGCATCGCCGTGCCGAGCATGATCGGGCCCACATGCAGCGCGTCCAGCATGATCTTGACGGTCGTCAGGGTGATGTTGGCCGCGTCGAGGTTCGGAAAGACGAGGAGGTTCGCCTCGCCCTTCAGCGTCGAATTCGGATAGACGCGGGCGCGCAGGATGTCGGACAGCGCGGAATCGCCGTGCATCTCGCCATCGGCGACGAGGTCAGGCGCCAGCCGGCGAAGGATCGCGGCCGCCTCGCGCATCTTGAGCGCGCTCGCAGAATCGCGGGAGCCGAAATTGGAGTGCGACAGAAGCGCTGCCTTGGGCTCCAGGCCGAAGCGGCGGATTTCTTCGGCTGCCAGCACCGTCATCTCGGCGATGTCGGCCGCACTCGGATCGACCGTCACATAGGTGTCGGTGAAGAAGGTCACGCCGCGCTGCGAGATCAGCATCGACAGCGCCGAAAGATCACGCACCCCGTCGCGGCGACCGATCAGCAGATCGACGTTGCGCAGATGCCGTTCGAAGCGGCCTTCGAGCCCGCAGATCATCGCATCGGCCTCGCCGCGCTGCATGGCAAGGCAGGCGATGACCGTGTTGTTCGTGCGCACCAGCGTTCTGGCGGCCTCGGGTGTGACGCCGCGGCGGCCGGCGATGCGCATCAGGAGGTCGACGTAGTCGCGGTAGCGCGGATCGTCTTCCGGGTTGGTGATCTCGAAATCGGTGCCCGGCCGGATGCGCAGCCCGTAGCGCTCCAGCCGCTGCTCAATGACGTAGGGTCGCCCGATCAGGATCGGACGGGCAATGCCTTCCTCCAACACCACCTGGGCGGCGCGCAGCACGCGCTCATCCTCGCCGTCGGCATAGATGACGCGGTTGTTCTGCGCGGCTTTGGCCTTGGTGAAGACCGGCTTCATGATCAGGCCGGACCGGAAGACGAAGCGGGTCAGCCTGTCGATATAGGCTCCCATATCCTCGATCGGACGCGTCGCGACGCCCGATTCCATGGCGGCCGTCGCCACTGCCGGCGCGATGCGCAGGATCAGGCGCGGGTCGAAGGGCGAGGGGATCAGATAGTCCGGACCGAAGATCGGCGTCTCGCCGGAATAGGCGCGCGCGGCTACGTCCGACGGCTCTTCGCGCGCGAGGCCTGCTATGGCGCGCACCGCGGCCATCTTCATATGCTCGTTGATCGCCGTTGCGCCGACATCCAGCGCGCCGCGGAAGATGTAGGGGAAGCAGAGAACGTTGTTGACCTGGTTGGGGAAATCGGACCGGCCGGTGCAAATCATCGCGTCGGGCCGCGCCGTGCGGGCGAGTTCCGGCATGATCTCGGGAACCGGATTGGCGAGCGCCAGGATCAGCGGACGCTCGGCCATGCTGGCGAGCAGTTCGGGCTTGAGGACACCCGCGGCCGAGAGGCCGAGGAAAACGTCGGCGCCTTCGATGACTTCCGACAGAAGTCGCTTGTCGGTATCCTTAACGTAAGCATCCTTCCAGCGATCCATCTCCTCGACGCGACCGCGGAAGGCGACGCCGAAGCGGTCGGTGATCCAGATGTTGTCGCGGCTGGCGCCAAGCGCGACCAGCAGGTTGAGGCAGGCGAGTGCTGCGGCTCCGGCACCCGACGTCACGATCTTGATTTTGGTGAGATCCTTGCCGGCCAGATCGAGCGCATTGAGGACGGCTGCGGCTACGATGATCGCCGTGCCGTGCTGGTCGTCGTGGAAGACGGGGATGTTCATCCGCGCCTTCAGCTGCTCCTCGACCTCGAAGCACTCGGGCGCCTTGATGTCTTCGAGGTTGATGCCGCCGAAAGTAGGTTCGAGCGCGGCGACGGTTTCGACCATGCGCTCGATTTCCGGCGCGTCCACCTCGATGTCGAAGACGTCGATGCCGGCGAACTTCTTGAAGAGGACGGCCTTGCCCTCCATCACCGGCTTGGACGCAAGCGGCCCGATATTGCCGAGGCCAAGCACAGCGGTGCCGTTCGAAATAACCGCGACCAGGTTGGACCGCGAAGTGTAGTCGGCGGCTAGCCCGGGATCTTCGTGGATGGCAAGGCAGGGCGCCGCCACGCCCGGAGAATAGGCAAGCGCAAGGTCGCGCTGGTTGCCCAGCGGCTTCGTCGCTTGAATCTCCAGTTTCCCCGGCTGGGGATGGCGATGGTAGAAGAGGGCCGCCTCGTCGAGATCGGCCCGCTTGGCGCTCTGCTTGTCGTCCATGGTCTCCACTTTTCCTGCTAGCCCGCCACGACCTTCTGGCTCTGCTCGCCCAGCCCGGCAATACCGAGCTTCAGCGTGTCGCCGGCCTTGAGGTAGAGCGGCGGCTTCATGCCCATGCCGACGCCGGGCGGCGTGCCGGTGGTGACGACGTCACCCGGTTCGAGCGCCATGAAGGTCGACAGATAGGCGATGATGTGGGCGACACCGAAGATCATGGTCTTCGTGTTGCCGGTCTGCCGCCGTTCGCCGTTGCGGTCGAGATACATGTCGAGGTTCTGGCAATCGGCGATCTCGTCGGTGGTCGCGATCCAGGGGCCGAGCGGCCCGAAGGTCGGTGCGCTCTTGCCCTTGCTCCACTGGCCGCCGCGCTCGTTCTGGTAGGCGCGCTCGGAAACGTCGTTGCAGAGCGCGAAGCCGAGCACGTAGGACAGCGCATCGGCCTCCGAGACGTAGTGGGCGCGCTTGCCGATGACGAACGCAAGCTCGCATTCCCAGTCGGCCTTCACGGAGCCACGCGGCAGCACAATATCGTCATTGGGACCGGAAAGCGCATTCGGCGCCTTGGAGAAGACGATCGGCTCGGTCGGGATCGGCATGCCGGATTCAGCGGCGTGGTCCGCGAAGTTCAGGCCGATGCCGATGAAATGGTTGGTACGCGCGATCGGCGCGCCCAGGCGTACGCCCTGCGGCGCTGCCGGCAGCAAGCCGAGGTCGGCTTTGCGCAGCCGATCTGCGGCGTCCGCGATCGTCTCGGGCGTGAAGTCGGCGACGAGGCCGGATGCGTCGCGGATGGTGCCGGATGCGTCGACGATGCCGGGCTTCTCGTGCCCGCGCTCTCCAAAGCGTACGAGTTTCAAGGTCTCAATCCCTCCCGTGGATGACTGTCAGAATGCGGTGGCGTGCAGGCCGCCGTCGATGCGCAGGTTCTGTCCCGTGATGTAGCCCGCATGGGCCGAGCAGAGGAAGGCGCAGGCGCGGCCGAATTCGTCGGGTTCGCCCATGCGCTTCGCCGGAATCTCGGCTGCAACCTTCTCCTTCTGGGCGTCCGTCGAGATGCCGGCCTTTTCGGCGGCGAAGCGGATCGTGGAGAAGGAGCGGTCGGTCGCGAACTTGCCCGGCAGGATCGAGTTGATCGTCACGTTGTGCCGGGCGACCGACTGCGAGACGCCTGCCAGGAAGGCGATCAGGCCGGCGCGGGCGCCCGACGAGAGGTCGAGGCCGGTGAGGGGTTTGTAGACCGACAGCGAGGTGATGTTGACGATGCGGCCGAAGCCGCGCTCCACCATCGGGTCGATCACCGCCTGGATCAGCTCAATCGGCGTGACCATGTTCTGCGTCACGCCGTCGAGGATCTTCTGCCGGTCGAGGTTGCGAAAGTCGGTCAACGGCGGGCCGCCGTTGTTGTTCACGAGGATGTCAGGCTGCGGACATGCATCGAGCAGCGCGCGCTGGCCCTCCCGTGTGGAGACATCGGCTGCAACTGCGATGACGCTGGCGCCGGTGGCAGTGCGAATGTCTTCTGCCGTCTTGTCGAGCGTGGCGGCGTCGCGCCCGTTGATGACGATCTCGCAGCCGGCCTCGGCCAGGGCGATCGCGCAGGCGCGGCCAAGTCCCTTGCTCGACGCGCAGATGATCGCCTTGCGACCGGCGATGCCCAAATCCATGCTCAACCTCATGAAGCCGTCCCGAATTGCGCGCCAAACTAGCCAGCGAGCCGCAAAATGCAAATCGTCACAAGCCTGTGACATGAATCGCCTCATAGACGGGCCCAAGACCATATCGGGGCGCAACCATGATCAGCCACAGACCTGTGCGGGTGCGGACGCTATTCATCTCCGACGTGCATCTCGGCTCGCGTTCGGCAAAGGCCGAGTACCTCATCGACTTCCTGCGCCATCACGAAGCCGAGCGCATCTATCTCGTTGGCGATATCGTTGACGGCTGGCGGCTGAAGCGCTCCTGGCACTGGCCGCAGGCGCACAACGACGTGGTGCAGAAGCTGCTGCGGCAGGCGCGCAAGGGCACCGAGATCATCTATATCGCGGGCAACCATGACGAGTTCCTGCGCGATTTCCAGGGCACGCATTTCGGCGGCATCGTGGTTGCCGACCGCGCAGTCCACGAATGCGCGAACGGCAAGCGCTACCTCGTCATCCATGGCGACCAGTTCGACGCGATCGTCCACAACCAGCGCTGGCTCGCCTACCTCGGCGACAAGGCCTACGACGTCGCCATCCAGGTCAACCGCGTGGTTTCGAGGGTCCGCCGCGCGATGGGATGGCCCTACTGGTCGTTCTCGTCCTGGGCGAAGTTGAGGGTGAAGAAGGCCGTCAACTTCATCTCGTCCTTCCAGGATGTGGTGGTGCAGGAGGCGCGGCGCAGCCAGGTCGACGGCGTCATCTGCGGCCACATCCACCACGCGGCGATCGAGACGATAGATGACGTGCGCTACATGAACACCGGCGACTGGGTGGAAAGCTGCACGGCGCTCGTCGAAGATTTCGACGGACGCTTCTCGATCGTTACCTGGACGAACGGCGGCGACGTTGCGCTGCCGTCCGACCCGGTACCGGTGCCTTTGTCGCTGATCTACTCGGCCGGCAGCAAGGCGGCCTGATCAGCCCCAGAGATCGGGCGAGGGCGGTGAGACGAGCGAGCCCGTGTAGGTGAGCCCGCCGGGCCGGTCGCGAGCCAGAAGCAGCGGGCCGTCGAGGTCGATATAGTCGGCGTCCTGAGCCAGAAGCACGGCCGGCGCCATGGCGAGCGACGTTCCGACCATGCAGCCGATCATGACGCCGAAGCCAAGCGCACGGGCATTGTCCCGCAACGCCATCGCCGCGGTGAGCCCGCCTGCCTTGTCGAGCTTGATGTTGACGAAATCATAGAGGCCGAGCAGTGCCTCGAGATCACCGCTTGAATGCACGCTTTCGTCCGCGCAGATCGGCACGGGATGCGGGATCGAGCGCAGGATTTCGTCTTTGCCCGCCGGCAATGGCTGTTCGATGAGCGCGACATGGAACTCGGCTGCCGTCAGAAGGTGGCGGCGGATGTTGTCTGGCGTCCAGCCTTCGTTCGCGTCGAGAATGATGCGGCTGTCGGGCGCGGCACTGGCGACCGCGTGGATGCGGGCCGAATCATCCTCCGTCCCGACCTTCACTTTCAGCACTGGCCGCTTCGAATGCGCGCGGGCCTGTGCGGCCATCTCGTCGGGCGTGCCGAGCGAAATCGTCATTGCGGTGGGCACCGGGCGCGGGGGCATCGTGCAGACGTCGGCATGGGCGCGCACGCCGCCGAGCTTCGACTCGAGATCCCAAAGCGCGCAGTCGACGGCATTGCGTGCCGCGCCGGCGGGCATAGCGCCGATCAGGCCATGACGGTCGATGCCGTTTACGATCAGGGACTTGGCTGCCTCGATCTGGCCAAGAACGCTGTCGATGCTTTCGCCGTAGCGCGCATAGGGCACGCACTCGCCCCGGCCCGTGCGCCCGTTCTCAGTGATCGAGCAGGTGACGACTTCCGCCACGGTTTTGGTGCCGCGCGAGATGGTGAAGCCGCCGGCAATCGGGAACTGCTCGGTTTCGGCAAAAAGGTCACGCTGCATCGAAGAACTCCCTAGGGCTTCGCCCGGAGGATGCCTGCAAAGTGACAGGTCCATGACGAGAAGCTAAGAGTGTCTGATGTTGCCCAAGCTTTCGGATGAAGCAAGGCCGGCGCAGAAGCCTGCGCACGGCGAGAGACCCGGGATTGCAGCCGAAGAGACTGCGGACGGACTGGCGGTGCGCCTGTCCGGCGACTGGGACACGCGCTCCGTTGCGCAGGTCGATGCCGAGATGCGCAGGCTGGAAAGCGGCGAGGGGGCTGCCCGGCTGGTGCTCGATCTGTCGGAGGTCGATCGGTTCGACACGGCCGGCGCCTTCCTCGTCGAACGTCTAGCTTCCAAGTGGCGCGCACGCGGCTCCGAGGTCGAACTCAAAGGTCTGACGACCACGAAGCAAATCCTGATCGGCGCCGTGGGCGAGGCCGTCGCGCGCGAGGAACCGGCCGGCGGCGGAGCCAAGTCGTCGATCGTTCTCGATGTGCTCGAAAAGCTTGGTCGCACCATGACGGCGACCGGCAGGGACGTGGTCTTCGCCGTCAACATCCTTGGCGCGACGATCCGCGGCGCCCAGATGAAGCTCGGTCGCGGCCATGCGGTCAATCCGGCAGCCATCTTCCACCAGATCGACCGGATGGGCGTCGGCGCGATCCCGGTCGTGGTGCTGATGTCCTTCATCGTGGGCGCGATCGTCGCCCAGCAGGGCGCTTTTCAGTTGCGCTATTTCGGCGCCGAGATTTTTGTCGTCGATCTCGTCGGCATCCTCGTGCTGCGCGAGATGGGCGTGCTCCTGACCGCGATCATGGTCGCGGGCCGCTCGGGGAGCGCCATTACGGCCGAGATCGGCTCGATGAAGATGCGCGAGGAAGTCGACGCGCTGACCGTCATCGGCCTTAATCCCGTCGGCGTGCTCGTTTTTCCGAGACTGGTTGCGCTCGTCATTGCGCTGCCTTGCCTGACGGTGATAGCGAACTTCGCCGCGCTCGGCGGCGCGATGACGGTCGCCTGGCTCTATTCGAACATTCCCCCCGAAGCCTTCATCGACCGCATGCGTGCGGCGATCGACGTGTCGACGGTGTTTGCCGGCTTCATCAAGGCGCCGTTCATGGCGCTGATCATTGGCATCATCGGCTCGGTTGAAGGGCTCAAGGTCGGGGGCAGCGCGGAATCGCTTGGCCGCCAGGTGACGATGTCGGTGGTGAAGGCGATCTTCGTCGTGATCGTGCTCGACGGCATGTTCGCCATCTTCTACGCCGCGATCGATTTCTGAGGCCCGCGTGACCGAAACGATTGCTCCCCTTTCCGAGACCGCGACGGCGCAGCGCAATCACGATCGCGAGATCATCCTGACGGCGCGCGACGTCACCGTCGCCTTCGGGCCGAAGGTCGTGCTCGACCATTTGAACCTCGATGTCTATGCCGGCGAAATCCTTGGCTTCGTCGGTGGCTCCGGCATGGGCAAGTCGGTGTTGCTGCGGACCATCCTGGGGCTGACGCCCAAGCAATCCGGCACGATCACGCTCTTCGGCGTAGATCTCGACAAGGTCAGCGATGTCGACCGGATGGCGATCGACATGCGCGTCGGCGTGCTTTTCCAGCACGGAGCGCTGTTTTCCGCGCTGACCGTCAGGGAGAACATACAGGTGCCGATGCGCGAGTATCTGGACCTGCCGAAAAAGCTCATGGACGAGCTTGCGATGCTCAAGATCGACCTCGTCGGCCTGCCGGCGGACGCGGCGGACAAATTTCCCTCGCAATTGTCAGGCGGCATGATCAAGCGCGCCGCACTGGCGCGTGCGCTGGCGCTCGATCCCGACATCGTATTCCTGGACGAGCCGACTTCGGGTCTCGACCCGATCGGCGCCGCCGACTTTGACGAACTTGTCGCCAAGCTGCGCGACACATTGGGATTGACGGTCTACATGGTGACCCACGACCTCGACAGCCTGTTTTCGGTCTGCGACCGGATTGCCGTCCTCGGGCAAAAGCGCGTGCTCGTGGAGGGCACCGTCGAGGACATGCTCAAATTCGACGACCCGTGGGTCAAATCCTACTTCCGCGGCAAGCGTGCGCGCCAGCTCGACATGACCACTCGCAAGGGAGCCGCCTGACCGATGGAGACGCGTGCCAACTACATCATCGTCGGCGTCTTCACGCTTCTGGCCGTGCTCGCAGCCTTCGCCTTCGTCTACTGGACGGCAGGTGCGGGCGATCGCGGCGAGACGGCCGATCTGCGCGTGCGCATTCCGGGCTCGGCCTCGGGCCTCAGCCGCGGCAGCGCGGTGCTCTTCAACGGCGTCAAGGTCGGCGACGTGCGACGCGTCTATATCGACGTCAGCAATCCGGAGGTCGCGATTGCCGACGCGGTCATCGACCGGCTGACTCCGATCACGGGCTCGACGCAGGTCGATGTCGGCCTCGCCGGCCTCACCGGCCAGGCCAATATCGAGCTTCGTGGCGGCAGCCCAAACGAGCCGAACCTGCTGACGGTGGCGGAAGAAAAGGGGACGATCGCGGTCGTGACCGCCAACCCTTCCGCCGTGACCAATCTGCTTGAAACGGCCCAGTCGATCTTCCGCCGCGCCGATGCGGTGCTCGACGAGTTCGAAGGCTTCGTAACGGATGTGCGAGGGCCGCTTACGGAATCGGTCGAGAATGCCCGCGCCTTCACCGACGCGCTCGGCAACAACGCCGAGGGCATCGACACCTTCCTTGCCAGCGTCGCCAGCCTGTCCGAGACGCTTGCCGGCGTTTCGGGCCGGCTGGACAGCACTCTCGAAGCCGCCGAGCAACTGATCCGCTCGGTCGACAGCCAGCGCATCAACGCGGCCGTTGGCAATATCGAGACCTTCACGGGCCAACTTGCCACCGTCGGTGACGGGCTCGACGAGATTCTCGCCAAAGTCGATACGGCGGTCGATTCCGTCGTGACGATCACGGGAACGGCAAGCGAAACGATGGCGCGCGTGGATACCGTCGTGGCCGCGGTCGATCCTGCGGTCGTGACCGAGGTCATCGGCAATTTTCGGTCGGCCAGCACCACCGTCTCGCAGGTCGCCGAAGACGTACGGCGTGTCTCGGAAATGGTCGGCAACCGGTCCGACGATATCGACCGCATCATCGCTGACGCCCAGCAGCTGACGGAGCGAATGAGCAGCGCGTCTGCGCGCGTCGACAGCGTCATGATGCGCGTCGACGAGATCGTCTCGTCGGGCCAGGCACAGGGGCTGATCACGGATGCGAGGACCACGATGCAGTCCTACCAGGAACTGGCCGGCAGGCTCAGCTCCTCGTCCGAGCGGCTGGACACGCTGCTGGCAGGGCTGAACGACTTGGTCGGTTCGGGCGAGGCCGAGGGGATGATGTCACAGGCGGGCGAGACGCTCGCCTCCTACCAGGTGCTCGCCGAGCGCCTCACGGCATCCTCCGCGCGCCTCGACGAGGTGCTGAACAATGCCAACAATCTCCTCGACGACGAAGCGCTGGGGAATGTGGTGGCGGAGGCCAACGAGACCATGCGCGCTTTCCGCCGAGTCGCCGACACTCTGGAGGCGCGCGTCGGCTCGGTGACGAGCGGGATCGAGCGGTTCACCAATACCGGCTTGCGCGACGTGGAAGCCCTGGTGCGCGACAGCCGTCGCTCCATAACCCGCATCGAACAGGCCATCACGTCGATCGAGCGCAATCCGCAGCGCGTTCTCGGCGGTGGAGAGGGTACGGTTCGCGAGTTCGACGGGCGCAACCGGCGTTGACAATGAGCGCCCCGCTCCGCACAAGCTCTGGGCGGGGCGATCGGCACATTCCAGACGGGGACCGATAGCGTGAAGTTCAGGCGTACCACGGCGGCTGCCATCATCGCCGCGCTTTCCTTGCAGGGCTGCGCAGGCCTTCTCGGCTCAACCCAGTCGCTCGACACGTTCGAGCTGACGCGGGCAGAAACGATCACGGGCGGGCAGCGGCGAGCGCGCACGCAGGTGCTGATCGCAGAGCCGACGGCGCTGCAGGCGCTCGACAGCCAGAACATTGTCATCAAGACCGCACCAGGCTCGATCGAATACCTGTCAGGCGCGCAATGGTCCGACAGGCTGCCGCGCATCGTGCAGGCGCGGCTTGCCGAAGCGTTCCAGGCGAGCGGGCTGCTCGGCGGCGTCGGCCGACCGGGTGAGGGGCTCGCGATCGACTACCAGATTGTGACCGACGTGCGCGCCTTCGAGGTCCGCGTCGACGGGACGCCGCGCGCCTCGGTCGAACTCTTCGTGCGCGTGCTCAATGATCGCAATGGCGTCGTGCGCGCCTCGCGCAGCTTCCAGACGGATGTCCCGATGGGTGGGCTAAGCGACAACCAGTCCTACGCCCGCGCGCTGGACACCGCCTTCTCGCAGCTCGTCGGCGAGATTGTGCCCTGGGCCATCGCAGAGATGTAGGCTGGCCGCAATAGCGGAAGGGCGCGGATCGCTCCACGCCCCTCCAGCCTTCGCCCCCGAACCGTGTAAATCTAGAAATCGTCCGAAATGATCTTCTTGTCGTAGAGCGCGGCAAGCGGATCTTCGCGCCGACGCGTCTGGAAATTCATGTCGAAGGGATCATAGGCGTCGGCATGCGGGCGGCGTTCCACCTTCCTGTCCTGCGGTTCGCGTCGCTCTGCTGCCGGCATTCTTCCAACCCGATCGATTCGTCTTGTCTCTCCTTGATAAGGATTAAGAGCGGTGGCGAAACCCTTTGCCGGCTTCCGGGGTCGGCTTCATGCTGCACTGCGACATGATGGCAACAGGTATGGATGCTGAAACGAAAAAGGCCGGGCAGTAAGCCCGGCCTTGTCGATTGGATCACAGCTCAGCCTATTTCAGGCGGCCGCTGGCGTGGGCAAGCATGGTGTAGACCTTGCCCGTATCCGACGCGAGGTAGGTGCGGGCCATGGTGTTGTCCCGATCCTTGGTCTTCACGTCCGTCAGCAGGCGCTCGAAATCCTGGCAGTACCGGTCGACGGCGGCCTGGAAGTCCTGGTCCGTCTGGTATTTGCGGCGGATTTCGTCGAAGGTCTGCTGACCCTTCAGCGTGTAGAGGCGGCGCGTGAACACGTTGCGCTCGCCGCGGCGGTAGCGATCCCAAAGCTCGATCGAGACCTCGTGATCAATCGCCTTGGCGATGTCCGAGGAGAGCGAGTTCAGCGATTCGACCAGCGCGACACGCGACCGATCCGCTGCCGGACGCGGTGCCGGCGCTTCTGCCACCTCGGCTTCCGCCGTCTCGTCACGCGAGGCGCCACGCAGCAGATCGCGAACCCAGCCGCCGGCCGGTGCCGCGGCCGAAGCGGCGGGTGCAACCGGAGCGGCAGGCGCCTGCGGTGCCGTGCGGGTGATGGACGGCTGCTCGGCACGGATCGACGTCGGAGCCGGCCGCGTGATCGTCTCGGCAGAGGCCGACTGTATCGGCGCCGCGGGCTGCGGAGCCGCCGGGCGCGGTGCCTCGGTGATGCTGCGCGGCATCTCGATCGAGCGACCGGACTTGGCGACGATGTCGGCCAGTTCCTTGAGCGCGTTGATCTGCTCGCTGACCGCGCGACGCATGGCCGAGGTCGATTCCTTGGTTTCCTCGGGCAGTTCCGTCACGCCCTTCTTCAATTCGGCGCGGGTCTCCTCCAGCTCCTGGCGGATGGTTCCGGCCGTGCGGCGGATTTCCTCCGACGCATTGGCGAAACGCTGGCTCGCCTGCTCGACGATCTCGGTAATCGTCTCGCGGATGCGGTCGGTCGATTCGCGGGTACGGCCTTCGGCCTTCTCCAGAACCGAACCGACCAGTGTTTCGAAGGAGCGCATGGTGTTCTCGACTTCTTCGGACTTCGAAGCGAGACCCGTGGCGAGCGCCTGGAGAGCCTCCTGGCGCTCCTGTAGCGTGGACGCAACATCCGACTGGGCCGAGCCGAGGAGCTCGGACGCACCCTGCAGCACGCGGCCATGCTCCTCGAAGCGCTGGGCGATCGATGCGATGTCGCGCAGCGTCGTGGAAGACAGCTCGGAGATGCGGCTCGTGTTGGCGTCGAGAAGGCGGGTCGAACTCTCGAAGGAGGCGGCGGCCGAAGCCGTCGTCTCGGCGAAGCGGCCGGTCGTGCCGGACAGCTTCTCCTCGAGCGTGCCGAGGTTCGCCGACGTCTCGCCGATCAGCTCGCCGAGGCGGGCGTTCGAGACCGACAGACGATCGAGAAGCTGCGTGACCGAGCCCGAAAGCTGGCCGCGGGCCGTCTCGACGGCGCTCAGCGTCTCGTTGGTGCGGTTGGCGAGCGCTGCCACGAGAGCAGCACTTTCCGCGCGGAGCTTCTCGCTCGCCCGCTCCGTTGCAGCGTGCAGTTCGTCCTGCAGCTGCGAACCGCTTTCGGTCAGGCGCTCGACCAGCGGACGGGCTGTCTCGTCGAGGATCTTGGCTATCTCGCCCGAGCGTGCCGCCAGCATCTCGTTGAGCTGGCGGGTGAGGCGACCGATGGTCTCGGCCGACTGGCTCGCCTGTTCGCCGATATGGCGGTTGACGGCGGTGAACGTTTCCGCAATCGCGCTCGCCTTGTCGCCGAGACGGTTCTCGGAGCGCAGGACTTCCTCGCTGAGCCGCTCGACCAGCTGCTCGCCGCCGAGTTCCAGGCGACGCTCGGCATCGGCCAGCTGCTGGTCGATGCGGCGTGCAATCGCTTCCGCACCGCCGTTCAGGCGCTCGTCGAGATTACCCATGGCTTCAGCAATCGCTCGGGCACGAGCGTCGAGCTCGGCCGAGGTCTGGTGCGTACGCTGCATGACGCGCTGGTCGACGTCCTCGAAGGTGCGCGCGATCTCCTCGGCGCGGATCGCCAGGCGGCCATCCGTGTCCTCGAAGGACGAAGCGATTTCCGAGACGCGGCCGGCAAGCGCATTGGCAGAGGCTTCGATGCGGTCGCCGAGGCGGCGATCGAACTCGTCCACGCGCTCCACGAGGCGGCGGTCGTTCTCGTCGAACATGCCGCCGAACTCGCCGATGCGGGTCGAGAGCGTTTCCGCAGAGGTCGCGACGCGCTCGCCGAGGCGGCGATCGGTGGTCTCGAACAGGTTGCCGAACTCACCAAGACGCGAAGCGAAGGTTTCGGCCGACGCCGCGACACGCTCGCCGAGGCGACGATCGACATCTTCCACCTGAGCGGCGATGCGACGGTCGCTCTGGTCGATCAACTGGCCGAACTCGCCAACATGGCCGGCATAGGTTTCGGCAGCCAGCGCGATGCGTTCCGACAGCGTGCGATCCGTTTCCGTAACACGCAGCTGAATACGCTCGTCGGCCTGGTCGAAGACTCGGGCAACTTCGTTGACGCGCTCGCCGAAGACTTGGGCCGAGGCAGCCGCACGCTCCTGGATGCGGCGGTCCGCATCGTCGAAGGCAGTGTTGACCTCCTGAAGCTGGCTCGTGAACGACTGGGCAGTCTGCTCGGCGCGGTCGGCCAGCAGGCGGTCGGTCTCGATGGCGCGGGCCGCCAGCACGCGGTCCGTTTCCTCGACGCGCGACAGGAGGCGACGATCGGTATCCTCGACGCGGTCGGCAAGGCGACGATCGACATCCTGGAAGGAGGTCTCGATCTCGGCCATGCGGGCACCGAGGAATTCGGCCGACTGCTCGGCGCGAGCCTGCAGGCGCTGATCGTTCTCGTCGAAGGCCCGTGCGACCTCGTCCATGCGGCCGGTGAGCACGTCGGCCGCAGCCCGCGCACGCTCCTGCATGCGCTCGTCGTTCTGGTCTACGGCCTGCGAGACCTCGATCATGCGGCCGGCAAGAGCCTGGGCCGACTGTTCGGCACGGGCTTGCATGCGGCGATCGTTCTCGTCGAAGGCCTGCGACAGCTCGATCGCGCGGTTCGACAGCACTTCGGCCGAGGCTTCCACGCGCTGCGCGAGGCGGTTGTCATGCTCGACGAAGATGCCGCGCAGCTCTTCCGCCCGTTCGCCGATCATACGGTCGGTGTCGGTGAAGGACGCAGAGACCTCGCCAATGCGCTCGCTGAGTGTCGATGCAGCCTGGTCGATAAGCTGCCTGATCGTCGCGTCAGCATCCGTGAAGACATGGGAGATTTCGCCGGCGCGGGAGACAAGGATGCGCGAGGTTTCCTCGCTGGTGGCGAGGATCGACTGGTTGGACGCCTCAAAATGCGCTGCTGCCTGCTCGGCCTGCGCCAGCAGCGCTTCGGCCGACAGTTCGATACGCGAGGCCATGCTGCGCTCGGCACGCTCGAAGACCTGGATGAAGGCCGACGCCTTCTGGTCCATCGTCTCCTCGGTCAGAGCCATGCGATCGGCGATGCGGCCATCGGCCGATTCGATCGCCTTGGCCGCCTGCTCGCCGAGGGCAGCCGTCGTCTCGAGAACCTTCTCGCGCAGCGAGCCGGCGACGACCGAGGCGCTGTTTTCCAGCACCCGACGGACGTTCTCGACGCCGCTTTCCAGCGCGCGCTGCATGGCCGAGGTGCGCTCCTCGATTACGCTCGTCTGCGAGACGAAGGCCTCGTCGACCTTGCCGACTTCGGCAGCGATTGCGGCGCTGATCGCCGTCTGGCGCTCGCCGAGAGCCGTGAGGTGCTCGCGGATCGCCGAATCGAGCACGGCGCGCGAGTTGGTGAGCTTGACGAGGTCCTGCTCGACAGCCGTCGTCAGCTGCTCGCGGCCATCGACCAGCTTCTCGACCTGCGAGGAGATCGCATATTCGATCGACTGGCGGGTCGCGGCGAGCTTGTTGAGGTCGTCCTGGAGCGCGAGTGCCATGCGCTGACGGCTTTCGGCCATCCGGTCGACGTGACCGGCGAAGATGCCGTCGACGTCGCGGCGCGCTTCCTCGAGGCGGACCATGTCGGTCTTGAGCGCCTCCGAGATCATGTCGCGGCCGCCAGCGATGCGGGCCGAGAAGTCGACCGCACGCTCTTCGAGAAGCTGCGATGTGGAGACGATGAGTTCGCCCATCTCGGTCGAGAAGCGAGCCTTGCCCTCGTCGATGAGCCGCGAAATGTCCGCGCGTCCACCGGAGAAGACCTGCGACAGCTCGCGGGAGCGCTCAACCAGCGTGTCGTTGATCTGGCGCGCGCGGGCGTCGAGCGCCGCATTGAGATTGTCGGCACCGCCCGACAGCGCGTTGGCGCGCGTCTCGAACTCGCGGATGATCGCCTCGCCGCGCTCGTTGAGCATCGTCTCGATGTCCTTGAGGCGGACGTCGAAGCGCTCGGCGAGCGAGGAAGAGGCGTTGGTCAGGAGCGAGACCATCGCAGTCGTGCGCTCGTCGAGCATGCGCGACAGCGACGAGGAGACGTCGTCGGTGCTGCTCGTCAGGCGTGCGATGCGGGTGTCGAGGAGCTTGGCAAAGCCTTCGCCCGACGTGGTGATGCGGCCGGAAATCGCGTCGAGACGCTCATCGACCTCGCGGTACATGGACGAGCCGGACTCGTTGATCTGCGAGATCAGCGCCTGGCCGGAATCGGCGATCGTGGCATGCATGCGCGAGGACGCATCCATGATGGATTCGCGGATGATGTCGCTTGCCGAGGTCAGCTCTTCCTTCAGCGCATCATGCGCGCCGGCGATCGAGGCGCGGACGCGCTCGGCATTGTTGACCAGCGCATCGCGCTGCGAGCCGAGGCCGTCGACGAGCGTGCGAATGCGCATCTCGTTTTCGGTGTAGGCGCGCTCGAGCTCGGTAACTTCCGTGTGAACCAGCGTCTCGAGTTCGACGGCGCGAGCGAGCGTGCGCTCGATGCCCTCGTTCATCGACTGGACTTCGCGGCGCACGGCCTGGCCAACGGTGAGCAGGCGCTCCTGGGCGGTCGTCTCTGGTTCCGACAGGCGGAAGGCAAGTTCGGACACGGTCTCTGCCGCCACGCGCAGCTCCTGCGAGCGGCGGATCATGGCGGCGGAGCCCCAGAACAGCATCAGTGGGCCGACAATGCCGAGCGCGAAGGCGACGGCACCCGACGGGCCCATCAGGCTGACGGCATCACCGCTCCAGATGCCCGCGCCGTAGATCGACTGGGCGAGCGCGCCGGCGCCGACCAGCCATGCGCCGGACAGCGCGGTCGTCGCCCAGTAGACGGTCTTCGGGGTGCGCTTGGAAATCGAGCGGGCCAGCGCCTTGTATTCGGCCTGGCGATCATCGTTTGCCGGGGCGAGCGAGGAAGCCGGGATAGGCTTGCGAATGGGCTCGGCCGGGCGAAGCTCCGCCTGGCGGCCGCCATTGGCTGCGACGGGGCCTGGCTTCGGCTGAGGTGCGGGGCGGGGCGCCGGGGCCGGCGACTGAAGGGCCGGGGTCGGCTTGGCAACGGTGGCTGCAGGCGCTGCAGCGGTGGTTGCGGGCTTTGGCGCGGCTGGCCGTACAGAGCCGCCGGAGCCGACAGATGCCGTAACCGGCTTCTTCGGCTCGGCAGGACGGCTGTCGCGAGCAAGCTCGCGGGCCGCTTCAGAGATCTGCCGCTCGAAATCGTCCATCGAACCGGCGATGTCGAGGTCGGCGCCGCTCTCGCCGAAATCGATGTCGAAGGAGGTGTCCAGATCCCGCTCGCCGCCGCGATCCTGCTTCTTGGTCGGTGCCGTGTTTCGCGCCATACGCCCATACCCTGTACATTGTAGCGGAACCGCCAGTCGCCCGGCGCCTCGTGTCCGCTTGGTTGGGGCCATACCAGCCCTAGACGTATGCTACTGGCACAGTTGAATAAATGGAACATGAATCCAGCGACATGTGTAAAAGTTTAAACATACGGTTAACGCCGATTTGTCCGCGATGACGCAGCTGAAAGCCTTGCGAATGCGGGATTTTCGCCAGGATCGGCAAGACAGGAAAAATCCGGTGCGTTAACCAGGCCGCTACTGCCGTTCCGTACTCTGTAAAGCCAGTTGGAGCGTATTGAATGCGACAGATGATGGCTCTTGCAGCGGTAGTCGACAGGAGCGGGGGGGGCGAGTCGGCGGATGAAGAGCGGGCGCGGGGGGGCTGCGAACCCGTCATCGACCTCGTTCATCTGGCTCGCCAGACGCTCGGCGACGCTGCGCTCGAAAAGGAAATCCTGCAGCTCTTCGTGACGCAGCTTCGCTCCGTCGAAGAGCGGCTTGCAGGTGCCGATGGGCGCGATACCGGCTTCCTCATCCACGGTCTCAAGGGCTCAGCGCGCAGCGTCGGCGCGTTCCCGCTGGCTGATGCATGCGCAGCTTGGGAAGAGAGGCCCGGCAATGATGCCAAGCGGACGGTTACGGGCGTCATCGGGACGACGAAAGCGTTCGCGGAGCGCCTGATCGGCTGAACCCGACGCTGCGCCGGTTGACAGCCGCCAGCCAGTATTTATCTGTGCCTCGTAAAGCCCGCCGTCCGGCGCGGCCTACCAGCACTCATCGGCAGGCAGTTTCCATGGCAAAGCTCACTTACGTCGCCTTCGACGGCACGCGTTTCGACGTCGAGGCGGCGAACGGCTCGACCGTGATGGAGAACGCCATCCGCAACGACGTGCCGGGCATTGAGGCCGAATGCGGCGGGGCGTGTGCGTGTGCCACGTGCCACGTCTATGTGGACGAAGCCTGGACCGATCTCGTCGGTGAACCGCAGCCGATGGAAGAAGACATGCTCGACTTCGCCTATGACGTGCGGCCGAACTCGCGGCTTTCCTGCCAGATCAAGGTGCGCGACGAACTTGATGGCCTCGTCGTCGCCATCCCCGAACGCCAGGGCTGACCCTCACGGCATCGGCAGTTGGCCGTTTTCGATGCGCTCCATGCGGTATTCGAGAAGGCGCATCATCCGGCTTTCGAAGTTCGCCGACTCGATCCTGTCGAACCGGACCTGTTCTTCCTCGTGACGTTCCAGGATGCGCGCGGTGGTCTGCTCGACGCGCGCCTGCGCTTGCTCGCAGGTGCCAAGGCCGCTGATCTGCGACAGCGCTGTTTCCAGTTCACGCGCGTGGTTGCGGGCAATCACCACATGACTTTCCTCGTGGCGCTTGATGTCGGCCGACAGCGTATCCCAGATCAGCCGGACGTCGGTTTCGGCTGTCCGCGGGCGGCGCCAGCGGGGAAGGATCATGTTGGCGTTGAGGTTGACGGCTGCCTTCACGACGCCGCAGCGCCCGTTTGTTTCGCCATAGGTGACACGGGTCGTGAACTTCATGCGCGTCGCGCCCGGGTGGCGGCGGTTGGTTGTGCTGACCTCAGGTCCCCGGCGCTCCAGTTCCCGTTCGATCTCGGTCAGCGTCGAACCGCCGATCGAGAAGTAGGTGTATTCGCGGGTGAAGCCCGCTGCCTCGGCGGATGTGCCGGCGGAAGCAATAACTGCGGCTGCCAACAGGACCAATCTCATCGCGCCATCACCCTCCGTCACCATCTTCAATCTAGGCCATCGCGGACGCCGGGCGATATGCTTTTTCGCACGGCCGTTGCAGGTCTGGACGATGATCGATGAAGAACGTTGATTTTGTCGCCATTGGGCCGCACAAGCGGCGCCGGTTCGCAGAAAAGGTGACCTTTTGTTCAAACCGACCGTCTGGAAGCTGGCGCGTGAGCGCGAGATCGTGCTCGGCCCGCGCGCGGTGATCATGGGCATCCTCAACGTCACGCCGGATTCTTTTTCCGACGGCGGTCGCTTCGTGGACGTCCCGGCGGCGATCGCTCACGCGCAGAGGATGGCAGGCGAGGGGGCGCAGATCATCGATGTGGGCGGCGAATCCACCCGGCCGGGTGCCGATCCCGTCAGCGCTTCGGAGGAGCAGGATCGCATCCTGCCAGTGATCGAGGCGCTGAGCGGCGCGGGGTTGATCGTCTCTGTCGACACGTGGCGGGCCGAGACGGCTGCGGCAGCACTGGCGGCGGGCGCGCATATCGTCAACGACGTGCACGGCCTGCAGCGCGATCCGGCGATCGCCGATGTCGCGGCGATGGGAAGCGCCGGGCTCGTCATCATGCATACGGGCCGTGATCGCGAGAAACTCGCCGACGTGATCGCCGACCAGCGCACCTTCCTGTCGCGGTCGCTAGAGATCGCGCGGGAGGCGGGCGTCGAGGCTGAACGCATCATGCTCGATCCGGGCTTCGGCTTCGCCAAGGACGAGCGCGAGAACATCGAACTCATTGCACGGTTCGGCGAATTGCAGGCGCTGGGCTGGCCGTGGCTCATAGGCACCTCGCGCAAACGCTTCATCGGCGCGATCACAGGCCGCGAGGCGGCGGAGCGCGATGCCGGCACAGCTGCGACAAGCGTCGTCCTGAGGCTGGCGGGTGCGGCCGTCTTTCGGGTCCACGATGTCGCAATCAATGCCGACGCGCTGGCAATGGCCGATGCTATCCTCGCAGCGAATGTGGAGGCGTAGACGATGTATGTGATGCGGATGACCAATTGCGCGTTCTTTGCCCGGCACGGCGTGCTGGACGAGGAAGAGCGGCTCGGCCAGCGCTTCTATGTCGACGCGAAGTTCATCGTCGAGCCAGACGCGCCGTTGGAGACCGATTCAATCAATACGACGGTCGACTACGGCATCGCCTTCCAGGAAATCGAGGCGATTATCACCGGCAAGCGACGTTTCCTGATCGAGGCTCTGGCGACTGACGTAGCCAAGGCGCTATGCGCTCGGTTTCCGCAGATCCGCAGCGCAGAGATCACCGTGCGCAAGCCGAACGCCCCGGTCGCGGGCGTGCTCGACCATGTCGAGGTGACGGTTGTCTGGCCAGAACAGCGCTGAGACGCGCGCCTGGCTCGGGCTTGGCGGCAATCTCGGCGGTCCTCGCGCGGCCATGGCGACGGCACTACAGGCGCTCGACACCTCCGATCACGTTCGCGTCGTTGCCGTATCCAGCCTCTACAGCACACTGCCCTGGGGCAGGACGGACCAGCCGGATTTCCTCAACGCGGTTGCCGAGGTCGCGACCTCGCTCGACGCGCGCGGGCTTCTCGAGCTTTGCCTTGAGACAGAGCGATCGTTGAAGCGCGTGCGCGCCGAGCGCTGGGGACCGCGGGTCATCGACATGGACGTGCTCGTTTTTGGCGACGAAGCGATCGATGAGGAAGGCCTCGTTGTGCCGCATCCGCGCATGGCGGAACGCGCCTTCGTCATGGTGCCGCTCGCGGAAATTGCGCCGGAGCTCAAGATTCAAGAACAGTCAGCTGCTGCAGTCGCAGCCGGGCTCGACCGCGCCGGCATCGAGCTTATTGCCCCGCCGTCGTGGTGGCGGTGATGGCGTCGGCGGCCTCTTCGTTGCCGGCGGTACCCTTCTTGCGCGGCGGTGCCAGCGGCGTCGGGGTCGGCGCATTGCCCTTCAGGAGCTGGTTGCCGGCATAGATGCCCGCGTTCGTCTGGATTTCCAGGCGCTCGGCATCGCGACGGCGCACCTCGTCGATCAGCTCTTCGCGCTCGAAGTCCGGTACGCCGAGCTGCTTCAGCGTCGCGTCGCCGAAAGCCATCGCGGATTTCAGCGTTTCGCGGATCTGGAAGTCGGCTCCTGCCTTGATCAGCGAAATCGCCGCGCCGCGGTCATAGGCGCGCGCGAGCACCGGCGTCAGCGGGTACTCGGCCTTCAGGAGTTCGACGATCCGGATCGCAACTTCCGGCTTGTCGACGCAGACGAGCACGGCGTTCGCATGGCCCGCGCCGGCGGCGTGCAGGATGTCGAGGCGGGTGCCGTCGCCGTAATAGACCTTGAAGCCAAACGAGGCGGCGGCCTGGATCATCTCGACGTCGTTGTCGATGATCGAGACGTCGATGCCACGCAGGAGAAGCGGCTGGCTGGCGATCTGGCCGAAGCGGCCGAAGCCAATCAGGAGCACGCTGCCGTGCAAATCCTCGGGCACCTCGATGCCGTCGAGCGAGGGTTTTTCTTCATGGATGAACCGGCGCAGCGCCATGATGACGAAGGGCGTCAGCACCATGGACAGGATGACGGTGGAGGTGAAGACCGCGTTGGTGGGGCCGTCGATCAGGCCCGTGTTTGCAGCGGTCGCGTAAAGGACGAAGGCGAACTCGCCGCCTTGCGCCATGACGGCTGCGCGCTCCAGCGCTTCCCGGTGCGTCGTGCGCAGAACCCGCGCGATGACGTAGATCACCAGCCCCTTGACCAGCATGAAGGCGAGCACCGCGAGAAAGATGATCGCAATGTTGCCGGCGATCACATCGAGATCGAGCGCCATGCCGACACCGAGGAAGAAGAGGCCGAGCAGGATGCCACGGAACGGTTCGATGTCGGCTTCGAGCTGGTGGCGGAAGGTGCTTTCCGACAGGAGCACACCGGCAAGGAACGCGCCCATGGCCATGGAGAGACCCGACAGGCTCATCACCAGTGCCGACCCCAGCACCACGAGAAGCGCTGCCGCGGTCATCACCTCCCGGGCGTTGGCGCGGGCGAGGATCTGGAACATCGGATTGAGCAGGTAGCGCCCGACGACGACAAGACCGGTGATGCCTGCCAGCGCGATGCCGATCGCCGTCCACCGGTCGGCAGCGGTCGCATCCTCGGCGCCCGGTGCAAGGAAGGCGACGAGTGCCAGAAGCGGCACGATGGCGAGGTCTTCCAGAAGCAGGATCGACACGATGCGCTGGCCCTTGGGCGTCGACAGCTCTCCCTGCTCGTTGAGGATTTGGAAGACGATCGCCGTCGAGGTGAGCGTGAAGCCCATGCCGAAGACGAAGGAAACTACTGGCGAATAGCCCAGAAGGACGCCGATGCCCGTGAGCGCTGCGCCGCTGGCTGCGACCTGCAGCACGCCGAGGCCGAGGATTTCGCGTCTTAGGCTCCACAGCCGCGATGGCTGCATCTCCAGCCCGATCACGAACAGGAACATCACCACGCCAAGCTCGGCAATCGAGATGATGGTCTCGGGATCGTCGAAGAGACCTAGGCCGAACGGGCCAATCAGAAGGCCGGCGGCAAGATAGCCGAGGACAGAATCCAGGCCGAACCGCTTGAAGAGCGGGACGGCGACCACGCCGGCGGCAAGAAGTGCCACGACCGGGATGAGGTCGACACCATGATGAGCGGCTTCGCCAGCCATGAAGGGATGTCTCCGGAGACGTCGTTACGCTCCAGACTGTGCATGTTTCCCGGCCGCCGACAAGCGGCAGCCAGGGCTGTGGTCAGTCGGTGTTGGCGGTCGAACTGACGGCCTGTCCGTCGACGCGCTTCAGGCTCATGCCGATGACAGGAACCATGGTGTCATCGACGCGCACCGACACCGTCACCTGCATCGTGTCGTCGTCGGGAAAGCGGGCCTGCATGGAGCCGTTCAGCGCATTTCGGTTGAGGTTGAACACGACCTGGCGGCCGTTGACGGCACCACCCACGACATCGAGGCCCTCACCGGCAGAACCGTCCATGAAGGTGCCGCGATAACCGTTGCTGGCGCGCTCGATCTTGGCCGACATGCGCTGCGTGAACAGGCCGACGCGGCAGCCGCCGTCGAGCGACATGCCGATCTTCTGGCCGGGCTGCGCGCCCTTGAAGTTGCAGACGAACTTCGTGCCCTTGTACTTGCCGGCGACGATCTCGCCTGGGCCCGACCAATTGCCTTCGACGGAAGAGAAGAAGCGGCGCTCCTTCTCGGATGCGGCGGCCGGCGCGATGACGAAGCCTGCGGCCAGCATTGCGGCGCCTGCCACTTTAAGGGTCGTTGCGAACTGACTTGCGAACATGGCGAACACCCGGCCTCGCTTGAGGATCACTGCCAGGGCGACGTTGGCCAAGAATGGTTAACCATTCGATACGGGCGCCGGTCGCGAAGCAGTTTCGCCGACCATGTTCGCAGTCGTTGCGGCTTGCAACGTCAAATTTCAATAGGCTCGATCAATTCCGGTCACTTGTTGCTTTCGCGTTGCGCGAGCCGGGTGAGCACGGCGAGGAACTGTCCGAGGTTCGGACGCGGGGCAGCGGTGAAGGGCAGGGGGCGTGCGGCTTCCATGGCCGCAATGCCGATCCTCGCCGTCATCATGCCGTTGACGACGCCTTCGCCGAGCCGCGCCGAAATGCGGGCTGCAAGGCCCTGACCAACGATCTGATGGACGAACTCGTCGCCGGCGGCCATCGCGCCGGTGACGGCCAGATGAGCGATCACGCTCTTCATCAGGCGCAGGAAGCCGAGCGTGCCTGGCCGTGCGCCGTAGAGTTCGGCGATCCGGCGGACGAGGCGGGCGCTCTCGAAGACGACATAGGCGATGTCGACGAGAGCCCGGGGACTGACGGCGGTGACCAGCGACACGCGCTTGGCGGCGTCCAGCGCCAGCGTTCGCGCGCGCTGGTCGAGCGGGACGAGGAGTTCGATCTCGGCGAGCTTCAGGAGATCGGCGCCGTCGATTACCTCGCCTTTCAGGTCTGCCAACGCGCGGCGCCCTTTGGCCGTTTCCGGACGGTCGGCAAGGAAGAGTTCGAGCTCGCCGACCAGCTGCCGCGCCTTGCGGCTGTCGTTCTGGGCGATCACGTCGCGCGCGCGGATGCGCAGCTTCTCGACAGACGCAAGGCGCGAGAGCGCAACCGCCTCGCGGCCGAGAAAGACGACAAGTCCAAGTGCGCCCAGCGCCGCCACGGCAGCGGCCAGCCAGCCGAGCCAGTCGGCACGTGCGAAGAGTTCGCGGATGAGGCTGTCGGTCCACAGTCCGATCGCGAGCGTCAGCAGGAACCCCGCGGCCCACAGGAAGATCGACAGCGCATGTGAGCGCTTGCGGCGCGGCTGCAGGTCGAGATCGGCCTGGATTTCCGCTGCTTCCACGTCGAACGGGTCGGCCTCGGTCGCGATCACGAGCGCCGGATCGTCGGCGCGTACGGCGATCGGGTCGCGTGGCGGCCTTGCGGCAGGGTGCGGCTCGGCCTCGACACGAAAGGCTGCCGGCTTGCGAGGGTCGGTCATGCGAGGCGGTCTCCGAGCAGGAACTGAAGCGCACGGTCCAGCCGAATATGCGGCAGCGACAGCGTCACGCCTTCGGCCGTGCGCTCGAGGCGCGGGGGCCGGAAGCGGACGAAGCGAATGGGCGAGGGCGCATCCTCGCCGCCTTTCAGCATCGAGTCCGGATTCTTCGGCAAGTCCCCGGGAAAGATCGCTGTTTCGGTGTCGCCATCGAAGGTTTCTCCTGCGATCGTCTCACCCTTCAGGGGGGTGCCGATGATGACGGGCAGCTTTTCGCCGCGCTGCTTGACCGAGCCCTCGCGGGTCGCGCGGACAGCCGCCATCGCCACGGCTTCGACTTCGGCGCCCGAAAAGGATGCACGATCGATGGCGCGGTCGGTGAGGCGGCGCACGATCGCCTGCAGAGCGTCGTGGCTCTCATGATGGATGTGGTCGGCCTTGGTAGCCGCAATCAGGATGCGGTCGATGCGGCGGGCGAACCAGTCCGTCAGGATGCTGCCGCGGCCGGCGCGGAAGCAGGCGAGGATTTCGGTCATCGCGCGTTCGAGGTCGGCGACGGCCGCCGGCCCGGCATTGATCGCCTGCATGGCGTCGACCAGCACGATCTGGCGGTCGAGCCGGGCGACGTGCTCGCGGAAGAAGGGCTTCACGACATGCGTCTTGTAGGCCTCGTAGCGCCGCTCCATCATCGCGGCGAGCGAACCCGGCCGCATGCGTGCATCAGCCTTCAGGGGTGCGAAGGTCAGCGCCGGGGAGCCTTCCATGTCGCCCGGCATCAGGAAGCGCCCCGGCGGCAGCGTGGAGAGCGCGCGGCCGTCTTCCTTGCAGGCTTTCAGATAGGCCGAAAAGCTTTCGGCAAGACGCCGCGCGGTCATCTCATCGGCATCGGCGTCAGGGTCGATGGTCGCGGTCAGAGCGCGCCAGTCGGCCGACAGCTCATGGCGAACGGGAAGCTCGGCCAGATCCAGCGCTTCGGCGGAAAAGGTCGCGTAGTCCTTGGAGAGCAAGGGCAGGTCGAGGAGCCATTCGCCGGGGTAATCGACGATATCGAGCGCGAGGCTGCCGCGCGAGAACATGCGGCCCCAGCCGGAGGCGGATTCGAAATCGATGACGATGCGCAATTCCGAAATCGCGCGCGTCGAATCCGGCCAGATCCGCTCGTTGACGAGAGCTGCGACGTGATCCTCGTACTGGAAGCGGGGGACGGCGTCATCGGGCTGGTGGGCCAGCGCCGCGCGCGAAATGCGCCCGTTCTTCTGCGCCTCGAAAAGCGGCAGCCGCCCGCCATGCAGCAGATTATGGACGAGGGAGGTGATGAAGACGGTCTTGCCGGCGCGCGACAGTCCGGTGACGCCGAGCCTTAGCGAAGGCTGGATCAGGCCGGCCGCACGGCTTGCAATCGTATCGAGCGCAATGCGCGCCTCGTCTCCCATGCTTGTCAGAGACGCCACTCTTCAGAACTCCGGATGTTGCGCGCAGATCGACATTCGCCCCGCATATAGGAGCGCAGTTCGGCCGATTGAATGCCGGGAGAGCTCAGTCTTCTTCCAGTGAGCGGGGCGTGAGGAATGCAACAAGGTCGCCGGTGCCGGGCTCGATCGCCGACAGGTCGCCGTCGAACTCAAGCACGGCTAGACCACAGGTCGGGAAGCCGTTCGAGAGCCGGTCGGCATCCTTGCGGCTGGCAAGTGCCATCGCGACGTCCTCGGTCATCGGGTTGTGGCCGATCACCATGACGTCGCGGTCGCCGCCCCGCTGGCGCACGGTCTCGAGATAGCCCGCGGCGTCGGTACTGTAGAGCGTTTCCAGGTACACGATCTCCGCGCCGGGGAACCCGGCTGCGGCGGCGTCCCAGGTTTCGCGCGTGCGCCTGGCGGTGGAGCAAAGGACGAGCTCGGGCGCGTAGCCCGCATCGCGCATGACGGTCGCCATCGCCTCGGCGTCGGCCCGGCCGGATTTCTTCAGCGCGCGGTCGAAGTCGCGATCACCGGGTTCGGCCCAGCGTGCCTTGGCATGCCGCCACAGATAGAGCCTCGCCAACGCACACCTCCCGCCACCTCGCCAAGTCTCGCAGCTATCGATGTAGCTGGCGCGCGTGGTGCGCGCAACGCATCCGCCGGCGCACTGCCGGGTGGGCTCGGCCTGCGCGCAACGGTGTGGGAAGCTCGCCTGACAATTGCGTGAATCGGTTTAGCTTTGCGCTTGTCCGCGAAAATCCACCCGAATATATAGGCGCCGGGACGGGAGGTATCGCGGGGTGAGTCGAATGAACGATTTCGTTGAAGCCGATTACGTTCCCTCCGAGGATGAGCCTTTCATGAATGAAAGGCAGAAGTCTTACTTCCGTGGCAAGCTCACAGCCTGGAAGGCCGACATTCTTCGGGAGGCGCGTGAAACCCTGGAAATTCTTCAGCAGGAGAACGCCAATCACCCTGATCTGGCCGATCGGGCCTCTTCCGAAACGGACCGCGCCATCGAGTTGCGGGCGCGGGATCGCCAGCGCAAGCTGATCTCCAAGATCGACGCTGCACTCGCCCGTATCGAGGAAGGGACCTACGGTTACTGCGAGGAGACGGGCGAACCCATTTCGCTCAAGCGTCTCGACGCGCGACCGATCGCGACACTCTCCATCGAGGCGCAGGAGCGCCACGAACGTCGGGAGAAGGTCTACCGCGACGACTGATCGAACAGTCGTCCGTAAAGGGACGTCTCGGGCGTGCGCCATCGGCGACACGCCCCTTTTTTTGCCCGACGGTCAGTTTGCGATGGCGTAGTCGAGTTTTTCCTCGGCGATCGCGAGCCATTCGCGGCGATCTTCTCTCAGCACACCGGCAGCGTCCTGCCGCTTCAGAACTGCCAGTGCCTCCGAATAGTACTTCTCTTCATTCGGATAGAGATCGCCGAGCCGCATGTTGACGAGGGCGAACGACCAGCCGAACTCGGCATTGTCCGGCTCGGCTTTCGTCAGGTCCGCCATGATGGCGAGGGCTTCCTCATAGTCCTTGGACGCACCGGCCGTGTCGCCGCTCTCGGACTTCAGGTCGCCGATGTCGAGATGGCTGATGTAGAGGTCACGCTGTAGCGACGTGTCGGAGCGATCGGTTTCGGCGAGCCTCGCCGCGATCTCCAGATCTTCCGAGAGGCTTGCCAGTGCGTCGTCGGCAAGACCGAGTGACTTCTGCAGCCGACCGAGCCCGTTCAACGCGAAGGAGAGCGACTGCAGACGATCCATGTCGTCGGGCGCTGCGAGCGACAGTTGCCGGCGCAAGATCGCCGCTTCCTCGCGATAGCGCAATGCAGCACGGCCGTCCGGTCGCGCCTCATGGAACTCGGCGATGTCGGTGTTCAGCGATGCGAGTTCCGAGATCGCCGTCTCGTCGCCTGACGCCGCGAGCGTCTCGCGGGTTTCCAGCGCATCGCCATAGGCGTCGCGCGCCTCGTCGATACGCCCGGTATCTGCCAGAAGACCGGCGATCTTGGTGGTTGAGTAAGCGATATCCGACAGCCATTGCGTGTTGTCGGGCTCGACCTGCGCCAGCGTCGAGACAATCGCGCGGCCTGCGGCGAAGGATTCGATCGCGAGCTGCGGGTCGCCCGTCATCGCGTGCGTTTCGGCGATCATGTTGTGCGAGATGAAGATGTCGCGCTGGTAGGAGGTGTTCGCCGGGTCGCGATCGGCGATTGCGACGGCGACTTCCAAGTCGGCCCGGAAGCTTTCGAGCGCTCCTGGGTAGTCCTCGATCGTGCGCTTGAGGACGCCCAAGGCGTTGTGGGCCAGCGAGACGTTGCGCACGCTGTCGAGGTCTTCCGGTGCGGCTGCGGCCAGTGAAGTGCGGACTGCCAGCACCGCCTCGCGATGGGCCACCGCATTCTCCGGCGCGCCATAGGCCTCCCAGAGGGTGGCGATCTTTATATGCGCATCGATGACGTCGCCTTGCAGGGAAGTGTCGTCAAGGTGGGCTGCCGCGAGCGCCTCACGGGCCTCGAGCCCAGCCGTGTAGGCGTCGAGTGCCGCCTGGCCATCCTCGACGGCATCATGCGCATCGCCCTCGTTGATGAGGATGTTTGCCAGATCACGCTGGTACTGGATGTCGTCAGGATGCGCTTCCGCAAGCGCTTCCGTGACGGTGCGGGCTTCGGCGAAGGCTGCAAGGGCTGCATCGCGGTTGCCGAGGGCGCCTTGCGTCAGCCCGATCAGATTGTGGCTGATGAAGACGTCGCGCTGCCAGCCGACATTTTCCGGATCGAGATCGGCAAGCCTGATGGCGATGGCGAGGTCTGCTTCAAGCGGCTCCAGCGCGGCTTCGTAATCGCCCTTCTCGCGATAAAGCGTCGCAAGCGTGTTGTAGGTGACCGAGATGTCGCGCAACAGGGACAGGTCGAACTCGTTCATCGACACGATGCGCTCCCGCAAGCCGAGAAGCTCCTGCTGGATCGCAATGGCCGTGTCGAGCTCACCGGAATCGCGGTGGAGGCTCGCGATCCGGTCCATGTTGAAAGCTACGTCGCGCTGGTACTGGATGTCGTCGGGATCGTCTGCTGCGATCTCCTTGCGCTGCTCCAGCGCTTCTTCATAGAGCTCCAGTGCCTTCGATGTATTGCCCTGGGCTTCCATGACCTCCGCAACAAGGTTGATGCCGTGCGCCAGATCGCGACGCCACGACGTGTTGCCGGGCTCGAGGATAAGCAGGTCCTCGATCACGCTGCGTGCCTGCGCAAAAGCAGCAAGGGCGGCGTCATAGTCAGCCCTGGCCTTCTGGACGTTGCCGATGTGGTTGTGGCTGACGGCCACATCGCGCTGCCAGCCGGCATTGTCCGGGTCGGCGTCCGCCAGCTTGCGCGCGATCGCCAGATCGGCGGCATAGGCCTCCAGCGCGCCGTCATAGTCTTCCTGCTTCACCCGCATGTTGGCGATCTTGTTGTACGAGACCGACAGGTCGCGCTGCCACTCCGTGTTGGACGGGTCGCTTGCGGCAAGCTTTTCGGAGATGTCGAGCGACGCCTCATAGTTCGCCATGGACTCGTCGGTGCGGCCGAGAATGTCCATCACGTCGCCGATCGCGTTCAGCGTCACCGACAGATCGCGCTGGTATTGCGTGTTGGCGGGATCAGCTGCGGCAAGACGCTGGCCGATCTCGAGGTCCATCTCGTATTCGGCGAGCGCGCCTTCGAAGTCACCGCGTGCGCGCTTGAGCGATCCAAGGCGCGTATGACCGATCGCGAGATCACGCTGATAGTCGAGGAATTGCGGGTAGGCTTCTGCAAGGGCGCTGACGATCGCCATGCTCTCCTGAAAGGCCTCCTCGGCCTCGGAAAAGCGGTTACGGGACAGCGCAATGTTGCCCACATTGCCGAGCGCGACCGACAGGTTGCGCCGTGCGTCCTCGTCATCCGGAAACTCTTCGAGGTCGGCGGCGGCAAGATCGCGCGCGGCTTCGTAGAATTGCAGCGCACGATCGGGCTGCCCGCGGGCGAGCACGATTTGCGCCTGGCCGACGGCAGCCCAGAACCGCAGCTTGCGGTCCCCGTCGTCGCGCGCCCGGCGGCTCGCCTCGCGATAGGCTTCGAGCGCTTCCGAGGTGTTGCCGGCGTCGCGGGCCGTTGCAGCAAGATCGAGCCATGTCTGGATGTTTTCCGGGTCGAGCCGCGCCGCCTCGCGATAGTACTTGGCCGCCTGCGCGACGTCGCTGACGCGGGCGAGCGAGGCGAGGTGGCGAGCGGATTCGGCTGCTGCGAGCCGCTCTTCTTCGGACGCATCCGGGCTGACTGCGGCGAGGTCCTGCTCGAAGAGCTCGCGCGCCTGTGTCTGGTCGCCGCCGCGAAGCGCTGCGAGCGCCTGCTCGCCCGCCTGGTCCTGCCGCTCGCCGAGGGCGCGTCCCGCATCGACGATGCCGCGGAAGAAGGTCTCACGCTGGTCGACCGGCAGATCGTCGAGACTGCCATAGCCGGCGCTCTTCAGGATGACGGTGACGATCTCCTCATATTCCTGCACCCGCGCGTTTTCCTGCTGCAGCTGTGCGACCTCGGCGCGCAGCTGATCGGCCTGAGGATCGAGAGCGCAATTGCCGCCGGCGAGGCACGTCTCCGGCGAGCCACCGCGGATCAGGATCTCAGGCACCTGCGTGAAGCGGTTGGCGGTGGTCGTCTCGATCACCTGCTTGGTCACGCGGTCGAGCATCTGGTCGAAAGGTACGCTCGCCTGCGTCTCCATCGCTTCAAAAAGGCTGAGCGCGAAAGGCGAATGGGCACCGGGAAGTCCGTCCTGCGCCACCTGGCCCGGCTGGGTGGAACTCATGAGCAGAAAGCGTGCCGCGCTGTTGGGCACGGCGATCGAGCCGAAGGACAGAGAGCGGCCGCCGCGCTGGACGCATTGCTGCGCCTGCAGGGGATCGTTCCGGCAGGCATCGATGATGACGATCTTCTCGCGCGCATCCTCGATGGCGTCGAAAACATCGTCGAGCATGGTGGCGCGCGAGGGATCGAGCGTCTCGCATGACAGTTCCATGTTGACGGGAGCGAGCACGTTGCCGCGCGCCGTCTGCATGCCGTGGCCGGCATAGAAGACGAGGGCCACATCGGCATCGCGCGCCTCGTACCCGAAATCCTCGAGCGCATCGGTCATGCCCGAACGGTCGAGATCGAAGCAGCCGGGCTTGTCGCCCGCGCAGCTCATGACATCGAAGCCGTTTGCCTGAAGTATGCCGGCCATGCGCGCGGCGTCGACGATGGGATTGTTCAGCGGCGACAGATGCTCGTAGGCATTGTTGCCGATGACCAACGCCACGCGCTTTTCGGCATGCGCGGCGACCGTCGCTGCCAGCCCCGCGATCAGAATGACTGCAATGCGCAACATGTGCCGCCCCGGCCCAGTTTACCTACCGTAACGCTACATCCTGGAATGCGGCAACAGCAAGTCAGCGCTAGCGGCGTTCGCCCGCAAGCTCGCCGAGAAGGCGATCCATCTCGTCATGAAGCGCCTGTCGGGGCTCTGATTCCGGCCGAGGCCTGTCGCTTCGGCCGGTGTCCAGCGTCAATTCGAGTTCACGCAGGAGCGCGTCGTCCATGTCGGGGGCGGGGTCGAGCTCTGCCACCTGCGGCGCGGGCGGCTGGGAGGCGAGTTCGGCTAGGGTTCCGACGGGCTCGGCCTCGAAGCGCAGCGACCACATCGGATCGGCGCGTCGCGGTTCCTGGTGCGCCGACGGCAGATCGTCGATCGAGGGCGCCTGCTGCGGCGCGAAATCGATCGACGGCTCCGGCATCGCCTGCGCGACCGGTTCCTCCTCGACAGGGACGAGCGCCGGGTCTTTCTCGGTCAGCGACGACCGGATCGGCGCCACGTCGAAGGCTTCGGAGGTTGCGATGTCGACCGGAGGCGTGAGAACCACCTCGCGCGGCATCGGGATCACCGGCGACGCCTCGACCGCATGGGGCTCCTGGTGAAGCGGGGGCGGGCTGGGTACGGGCTCGGGAGGCTGCGGCGCTACGGTTGCTGCGGAGGCTGCAACGGCTGCGGCGGTTGGCGCCGTCCGCTCCGGTGCCGGTCGCCGTGCGGTTTCGACAGTTTGCGGCCTAGGCTGCTGGGGTGGACGCTGAGGTGAGGGTCGAGGTTGCTGGCGCGCCTCGCGCTGCTGCGGCCGGTGCTCCCCATTGGTCTCGACCGCACGCACTTCGGGAACGGGGTTCGGCTGTGCTTGAGCTGCCGGAATGTTGCTCTCGACCACCATGTCGCGGCTGCCGCCGATCAGGATCAGGTGCTCGACAGAATCACGCCGCACCAGCACGAGGCGGTGCTGGCGGTCGATGACGGCCGTATCGATGACAGAGATGCGATGGCGCGGCGTGCGGGGGCTGATCGAGAAGGACATCGGCTGGCCGCTCACCTTTCGATAGACTGCGATACCGGCCGCCACGACAATCAGCGCCAGCACCGTCCATCCGAGCGCTGCCAGAACGCCTCCCGCCGTCTCTCCAAACCATCCGTCCATCATATCCCCCGCAAGGCAGCCCGCACCCGCCTGACTGGATAAAGCGTAGACTTTGGGTTCGGCGCCCGCAAGCGCGGCAACTGCCGGGAGCGCTTGGCTTGCGGCCCGCAACAGCCATGATGTAAGCCGAATGCGCGATTTCTTGTTCGCGATTCACCCCACGGGCGGACTGTTCTATGACGAAGGAAACCGGCGGCGATTTCTATCCGGCTCCGCTCGTCGATACCAATCCGCGTTCGACCATCGTCGGCAGGTTGTTCGCCTTCATCGTCGTTCTGGCGGGTTCCGCGATCCTCGTCGGCCTGTTCCACCAGCGCATCGGCGAGCCCTTTCTCCTAGGGCTTCTCGGCATTCTGGGCATGATCGGCATCGGCTATCTTTTTGCGAACGCCATCGGCTTCATCCATATCGCAGCGCCTTCCACGACCGACGTCTTCTCGCGTGCGTTTCTCGACACGATGGGGCAGGGCGTGCTCGTCGCCGATCAGAAGGGCCGCGTGGTTTACGCCAACGCTGCCTATGCCGAGATGACCGGCGCCCAGAGCGCTGCCGACATCAGAACTGTGGAAAACCTTCTATCGGACAGCCCGGAAGCCTCCTCCACGGTGCTGAAACTCGCCGCCGCACTTCGCGACGGCAAGGGCGGCGAAGGCGAATTCAGGCTGTCGAGGCCGATCCATCCCGATCGCGACGGCGGGGCGCGCTGGTACAGGCTGCGGGCGCGGACGTTCCGCGTGCCCGCACAAAGGCAGCTGCTCTCGGCCTGGCAGATCGCCGACATCTCGGCCGAGCGCGCCGAGCAGGAGCGCTTCTTTCTCGACCTGCAGAAGGCGATCGACCATCTCGACCATGCGCCGGCAGGCTTCTTCGCTGCCGACGCCTCTGGCCGCGTGACCTATATCAACGCGACGCTCGCCGAATGGCTGGGCGTCGAACTCGCGAGCTTCACGCCCGGCGCGATCGCGCTGCCGCAGATCGTCGCCGGCGACGGCATGGCGCTGATCAATTCGGTGAAGGCCGACCCCGGCACCAACCGCGACACGGTCATCGACCTCGACATGATGTCGATGACGGGAGAGGCCGTGCCGGTGCGCTTCATGCATCGCATCTCGGCAACACGTGATGGGCTGCCTGGGCCGACGCGCACGATCGTGCTCAACCGCATCCGCGGCGAGGATTCGTCCGCCGATCTGCGCGCGTCCGAAATCCGTTTCACGCGCTTCTTCAATTCCACACCGATGGCGATCGCGGGCGTCGATGCAGAAGGGCGCATCCTGCGCACCAACGCGCCGTTCCTGTCGCTGTTCTCCAAGGTCGTGGACCGCGATTCCGTCGACCGGCGCATGCGCTTCGACACCGTGATCCACGCGCGCGACAAGGCCTCGTTCCAGACGGCTCTGGAGCGTGCGCGCCAGCACCAGGCCTCGATCGCGCCGATCGACAGCGTCCTGCCGGGCGACGAGGAGCGACATATCCGCTTCTACGTCAACGCGATTGCCGATGGCGCCGGCGGTGAGGCGGGCGACGAGGCGGCCATCGTCTATGCCGTCGAGACGACCGAGCAGAAGGCGCTCGAAGCCCAGATGGCGCAGAGCCAGAAGATGCAGGCGGTCGGCCAGCTTGCCGGCGGCATCGCGCACGACTTCAACAACGTGCTCACCGCCATCATCATGGCGTCGGACCTGCTCCTGACCAATCACCGGCCTTCCGATCCGTCCTTCCCGGACATCATGAACATCAAGCAGAATGCGAACCGCGCGGCGTCGCTGGTGCGCCAGCTGCTCGCCTTCTCGCGCAAGCAGACGCTGCGGCCAGAGGTGCTGAACCTTACCGACGTGCTTGCGGACCTGCGCATGCTGCTCTCGCGTCTCGTCGGCAGCGACATCACGCTCGCGATCGAGCATGGCCGCGATCTGTGGCCGGTGAAGGCTGACCTCGGGCAGTTCGAGCAGGTGATCGTGAATCTTGCGGTCAACGCCCGCGATGCGATGCCGGCTGGGGGCGACCTTTCCGTGCGCACCCGCAATGTCGAGGCCGATGAGGCTTCCCGCATGGGCTACCGCGAGTTGACGCCCGCCGACTACGTGCTCGTCGAGATCGCCGATACGGGGACCGGTATCGAGCCGGAGGTGCTCAAGAAAATTTTCGAGCCGTTCTTCACGACGAAAGAAGTCGGTAAAGGCACCGGCCTCGGGCTTTCGATGGTCTACGGCATCGTCAAGCAGACGGGTGGCTTCATCTACTGCGACTCAGAGGTGGGCGAGGGGGCAACCTTCCGCATCTTCCTGCCGCGCCACGTGCCCCAGCAGGTAGCGCTCGATGCTGGACCGGCAGCATCGGAGCAACCGGCGAGGCCAGCTGCGGCGACGAGCAATGCCGATAAGGATCTGTCGGGGTCAGCGACCGTGCTCCTCGTCGAGGACGAGGACGCGGTGCGGCTCGGCAGCGTGCGCGCCCTGTCGTCGCGTGGCTACACGGTCCACGAGGCGTCGTCTGGCGTCGAAGCGCTGGAAATCTTCGAGGCACTCGAAGGCAAGGTGGACATCGTCGTCTCCGACGTCGTGATGCCCGAGATGGACGGCCCGTCGCTCCTGCGCGAATTGCGCAAGCGCCAGCCCGACATCCGCTTCATCTTCGTCTCAGGCTATGCCGAGGACGCGTTCGCCAAGAACCTGCCGGAAGAAGCCAAGTTCGGCTTCCTGCCAAAGCCCTTCTCGCTAAAACAGCTCGCGACCGTCGTCCGCGACATGCTTGCGGACGGCCGGCAGGACGACTGAGCGTCACTCGGGGATCGTCGCCACGATCCTGATCGATTCGTACCAGGCCGCCACGCTGGCGATGTCGGCGTCCGACAGATCCTTGGCGACGACCGACATCATTTCGTTCACACGCTCGCCGGACCGGAAGGCCTTCAATTGGGCCTGCAGGTAAATTGCGGCTTCGGCCGCGAGGTTGGGCGCGACGGGTATCGTGGCGATGCCGTCAAGGCCATGGCAGACCTGGCACTGCCGCGAGGCGATCTGGCGGCCGTCGGCCGCATTCTGGGCCGAAGCGGTTGCGGTGAGCGCAAGGATGGCTGCGGCCGGCAGGAATACAAGTTTCGATGTCATCTTCGGTCTCCTGTGAGATCGGCCGGCCACCGGTATGGCGGCCGGCCGCAGGCGATCAATCCCCGTAGGAAATGCGGTAGATCGCGCCCGCCAAATCGTCGGATACCAGGATCGAGCCGTCGCGCAGCTGCGCCACGTCGACGGGCCGGCCGTGATACTCTCCGTTGGCGTCGAGCCAGCCTTCGGCGAAGACTTCCGTCTCGCCGGCGCTGCCATCCTCGTTGACCGCCGTGAACATCACACGGGCGCCGACAGGCTCGGTCCGGTTCCACGAGCCGTGCTGCGCCGAGAAGATGCCGCCGCGATATTTCTGCGGAAACTGCGTGCCGCGGTAGAAGGTCATACCGAGGTCGGCGGCATGAGCGTCCATCTCAACCGCCGGCATCACGACGTCGGCAGGCACCTCGTCGTTCTTGTACTCGTTGGTGCGGGTGGACCCGCCGCCATACCAGGGGAAACCGAAATTCTGGCCCGCTGCCGTCTGGCGGTTCAGTTCGCCGGGCGGAATGTCGTCGCCCATGCCGTCGACCTGGTTGTCGGTGAACCAGAGTTCGCCATTGGCCGGGTTGAAGTCGTGGCCGACGGAGTTGCGCACGCCATAGGTATAGACTTCACGGCCGGTGCCGTCCTGATTGATGCGGATGATGCCGCCGATGCCCTGCTCGCTGTAGTGGTCCAGCTTGTCGGCCGGCGGCACGTTGAAAGGCTGGCCGAGCGAGATGTAGAGCTTGCCGTCCGGCCCCACCCTGCAGACGCGCGCGGTGTGGTTAAAGCTCACATCCTCCGTCGGGATCAGGCTGCCCTCGGCCAAGACGTTGAACGCCGCCACGTCCGGGCTCTCGTAAAAGAACTCGGCGGCGGGGTAGGACAGGACGCGGTTCTGCTCGGCGATGTAGAGGACGCCTTCGGGCGAGAAGCACGGGCCGTTCGGGATCGACATGGCAAGCGACGGGGCGAAGTTCTTGACCTCGTCGGCGACGCGATCCTTGTCGCGATCGGTCACCGCCCAGACGGAATTCTTGCGCGTTCCGACGAAGGTAACGATGCCTTGTGGTCCGACCGCCATGTGGCGGGCATCCGGCACGATTGCGTAGAGCGCGATCTTGAACCCGTCGGGCAGCTTGATCTTCTCAAGATTGCGCGCCAGCTGCTCGGCCATCGGGCCGCGCTGTTCGATCACGGTGAAGTCCGTGGTGCCGGTGGTCTGGAAGTTGCTCAACCGATCGAGGTTGTTCGTCTGCGCAAGCGCAGGCATGGCGGTGCCGCAGCCCAACACCGCAGCGATCACGATCATCTTGTTCATTCTATCCTCCCTAACGTTGCGTCAGGAGGACAGCTTTCACCTTCTCTCGCAACGACAGGTGGTAGCCGGCTGCTACATCACGCGGCCTGGCTCGAAATCGAGCGCAACTCTTCCTCTGCCGGCCTGGCGCCCTTGAGATACAAGGCGCAGGTGGTGCGAAGCATGGACGCGAAATTCGGGATCTCGCCGTTGATCTCGATCGCTTCGCCATAGAGCTTCGAGATGAACTTCGTAGTCGTCAGCCCCTGCGAGGCAGCGATTTCATCCAGCAGCGCCCAGAAGGCGGTTTCGAGCTGGATGCTGGTTGAATGGCCGCCGATGCGTATCGAGCGGTTGACCTGTCGGTAGCCTTCCGGGTCCTGGCCGGCAAAAACCCTGCACATGGTGACGTCCTCCCGTTTTTGGTCTTGTCCGTCCGGGCACGGTGACCGCGTCGCCCGGCGGAGGAAAAATGATCCTCCAGTGGCGGGCATCCGGCAACACATACTTTGGTTATCGGGTGCGGTAACGGGCTGCCACCACGGCGCGGATCACCGGCGCATAATCAACCCACATCAACGGAGGCGCATTTTGGCCAAGACAATCCACTCCATGATCCGCGTGCTCGACGAGAAGCGGTCCGTCTCGTTCTACGAGGAGGCGTTCGGCCTGCAGGTCGCCGACAGGCTCGACTTTGAAACCTTCACGCTCGTCTACATGAGCAACGCGGAAAGCGCGTTCGAGCTGGAACTGACGATCAACAAGGATCGTACGGAGCCCTATCAACTCGGCGACGGATACGGCCATATGGCGGTGTCGGTCGCCGATCTCGACGGCGAGCACGCCCGCTTCGAGGCGGCCGGCTTTTCGCCCCGCAAGATCGTGGAGTTCAAGAACGAGGGCGTGCTGATCGCGCGCTTCTTCTTCGTCGAGGATCCCGACGGCTACAAGATCGAGGTTCTCCACAGACACGGCAGGTTCAAGTGAGGATGTGACGGCGGGCGCCTGGGAGGGGCGTTCGCCGAGCCAGCAAGCATGGCGCTTTCGCGCCGCCAGCAAGCCAAGGGAGGAGTTGCATGGTTACGATCTACGACAAGCGGCCGACGGGGCTTTCCCGACGGTCCTTCATCAAGGCGGGCGGCGCGTCGGCGCTGCTCGTCGTGACAGGTTCCGCGGTGATCAGTCCGCATCATGCCTGGGGCATGGAGACGACGACGCTGAAGCCCGACACGATGGCGACGCTGATCCAGCTGGCGCGCGACATCTATCCGCACGATCACCTCGCCGACCGGTTCTACGCAATCGCGGTCAAGTCCCACGACACGCAGGCGGGCACCGATACCGCCCACCGCGACATGATCGAGGCGGGCATTGCGGACCTCGACCAGCGGGCGGGCGATGGCGGCTATCGCGGGCTCGGCTGGGAGGAAGAGCGCGTCGAGGTGCTCAGGCAGATCGAGGATACGCCCTTCTTCCAGACCGTGCGCGGGGGGCTCGTGACCGGGCTCTACAACCAGAAGGAGGTGTGGCCGCTCTTCGGCTACGAGGGCGAGTCGTATTCCAAGGGCGGCTACATCGCCCGCGGCTTCGACGACATCGAGTGGCTGTAGGCGACGGCTGAACGCGCAGGTTTTCGGGAGGAGAACATGGCTGCACCTTACGAACTAAGCGACGACAGCGTCGTCGTCATCATCGGCTCTGGCGCCGGCGGCGGAACGCTCGGCAACGAGCTTGCCCAGAAGGGCATCGACGTCGTCATTCTGGAGGCGGGTCCTCGCATCGAATTCGAGGAATTCATCAACGACGAGTGGGATTCGTTCGGCCAGCTTGCCTGGCTCGACAATCGCACGACGTCGGGCGACTGGCGCGTGGCGAAGGATTTTCCGAACCTGCCGGCCTGGATCGTCAAGGCCGTCGGCGGCACGACCACGCACTGGGCCGGTGCCTCGCTGCGCTTCCAGGAACACGAGTTCCGTACGCTCAGCCATTACGGTGCGATCGAGGGAGCGAACCTGCTCGACTGGCCGGTGACGCTGGCCGAGCTCGAACCCTATTACGACCGCGCCGAAGACCGCATGGGCGTTACCCGGACGCACGGCATCGAGGGGCTTCCCGGCAACAACAACTTCAAGATCCTGAAGGCCGGCGCCGACAAGCTCGGCTACAAGGAATGCCATACCGGCCGGATGGCGATCAATTCGGACTGGCGCGACGATCGCATGGGCTGCCAGCAGACCGGCTTCTGCTTCCAGGGCTGCAAGTGGGGCGCCAAGTGGTCGACGCTCTACACGGAAATCCCGAAGGGCGAGGCGACGGGGCGGCTTGAAGTCCGGCCGAACAGCCACGTCATCAAGATCGAGCACAATGCCGAAGGCAAGGTGACCGGCGTCGTCTATGCGGATGCCGAAGGAAACCTGCAGGAGCAGAAAGCGCGGATCGTCTGCGTGGCCGGCAACTCGATCGAAAGCCCGCGGCTGCTGCTCAATTCGGCATCGTCGATGTTCCCCGATGGGCTGGCGAACTCCTCGGGCCAGGTCGGCCGCAACTACATGCGGCACGTCACGGGCTCGGTCTACGCCATCTTCGACAAGCCGGTGCATTTCTACCGCGGCACGACCATGGCCGGCATCATCCAGGACGAAGCCAGGCACGATCCGTCGCGCGGCTTCTCCGGCGGCTACGAACTGGAGACCCTGGCGCTCGGACTGCCGTTCATGGCGGCGTTCCTCAATCCCGGCGGCTGGGGCAGGGGCTTCACCTCGGCGCTGGACCAGTACGATCACATGGCCGGCATGTGGATCGTGGGCGAGGACATGCCGCAAGAAGGCAACCGCATCACTTTGCATGCGGAACTGAAGGACAAGTGGGGCATGCCAGTGCCCGACGTGGCCTTCACCGACCACGCCAACGACATCGCGATGCGCAACCACGCCTACAAGCAGGGCACGGCGCTTTACGAGGCCGTCGGCGCGACGCGCGCGTTTCCCACGCCGCCCTATCCCTCAACCCATAATCTCGGCACCAACCGCATGAGCGCGAATGCCCGGGACGGCGTCGTGAACAAGTGGGGCCAGACGCACGACATAACGAACCTGTTCGTGTCCGACGGAAGCCAATTCACGACGGGCGCCGCCGAAAACCCCACGTTGACCATCGTGACACTGGCGCTGCGTCAGGCCGACTACATCGCCGAGCAGATGTCTGCCGGCACTATCTGACCCTCCCGTGACCGCGGGCATTGCGGCGGCGGTCGGCTTCGGCCACCGCCGCCTTTTTGCATCAGCATTGTGCAGCGACCACAGTTGCCTATTTCTTAATCTTTTATGAAACAGATGCTCAAAGCAGCATCAGCGACCTCCGGCATCCTCAACGAACGGCGCACCATCTCCCCTAATCGAAAGCGCAGCACCGTGCGGCCGGACTGCTTCCTCTTCTGTGTTCTCTCAAGTTGGCACGACAGTTGCTCCGTCCTTTCCGGTGCAACTACCAAATAACCGAGGTGTCATAATGAGGGGAACATTCGCACGGCTCGCCGCCGCCGGTCTTCTGGCGACCGGGCTTTCGATGACGTCGATCGCCTACGCACAGGAAGATACGATCAAGGTCGGCATCCTGCATTCGCTGTCCGGGACCATGGCGATCTCCGAGACGACGCTCAAGGATGTCATGCTCATGCTCATCGAGGAGCAGAACAAGAAGGGTGGGCTCCTCGGCAAGCAGCTCGAAGCCGTCGTCGTCGATCCGGCGTCTGACTGGCCGCTCTTCGCCGAGCGCGCCCGTGAGCTCATCGAAGTCAACGACGTCGCCGCCGTCTTTGGCTGCTGGACCTCGGTCTCGCGCAAGTCGGTCCTGCCGGTCTTCGAAGAGCTGAACTCGATCCTGTTCTACCCCGTCCAGTACGAGGGCGAGGAGAGCCAGCGCAACGTGTTCTACACGGGTGCTGCGCCGAACCAGCAGGCGATCCCGGCCGTCGACTATCTGATGAACGAGGAAGGCGTGGAGCGCTGGGTGCTCGCCGGCACCGACTACGTCTACCCGCAGACGACCAACAAGATCCTCGAGGCCTACCTCAAGGGCAAGGGCGTCGCGTCGGAAGACATCATGATCAACTATACGCCTTTCGGTCATTCCGACTGGCAGACGATCGTCTCCGACATCAAGGCATTCGGCTCGGCCGGCAAGAAGACCGCCGTGGTCTCGACCATCAACGGCGACGCGAACGTGCCGTTCTACCGTGAACTCGGTAACCAGGGCATCGACGCGGCCGACATTCCGGTCGTCGCCTTCTCGGTCGGCGAAGAAGAACTCGCCGGTCTCGACACGACGCCGCTCGTCGGCCACCTCGCCGCATGGAACTACTTCATGTCGGTCGACACGCCGGAGAATGCCGCGTTCATCGAGACCTGGAAGGCCTTCATCGGCAACGAAGAGCGCGTGACCAACGACCCGATGGAAGCGCACTACATCGGCTTCAACATGTGGGTTAAGGCCGTCGAGGCAGCCGGTTCCACCGATCCGGACGCCGTCATCGACGCCATCGTCGGCGTCGAAGTGCCGAACCTGACGGGCGGTACGTCGGTCATGCTGGCGAACCACCACATCACCAAGCCGGTGCTGATCGGTGAAATCCAGGCCGACGGCCAGTTCGACGTCGTCTGGGAGACGGAAGACCTCGTCGAGGGCGACGCATGGTCCGACTTCCTGCCGGAATCAGCCGTGCTCGAGGCCGATTGGACCGCGCCGATCAACTGCGGAAACTACAACACGCAGACGAAGACCTGCGGCGGCACGATGTAAGGCTGCCTGACCTCCCGGTCTCTGGCGAAGGCGGCCTCACCGCCTTCGCCGCTCTTCCTCAAGTCTCGGTGCAGCTTCCATGACATTTGCCGGTCTCGTGCCGACATCTCGCGTTCTTCGAGCAGCGGCGATCCTGTGGCTTCTCCTTGCGAGCCTTGCCGGCGCGGCGCGCGCGCAGAGCGTCGAGGACCTCGTTCGACAGTTGCCCGACGGCAGCTTTTCCGACCGCGGCCGCGTGGTCTCGCAGCTTGCAGCAACCGGCGACACGCGGCTCGTCCCGCTGTTCCAGGCACTTGAGGCGGGCGACCTCAATGTCGTCGTTGCGACCGGCCAGATCGTCACGATCGCGCGGGCCGACGACAATGTCGCGATCATCGATGCGCTCACGGGCGAGGCTCTCGGCGAGGTGGCGCGCGACGGCGTCGAGCGCATCCGCGTCAACAACGGCTTGCGCCGGACGATCCGCGCCGCGATCGGCCAGCTGACGCTTCTGAGCCCCACCGATTCCGTCCGCCTTTCGGCCGCGCAGGCCATGTTCCAGGCGGCCGATCCCGAAAACATTCCGCTGCTCGACCAGGCGATCGCCGCCGAGCAGAACCCGGCCGTGCTGACGGTCATGCGCGAGGCGTGGGCGATCGCGATCCTGCGCTCCGACGCGTCGGCCGAGGACTCGGCCGAGGCGGTGGACATCATCGCCGCGCGCGGCGATCGCGCTTCGCTCGGCCTCCTGCAGGCTGCGCTCGGTACGGCCGACGAGGACGCTCGCCCGGCGATCGAGGCCGGTATTTCGGCGATCGAGACGCGGCTCGCCTTCGTCGATGTCGGGCAGAACGTCTGGTACGGCATTTCGCTCGGCTCGGTGCTGCTGCTCGCCGCGATCGGTCTCGCCATCACCTTCGGCGTCATGGGCGTCATCAACATGGCGCATGGCGAGATGGTGATGATCGGCGCCTACACGACCTTCGTCGTCCAGAACGTCATCCGGACGTCCTTTCCAGAACTCTTCGGCTGGTCGCTCGCCTTCGCGCTGCCGGCTGCTTTCCTCGTGACAGCGCTGATCGGTATCGCGATCGAGCGCGGCATCATCCGCTGGCTCTACGGCCGGCCGCTGGAGACGCTGCTAGCGACCTGGGGCCTGTCGCTCATCATCCAGCAGGCGGTCCGCTCGATCTTCGGCGCGTCGAACCGCGAGGTCGGCAATCCGGCCTGGATGTCGGGCGCATTCGACTTCTATGGCATCCTGATCACCTGGAACCGCTTCTGGATCGTGATCTTCGCGCTGGTCGTGTTTGCCGTGCTGCTCGTGGTCCTGAAGAAGACGACGCTCGGCTTGCAGATGCGCGCGGTCACGCAGAACCGGCGCATGGCGTCCTCGATGGGCATCCGTACGCCCTGGGTCGACGCGATGACCTTTGGGCTCGGCTCGGGCATCGCCGGCCTTGCCGGCGTCGCACTCTCGCAGATCGACAACGTCTCGCCCAATCTCGGCCAGGGCTACATCATCGACTCGTTCATGGTCGTGGTCTTCGGCGGTGTCGGCAATCTCTGGGGCACGCTGGTCGGCGCCATGACGCTCGGGGTCGTGAACAAGTTCCTCGAGCCCTATGCCGGCGCGGTGCTCGCCAAGATCATCCTGCTCGTCTTCATCATCCTCTTCATCCAGAAACGTCCGCGCGGGCTTTTCGCGCAGAAGGGCAGGGCGGTGGAAGCATGATCACCTCGATGCTCATCAAGGGGTTCGACCGCAAGGCGATGTGGGTGATCGGCATCCTGCTGGCGGTTGCCGTGCTGGTGCCGATGTCGAACCTGCTCTTGCCCAACGGCCACCCGCTGCGCGTGCCGAACTACATGGTTTCGCTGCTCGGCAAGTACCTGACCTACGCGATGCTCGCGCTCGCGCTCGACCTGGTCTGGGGCTATGTCGGCATTCTGTCGCTCGGCCATGGCGCGTTCTTCGCGCTCGGCGGCTATGCGATGGGCATGTATCTGATGCGCCAGATCGGCGATCGCGGCGTCTATGCGAACCCGATCCTGCCCGACTTCATGGTGTTCCTGAACTGGACCGAGCTTCCCTGGTACTGGCACGGCTTCGACCAGTTCTGGTTTGCCGCCATCATGGTCATGCTGGTGCCGGGGCTGCTCGCCTTCATCTTCGGCTGGTTCGCCTTCCGCAGCCGCGTAACGGGCGTCTATCTCTCTATCATCACGCAGGCGATGACTTACGCGCTGCTGCTCGCCTTCTTCCGAAACGACATGGGCTTCGGCGGCAACAATGGCCTGACCGATTTCAAGGACATCCTCGGCTTCCCGATCCAGTCGCAGACGACGCGCGCCGCCCTCTTTGCCGCTACGGCGGTCGCGCTGGCGGCTGCGTTCTTCATCTGCTCGGCGATCACGCGGTCAAAGCTCGGCAAGGTCACTATCGCGGTGCGCGACGCCGAAAGCCGGACGCGTTTCATCGGCTATCGCCCGGAATATGTGAAACTCTTCGCCTTCGTGGTCTCCGCCGTCATCGCCGGCATCGCAGGGGCGCTCTACGTGCCGCAGGTCGGGATCATCAACCCCGGCGAGTTTGCGCCCGCCAACTCGATCGAGGTTGTGATCTGGGCGGCGATCGGCGGGCGCGGGACGCTGTTTGGGCCGATCATCGGGGCCGTACTGGTCAACTACGGCAAGTCCTGGTTCACGACCGCCTATCCCGAACTGTGGCTGTTTGCACTCGGCGGTCTTTTCGTCGCCGTGACGCTGTTCCTGCCGCGCGGCATCGTCGGGCTCTTCACGGACATTTCCGAGCGCGTGAAGCGGCACCGGACGCCGCGCGACGAGCCCGAACCCAAAGCCGAACCCCAGCCGGCGGAGTGATCATGAGCCGCGCAGACACGCTTCTCTATCTCGACGGCGTCTCCGTTTCCTTCGACGGTTTCCGCGCCATCAACAATCTGTCGCTCGTGCTCCTGAAGGGCGAGATGCGGGCCATCATCGGCCCGAACGGAGCCGGCAAGACGACGATGATGGACATCATCACCGGCAAGACGAAGCCGGACAAGGGTGAGGTCTATTTCGACGGCGAGATCGACCTGACGGCGCATGACGAGCCGGCGATCGCCATGATGGGCATCGGGCGCAAGTTCCAGAAACCCACGGTCTTCGAGAGCCACACGGTCGAAGACAACATCCTGCTCGCGCTTGCCGGGCCGCGCTCGATCTTCCCGACGCTGTTCTGGCGCGAGAGCGCGGAGGCGTCGCAGCGTATCGACGAAATCCTCGCCACGATCCGCCTCGAGGCGCGCCGCAGCGACCTTGCCGCCAACCTGTCCCATGGGCAGAAGCAGTGGCTCGAGATCGGCATGCTGCTCGCCCAGGACCCGAAGCTGCTCCTCGTTGACGAGCCGGTCGCCGGCATGACGGATGCGGAGACGGAAGAGACGGCGCGGCTCCTTCGCGAAATTGCCAGGACCCATTCAGTCATCGTCGTCGAGCATGACATGCATTTCGTGCGCGAGCTCGACGTCAAGGTCACCTGCCTGCACGAGGGCTCCGTGCTCTCGGAAGGTCCGCTCGACCATGTGTCGGCGGATGAGCGGGTGATCGAAGTGTATCTGGGACGGTGAGCGGAATGGCAAACTTCGACGCCCCGTCCGTCGCTTCGCGCCACCTCCCCCGTAAACGGGGGAGGATCGACGCCTCGTATGGCCGCTACCGCTGTTCCTCCCCTGCGACGCGGGGGAGGGGGACCATGCGGAGCATGGTGGAGAGGGCATCTACAAGGGGATCACGCTCATGCTGAACGTCACCGACCTCCGCCTCCACTATGGCGCTGCGGAAGCGCTGCGCGGGGTATCGCTGGCTGCGGACGGCGGGCGCATCACCTGTGTTCTCGGTCGCAACGGTGTCGGCAAGACAAGCCTAATGCGTGCGATCGTCGGTCATCACCGGCCAAGCGCCGGCACGATTTCTTTTGAGGGGAAGACGCTCGACCGGAGCGCGCCGTCAGAGCGCGCCCGGTCGGGCATCGCCTTCGTGCCGCAGGGCCGCGAGATCTTTCCACTGCTGACCGTCAGGGAAAACCTCGAAACGGGCTTCGCGCCTTTGAAGCGTGCCGACCGCTTCGTGCCAGACTACGTCTACGACCTGTTCCCGGTGCTCAAGGACATGCTCGGCAGGCGTGGCGGCGACCTGTCAGGCGGGCAGCAGCAACAGCTTGCGATCGGTCGCGCGCTGGTCATGCGGCCGAAACTGCTGGTCCTCGATGAACCGACGGAAGGCATCCAGCCATCGATCATCAAGGATATCGGCCGTGCGATCCGCTTCCTGCGCGACGAGGCGAAGATCGCGGTCCTGCTGGTCGAGCAGTATCTCGATTTCTGCCGCGAACTCGCCGACGAGGTGCACATCATGGAGCGCGGACGCATCGTCCACTCGGGTCCGGCGGAGAGCCTGGACCTGGCCGAGGTGAGGGCGCATCTGACGGTCTGAATTGGGAAAGTTCGCCTGCGCCTTGTAAATTTGGCGCAGGCAGGCTATATGTCTCAAATCGATCTTGCAGACGAACTTGTTTTCGCGCTTCGGCGCCCCGACGATTTTCCTTTTCATCATCGATCTAAAACCCTGCGCAGGACCTCTCCCGCGCGGATCTTCTCTTCATGTCGATCGAAAGGATTTCGTCATGACTATCGGTACCGTAAAGTTCTTCAACACCACCAAGGGTTTCGGTTTCATTCAGCCTGAGGACGGTGCGCAGGACGTGTTCGTGCACATCACCGCCGTCGAGCGGGCTGGCATGCGTACGCTCGTGGAAGGCCAGAAGGTCTCCTTCGACGCGGTGCGTGACAACCGCTCCGGCAAGACTGCAGCCGAGAACCTGCAGGCTGCATAAATTGATCGTTTCGGCCCGGCGACCACGGATGTACTGGCGCCAACGGCCTTGAAGCGACCACGGGAAGGCCGGGCATGCCCGGCCTTTTTCACTGTAAGGAGCCTTCCATGAGTGAACTTTCCGACAAGGTCTTCGCCCCCCGCCGCTCGGCAGCCGAAACCAAAGCCGACACCACGACGCGGGTTGCGCGCGAAATCCAGGATCTCGAACTCAATGCCCGCGAGGCCAAGACGGAGCGCCTCCGTCAGGCCCGCCTCGCCATGGAAGCCGCGGCACCTCCGCCTGAGGAGAAGCCGAAGCGCAAGGCACCGGTCCGCAAGAAGGCCTGAACTTCTTCGTCGCGGGCGCGTTCTGGCCGGATACCAATCCGGGAGAATGCAATGTCCCACGATGCGCTTGCCGACCTCCACACCGCTCTGATCGACGCGCTCGACGGCTATGACAAGGCCATCGAGAAGTCCGACGCGGCGGAAACGACCGCGCTGTTTCGCCAGATGCAGGGCCTGCACCGCAGCGCCCATTCCGACATCCACACCGTTCTTGGCGCCCACGGGCTGAAGCCCGACGATGACGGCTCTTTCATGGGGTCCGTCCACAAGGCGGTCATCAGCGTGCGGGCCGCCTTTACCGGCATCGACGCCGGCTCGCTTGACGCGTTCGCCTCGGGCGAAGAATCGATCCTCAAAAAGTACGATGACGCAATCGCCGAGGAGCACGACGCCAGCATCGGCGCCATGCTGCGCGGCCATCGCGAAAAGCTCGCCGGCAAGATCGCCGAGATGCACCGCATGGCGGAGGCCAGCTAGGCCCTCGGCCTGATGCGGCGGCTGATGCCGATCCGCTCCAGGAATTGCTCGTCGTGGCTTACGACGAGCAGTCCTCCGTCATAAGCCGCCAGCCCGGCTTCCATGGCCTCGACGGTCTCAAGGTCGAGGTGGTTCGTCGGCTCGTCGACCACGATGAGTTCGGGCGGCTTTGACCCCCCGAGCGTGCAGGCAAGCGCCGCGCGCATCTTCTGGCCACCGCTCAGCGTCGACACGAGCCGTTCTGCATCCATCCCGCGGTACTCGAAACGGGCAAGCGCTGCCCGCGCCTCGGTCTCGCCGGCGTCAGCGTTCAGTCTGCGGAAGTTTTCGACGATGCTCGTCGTCGCATCCAGCAGAGCGACGTTTTGATCCAACAGCGCGAGGCGAACGGGACGCTCCACCGCGCCTTCGCAGGGCTCCAGCAGTCCGGCCGCGAGCTTCAGGATCGTGGTCTTGCCGCTACCGTTCGGTCCCTCGATCGCAATGCGCTCGGGCCCGGTGATCGTTAGCGAGAACCGTGACACGACGGGAGCGTCGCGGCGATACCCAAACGAGACGTCCTGCATCGTGAGGAGAACACGGCCCGCGGGCACTCCGGTCGACGCGACAGCGACGGTCAGTCGCCGTCTGCGCTCGAGTCTTGTCTGCGCCTCGTCCAGATTTGCCTGGGCTTCGGTCTCCCTCCGCTCTGTCAGCTTCGTGACCGAGGCTGTCGTCTCTTCGGCGCGCGACTTGCGGGTATTCATCAAAATCCTCGGCTGGTCGTTGCGTGCGCGATCCTTTCGGCCCGTCGCGTTGCGGTGCTGCTGGCGCTCAGCCTGCTTGCGCGCTGCAGCGGCTGCTTCCGCGCGCTGGCGCTCGGCGACGGCAAGGTCGCGCTGGGCACTTTCCAATCGAGCGGCCCTGTCGGCCTCGTAGGACGTCCAGTTTCCGCCATGGCGCGCGATACCGAGGGTGGACATCTCCACGATGGCGTCGACGTGCTCCAGAAGCTCGCGGTCGTGGCTGACGACGATGGCGCCACCCTTCCACCCTGCAAGCAGATCGATGACAGCCCGTCGTCCATCCCGATCGAGATTGTTCGTGGGCTCGTCTAGCAGGATGAAGTCCGGCCCGTCGAAGACCAAGGCCGCGAGACTGGCGCGCGTACGCTGCCCGCCGGACAGGGTCGCCAACCGGGTGTCGGGTGACGCGACAAGGCTGAACCGAGCAAGGCTTGCTTCGATGCGGGCGGGAAGCGTCCAGTCGGCCTCGGCCAGTTCGTCGAGGTTGGCCGCACCCTTCTCTGCGCGGTCGAGCAATGCGAGCGCCGCACGCCTGTCGAAGAGGTCTGCTATCGTCGATCCGGGCTCAGGCGTCACGATCTGGCGGAGCAGGGCGATATGTGCGCCCGTGCGAACGGTGCCTGTCGCCGGGCGAATTTCGCCAGCGATGACGCGCAGCAGCGTGGACTTGCCGACGCCATTGCGGCCGACCAGCCCGGTGCGTTCTGACGCAAATGTGAGATCGAAACTGTCGAGGAGCGGGGTGCCGTCAGGTGCGGCGAGCGTGATGCCCGACAGGGTGATGGAGGATGACAAGACGGATTTCTCCCGAAGCGAAAAGACCATGGTTCTTTGCGTTCGGGGTGTGATCCATGTGGAAACCGTCCTGTCGGTGTTCAGTCAAGGAAGCGAGATAGGGACGATAGGACCACTGCGCAACCTTCGGCCACCTCGGATAGCGACAGTCCAGCGTTGATCGGCTTGGCCCGATTTGGCCGCAATCTATGGTAAGAGCGTTTTCTGGAGAGGCTGCCCGGGGGCGGGTGGTCAGCACTAGCAGGAGAGGGTTTCTCGTGACGAAAACGAAGATTGCGGTCGCGGCGCTTGCCGTGGCCTTCACCGCCGCATGCACCACGGACCCGATGACGGGCGAATCGCGTCTTTCTAACACCGCGACCGGTGCCGCGCTCGGCGCTGGCCTCGGCGCGCTTGCCGGTCTTGCCGTTGGTGGCTCGGACCGCGCCCAGCGCAATGCCGTGTTGATCGGTGCCGGCCTCGGCGCGCTCACCGGCGGCGCGATCGGCAACTATATGGACCAGCAGGAAGAGGCGCTTCGCCGCGAGCTTCAGGGCACCGGCGTCTCGGTCACCCGCAATGGCGACGAGATCATCCTCAACATGCCGTCGAACATCACGTTCGCCACCGACCAGTCGGACGTGCGCTCGGAGTTCTACCCGGTTCTGAACTCCGTCGGCCGCGTGCTCGCGCGCTTCGATCGTACGCTGGTAGACGTCGAAGGCCACACCGATTCGACGGGCTCGCTCAGCTACAACCAGCGTCTGTCGGAAGACCGAGCGCTGTCGGTTGCGAATTATCTAAACGCGCAGGGCATAGACGGTCGGCGTTTCTCGGTGCGGGGCTACGGCCCGAACGAGCCGGTGGCTTCCAACGCGACGCCTGAAGGCCGCGCGCAGAACCGCCGCGTCGAGATCTACCTCGTCCCGATCACCTGATCGCAGCCGCTAGCGCATCGCTGGCAGCGCGGCGGCGATGCGGGCGGCGAGGCGGGCGTTATTCTCGACCAGCGCGATGTTGGTCCGCAGGCTGCGCCCGTCGGTCAGTTCGACGATCTTCGACAGCAGGTAGGGCGTCACCGCCTTTGCGGTGATGCGCTCGGCTTCCATCGCCTTCTGGGCGGCTGCGATGTAGGCGCCCATCTCATCGGCCGGAATCTCGTCTTCGACGGGGACAGGATTGGCGATCAGCATGCCGCCGGCCGGCCCCAGCGCCTTCCGCGCCTCGTGGAAACGGGCGATGCCTTCCGGCTCGTCAAGCCTCAGCGGAGCCTTCAGCGGCGAGGTGCGCGACCAGAAGGCGGGCATGATGTCCGTGCCGTAGCCGATGACCGGAACCCCGCGGGTTTCCAGCACTTCCAGCGTCTTCTCGATGTCGAGGATCGCCTTGGCACCGGCCGAAACGACGATGACCGGCGTGCGCGCCAGCTCGTCGAGGTCGGCCGAGATGTCGAAGGAAGTCTCGGCGCCCTTGTGCACGCCGCCGATGCCGCCGGTGGCGAACACATCGATACCGGCACGCGCGGCTGCGATCATGGTGGCTGCGACGGTGGTGCCGCCGCTGCGGCGTTCCGAGACCGCAAAGGCGAGGTCGGCGCGCGAGAGCTTCATCAGGCCTTTGGCCTGCGCGAGCGCGTCGCGCTCCTCGTCCGACAGGCCGATCTTGATGATGCCGTCGACGACGGCGATGGTCGCGGGAACGGCGCCTTCCTCGCGGATGATCTCCTCGACGCGGGCCGCCATGCGGGCATTTTCGGGGTAGGGCATGCCATGCGTGATGATGGTGCTTTCCAGCGCCACCACGGGCCTGGCCGAGGCCAGCGCGTCGGCGATTTCGGGGCGGATGTCGAGATCGATCTTCATGCCCGCCTCATGCCACGGCGACAGGCTCGCCAACAAGGGCGAGCATGGCCTCGAAAGGTTCGCGCGCAAGTCGCGCGACAGTGGTCGGCGCCTGTATGGTGAGCGCGGCAGCCGCGATCCCTTCGCGCAGCGCCTTGCGCAGCGGCCGGCCCTGCATCAACGCCGCAATCGTCGCGCCTGCAAGCGCATCGCCGGCGCCGGTGACGTCGGCAACCGTCCCGACCTCGGGAGGGCGGATCGTGAAGAGGCCATCTTCATCGTAAGCCACCACCGCTTCCGCGCCCGACGAGATGATCGCCGATGCCAGACCCGCAGTGCGCAGCCGCTGGGCTGCCTCCCGCGGGCCGGCGCAGCCCGTCAGGCGCTCGGCCTCGCGGCGGTTGACGAAGAGGCAGGCAAGGCCGGGCAGCAGGCCGGCGAGCCGGCCGACCTTGGCCGGCGAGATCGCGATCGCGCAGACGGGCGACGCGGCATGCGAGACGATGAAGCCGGCCGCGGCAGCGGGCATGTTCGCGTCGACCAGGATCGCGTCGGCGCCGGCGATCGCGGCGCGGACATGCTTGCGGCTGACGATGCGGGTGAAGGTCTGTTCGTAGAGATTCATGTCGGCGAGCCCGGCGATGAGATCGCCCTGGCCGTCGAGCAGCGCCGTGTAGGTCGGCGTCACGCGGTCCAAAAAGGTCGCGGACATGTCCTCGATGCCGGCCTCCTCGAGCGCACGCGCGACCATCTCGCCCGGCTGGTCGCCGCCGCGCACCGAGATCAGGCTGGCATCCACGCCGCACTGAACGGCGTTGCGCAAAGCGTTCAGCGTGCCGCCGCCGACCTCTTCCCGCATCGTGCCGGGGTTGGAGGCGCCGGGCACATGATCGCCGGTGATGCGGCCGCGGCGATCCACATGCGCGCCGCCGATGCCGATGAGGCGGGGGCGCATCACCATGACCGCCTGCCGATTCGGATGTCGGCCTGTGGATGACTGCAGCCGCGGGAGCAAAACGCTTCGGCGGCGATGTCAAAACGAAAATAGAACATCATATGAATTATCGTTTCTGATCAGTGGGTTGGCTGATCTTGCAAAAATAGAACAAAAGCGGTACATAAAAGCACGGGACACCGGATTGTCCGGCTTCGCTGACAAGGGGTATGTATGATGGCTCAGAATACGCTGCGGCTCGTAGAGGAAAAATCCGTGGACAAGACCAAGGCGCTCGACGCCGCTCTCTCCCAGATCGAGCGGGCGTTCGGCAAGGGTTCCATCATGCGCCTCGGCGCGAACGAGCAGGTCGTCGAAATCGAGACGATTCCGACCGGCTCGCTCGGCCTCGACATCGCGCTCGGCGTCGGCGGCCTGCCCAAGGGCCGCATCATTGAAATCTACGGGCCGGAAAGCTCGGGCAAGACCACGCTGGCGCTGCACACCGTTGCCGAAGCGCAGAAGAAGGGCGGCATCTGCGCCTTCGTCGATGCCGAGCATGCGCTCGATCCGGTCTATGCCCGCAAGCTCGGCGTCGACCTCGAGAATCTCCTGATCTCGCAGCCGGACACGGGCGAGCAGGCTTTGGAGATCTGCGACACTCTCGTTCGCTCCGGCGCGATCGACGTTCTAGTCATCGATTCGGTCGCCGCGCTCACGCCGCGCGCCGAAATCGAGGGCGAGATGGGCGACGCGCTGCCGGGCCTGCAGGCACGCCTGATGAGCCAGGCGCTGCGCAAGCTGACGGCGTCGATCTCGCGCTCCAACACGATGGTCATCTTCATCAACCAGATCCGCATGAAGATCGGCGTGATGTTCGGTTCGCCCGAGACGACCACCGGCGGCAACGCGCTCAAGTTCTACGCCTCCGTGCGCCTCGACATCCGCCGCATCGGCGCGGTGAAGGATCGCGACGAAGTCGTCGGCAACCAGACGCGCGTGAAGGTCGTGAAGAACAAGCTCGCGCCGCCCTTCAAGCAGGTCGAGTTCGACATCATGTATGGCGAGGGCGTCTCGAAAACCGGCGAACTCGTCGATCTTGGCGTGAAGGCCGGCGTGGTGGAGAAGTCCGGCGCGTGGTTCTCCTACAATTCCCAGCGCCTCGGCCAGGGTCGCGAGAACGCCAAGACGTTCCTGCGCGACAATCCGGACACCGCGCGCGAGATCGAGTTGGCGCTGCGCCAGAATGCCGGCCTGATCGCCGAACGTTTTCTGGAAGATGGCGGACCTGAAGGTTTCGAGGACGACGCGGCTGCCGGCTGAGGCGGCCAGCACATCGTTGGAACGAGCAAGGCCGTCGGCAGCAGCCGGCGGCCTTTTGCATGGAGCGCCTTCGACCCCGCGCATTCCGGCGGTTTCTGGACAGGTTCGAGGGCCGGCGCTAAAAGGCCTCTTCTCTTTCCGCGGAAGGCTTTTCCCGCGGCAATCACAAAGGCATACGCATGAGTGGCGTCAACGAGATCCGGTCGGCATTTCTCGACTACTTCCGCAAGAACGGGCACGAGGTCGTCTCGTCGAGCCCGCTCGTTCCGCGCAACGACCCGACCCTGATGTTCACGAATGCCGGCATGGTGCAGTTCAAGAACGTCTTTACCGGTCTTGAGAGCCGCCCCTATTCGCGTGCAGCGACGGCGCAGAAGAGCGTGCGCGCCGGCGGCAAGCACAACGACCTCGACAATGTCGGCTACACGGCGCGCCATCTCACCTTTTTCGAGATGCTCGGCAATTTCTCGTTTGGCGACTATTTCAAGGAGCAGGCGATCGAGCTTGCCTGGACGCTGATCACCCGCGATTTCGGGCTGCCCAAGGACAAGCTCCTCGTTACCGTTTACCATGACGACGAAGAGGCGGCCGGCTTCTGGAAGAAGATCGCCGGCTTCTCCGACGACCGCATCATCCGCATCGCGACGTCCGACAATTTCTGGGCGATGGGCGATACCGGTCCCTGCGGTCCGTGCTCGGAAATCTTCATCGATCGGGGCGAGCACATCTGGGGCGGGCCTCCCGGAAGCCCGGAGGAGGATGGCGACCGGTTCCTGGAATTCTGGAATCTCGTCTTCATGCAGTTCGAGCAGGTTTCGCCGGGCGAGCGGGTTGCGCTGCCGCGTCCGTCGATCGACACCGGCATGGGCCTCGAGCGCATGGCTTCGATCCTTCAGGGTGTCGAGAGCGTCTTTGAGACGGACCTCTTCTGGCACCTGATTGACGTGACGGCATCGGAGATCGGTCGCGGGCCGACGGCGGAGACCGTCGCATCCTATCGCGTGATCGCCGACCACCTGCGCTCGTCCTGCTTCCTGATCGCCGACGGCGTGCTGCCGTCGAACGAAGGGCGAGGCTACGTGCTGCGCCGCATCATGCGTCGCGCCATGCGCCACGCGCAGCTGCTCGGCGCCAACGATCCGTTGATGTGGCGCCTCGTTCCGGCGCTGTTGCGCGAAATGGGGCAAGCCTATCCTGAGCTCGTGCGCGGTGAGGCACTGATCACCGAGACGCTCAAGCTCGAGGAAACCCGCTTCCGCAAGACGCTCGCACGCGGACTCACGCTCCTCAACGAGGCGAGCGATACGCTCGGTAAGGGCGACATGCTCGACGGCGAGACCGCCTTCAAGCTCTACGACACCTACGGCTTCCCGCTCGATCTCACGCAGGATGCCCTGCGTCAGCGCGGCGTTTCGGTCAATCTCGACGGATTCAACGACGCCATGGAGCGCCAGCGCGCCGAGGCGCGCAAGAGCTGGGCAGGCTCGGGCGAGGCCGCGACGGAGACGGTCTGGTTTGCGCTGCGAGAGCGGCTGGGAGCGACCGAGTTCCTCGGCTACGACACCGAGCAGGCCGAGGGCGTGGTGCAGGCAATCGTGCGCGAGGGCGGCGAGACCGAGAAGGCAGAGGCTGGAGAGACGATCGCGCTGATCGTCAACCAGACTCCGTTCTATGGCGAGTCCGGTGGCCAGATGGGTGACACGGGCACGATTTCGGGCGAGGGGTTCTCGATCGAGGTGACCGATACGCTGAAGAAGGCTGACGGCCTCTTCGTCCATCAGGGCAGGATCGCCAGGGGCACGGTCAAGGTCGGCGCGCCCGTCGAGCTCAAGGTCGATCATGCGCGGCGTTCGCGCCTGCGCGCGAACCACTCCGCGACGCATCTCATCCACGAGGCGCTGCGCGAGGTGCTCGGCACGCATGTCGCCCAGAAGGGCTCGCTCGTCGCGCCCGAGCGCCTGCGCTTCGATATCTCGCACAACAAGCCGATCTCGAGCGAAGAGATCGAGCAGGTCGAGCGGATGGCAAACGAGATCGTCGTCCAGAACGGCCAGGTCTCGACCCGGCTAATGTCGGTCGACGATGCTATTGCCGAGGGTGCGATGGCACTGTTCGGCGAGAAATATGGCGACGAGGTCCGCGTCGTGTCGATGGGCACGGCGCTGCACGGCCCGAAGGCGAACCGCGCCTATTCGGTCGAGCTGTGCGGCGGCACGCATGTGCGCTCGACGGGCGATATCGGCCTTGTCCGCATCGTCTCCGACAGTGCGGTCGCTGCCGGCGTGCGCCGCATCGAGGCGCTGACCGGCGAGGACGCACGTCGCCATCTCGACGAGCAGGACCGCCGGCTGAAGCAGGCAGCTGCCGTGCTCAAGGTCGCGCCGGGCGAGGTGCCGTCACGCATCGAAGCGCTCATCGACGAGCGCCGCAAGCTGGAGCGCGAACTCACCGAGGCCAAGAAGAAGCTGGCGCTTGGTGGCGGCGAGGGCTCGGCACCGGCCGCCCCGGAGGATGTCGGCGGCGTCGGCTTCGTCGGCAAGGTCGTCGCCGGCGTGGCAGCGAAGGATCTGAAATCGCTCGTCGATGCGGGGAAGAAGCAGCTCGGCTCCGGCATCGCGGTCTTTGTGGCGACGAGCGAGGATGGCAAGGCGAGCGTCGCCGTCGGCGTGACGGATGATCTCGTGGCCCGCTTCAGCGCCGTCGATCTCGTGCGTAGGGCGTCTGCCGCGATCGGCGGGCAGGGCGGCGGTGGCCGACCGGACATGGCGCAGGCGGGCGGACCCGATGGGTCGAAGGCGCAGGATGCGATCGAAGCCGTGAAGGCAGCGCTCGCCGCCTGACCAGCGCACGCTCTCCAGAACAACAGAAAAGCCGCCGGTCGTCCCGGCGGCTTTTTGCATGCATGCGATGAAAAGATCAGTCGTCCCAGACCGGCATGGACGAGATTGCTGCGGCGTCGGCGTTCAGGACGAGGCGGTTGTCCTGCCATGTGAACTGGTCGAGCGGCACGATGACGTCGTCGCGATCGCCGAAGCCGGCATTATCGTCGAAGTCGACGACGAGCGCCGTCGGTGACTGGGCGTCGGCGCCGATCACCTCTTCGACGTCACCGATCTCGGCGCCGGCCGGCGAATAGACGTTCCAATCTTCGACGGTGTCGGCGTCGACGTTGAACGGCTGCACGATGACGTTGTCATCGACTTCGACCCAGGCCTGCTGGGCGTGGGCGGTGCCGGCTGCAAGAGCGGCGGCAAGGACGGTGGCCGAAAGGGTCTTCATCTTCATGATCTACTCCTGGAAAGGTTCAGCCGGACAACGTGACAGCCGCGCGTTTGTTCGCGGCGATCTCCATTTTTCCGCTGCTGCCCAAAAAAAAGGGCGCGCCAGCTCGATGCCGACGCGCCTTCTACCTTGGGATCACGGGCGCGGACGGCGCCCGTCAAACAACCTTCAGGCGGCCATCGCCTTCTGGAGATTTTCGTCGATCTTGTCGAGGAAGCCGGTCGTCGACAGCCAGGGCTGGTCGGCGCCGATCAGAAGCGCCAGATCCTTGGTCATGAAGCCGCTCTCGACCGTCTGAACGCAGACGTTTTCCAGCGTCGTCGCAAAACGGGCGAGCTCCGGATTGTTGTCGAGCTTGGCGCGGTGGGCGAGGCCACGCGTCCAGGCGAAGATCGAGGCGATCGAGTTGGTCGAGGTTTCCTCGCCCTTCTGGTGCTGGCGGTAGTGGCGGGTAACGGTGCCGTGGGCGGCTTCCGCCTCGACAGTCTGGCCATCCGGCGTCATCAGCACCGAGGTCATCAGGCCGAGCGAGCCGAAGCCCTGCGCGACCGTGTCGGACTGCACGTCGCCATCATAGTTCTTGCACGCCCAGATGTAGCCGCCGGACCATTTGAGGTTCGAGGCGACCATGTCGTCGATCAGGCGATGCTCGTACCAGATCTTCTTTTCCTTGAACTTCGCCTCGAACTCGGCCTCGTAGATCTCCTGGAAGATGTCCTTGAAGCGGCCATCATAGACCTTGAGGATGGTGTTCTTGGTCGAGAGGTAGACCGGATAGCCGCGCAGCAGGCCGTAATTCAGCGACGCGCGTGCGAAGTCGCGGATCGACTCGTCGAGGTTGTACATCCCCATGGCGATGCCGGCTGCCGGCGCGTCGAACACCTCATGCTCGATGATCTGGCCGTCCTCGCCAACGAACTTCATCGTCAGCTTGCCCTTGCCGGGGAACTTGAAATCGGTCGCACGGTACTGATCACCATAGGCATGGCGGCCGACGACGACGGGCTTGGTCCAGCCCGGCACGAGGCGCGGCACGTTCTTGCAGATGATGGGCTCGCGGAAGATGACGCCGCCGAGGATGTTGCGGATCGTGCCGTTGGGCGACTTCCACATCTTCTTCAGGCCGAATTCCTTCACGCGATCTTCGTCCGGCGTGATCGTGGCGCACTTCACGCCGACGCCGTACTGCTTGATCGCGTTGGCCGCATCGATCGTCACCTGATCGTTGGTGGCGTCGCGGTTTTCCATCCCGAGGTCGTAATACTTCAGGTCGATGTCGAGATAGGGGTGGATCAGCTTGTCCTTGATGAACTGCCAAATGATGCGGGTCATCTCGTCGCCGTCGAGTTCGACGACCGGATTTTCCACCTTGATCTTCGCCATAGAGTATAGCCTCGTCTCGTGAGGGGCCGGGCCCCGGAATGAACGGATGAGCGGAACGCGGCGCCCCTATAGCATCGTGGGCGCGGGACGCAAAGGCGCGCTGGCGGCGGAGCGTTGAGAGGATCGGATGGAACTTCACTCCTTCACCTTCGACGCGGGCGAGGTGAGCCTCAACGTCGTCCATGCCGGCGATCCGGCGCGACCGATGATCCTCTTCCTGCATGGGTTTCCGGAATATTGGGCGGCATGGAGGCCGGTTATGGAGCGGCTTGCCGACACGTTCTTCGTCGTTGCGCCGGACCAGCGCGGCTTCAACCTGTCGAGCCGGCCGGACGCCGTCGAGGCCTATCGCACGCGCCTTCTGGTGCAGGATGTCGCGCGCCTTGCGGACCACCTCTCGCCTGACAGGCGCTTCGTTCTCGCCGGACACGACTGGGGTGCGTCTGTCGCCTATGCCTATGCCTTCCAGCATGCCGACCGCCTGTCGCATCTGGTCATCGCCAATGGCGTCCATCCGGTCACGTTCCAGCGCGCCATTCTTCACGATGCCGGACAGCGGGCGGCGAGCCAGTACATCAACCTCCTGCGCGCGCCGGAGGCCGACAAGCGCATGGCGGCCGAGGGCTATCGTCGCACGCTGTCGATGATCGAGAAGTTTTCGGCGACCGGCTGGATGACAGATAAAGAGCGCGCGGTCTACCTCGCGGCCTGGAGCCAGCCCGGCGCGATGCGCGGCATGCTCAACTGGTACCGCGCGACGCAGCTGATCGTGCCGGGGATCGATGAGCCCGCGCCCGATGCTCCGATCCTTGCGATGCCCGCCGAGGCGTTCCGGGTCCGCATGCCACACCTCGTCGTCTGGGGCGAGCAGGACCAGGCGCTGCAGCCGGCCTGCCTCGCCGGGCTCGATGCCTTTGCCGACGATCTCACCATCGAAAAGGTGTCTGACGCCGGCCACTGGATCCTGCATGAACGGCCCGATGCGGTCGCCAGTGCCGTCCGGCGCTTCGTCGGCGCATGATCGGCCTTCATTTCGCTGCCGCACTGTGGCAGGGACACGCGCGGAAACGGAAGCCCTGAAGGACGCCATGGCCGGGACAGCGCGCGAGCGAACACTCTTGACCGAAGGTCCGGCCATCGTGCTGGTCGAGCCGCAACTGCCCGAAAACATCGGCATGGTGGCGCGGGCGATGGCCAATTTTGGCCTTTCGGAGCTGCGACTCGTCAATCCGCGCGATGGCTGGCCCGACGAACGTGCACGCGCTGCCGCAAGCCGCGCCGATCACGTAATCGACGGCGCGAAGGTGTTCACGAGCCTCACCGAGGCGATTGCCGACAGGAACTACGTGGTCGCCACTACGGCGCGCCAGCGCGACGGGTTCAAGCCCGTGCGCGGGCCTGTCGAGGCGGGCCGCATCCTGCGCGGGCGCTTTGCTGCGGGTGAAAAGACGGCGATCCTGTTCGGGCGCGAACGCTTCGGGCTCGACAACGAGGAGGTGGGGCTAGCCGACGAGATCGTGACGTTCCCGGTCAATCCGGCCTTTGCCTCGCTCAACATCGCGCAGGCCGTGCTGCTGATGTCCTATGAGTGGATGAAGTCGGGCCTGGAGGATGAGACCCAGACCGCCTTCACCGGCCCCGAGATCGTGCCGGCAGAGAAGCTGGTGCTGCACTCAATGTTCCAGCATCTGGAGGAGGCTCTGGAGGCGCGGGGCTATTTCAGGCCGGCCGAGAAGAAGCCCAAGATGGTGGACAACCTCCGCTCGGTGCTGACGCGGCCGGGCTTCACCGATGCCGAGATCAAGGTCCTGCGCGGGATCATCTCCTCGCTCGACTATTTTTCGCCTTCCACACCGCGCGGCAGCGGGGCGCCCGAAGGCAAGGCGCGCACGCCGAAGGACAGCGATGGCTGACCAGCCGATCCTCGTCTTCGATTCCGGCATTGGCGGGCTGACGGTCCTGCGCGAGATGCGCGTGCTCATGCCTGGCCGCAGGCTCGTCTACGTCGCCGACGATGCGGGCTTTCCATATGGCGCGTGGGAGGAGGGGGCGCTCAGCCAGCGGATCGTGGCGCTGTTCGCCGGCCTTCTGGACGAGCATCGACCGGAACTGGTGGTCATCGCCTGCAACACTGCCTCTACAGTGGTTCTTTCGGCGCTGCGCGACGCCTATCCCGACACGCCCTTCGTCGGCACCGTGCCGGCCATCAAGCCGGCAGCGGAGCGCACGGCCACCGGGCTCGTCTCGGTGCTGGCGACGCCGGGCACGGTGAAGCGGCAGTATACGCGCGAGTTGATCCGCGAATGGGCATCCAAGTGCCATGTCCGGCTCGTCGGCAGCGACAGGCTGGCGGCGCTGGCCGAGGAATATATGCGCGAGGGCTTCGTCGACGAGGAGGCTGTGCGCGCCGAGATCGCGCCGTGCTTCGTCGAGGCCGACGGGCGGCGCACCGACATCGTGGTGCTCGCCTGCACGCACTATCCGTTTCTCGTCAATCGCATGAGGAAGGTGGCACCCTGGCCGGTGGACTGGATTGACCCGGCAGAGGCGATCGCGCGCCGTGCGCTGTCGCTCCTGAAGCCTGTCACGGGAGAGCCGGACATCGCGCTCGGCCACGACGTCGCGATCTTTACCGCCGGGCGCCCGGCGCCAAAGCTCGCGCGCCTGATGCAGGGCTTCGGTCTCGCCGTCGAGAGCTAGGCGAACGGCGTTGACAATCAGTGCCTTCGCCTGTATCCCGCCCGCACTGCCGGGCCTTCGTGCCCGGTGGTTCATTTTGACGTGTCCCGTGGATCGTCGCCTCGCGTAGGGGGTGATCCTGTCAGGTCCCGAAAACGGGGATCAGAGGAGGGCGCGTTTCCTTGATCCGGAGCATGAGCTTCGGGTCGCAAACATTTGAGGAAATGCGATGAGCAAGCGCCAGTCCGCCAAGTACAAGCTCGACCGCCGTCTTGGCGAGAACATCTGGGGTCGTCCGAAGTCCCCGGTCAACAAGCGTGAATATGGCCCAGGCCAGCACGGCCAGCGCCGCAAGGGCAAGCTGTCCGATTTCGGCCTGCAGCTGCGCGCCAAGCAGAAGCTGAAGGGTCACTACGGTGACATCTCCGAGAAGCAGTTCCGCAAGACCTACGAGGAAGCCGACCGCCGCAAGGGCGACACGCCGGACAACCTGATCGGTCTGCTGGAGTCGCGTCTCGACGCGGTCGTCTACCGCGCCAAGTTCGTCCCCACGATCTTCGCCGCGCGCCAGTTCGTCAATCACGGCCACGTCATGGTCAACGGTCGCCGGGTCAACATCCCGTCCTACCGCTGCCGTCCGGGCGACGTGATCGAACTGCGCGAGAAGTCGAAGCAGCTCGTGCTCGTCCTGGAAGCCGCCCAGTCGGGCGAGCGTGACGTGCCCGAGTACATCGTTGCTGACCACAACAAGATGACGGCAACGTTCCAGCGTATGCCGGCCCTCTCGGACGTGCCGTTCGCGGTCCAGATGGAACCGAACCTGGTCGTCGAGTTCTACTCGCGCTAACCGGTTCGCCGATCGAATTCAGGAAGAGGCCGCGCTTGCGCGGCCTTTTTCTTTACGGCCAATATGAGCGGTGAACGTCATGGACCAGATCGTCGGCAAGACCGCATGGGAAGAGCAGGAGCCGGCGCCGGCCGGGGCCGTGCCGTCGCTGCTGATGGGCGCGCCGTCTTCCGGCGAGTTCAACAAGCTGCGCAAGCGTCTCCTGCGCCAGACGCGCCAGGCCTTCGAAGATTTCGCCATGGTCCGGCCGGGCGAGCGCTGGCTCGTCGCGCTGTCGGGCGGCAAGGATTCCTGGGCGCTGCTGGCGCTTATGGTCGAGCTCAAATGGCGCGGGCTGCTGCCTGTCGACCTGCTCGCCTGCAATCTTGACCAGGGCCAGCCGGGCTTCCCGAGCCGGACGATCCCGGATTTTCTCGACAGCCACGGCATCGCGCACCGGATCGAATATCGCGACACCTATTCGATCGTGACCGAGAAAATCGCGGAAGGGCGGACCTATTGCTCGCTTTGCTCGCGCCTGCGGCGTGGGCATCTCTACCGGATCGCGCGGGAGGAGGGCTGCAGCGCGCTAGTGCTGGGCCACCATCGCGAGGACATCCTTGAGACGTTCCTGCTCAACCTCGTCCATGGTGGCAAGCTGTCGGCGATGCCGCCGAAGCTGCTGAACGACGATGGCGACATCGAGGTGCTGCGCCCGCTCGCCTATGCGGCCGAGGACGATCTCGGCCGCTATGCTGCAGGTCTCGGCTTCCCGATCATCCCGTGCGACCTCTGCGGCAGCCAGGACGGCTTGCAGCGCAATGCCATGAAGGCGCTTCTGAGCGATCTGGAAGGGCGGATGCCGGGGCGCAAGGACGTCATGATCCGTGCGCTTGCCAACGTTCGGCCGTCGCATCTGCTCGACCGGACGCTGTTCGACTTTGCGGCGCTCAGCGAGTCGGCAGATTGACCGAGCGGAAGAGCTTTCCTCGCTCGGCGATGAGCACCATCACGATCGCGACCAGCGCAGCGCCGAAGTAGCCGGCTGCCAACGGCACCGTCGTGCCGTCGAACGAGAAGCCGATGATCGCGCCGATGACGCCGCCGCCCACCGTCTGCGCAAATCCCTGCACCGAAGATGCCGTGCCGGCGACGTGGCCGAGCGGCTCCATGGCGAGCGCGTTGAAGTTCGAGCCGATCAGCGGGAACTGGAACATCGCCAGCGCAAAGAGCCCGGTGAAGAGCCACAGCGGCACGTCGATCGTGATGGCGAACAGGAAGGCGATGCCAGTGATGACGGCAAAGCTCAGGAGCGCGCCATGGGCAAGCCTGCGCATGCCGAAGCGGCCGACGAGCTGCGCGTTCATGTAGGACGCAACGCCCATCAGACCGGCGACGACGGCGAACAGCACGGGAAACCACGCTCCGACGCCATAGATGCCGACATAGATCTGCTGCGCCGAGTTGATGAAGCCGAAGAGGCCGCCGAAGACCGCCGTGATCGCGGCCGTGTAGCAGATAGCGATGCGGTTCGTCGTGACGATCTTGAAGCCTTCGCTGATCGACGCGACCGTCAGCGGACGCCGGTGCTCGTCTTTCAGCGTCTCGGGCAGGCGGATGATTGTCCAGATCGTGATCGCAAGCCCGATCGCGCCCATGAAGAGGAAGATCTGCGGCCAGTCGCCGAAGCTCATCACGGCCTGGCCGATGCCGGGTGCGATGACCGGGATCACCATGAACACCATGAAGACCAGCGACATGGCTTCCGCCATCGCGCGCCCGCCGAACCGGTCGCGCACGACAGAGACGGCGATCACACGCGTCGACGCCGCGCCGACACCCTGGATGAAGCGCAGGACGAGCAGCGTCGTGAAGTTGGGCGCAAAGGCGCATGCGAACGCAGCGACGACATAGACGCCGAGGCCGGCGATCAGCGGGATGCGACGGCCGTAGCGGTCGGATAGCGGACCGAAGAAAAGCTGGGCCAGTCCGAAGCCGATGATGTAGGCAGTGATGACGAACTGGCGCTCGTTCTCGCCCTCGACGCCGAGCGCTGCGCCGATCTCCTGCATGCCCGGCAGCATGATGTCGATCGCGAGCGCATTGACGGCCATGAGCGCTGCGGCGAGCGCAATGAACTCTCCGCGCGGGATCGGCAGCTTGACGCCGGCGTCAGCGGAATTGACAGGCTGGTCCATGGCCACCTGATCCTTCTGATGTCTGAAAATGAAAGCGCCCGACCGAGGGGTCAGGCGCTGGGGGGAGGTCTACGCTGGCGTCTGGCTCAGGCCGCTCCGCGAGCAGCCACGCCTTTTTCGCCGAGGAAGTCCTGAAGCTCGCCGGCCTGGAACATCTCGCGGATGATGTCGCAGCCGCCGACGAACTCGCCCTTGACGTAAAGCTGGGGGATCGTCGGCCAGTTGGAATAGTCCTTGATGCCCTGGCGGAGCTCGTCGGAGGTGAGAATGTTCACGCCCTTGTAGTCGACGCCAAGGTAGTCGAGGATCTGCACGACCTGGCCGGAAAAGCCGCACTGCGGGAAGCCGGGCGTCCCCTTCATGAAGAGCACGACGTCGTTCGACTTCACTTCGCTGTCGATGAATTCCTTGATCGCGGTCATTTCGTCTGTCCTTTCGCGCCGGTTCAAGGCCGGCGGATCAATCTGCGTTTCAACTCCAGATATCACTCCGGAACGCTGGTTTGAAGGGCCAGCGCGTGCAGCACGCCGCCCATGTTGCCCTGGAGCGCGTTGTAGACCATCTGGTGCTGCTGAACGCGGCTCTTGCCCCGGAAGCTCTCGGCCACGACCTCGGCGGCATAATGGTCGCCGTCACCGGCAAGATCGCGGATGGTGACGGTCGCGTCCGGGATCGCCTCGCGGATCATCCGTTCGATATCGCGCGCGTCCATCGCCATCAGTGTGCTCCATCCATGTACTTCGGGAACCAGCCCTCATGTGCGGCGACGAGATCGGCGAGCGGGACGTCCCAATGATCGCCGAGCCTCACGGAATCACCGCCAGTGGTTCCGACCCAGGGCGCGAATATACCGAGCGCCTCCGCCTCCTTCCAGAGAGCGGTGATCTCGTCTCCGTGAGGATCGAGCGTGAGCGCCACGAGATAGCGGCCCTGGTCCTCGCCGAAGAAGAAGGGGATCGGATCGACTTCGGCGGGGCCGGGCAGCGAGCCGCCGATCTTGCCCGCCATCGCCATTTCAGCGAACGCGACAGCGACGCCGCCATCGGAAACGTCGTGAACTGCCGAGGCTATACCGCGGCGGATGAGGTCACGCACGAAGTCGCCAACGCGCTTTTCGTGAGCCAGATCGACCGGCGGTGGCGGCCCTTCACTGCGGCCGAAGAGGGTGCGCAGGTAAGCCGACTGGCCGAGATGGCCTCGAGAGAAGTCGCGGCGCGAGCCGACGAGCAGCACGGCCTGATCGGCCGCCTTGAAGGCGATAGTCGCCATCTTTGACCAATCTTCGAGCAGGCCGACGCCGGCAATGGTAGGCGTCGGCAGGATGCCTTTGCCGTTGGTCTCGTTGTAGAGCGAGACATTGCCCGACACGATCGGGAAATCGAGCGCGCGGCAGGCCTCGCCGATGCCTTTGATGGCCTGCACGAACTGACCCATGATCTCCGGGCGCTCGGGATTGCCGAAATTAAGATTGTCGGTCGCCGCCAGCGGCAGTGCGCCGGTCGCCGTGATGTTGCGCCAGCATTCGGCGACCGCCTGCTTGCCGCCTTCGTATGGGTCGGCTTCGCAATAGCGCGGGTTCACGTCGGACGCGAAGGCCAGCGCCTTTGTGTCATGACCTTCGACGCGCACGACGCCGGCATCGCCGCCGGGACGCTGCAGCGAATTGCCCTGGATGAGTGTGTCGTACTGTTCCCAGACCCAGCGGCGCGACGAAAGGTCGGGCGAGCCGAGAAGCGTCAGAAGCGCCTGGCCCGCGTCCATCTGCGGGATGTCGGTTTCCAACAGCTGGGCCGGAACGGCGGGCTGGGTCCACGGCCGGTCATATTCCGGCGCCTGGTCGCCAAGATCCTTGATCGGCAGGTCGGCGACTTCCTCGCCCTGATGGAAGACGCGGAAGCGCAGATCGTCGGTCGTCTCGCCGACGATCGCGAAATCGAGGCCCCATTTGCGGAAGATCGCCTCGGCCTGGTCGCGCAGTTCCGGCTTGAGCACCATGAGCATGCGCTCCTGGCTTTCCGACAGCATCATCTCGTAGGCCGTCATGCGCTCCTCGCGCACCGGCACCTTGTCCAGGTCGAGCCTTATGCCGAGGTCGCCCTTCGCGCCCATCTCGACGGCCGAACAGGTGAGGCCAGCAGCGCCCATGTCCTGAATCGCGATGACGGCGCCGGATGCCATCAGTTCGAGGCAGGCTTCCAGAAGGCATTTCTCGGTGAAGGGGTCGCCGACCTGCACGGTCGGGCGCTTCTCCTCGATCGAATCGTCGAACTCGGCGGACGCCATCGTCGCGCCGCCGACGCCGTCGCGCCCGGTCTTGGCGCCGAGATAGACGACGGGCAGGCCCACGCCCGAAGCTTTCGAGTAGAAAATCTTGTCGGCATCGGCGAGGCCAGCCGCGAAGGCATTCACAAGGCAGTTGCCGTTGTAGCGCGCGTCGAACTGGACCTCGCCGCCGACAGTCGGCACGCCGAAGGAATTGCCGTACCCGCCGACGCCGGCCACGACGCCCGACACCAGATGCTTCGTCTTGGCATGGTCCGGCTCACCGAAGCGCAGTGCGTTCATCGCCGCGATCGGCCGCGCGCCCATGGTGAAGACGTCGCGCAGGATGCCGCCAACGCCCGTCGCCGCGCCCTGGTAGGGCTCGATGTAAGACGGATGGTTGTGGCTCTCCATCTTGAAGATGACGGCCTGCCCATCGCCAATGTCCACCACGCCGGCGTTTTCGCCTGGCCCCTGAATGACCCGCTCGCCCTTGGTCGGGAGCGTGCGCAGCCATTTCTTGGAGCTCTTGTAGGAGCAGTGCTCGTTCCACATGGCCGAGAAGATACCGAGCTCGGTGAAGCTCGGCTCGCGGCCGATCAGGTCGAGGATGCGCTGATACTCGTCGGGTTTCAGGCCGTGCGAGGCGATGAGCTCGGGCGTGATCGGAACGGTGTTCGGGATCGTCATGTCGGGCACTTCTGGCAGGCGAGGGGAGGAGCCGGTCGGCGGCGGGAAAGGCGGAGCGCGGACGCGCCGAGCGTGAGGATCGTCGGCGCCAACATGTGCGCCGGTCTCACGCTGCCTGCGAACAGGCGGCGTCGCCGGCAGCCCAGCGGTTGACGTCTGACGAAATGCGCAACTGGTCGGCGCTGCCCATCATCGGGCCGTATGTGGCGATGGTGGCCGGATTGCCGGTCGCCTCGACAACGAGCTTCGGCAGGCCGGCGATGTTGCCGCGCGGCACGGCGAGGATGCGCGGCTTGCCGGAGAAGGAGGTGAGTTCGGGCGACATCGCGAGGCCCTGGAAGGCACGGTCATTGCCGGCGAACCAGCAGCGCTGGGCAGCGACTGCGACGCGCTCCATGGTCGACAGCGCCGAATCGTCGCCCGGGCGCGAGGCGGATGCCTGAGGCGCGGGAGCGGACTGGCAGGCTGCGAGGCCGACAGCGATGAGCGCGAAGACGAGCGCCTTCATGCGGCGACGCCGAGCACGGAGGCGAACAGGCCGCGGCCGTCGGACCCGCCATGGGCGGCTTCGATCAGATTTTCGGGGTGTGGCATCAGGCCCATGACGTTGCGCTTCTCGTTGACGATTCCGGCGATGTCGTTGAGCGAGCCGTTGGGGTTGGTGCCCTCGGCATAGCGAAATGCAACCTGGCCGCTGCCCTCGATACGGGCGAGCGTCTCGGCATCTGCAAAGAAGTTGCCATCATGATGCGCCACTGGGCAGCGGATGATCTGGCCCTGCGTGTAGGTGCGCGTGAAGGGCGTGTCGGTGGTCTCGACCGTGAGCTTCACTTCGCGGCAGACGAATTTCAGCGACGCGTTGCGCATCAGCGCGCCCGGCAGGAGCCCCGCTTCGAGCAGGATCTGGAAGCCGTTGCAGACACCGAGAACGAGGCCGCCGCGCTCGGCATGGCGGGCGACAGCCTGCATTACGGGCATGCGCGCCGCGATTGCGCCGCAGCGCAGATAGTCGCCATAGGAGAAGCCGCCGGGGACAACGACCAGATCAACATCAGGAATTGCTGTGTCCGTCTGCCAGACCGTGACCGGCGGCCTGCCGCCGATCTTGGTCAGCGCCGCGATCATGTCGCGGTCACGGTTAAGGCCAGGAAGAAGAACAACAGCGGATTTCATGTTGGCTCGTAGGGTGCGCGGGGTTCTGCGAGTTCGCGAAGTTCGAGGCGCCGCTCTATGCGATCGAGGCGGTCGTCATGGCGTCCGAGGATGCCATAGATGTTGTTCACGTTGGTCTGAATGGCGACCATGTGGCCCCGGATGACGTTGATTCCGCGCTTGATCTCGGAAGCATCCTGCCGAACCTCGTGCAACTCGTGATGCACTCGCTTCATCACTTCGAACATCAGCTCGTTCGTCACTTCGGCCATCTCTGCCTCCGCACAACCTCAGGTTATGCTGACAGTGTAGTTTTCAATCACCGTGTTGGCGAGGAGCTTGTCGCACATCTGTTTGAGCGCGGCCTCGGCGTCGGCGCGGTCCGTGCCGGCGAGCTCGATGTCGAAGACCTTGCCCTGGCGGACCTGGCCGACGCCGTCGAAGCCCAACGCGGCGAGCGCGCCTTCGATCGCCTTGCCCTGCGGGTCAAGGACGCCGTTCTTGAGGGTTACGGTCACGCGGGCCTTGGTCACGGTCGGTCTGCTCCGAAGTCTGTCTTGATCAGTGCGGCTTGCCCTTGCCGTTCGGGCCGGACGAGACGAGAACCGGGCCGCTGGGGCGCGGGGGCTCGTTTTCGTTCATGATGCCCAGACGGCGCGCGACTTCCTGGTAGGCCTCGACGAGGCCGCCCATGTCGCGGCGGAAGCGGTCCTTGTCCAGCTTGTCCTGCGTCTGGATATCCCAGAGGCGGCAGGAGTCCGGCGAAATCTCGTCGGCGACGACGATGCGCATCATATCGCCTTCCCAGAGGCGGCCGCACTCGATCTTGAAATCGACGAGCTGGATGCCGACGCCGAGGAAGAGGCCGGTGAGGAAGTCGTTGACGCGGATGGCGAGCGCCATGATGTCGTCGATTTCCTGCGGGCTCGCCCAGCCGAAAGCCGTGACGTGTTCCTCGGAGACCATCGGGTCGTCCAGCGCGTCGGCCTTGTAGTAGAACTCGATGATCGACCGCGGCAGCACGGTGCCTTCCTCGATGCCGAGGCGCTTTGCGAGAGAACCGGCCGCGATGTTGCGCACCACGATCTCGAGCGGGATGATCTCGACTTCCTTGATCAGCTGCTCGCGCATGTTCAGCCGACGAATGAAGTGCGTCGGGATGCCGATGCGGTTCAGATGGGTGAAGATGTGCTCGGAGATGCGGTTGTTGAGCACGCCCTTGCCGTCGACCACTTCGTGCTTCTTCTTGTTGAACGCGGTGGCGTCGTCCTTGAAGAACTGGATCAGCGTGCCCGGCTCAGGTCCCTCGTAAAGGATCTTGGCCTTGCCTTCGTAAATGCGTCGGCGACGGTTCATTGGCGTCTCTTGTCCGGGAAGCCGGCCTGTCTGCACCACCCGCAAGGGCGCGGTCGGTGCCTGCCGTTAAAGCCGGTTCCTAGCGCAAACGGCCCTGCTTCTCAATCGGCAAATCCTTCATTCAACCGCTTTAGAGCCATGCAAGATTGACCCTCGGCCACGCTTTTGGTTTCTGGGCGCCAACCCCATATCGGGATCGTGGAATCGGTTTTGCCGGAGGATTTTGAGATGACGAGCATGAAAGACCGCGAAGAGGGCTTCGAGCGCAAGTTCGCGCATGACGAGGAGCTGAAGTTCAGGGCGACCGCGCGGCGCAACAAGAAGCTCGGCCTCTGGGTCGCCGAAAAGCTCGGCAAGACCGGCGAGGCTGCCGCCGCCTACGCCACGGAAGTCGTTCAGGCGGATTTCGAGGAAGCCGGAGACGAGGACGTGTTCCGCAAGGTTCGCGGCGACCTCGATGCCGCGGGCCTGGCGGTGACCGACCAGGAAATCCGTCGCGAGATGGAGGTCCTCCTGCAGGCGGCCGTTCTCGAAATCCAGCAGGGCTGAGCACGATGACTGCAACGCTCCGCGATAAGCTTACCACCGGCGGACCCGTCTATTCGGGCTGGTCCGCAATCCCGGATTCGCTCGTCGTGGAGCAACTTGCGGGCACAGCTTTTGACGCCGTCACACTCGACATGCAGCATGGCGGCCATCACGAGGACAGCGTGCTGCGTGCGCTCGGCCCCATTATCGCTGCGGCCAAGCACGCGCTCGTGCGCGTTCCAGTCGGCCGCTTCGACATGGCAAGCCGCGCGCTCGATTTCGGCGCCGAGGCGATCATCGCTCCGATGATCAACTCGGTCGACGATGCACGCGCCTTCGCGCAGGCCTGCAAATATCCACCGGTCGGAGGGCGCTCCTGGGGGCCGGCCTTCGCCATGCCGCGGCGCGGCGGAGGGCGCGACGGCAAGGCTTGGCTTGCAGGCGGTAACGCGGCGACGCTGGCACTGGCCATGATTGAGACGCGCGAGGCGCTGGCGATCGTGGACCAGATCCTCGCCGTCGATGGCATCGATGGCGTGCTCGTCGGGCCGGCCGATTTCTCGATTGCCTGGACGCATGGCGACACCGTTGATCCATCGCTCGAAGACATGATGGACGGGATCGCCTCGATCGCAGCGCAGGCGAAGGCGGTCGGCAAGGTCGCGACGATCTACGTTGCCGATCCGGCGCTGGCGCCGCGCTTCGTCGGGATGGGCTACAGCCTCATCGCTCTCGGCAGCGAGGCGAAGCTGATGCAGATCGGCGCCGATGCGCTGTTGAAGGCCGCGCGCGGCTAAACCAGCCGCGTCATGAACTGCGCGAAGGTCATGGAGCCTTCGGGCCATGGGCCGTGGCCTGATTCGACGTTGATGTGGCCGCTTTCGCCCGCATTGAGAAAAAGCGATCCCCAGGCGCCCGCAATGTCCTCCGCCGCTTCGAACGAGGAAAACGGGTCGTTCCGGCTGGCGACGACGATGGACGGGAAGGGCAGCGGCTCGCGCGGATAGGGGCCAAAGGTCATCAGGTGTTTCGGCCTGATAGCGGGATTGGCTACGTCCGGCGGCGCGACGAAGAACCCGCCGGCGACGCGATTGCGGAACTGCGGCAGGGCCTGCACCGCCGTTGCGACGCCGAGCGAATGCGCGACCAGCACGACCGGCTTTTCGGCTTCGTTGACGGCCTTCGCAAGTTCGCCGACCCAGTCCTCGAGAACCGGCTTTGACCATTCCGCCTGTTCGACGCGCCTTGCCGTCGAAAGCTTCCCTTCCCAGCGCGTCTGCCAGTGTTCGGGACCCGAGTTCGTATAGCCCGGGATGATGAGTATATCTGCGTCCTTGATCTTCATGGCGGCTGGTTACCCAATGCTGGCAGGCATCGCAATGCGTGTAGTTCTGTGAACGACCTGTTTGATCGATGGGCGATTGCGGTGAACGATGAACCATACGATCTGTAGGTCAGAGGGGTCGCAACCGGCCCCAGGAGATTTGTCATGTCCAATCTGCCCTTTGCCGCCACGACACCGGTCAGCGTCGCACGCGTCGGCCTTCGTGCCGCCGATGGCGAGCAGCTCGCATCCTTCTACAAGCATCTTCTCGGTCTCACCGAGACGCGGCGCGGGGGCAAGGTGATCGCGCTTGGCGCTCATGGCCGCGAGCTTCTCGAAATCGAGGAGGTTCCCGGGATCGCTTTGCAGAACCCGCGCGAAGCGGGGCTGTTCCACACGGCCTTCCTGCTGCCGAACCGTGGCGATCTGGCACGGTTTATCGACCATGCCCGCGTCAACCGCATCCGCATTACAGGTGCGTCCGACCACCTCGTCAGCGAGGCGCTTTATCTCAACGACCCGGAAGGCAACGGCATCGAGATTTATGCCGACCGGGACCGCGCCGACTGGCCGATGGAGAACGGCGTCCTGAAGATGGCGACCGATCCGCTCGACTTCGACGGGCTCATGGCGAGCGTCGCCGATGATCCGGCGACCTGGAACGGCGCGCCCGATGGCACCGTCGTCGGCCATGTGCATCTGCGCGTCGGCGATGCGGCGACCGCTCGTGCGTGGTGGACCGACGAGATGAAGTTCGACCGGATGGTCGACTATGGCGATGCGGCGACGTTTTTGGCGACCGGCGGCTATCACCACCACATCGGTGCCAATATGTGGCAGAGCCGCGGGGCAGGGCTGCGCGACAAGAGCCGTGCGGGTCTCGCCTTCGTGGAGCTGGAGGCAGAGGCCGGCGCGCGACCGACGGCCATCGATCCCTGGGGGACCGAGATCCGAACGGTCGCACGGGAAGCCTGAGACTTATTCGGCTTCGATCTGGATCGAAGGCGTTTCGATGCCGGGGATGTCGACCTTGAGTTCGATCGTTTCAGAACGGTCGAAATAGCCGTTGAAATAGAGCACCGCCCCGATCACGAGGGCGACGATGACGGCGCCAGCGACGAAGGCGCCGACATTGCTCTTGCGGGTTACGATGACGTCACGGTCTGCCATTTTGCTCTCCAATCGCAAATCGGCCAGATGAACGTGAATCGCTCTAACAGGTTCCGCAGCAGCCTGTTCCGCTGCGGAACAGCATTGTTTCAGGCTTCGCCGAAGACCCTGCGGAAGATCGTGTCGACGTGCTTGGTGTGGTAGCCGAGGTCGAACTTGTCGCGGATCGTCGCCTCGTCGAGCGCGGCGCGAACGTCAGCGTCGGCGAGCAGTTCCTCCAGGAAGTCCTTGCCCTGTTCCCAGACCTTCATCGCGTTGCGTTGGACGAGCCGGTAGGAATCCTCGCGGCTAACGCCGGCCTGCGTCAGCGCCAGCAGCACGCGCTGCGAATGGATCAGGCCGCGAAACTTATTCATGTTCTTTAGCATGGTGTCCGGATAGACGACCAGCTTTTCGATGACGCCGGCGAGCCGGTTGAGTGCGAAGTCGAGTGTAATCGTGGTGTCCGGACCGATGGCGCGCTCGACGCTCGAATGGCTGATGTCGCGGTCGTGCCAGAGAGCCACGTTCTCTAACGCAGGCGTTACCGACATGCGCACGAGCCGCGCGAGCCCGGTGAGGTTTTCGGTCAGCACCGGGTTGCGCTTGTGCGGCATGGCCGACGAGCCCTTCTGTCCGGGCGAGAAGAATTCCTCGGCCTCCAGAACCTCGGTGCGCTGCATGTGGCGGATTTCGATGGCGACATTCTCGATCGACGAGGCGATCACGCCGAGCGTTGCGAAGAACATGGCGTGGCGGTCGCGCGGTATAACCTGCGTCGAGATCGGCTCGGGCTTGAGGCCGAGCCTGACGCAAACACGCTCTTCGACGGCCGGATCGATATTTGCGAAGGTGCCGACTGCACCGGAGACCGCGCCGGTCGCAATCTCCGCGCGCGCTGCGACAAGGCGCTCGCGCCCACGCGCCATCTCGGCATAAAAGCGCGCGAAGGTGAGGCCCATCGTCGTCGGCTCGGCATGGATGCCGTGGCTGCGGCCGATGCGGACCGTGTCCTTGTGCTCGAAGGCGCGCTTCCTCAGTGCCGCCAACACGCGGTCCATGTCGACCAAAAGCAGGTCGGCGGCGCGCACCAGCTGGATGTTCAGCGTCGTGTCCAGCACGTCCGAAGACGTCATGCCCTGGTGGACGAAACGGGAGTCCGGCCCGATGAACTCGGCCAGATGCGTCAGGAAGGCGATGACGTCGTGCTTGGTCTCGCGCTCGATCTCGTCGATGCGGTCCACGTCGAAGGTGGCGCTGCCGCCTTTCTCCCAGATCGTGCGGGCCGCTTCCTTGGGGATCACGCCCAGCTCGGCCAGCGCGTCGCAGGCATGGGCCTCGATCTCGAACCAGATGCGGAACTTGGTCTCCGGCGACCAGATGGCGACCATCTCGGGCCGGGAATAGCGCGGGATCATGGTTAGTCCTCACGTGGCGGTTTCGAGGTTGCCGGCTTGCTATCAGAGCCGGCCGGCATGCTCAACGCCGCAGGGCTAGAGCGGCGCGGGAATCGCGATCCAGCGGTGGTCGGGGCCTTCGAAGCCGAGCGAGCGCACCTGGATCATGACGACGTAGACGGGGCTGCCCGCCTCGGGAAAGAAGGTCTGGACCGCGCCGATGCGATAGCCGAGCGGGCAGCGGCGGCTTGCCGGTATGGTCGTGTCCTCGTGCAGCAGGTCGGTCCGGGCGCCCGGCGCGGGATCGACGCGCACGAGGCGGAAGCCGGCCATCGTTTCCGACAGGCCTGAGCAGATGTCGCCGGCCGTCGTCTGGAATTCCGTCAGCTGGAGCTCCAGCACACCGTCGATCGGCGGCGTAACAGGTCGCGGGTTCACTGCCATGCGGTGCGGATCAGCGGAGAGCTCGGTGAATGGGCTGTAGCCAACCGTCAGGCCGGCATTGGCGGCGAGTGCTTCGTCAGTGATTACCGCCTGTCCCTGTGCGCGGGCGTCCTCGCGTGCCTCGGACAGCGCACCGGGATCGCCATCGGCTTCCAGAGTGACGCGGATGGGTGTCCCGGGCAGGAAGGTGTCGCTTTCCGTGTCGATGTAGAAGCGGTTGGCATACGGAAAGCCGGACCCATCCTGGATGCCGTATTCCTCGAAAGCGAACACGCCACCGTCCGCGCTGAAGCCGAGAATGTTAAGCGTGGAGGCTTCCCCGGCAAGTGCGGGTGTTACGGTGAGCGCTGCGAGGCCGGCAAGTGTGGAGCGGAGGCGGTTCATGGGGTCGAGCTCCGGTGGATGGTGACGTGGCATCATAGCAAGGGCAGGGCGCGCTGTCGTGAGGCGTGGGTCGTGCGTCCTTCGAGGCTCGGCTTTGCCGAGCACCTCAGGATGAGGAAAGTTGGCGGAGGCGGAGGAAGTTTTGGCGATTAGCGCCCCTCTCCCCAACGGGGAGAGGATGCCGACAGGCAGGTGAGGGGGCGCGCAACTTTAGAGAGTGTGCGCGGCCCCCTCATCCGGCCCTTCGGGCCACCTTCTCCCCGTGGGGGAGAAGGAGAAGCGCGGCTACGGCACCGCTATTTCAGACTCGACCACACCGGATAGATATCGCCCTCGTTCGGCGTCGCCTCGTAAACGCCGCGGGCGATGGCGCGGGCCATGGTGGCGCCGGCGGTGGCGTAGAGGTCCATGGCTTCGCGGAAGTCCGGTGCGCGCCCGGACTTGCCAGTGGCAACCGCGAAGACGAGGTCGCCGTCGGCGGGCGTGTGGCTCGGCCAGATGGCGCGGGCAAAGCCGTCATGGGCGGCAATCGCAAGGCGTTTGGCTTCGGCCTTGGTGAACACGGCGTCCGTCGCAATGATGGCAATCGTCGTGTTGGCGCCGGCTTCGATATCGTCGAATTTCCAGCGGATTTCAGCAGCGTCGGCCGGCATTGGCGAAGGCAGGCCGAGGCCGCCGAACTCCGCGCCGATCTCGAAGGGGGCTGCCCAGAAATGGCGCGAGCGACCGACGGTGACGGAGCCGGTCGGGTTAACGATGGCGAGAGCGGCGAGCGTGAAGCCGCTAGGCAGTAAGGTCGAGGCCGAGCCGAGCCCGCCTTTCAGGCCAGCCGACAGCGCACCTGCGCCAGCGCCGACGGTGCCGAGTTCAAAATGCGGATCGGCGAGATTGGCGGCCATGTAGCCAAGTTCGCGGTAGGGCGCGTAGCGGCCCCAGGATTTGTCGCCGCCATTGGCGAGATCGAAGATGATCGCCGAGGGCACGATCGGCACGGTGAAGCCGCGCACCGCGTAGCCGCGTCCCTTCTCGCGCAGCGCGGCGGTTGCGCCTGAAGCGGCGTCGAGGCCGTGCGCAGAGCCGCCGGACAAAACGATCGCATCGATCGCCGCGACCGAGTTGTGCGGTTCCAGCAAATCCGTCTCGCGCGTGCCGGGCGCGCCGCCGAGGACCTGCACCGAGGCGACTGCCGGGTCGTCGCAGAGGATCACCGTCGTTCCGGATTTCAGCCTGTCGTAATGCGCGTTGCCGACAGTAAGGCCGGCGACATCCGTCAGGAGATTGCGCGGGCCGGTGCGGAAGGTCACGGCATCTCCACGGGGACGAAATCGCCGCCTTCGTGGCGATAGACGCGGTAGGCGAGCGGCTCGACGTCGCCCTTTTGGTCGAAGCCGAGCGAGCCGAGCAGCGTCGGAAAATCGCGTTCGCGCAGGATCGTCGCGAGGTCCGCGGCAGTGCCCTGGTCTTCTGCGGCCGCAAGCGCAATCGATGCGATCTCGACGGCTGCAAAGGACGGCAGCGTATAGCCGACAGGTGCGATGCCCTCGGCGGTCAGGGCTTCCAGAGAGGAGGCGGAGGCGAGTTCCTGCCAGTCCGGCGGAGCAATCATGAGAACGCCATCCGCAAGCTCGACTTCGCCGGGCGCTGCGCGGAGCGATTCGCCGCTTGCGATCACGAGGCCGTCGCCGAGCTGAGCGGCGTCGCGGGCGATGATTGCGACGTCCTCACGGTCGCCGCCGACCAGCACATGCGTTGCGCCGGCGCGGACGAGGCGGCCGACGAGGCCGATCTGGTTGTCCATCTGGGGCCGGTAAGTATCAACGAAAACGGGTTGCAGGCCGGCAAGCTCGGCTTCAAGCCGAAAACTTTCTGCGAGTTCGCGGCCGTAGATCGTGCCGTCGTCGACGATGGCAAAAAGCTCCTCGCGCCACAGGCGCGTAAGCAGCGTGCCGACGGCCTGCGTTTCGGCATCGGCGCGCGGCGCGAGGCGGAACACCTGCCAGCCGGTGCGCTCTGAGCGGTCGGTCAGCGAGGCCGTACGCACGGCCGTCGTGATAGTCGGTATGTCGGCGGCGGCGAGAATCGGAAGCGCTGCCGTAATCGTCTCGGTGCAGAGAAATCCGATCGCGACGCGCACGCCCTCGTCTATGAAACGCCGCGCCGCCGCCTCGCCGGAGGCCGCGCTGCACTGGTCGTCGGCAACCACGATGTCGGTGTCGGTTGCACGTCCCGCTGCCCGCGCACCGGCAAGCATCTGCTCGCCGAGTATCGCGTTCGGGCCGGTCAGGGGGGCGGCGAGACCCACGGCAAACTGTGCCGAGGCTGCGCCGCCGGTCATGCTCAGGGCTGCGGCAAGAAGAAGAATCGCTGGTCGCAAGGACGGCCGCCCGCTGGTTGGTCCGGTCCCCCGCCGCGCGGGGATTTCCATGTCGATCCAACTGGTAAAGGCTGGCTGCAAGGCGTGCAACAGGCGATTGGCAGCCATGCGGCCACAGCCTTGTGAGGCAGGCTTGGCGACTTATATTGCGCGGCAACGGGGAGACCAGTTTTGCTCAGCAGTGAAATCGTAGAAGCCCAGGCCTACCGCGAGGCGATGAGCCGGTTTGCGGGCCACGTCCACGTCGCCACCACCGACGGCATCGCCGGACGACGAGGCGTTACCATCATCGCCGCGTGCTCCGTCTCGGATGCGCCGCCGATGGTGCTGGTCTGCCTCAACCGCATGAAAAGCGACAATGACTGCTTTGCGGAAAACGGCGTCTTCGCGCTCAACACGCTGTCTGCCGGGCAGGTCGAAATTGCCAATGCGTTTTCGGGCCTGACGGGGCTTTCGCAGGATGACCGCTTCGCGCTCGGCTCGTGGTCGACCTTGTCGACGGGGGCGCCAATTCTGGACGGCGCGCAGGCCGTGTTCGACTGTCGGGTTGTCGAGGCCAAGGACATGGCCTCCCACCGTGTCCTTTTTGGCAAGGTGACAGGCCTGCGCATCGGCGATAGCGTCGAGCCCCTGATCTACCACCACCGCCAGTACCGGACGCTCTGACGCGTCGCAGCCGGAGTTTCCGATGGCCGATTTCACGCCGCAGCCGATCCCGGGCTCGATCGAAGAGACGCTGGCGATGCTGACGGGTGCGGACTATGTCGCCGACCGCGCGCTGGCGACCGTCCTGTTCCTGAGCCTTCGTATGAAGCGACCGCTCTTCCTCGAAGGCGAGGCCGGGGTGGGCAAGACGGAGATCGCCAAGGTTCTTGCGTCCGCTCTCGGCCGCAAGCTCATCCGCCTGCAATGCTATGAAGGTCTCGACGTGTCGTCTGCGGTCTATGAGTGGAACTATGCCGCGCAGATGATCGAGATCCGCATGGAGGAGGCTGCCGGCGGCGTCGATCGCGACGCGATGGAGCGCAACGTGTTTTCCGAGCGCTATCTCATCCGGCGCCCCGTTATGGAAGCGCTGGAAGGCAAAGAGGGCGCGGCACCTGTCTTCCTGATCGACGAACTCGACCGCACCGACGAAGCCTTCGAGGCGTTCCTGCTCGAAATCCTGTCGGACTTCCAGGTGACGGTGCCCGAACTCGGCACGATCCGCGCCGAGGAGCCGCCGATCGTCATCATCACGACCAACCGCACGCGCGAGATCCACGACGCGCTGAAGCGGCGCTGCCTCTATCACTGGGTGGACTATCCCGACGCCGAACGCGAGCTGGAAATCGTGCGCCGCAAGGTGCCGCAGGCCAACCGACGGCTGTCGGCAGAGGTCGTGCGCTTCGTGCAGAAGCTGCGCGAGATGGAACTCTTCAAGGTGCCGGGCGTCGCCGAGACGATCGACTGGGCCGGTGCACTGACGGAACTCGACAAGGTTGCGCTCGATCCCGAGACGGTGTCGGACACGATCGGCGTGCTGCTCAAATACCAGGACGACATCGCCCGCATCGAGCAGGGCGAGGGCAGGCGGCTGCTCAAGGAAGTGCAGGCCGAGCTGTCGTCCGCGGCGGAGTGACGGCCATGTCCGCGCCTGCCATTGCATCGGGCAATGACGGTCGGCTTGCCGACAACATCGTCTATTTCGCGCGGACGCTGCGCAAGGCGGGAATGCGCGTCGGTCCGGCTTCTGTGCGCGATGCGATCGAGGCCGTGCTGGCGGCGGGCATCGGCACGCGCGACGATTTCTACTGGACGCTGCACGCCGTCTTCGTCTCGCGCCGCGAGGATCACGCGACCTTCGACGAGGCGTTCCGGCTCTACTGGCGATCCCGCGAGCTGATCGAGAAGATGCTCGCCATGTTCTCGCCCGTCGCTCCCGACATGCGCGAACGGCAGAAGCCGCGTGCGGCCGAAAGCCGGGTCTCCGACGCTCTCTTCGAGGGCCATCGGCGCAACCAGCCGCCGCAGGAAGTGCCGGAGATCGAGGTCGATGCGCGCTTCAGCGTCTCGGAAAACGAAGTGCTGCGCGAGAAGGATTTTTCGCAGATGACGGCGCGCGAACTCGCCGAGGCGCGCAAGGCGATTTCGGAGCTGCGCCTGCCGTTCGACCGGGTGCCGACGCGTCGCTTCAAGCCCGATCCGCGCGGCCGGCGTACTGATCCGCGCGCCATGATGCGCGGGGCGATGCGCACGGGCGGCGAGATCATTCTGCCACGCTTCAAGTCGGTCCGAACCGTCCATCCGCCGCTGGTGGTGCTGGCCGACATTTCCGGCTCGATGAGCCAGTACACGCGCATCTTCCTGCATTTCCTGCATGCGATGGCCGAGAAGCGGCGGCGGGTGCACACCTTCGTCTTCGGAACGCGGCTCACCAACTTGACGCGACAGATGCGCCACCGCGATCCCGACGAGGCGCTGGCCGATTGCGCGCGCACGGTGAAGGACTGGTCGGGCGGCACGCGGATCGGCGAGGCGCTCGGCCTCTTCAACCGCAACTGGTCGCGCCGCGTGCTGGGGCAAGGCGCGATCGTGCTTCTTATCACCGACGGGCTTGAGCGCGACGACGTCGAGCTTCTGTCGGCCGAGATGGAGCGGCTGCACAAGTCCTGCCGGCGGCTGATCTGGCTGAACCCGCTGTTGCGCTTCGACGGGTTCGAGGCGCGCGCGCGCGGCGTGCGGGCGATGCTGCCGCATGTCGACGAGTTCCGGCCCGTTCACACGCTGAACGCGCTCGGCGATCTCGTGGATTCGCTGTCGCACCATCGCGCGGATGATGCCGATCCGCGCCGGTGGATTGGCAAGCTTGCGGCCGCGTGACCATATCAGGCAGGGAGGACGCCATGCAGAACGCCAGCCAGATCGATGAAACGCTTGATCCGCTCGCCATCGCCGAGCGCTGGATGGGCGAAGGCCGCAACCTCGCCATCGCAACCGTGGTCGAGACGTGGGGATCGGCGCCGCGACCCGTCGGCAGCCATCTCGTGATCGATGCCGAGGGCAATTTTCACGGCTCGGTGTCCGGCGGCTGCGTCGAAGGCGCGGTCGTGGGCGAGGCCGTCGACGTCATCGAGAGCGGCGAGGCACGGATGCTGGAGTTCGGCGTCGCCGACGAGACCGCATGGCGCGTCGGGCTCTCCTGCGGCGGACGTATCAAGGTCTACGTGGAACGTCTCGGCTGATGGATCCGAACCTCCTCAAGAAGCTCAACGCGGAGCGGCGCGCCCGGCGCGCAGCTATCCTCGTCACCGATCTGGGCGACGGACGCGATCGGCTGGTTCGTGAGGGCGACCGGGTCGAAGGAGAACTCGGTGCGGCGATCGAGAAGGCGTTTCGCTCCGGCAGTTCCGGCAGCGTCGAGGCCGACGGGCGCAGCTTTTTCCTCAACGTCCACCTGCCGCCGCCGCGTCTCGTGGTTATCGGCGCGGTGCATATCAGCCAGGCGCTCTATCCGATGGCAGCGGCCACCGGCTTTGCCGTCGAGGTGATCGATCCGCGTACGGCCTTTGCGACCGAAGATCGGTTCGGCGGCGTGGCGCTTCATGCCGAATGGCCCGAAGACGTGCTGAAGGATCGCCCGCTCGATGCCTACACGGCACTGGTCGCGGTCACGCACGATCCCAAGATCGACGACATGCCGATCATCGCAGCGCTGCAGGCCGGCTGCTTCTATGTCGGTGCGCTCGGCAGCCGCAAGACGCATGCGCGGCGTGTGGACCGACTGACGGAGGCGGGTCTTTCGCCTCAGCAAATCGAGCGGATAAAGGCCCCGATCGGGCTCGATATCGGTGCCGCCACGCCGGCGGAGATCGCGGTCGCGGTGCTGGCTCAGATCATCCAGGCTCTTCGCACGCGGGGGCTGAGCGAGGCGGCATGAAGTTCGGGCCGGTCGCAACGAAGGACGCAGCCGGCGCGGTGCTGGCCCATTCGATCACGGCCGGAAGCGTGCGCTTTCGAAAGGGCCATGTGCTGGGCAACGCCGAGATCGAAGCAATCGATGCGGCTGGCGTCGCGAGCATCATCGTCGCGCGGCTGGATGCCGACGATCTCGGCGAGGACGAGGCGGCGCGCAGGCTGGCGGCGGCGCTTGCCGGCAATGGCATCGAGGCGAAGGCGCCGGCGACGGGCCGCGTCAATCTCCACGCGAAGGCAGCCGGCGTGTTCCGCGTCAGCCGCGCCATGATCGATGCAATCAATGCAATCGATCCGGCCGTAACCATCGCGACGCTCGCCGATTGGTCGAGTGTTCAGGCCGGACAGATGGTGGCGACGGTGAAGATCATCCCCTTCGCCGTGCCGCGGACCATGATCGATCTCGCAATCGCGGCCGCTCGCGCGGACGGCCTGGCCGTGCACGCCTTCGGGGCGAAGCGCGTCGCGATCGTGCAGACACAACTTCCAAGCCTCAAGGCGAGCGTGCTGGACAAGACGGTCGAGATCACGCGCAATCGTCTGGTGCGAAGCGGCGGCTCTGTGGTCGGCGAGAGTCGCGTCGCGCATGATCCGGAGGATGTTGCCAAAGCGATTCAGGAAACGCTGGCAAGCGCCGACATTGTGGTCGTTTTCGGCGCTTCGGCGGTCAGCGACGAGGACGATGTCATCCCTGCGGCGATTCGGGCTGCGGGCGGCCATGTCGAGCGCGTCGGCATGCCTGTCGATCCGGGCAACCTGCTCGTGCTGGGCGACGTCGGCGGCAAACCAGTCATCGGCGCACCGGGATGCGCGCGCAGCCCCAAGGATAACGGGTTCGACTGGGTGCTCGACCGGCTTTGCGCCGATCTGCCCGTAACGCACGCAGACATCGCGGCCATGGGCGTTGGCGGGTTGCTGATGGAAATCCCGACGCGGCCGCAGCCGCGCGAGGGGCGCAAGCCCGCCGCGCGGCCTGCAGTCGTTGCCGGCCTGCTGCTCGCCGCCGGCCGCTCCAGCCGCATGGGAACCGCCAACAAGCTTCTGGCCGAATTCGGCGGAGTCCCGCTGGTGCGGCGCAGCGCCGAGACGCTGCTTTCGTCCGGCCTCGACCGGGTTACCGTCGTGACGGGGCACCAAAGCGAGCGTGTCCGCCTGGCGCTCGACGGGCTTGCGGTCGAGTTTGTGGAAAACCCGCATTTCGCCTCCGGTCTGTCCTCCTCGATCAAGGCAGGGCTGGCAGCTTTGGGCGACGAGGCTGATGGCGCGCTCGTCGCGCTGGCAGACATGCCGGCGATCGACGCGACGGCGCTGAGACGTATGGCCGACGCTTTTCGTACGGAGCGTCAGGCCGTCATCCGCGCCACACATGGCGGCGTGCGCGGCAATCCGGTGCTCCTGCCGCGCTCGCTGTTTGCCGAGGCGATGAAGCTCGAAGGCGATGTCGGTGCGCGGCATCTGATCGAAAGCGGCAGTGTACCCGTGCACGATGTGGAAATCGGGCAAGGGGCGAGCCTGGACGTCGACACGCCGGAAGCAATGGCCATGGCTGGAGGACGTCTTGCGGGCTAGCACCATTCTCGCAGCGATCATCGTGACAGCACTAGCGTCCGTCGCGCAGGCGCAGATGCTTGAACCGCACAAGGACGAACTCTTCGCGCTTCCTGCCACGCTTGAAACCAGCGATGGCGGCAAGCGCGTCGTCGTCGACTACCAGGAAATGCGCGACATCAACGGGCGTGACGAGGTACCGGAGCGACGCGCCCATGCGCGCTACGTCGATCTGGCCGCCCGCCGAAGCCAGCAGGAACTGGCGATTACCGTCGATGGACGGCAGATCCCGCATATCGCCGTCGGCGCACTGGAGGGCGCGCGGTTCGTCGTGCTCTACCTGCACGGCCAGGGCGGCAATCGTCGCCAGGGTGTGGACGACTTCACCTTCGGCGGCAATTTCAACCGCATGAAGAACCTCGCTGCCCGCAATGGCGGGCTCTACCTGACGATGGACGTGCGGGAGTTCGGCGCGCGCGGCGCGGCGGATGCTGCCGGTCTGCTCAGCTTCTACCTCGATCGCTCGCCCGGCGCGGAAGCCTATGTAGCCTGCGGGTCGATGGGCGGCGCGGTGTGCTGGACGCTGGCCCGGCAGGGCTCGCTCGGCGACAGGCTCGGCGGCCTCCTTCTGCTTGGTTCGATGTGGGACGACGGGTTCACCGCCAGTCCAGCCTTCGCGGCACGTATGCCGGTCTATATCGGCCATGGCGGCAATGACCGCGTCTTCGACGTCGCGCGACAGGAGGCGTTTTTCCGCCAGGTGCTGGCCCGGCGCGCCGACTATCCGATCCGCATGGCGCGCTTCGAAACGGGAAGTCACGGCACGCCGATCCGCATGACGGATTGGCGCGACGTGCTGAACTGGATGGCCAGCCAGTAGGTCAGAAGCCGAGCGTGTATGCCGTCAGAGGCCCGAGCGCCATGATGGTCGCTGCAACGAAACCCATCAGGTCGATCGCTTCAAAGCGCGGCCCGTGCGTCACGGGATAGCTGCGATGCAGGTCGGCGGTCGTCGCGTAGGGGCGGTGGGTCATCTGGTCCATGGTGCGGATACTCCATCCTAGGGAGCTCCAGAACCGGACGCCTCAGGCGATGTTCCCCGTCCTTCAGGGCGTCTCGCTGACGTCGAACACCGTCTGCGGATTGATCTCGCCGTCATAGGTCGGATCGATCTCGAAGCGGACCAATTGGAAACCGCCATCGCGGAAGACCCACAGGCCGGTGTCGGACGCATCCCCAAGGCCGCGCCATCTGCCGGAGGCGCTCAGCTCGCGCGTTTCGGGATCGTAGTCGGAGTTGGTCATTCGGATGCGCGTGCCGTAGCCCTCAAGCTCCAACGATTCGAGCTCGGTATCGCCATCGCCCGCGTAGCGGATGTCCATGTCCGGAACCGCGAAGCTGACGATTTCCACCTCGCCGTCATAGCCAGCCATCAGATAGACATGCGCCTCGTTATAGGCGCCGCGCGAGCAGAGATAGCGGAAGAGCCGGAAGGTGTCGTCGCTGCCGTCTTCACCGCTCCAGCTCGGTCGGAAGGTGATCGAAAACTCATCCGGTTCTGCCGCAGCGTCGACCATAAACGCGTCGCGCATGCAGTATTGGTCATAGGCGGCGGCAAAGACTTCATCCGCGCGTGCCCGCACAGCGTCATTGGCCGGCAGTTGCTGTTCGCCGCATTGGGTCGGCAGCGCCTCTTCAAAAGGCAGGTCGGTCGCCTCAAGGTCGGCACTTTCGATCGCCATCGGGCGGAAGGGCGTATCCTGGTTGGCGGGTTGAAGAAGGCGGACCGTGTAGCAGCCGGCGAACTGCGCGTAGGAGCCATCCGGACGCTCTGCGCTGATCGCGACCGGGAGCAGGTAATAGAGGCTGCCTGCAGCCCCTTCCTCTAAAGGCGCGCCGGTCCTGATCTCGACGCTCGTCGTGTCGGCGTAGCCTGCGGCATAGGCCTCCAGGCTGTCTGCGGGCGGTTCGGCAAAGTAGCTCCAGGCGCGAGCAAACTCCTTGCGGGCGATGGCATTATAGAGCGAGCCGACAAGCGCGGATGCACTCGACCGATCGTCGCGATATTCCGGTACGACCTGCGCGAAGGCGGGCGACGCCATCAGCATCGCGATCAGCCCCGTTGCCACCCTGCCAGCCATCACCGCCTCCCACGCTCTCATGATGAGGCTAGGCTTCGGACGTGATTCTGGCAAAGGTTCGGCGGCGCGCCCTTACGGCTGGAAGGGCAGGGGCCTCCGCGCCATCGACCGCGCGATGCGCGGGAAGTCGGCGGGCCTTATGCCGATGTCGGCGCGGTCGGCCGGCGACAAGCCCTCGAGGAACTGCAAGGCAGCGCCTTGGCGCAGCGCATCAGGGCGCGGGCGGGAAAAAAGTTCGGTCCAGAACGGCATGATCGTGCTCCACGAATCCGTCCTCCCATCGATAAGATAAACCGATTAGCAACATTGTGCAGTGCAGCATTCACATGGCTGCTATGCGCCGCAGCCGGGCGATTTCCAGCGCCGGGTCACGAAAATGCAATGAAGCGACAGGAAACCTTTTTAACTGCCGGTGATTTACGACAGCGGTAAGTGATGTTTCCGGAGAATCGACGTGGGCATCGAGCGTGATTTCGCTGCATTGCTGGACGATCTGATCGAAGAGGCGGCCGCCAATGAGGGCGCCACTCTGGCCCCGAGCCTCCGTTTCGACATGCTCGAGCAGATCGAACGCATCCGTGCCGAGACGCCTGCGCTTGCAGGCGAAGAGGCGATCCGCAGCTACGAAATGGCGTCTTCAGCAGCGCCAGCATTCCGGCCTGTCATCGAGACGCCGCGCGAACCGCCGTTTCCGACCGACCAGGCATCGATCGAGCGCGAGCTGGCTATCACGCCGAAATCGTCGCGCACCGAACTTGATCGCCTGCGCCGCGATTTTGCCCGCCGCAATCATCCCGACGGCGTGGCCAACCATCTGCGCCAGCGCGCCATGGTGCGCATGCAGATCGCCAACATGCTGATCGATGAAGCGCGCGACAGGCTGCCGCGACCGTAATTGGAAACCGATCGGCGTTCCGCTCGTTGCGCATTGGTTATCAGCAACGAAAAGGAGGCATCATGGCCCTGACGAAAAAGCAGGAAGACCGCGCGTTGAGCGCTGACGAGAAGACGCTGGTCGAGCGTTCGCGCCATCCCGAAATCAAGGCGCTGTCCGAAAAGGATCTGTCAGACCTCATTCGCCAGCTGCGCGAGAAGCGCGACCGTGCTCAGGCGATCGCGCGCCAGCAACGTCGGGAAGTCAGGGGCAAGGGCGCGCCGCGTGGCGCGGAAGCTGCCGGCCGAAGCGACGGGTCGGAAAACAAGGTTGCGGTGCTTGCCAATGCCGTCAGGCGTGCCAATGGCGAGCGGGACAGGCGCGCGCCGGCGTGACGCGCGCCTGAACTCGCCTACCAGCTACCGGTGTTCGGCATGGACGCCCACGGCTCGGCCTTTTCCTTGGCCGGGCCTTTTTGCAGAAGCTCGATCGAGATGCCGTCCGGTGAGCGGACGAAGGCCATGCGGCCGTCACGTGGAGGGCGGTTGATGGTGACGCCCTTGTCCATCAGCGACTGGCAAAGCTCGTAGATGTCGTCGACCTCATAGGCGAGGTGGCCGAAATTACGTCCGCCGGTGTACTCCTCGGGGTCCCAATTGTAGGTCAGCTCGACGAGTGGCGCCTGCTCGGAGCGGCCGCTCGCCTCGTCTTCCGATGCAGCGAGGAAGATCAGCGTGAAGCGGCCCTGCTCGCTTTCGATGCGGCGTACTTCGCGCATCCCCATCTTGTTGCAGTAGAAATCGAGCGACTGGTCGACGTCGGTGACGCGGACCATGGTGTGAAGATAACGCATCGCGCTGCCTTTTCTGGTGACGTTTCTCGGATGTGCCGCCCGATATATGGCCCGGGCCCTTGTACGGCAAGGAAGGCAAGCCGGCACATCTTCCGGTTGTCTCTCAAACACTTGGGCACGTTTGCCACATGTGTGGGAAAATTGTGGCGCGGGCCTTGCAAACGAAGCGGCGGCCGATGCTATCCTGCATGTGAGAATCATTGGGCGGCGGCAGGAAGGTTACTTCTGATGGGGGACAAAGCCTCTTCGCAGGGGCGCTATGCAGATGCGGGGCAAGCCCTAACGTCTCAGGAGACCGACGAGACGGGGGTCGTCGAGGTCTCAGGCGCCATCAAGTGGTTCGACGTTGCCAAGGGCTATGGCTTCATCACACCGGATAACGGCTCTCTCGGCGACGTGCTCCTGCATGTGACCTGCCTACGCAAGGACGGGTTCCAGACGGCACTTGAGGGCGCGCGCGTGCTGTGCCTCGCCAAGCGCGGCGATCGCGGGATGCAGGCCTTCCACGTGCTCTCGATGGACAATACGACGGCGGTGCACCCGGCCGAGCAGCCGGTCCAGCGCACCCATGTGCACGTGACCGCCGAAAGTGGGCTGGAGCGAGCTTTGGTGAAGTGGTTCAACCGGACCAAGGGCTTTGGCTTCCTGACGCGCGGCGAGGGGACGGAAGACGTCTTCGTCCATATGGAAACGCTTCGCCGCTACGGGATTACGGAGCTTCGTCCGGGCCAGGTCGTGCTCGTTCGTTTCGGCAAGGGCGACAAGGGCCTCATGGCTGCCGAAATCTACCCCGATATGGGAACGCTGACGACGGCGCACTAACGGCTTGGCCGCAAGGGCGTCGGTTCATTCAACGGAGTTTCCATGCCTGCAGCCATCTCCATAGCGCCGATCCGCTTCGGCGCGCTGATCCTTGCCTTTCTCTGGGCCTTAGGCGTCGCGTTCGCGCAGGATGGCGGCGAGCCGATGCGGCTCCCAGTCGATCCGGCACCGCTGACGATCGAGAATGCCGGCTCGCTGGAGATCGAGATCGCCGAGACGAACGAGCAGCGCGCCCGTGGGCTGATGTTTCGCACTGACCTGCCGGACGATCGCGGCATGCTCTTCGTATTCGAACGAACCGGGCCGCTCGGCTTCTGGATGAAAAACACGCCGACGCCGCTCGACCTCATCTTTATTGGCGAGGACGGCCGCGTCGTCGGCATCCTGCCAGGCGAGCCCTATTCGACCGACGGCATTTCGCCCGACGTGCCGGCGCGGTTCGTGCTTGAAGTCAAACGCGGCATCGCCGAGAAGGCGGGCATTGCGGAAGGCGTTCGGTTGAGCCATCCGCGCATCGACGAGATCGCAGGCGGATAAGTGAAGGCACCAGGCGCGACGAAGACGGGCATTCTCGACCGGGAAGGTTTCAGGCTGGCCTGGGCCGATTTCCAGCCCACAGCGGAAGATGGCGAGCCAATACTCCTCATCCACGGCTTTGCCTCGAACCTCAACGTCAACTGGATCGGACCCGGCTGGACGAAGACACTGACGGATGCAGGCTATCGCTGCATAGCCTTCGACCATCGCGGCCACGGTCAATCGTCCGGCGGCACCGATCCAGACGCCTATACACCGCTGGCGATGGCTGAGGACGCCGTCGCGCTGCTCGATGAACTCGGGATCGCCCGCGCGCACGTCTTCGGCTACTCGATGGGCGCGCGTGTTTCGGCGTCGCTTGCGCTGCATCACCCGGACCGCGTCGCCACGCTGATCCTGGGCGGGCTTGGCTACGGCATGGTCAACGGCGTTGGCGATTGGGACCCGATCGCGGCTGCGCTTCTGGCCGACGATCCTGCCACGGTTACCCATCCGCGCGGGCGCATGTTCCGCACCTTTGCAGACCGGACAAAGAGCGATCGGCTGTCGCTTGCGGCCTGCATCGCCAGGTCGCGCGAACTCATCGGCGAAAGCGAGATCGCCCGCATCGCCGTGCCAACACTCGTTGCCGTCGGCACGAAAGACGATATTGCCGGCTCGGCAGCGCGGCTGGCAGCGCTCATGCCCGATGCCGAAGCCTTCGACATTGAAGGCCGCGACCATATGCTGGCGGTCGGCGACAAGACACTCAAGGCCAAGGTGCTCGGCTTTCTGAAGGCGCACCCGCTGGCATGAGCCCGTCACCGATCCAGTTCCTGGGCGCCGAGGGCAACCGGCTTGCCGGAGACATCTATGAGGCGGGCGACCACCCGGTCATTTTGATCCATGGCGGCGGCCAGACGCGCCGCGCCTGGGATGGCACGGCCGTCCGGCTCGTGAAGTCGGGGCTGTCCGCCATCATCTACGACCAGCGTGGCCATGGCGAGAGCGCCTGGGTCGAGAGTGGTCTCTACGGTTTTGGCGACTTCGCGGACGATCTCATTCCGGTTGCGCGCGATGTCGCTGCGCGCTTCGGCGAGTTGCCCACCGTCGTCGGGGCATCGCTCGGCGGACTGTCGGCTCTTGGTGCCGAGATGAAGGCCGGGCCGCTGTTCCGCGCCATCGTTCTCGTCGACGTCACGCCGCGCATGGACCCGGACGGCGTGTTTCGCGTGCTCGAATTCATGCAGTCGAACATGGCTGAAGGTTTTGCCACCCTCGAAGAGGTCGCCGATGCGGTTGCAAGCTACATGCCGCACCGCAAACGGCCGCGCTCGCTCGACGGCTTGCGCAAGAACCTTCGTGTCGACCGCGATGGTCGCTTTCGCTGGCACTGGGATCCGGCGCTCGTTGCAGGCGACAACAACATCCGCGAGAACGGTGTGGAACGCCTGCAGGCGCTGATGGACGGGCTCGATCGACTGACGCTGCCGATCCTGCTCGTGCGCGGCATGCAGTCGGAGCTCGTGCGCGAGGAGCATGCGCGCGAATTCGTCGAAGCGGCCCCAAATGCGCGCGTGATCGACGTGTCGGGTGCAGGGCACATGGTTGCCGGCGATCGAAACGACGTCTTCAGCGACGCCGTGCTGCGCTTCCTTGAAGAGACCGCGCCGGCCTGATGCCGGTCAGGCGATCTTGAGCAAAGCGACCGGCGTCGCCTCGTCGACTTTTTCCACCGTTTCGATCGGGTTTGCCGCTGCATCCACCGCCATCTGCGCGGCGGCGGCTGCCGGGATCGGCCGTGAGAAGAAATAGCCTTGCGCCTCGCCGCAGCCTTCGTCGCGCAGGAACTGCAGGTGCCGCTCCGTCTCGACGCCTTCGGCCAGCACAGGGATGTTCAGGCTCTCGGCCAGGATGATCGTGGCGCGGATGATGGCGGCCGCCTGGTCGCTGGTGTGGACCGAGCCGATGAAGGAGCGGTCGATCTTGATCTTGTCGAACGGGAAGGTCTGCAGGGTCGACAGCGACGAATAGCCGGTGCCGTAATCATCCATCGCAATCGAGACGCCATAGGATTTCAACTGGCGAACGACGTGCAGGGCATGCTGCTGGTCGGCGATGATGCTCGACTCGGTGATCTCCAGTTCCAACCGCTGCGCAGCGAGGCCGGACTGCAGCAGCGCTTCGTGGACGATCTTCGGCAGGTCCGAGTGCGTAAACTGCGAGGGCGACACGTTGACGGCGACCTTGAGCGGCAGTGCCCATTGGGCCGCTTCCTCGCAGGCCTTCCGGATGACCCACTCGCCGATCGGGGTGATCAGGCCGGTATCCTCGGCGATCGGGATGAACTCGGCCGGCGAAACAAGGCCGCGGATCGGGTGGTTCCAGCGGATGAGGGCCTCGAAGCCGATCAGGCGGCCCGACGCGACGTCGTTCTGTGGCTGATAGTAAAGTTCGAGCTGCTGGCGCTCGAGCGCATGGCGCAGTTCGATCGCAAGTGCGGAACGCGTGCGGCTCGCCTCGTCCATTGACGGGTTGTAGATGCAGATCTTGTCCGTGGACGACTGCTTGGCGCGGTACATTGCAAGGTCCGACTTGGACACGATGTCGGCCGGATCGCGGCCATGGTCCGGGAAGATGCAGATGCCGATACTGGCGCCGACGGTCAGCACGCGGCCTTCTTCTTCTGCCGGCTTGCAGATGGCGGCATTCAGGCGTGCAGCGAACTCGCGCGCTTCGCTGATGGCGTAGAGGCCCCGCTTTATGGCCACGAACTCGTCACCGCCGATGCGCGCGACATATTCGTTGTCGCGCAAGACACTGCTCAGACGCTCGGAAACGACGCGCAGGACGTAGTCACCGGCGGCGTGTCCGTGAACGTCATTGATGTCCTTGAAGCGGTCGAGGTCGATGGTCAGGATCGCCGCGCGATCATTGTCATTGGACGACTCGCTGGTGAGGCCGGCGAGCTTCGACTGGAGGTCGGAGCGGTTGGGAAGGCCGGTCGCCGCGTCATGCATCGCCAGATGGCGGTAATGGCGGATGGCGTCGGCCTCTGCATAGTTGTCGAGGAAGTGGGTCGACACGCCTGTCAGGAGCACCATCGACATGATGCCGACGACGCCCGCCAGCAGGACCTCGTTGGCGATCATCGAGGACGGCACCGGCAACGTCGGATCGTAGACGATCGAGAACGAGCCCATTGCGGTGAAGTGCATCGAGACGATGGCGAGCACGAGCGCGATCGACGATCCGTATTTGCAAAAGCGTGTGACGGGCCGGGCGATACGGTTCATGGCGACTGCACCGAAGCCGGCGCCGAGAACGACCGCGACGATGACCATGGTCATGTCCCAGACGAAGTAGCCGGTCATCACGAATGCGAACATGCCGGTGAAATGCATCGCCGCGATGCCGAGGCCCAGTATCGCGCCGCCGGTCTCGATCATGAAGCTGCTGCGGGTGGACGATGCCACGGTGAAGGCGGCCAGCGAGGCGCCGATGGCGATCAGCAACGAGACGAGCGTCAGGATCGGGTCGTAGGCGTGGATGACGGGCGGCGTATAGCCGAGCATGGCTACGAAATGGGTCGTCCAGATGGTGCAGCCGCAGACGATGGCCGACAGCATCAGCCAATGGATGCGCTTGCCGCCGGTCGTGCGGCGCGTGCGGGCGAAGAGGCGCATCGAGATCAGCGAGCCGATGACGCAAACGAGGGCGGCGACGACGAGCCCACGATAATCGTGCTCGTTGACGATACAACTGATGATGGACTGCATGTACCCCCGCAGAACGTCCACAATAGGACATCCCTCTTCTACGGCGGACATCTTAACGACCCTTGTACCCGGCGTTCAAAAAGCCGGGTGATTTCACAGGCTAGCCGCCCGTGAAGCTCGGGCTTCGGCGCTCCTTGAAGGCCTGACGTCCCTCCACATAGTCGGCGCTTTCGAAGGTCAGGTCGCCCAGGCTGATGGCTGCCGCGCGGTCGTCGGCGTTGCCGGTAAGGACCGAGCGAATGGCAGCCTTCGACGCGCGGACCGACAAAGGTGCGGCCGCAGCGATTGCGCCTGCGATCTCGTCGGTCCTGCGCTGCAAATCCTGCGACGCGACGATTTCAAGCAGGAAACCGGAGGCCAGCGCACGAGCGGTGTCGATGCGGGCGCCGGAATAGGTCATGTAGCGGGCCGTCTGCTGGCCAAGCGCGTGGACGAGGTCCGCCATGGCGTCGGCCGGATAGGCAAGGCCCAGGCGACCGGCGGGCACCGCAAAGACCGCGTCATCGGACGCAATGCGCAGATCGCAGGCCGCGGCAAGTCCGCATCCGCCGCCAAAGCAGATGCCTGATATGGAGGCGACCGTCGGAAAAGGCGCATCGCGGACGGCCGCGAAGGCTGCGGAGTTCGACTGTTCGTAGATGCGCGCGCTTTCGGGGTCGCCGCGCAACGTGTCGAACTCGCCAATGTCCGCGCCGGCAGAGAAGTCCGAGCCTTCGCCGCTGATAACAAGCACCCGAACCCGGCCATCCTTGGCGAATTCGTCAACAAGTCGTGGTATGGCCTGCCACATGGAGTGGGTCACGGCGTTCTTCTTGGCCGGCCGATTGAGCGTGAGGCGCGCGACGCCGTCTTCGCTTGTCGCCAGCCGGATCTCGTCTTGAATTTGCATCGGCCCTGTTCCAAGTGAAGCACGAAGGGGAGAAATCGCGGTTCATCGCGAGGCTCTTCCGGAGTATGATGTCCGTCGTGACGCCGCAATGGCGGAACTGGAGAACTGGCAGATGGCGAACAATGCGCTCCAAAAGGCGGGCATGATCCAGCCCGTCGATCCGATCTGGTCGGCCGTTCGCGGCGAGGCCGAGGATGCGCTCGGCAACGATCCGATTCTCGGCGGTTTCCTGCATGCGACGATCCTGAACCAGCGCAGCCTCGAGGACGCCGTCATCCATCGCCTCGCGGCGCGTCTCGATCATCCCGATCTCGGTGCAGCGCTGATCACCCAGACTTACCGGTCGATGGTCGATTCCGTACCGGACTGGAGCATGATGGTCCGGGCCGACATCCAGGCCTATTACGACCGCGACCCGGCCTGCGACCGGTTCTCGATGCCGCTTCTGTATTTCAAGGGCTTCCACGCGATCCAGACGCATCGGCTCGCTCACTGGCTCTGGCATTCGGGGCGACGTGATTTCGCGCTCTACCTGCAGAGCCGCTCCTCCGCGGTCTTCCAGACCGACATCCATCCGGCGGCCCGCATGGGCCGAGGCCTATTCATCGACCACGCCACGGGCATCGTCGTCGGCGAGACCGCGGTCGTCGAGGACAATGTCTCGATGCTGCATGGCGTGACGCTCGGCGGAACGGGCAAGGCGGGCGGCGACCGCCACCCCAAGATCCGTCATGGTGTCCTCCTGGGCGCGGGCGCGAAGATCCTCGGCAATATCGAGATCGGCCATTGCTCGAAGGTCGCGTCGGGCTCGGTGGTGCTGAAATCCGTGCCCAATAACGTCACGGTGGCCGGCGTGCCGGCGCGGATCGTCGGCGAGACCGGCTGCGAGGAACCCTCGCGGCAGATGGATCAGCTCCTGTCTCAGGAACTTTGATCGGTCTGGCAGCCTTTACAGGGGCGGCGGCATCGTGCCAGAAGCCGCCTCGACCCAACCGAAGGCCAGCTGGAGCAGCCATTTGAAACCCGAAGAAATCCGCAAGCTGGACGCCTATTTCAAGCGCGTTTTCCAGAACCCGACCCTTCAGGTGAAGGCCCGTCCACGCAAGGACGATTCGGCTGAAGTCTATGTCGGCGACGAGTTCGTCGGTCTCGTCTTCAAGGACGAGGACGAAGGCGACTATAATTTCTCGATGGCTATTCTCGACGTCGACTTGTAGGTCGCTGTCCCGACGCGGCGCCGCCTGACGGCGTCGCGCATTGGGCGTGCGTACGGCGTCCGCCCTTTAGCCCCCGGGCTCCTTTTTCTCACATCCCAAACGCCAGAAATGGCGGAGCCGGCCCTCGTGGGAAAGAGCCGGCTCCTGACCCGGTCGTTGGGACGGGGAGGGTGGGGACGCGACCGGGGTTCCGCTGGTTCAGTTTCCGACGCTGCCGACGAGCACGTCGCGCCCGTCATGGATCGTCTGCCACCGGCCGGCATGCTCCGGCGCCTGGCGCTTGAGGTAGCGATAGGGCGTCTCGTTCCAGGCGAGCACGCGCAATTCCAGATTGTCGAGAATGTAGTCGCCCATCGAGGTGCGCACCGTCAGGACGGCGTGGCCGTCGCCATTGGGCTGGCGCACCACCGTGATGAGCAGGCTCGAGGCCGGAACCCCGGCCTGCATCAGCAGGCGGCGCTTCTCCAGCGCATAGTCCTCGCAATCGCCCATGCCGCCGACAGGGTAGGACCAGTACTCCTCGACGCCCCACATTTCGTAGTCGGTCCGCGGCGTCACCATCGCGTTGACCGCGTTGTTGACTTCGATGATGCGGGCCCACAGGTCGCGGGTCAGGTTCACCGCTGCGGTCGTTCCGCGGGTCGGCTGGCACTCGGCCGGCTCGCGCATGCAGAATTCGTAGTGGCCGATTGGCTGCGTCGTCAGCGCGCCTGCCGGCATCGGTGACTGTGCGTGAGCCTGCGTGGCGATCCCCATCGCCAAAGCCGTCAAAGCAACGGCGCTCGCAATTGTCTTTTTCATTGCCCCGTCTCCCCTGTTGGAAAGACAATGGCAGACGCGACTTTATTCCACGCAAAATCAAGCGATTGTACTTGATCTATATTTGTCGCGTATCTGAGTAAAAGACAGTATTAAATTGAATAGAATTGTTTCGACCGCGTAAGGGGCGCGTTGGGCATGTCGGCCGGGCGTTCGGCGTCCCAAAAACAAAAAGGCCGGCGCGAGGCCGGCCTTCGATCGGGTCGTCCCGGAAGGCATTATTGCTCGGGACGGTCGAACTCGGCTTCGAGCGCGCGGTGGTCCTGAATGACTGCGAACTCGATGGCGATGCCTTCGTCGAAATGGCGGACGATCTGTCCGCGCATCGTGCCCAGCATGACCTGCACGCCGATGGCCGGACGGATGTCGATCTCGATCGCGGCGCCCGAAAGCGAGAGGTCGATGATGCGGCACTTGTACTGGCGACCGTCGGAGATGCGCAGCACGCTGTTGGGATTGCGCGGTGCCACGCGTTCATGGCGGCGATCCTCGGGCAGGTCGAGCTCGTGCTTGTTGGCAAGCCATGTGAGCTGGGCTGCAAGCTTGTCGCGCTTGCGCTCCGACGCGATGACGGTCATCGCGAAGCCGTCCTCGAGGTTGCGCGTCAGCACGCCTTCAACGCGGCCGATGTGATCGAGATAGGCGATGATCTTTTCGCCCAGTTCGCCGCGACGCTCGGTGCGCAAAGCGACGTTGCCGGGGGACATGTCGATGACCTGGCAAGGATGCTCGGAGCGGTCTTCCAGCATGAAGCGACCGTAGAGCTTCACGCGGACGCGCTGGAAGCTCCGCTTTTCGGCCTTCGACGGTGCAAGATCTACCGCCGCTACAGTCATGGTGAAGCGCCTCAATGCGATGCGTGTCCGGGAGTTCGGACCTCTGCATCAGAGTTAGCGCCCCAATCCTTAAAAAGGCGTTTGTGGAGATCCAACTATCCGAACTTTTGATCAGCTTTCGTCGCGTCCGCCATCGAGAACGAGGAGGTGCCGGATGCGTCGGGCGCCGTGCACCTCGAGCACCATCGAGGAGCCGTCTGGCATCAGCGATGGCGATTGCATCGCTGCCCGCTCGGTTTCAACCGCCATCGATGCGTCTGCTTCGATGACGCGCAGCGAGACGAGGCGGTTCTCGACGAGGGGTTCGGCGCCCAGCCAGTAAGGACGGCGGACGGGCAGGACCGAGCCGAGCAGCCTGAGTTCGTCGGGCTCGCAGGCCAGTGGCAGGAGCAACATCTCGCAGTCCAGAGACCGCCCGCGTGCACTTGTCGCCGCAACCGACAACGTCACCACGCTTGCCGCCTGGCCGCTCGTCTCGATCAGCCGGGAGACGATGGGGCGATCTTCTGCGCGAAAGAGCGAGGCGAGCGGCGTTCCCTTGAGCTCGCGCCCGTAGGCGGCGCATAGGCGGGTGCCGGCAAGGCGGAACAGTCCGGAGCCGGCGTCGAGGATGAAGGTGTCTGCCAAGAGCCTGCGGATGTCGGCAGGCTCGACTTCGGCCCGCCGCGGGGCGGGGCGGCTGCCGCGCAAGGTGTTCCAGTAGCGGAACAGCTCGATGGTGCCATCCTGGTTCATGCGTCTCCGATCGGCTCGTCGCCCGTTGGCTTGTTGTGCCAGCGCAGGACGAATCCCGGTGTCCCTGGCGGCTTCATGCAGGACCTTGCAGGCCGCGTGCCAGAGGGTGAGCAAGTTGTTAACGGCGATCGGGGGCGTTAAGGTTAACAAAGGGTTGACGTTGCGCGTGGCCCTCGTTTTGGCGATCCTGCCTTCATGCCCGGTCGCGTGGGAGCGACTGCAGGCAGCGGCCTGAAGATCATGCCGGGGAGCACATAACAGGGGGCTCGACAGCCGTTCGAAGCATGTCTTCGAACGGCTTTTTTCTTGGGCGCGATGGCCATTTCGCGCGCCCGCGCCTATCTGCAGCACATGAGCCAATTGCCGGATGAAGCAGTCGAGCGATCGACTGAAGAAGAAGCGCCGATTGCGGAGCGCCGTCGCGAGCCGATCTTCAACCTGCCGGCAATCGTCGTCGCCTTCATCGCGATTTGCGTCGGAATCCACGTCGTGCGCTCGGTCCTGCTGACGCAGGACCAGGAAATCTACACGATCCTGACCTTCGCCTTCATCCCGCTACGCTATTCGGGCGAGTTCCTGATCGATTTCGGGGCGATCGTCGGGCCGGTCACCTACAGCCTCCTGCATGGCGACGTGCTGCATCTCGGCGTCAACATGATCTGGCTCGCCGCCTTCGGCTCGCCATTCGCCAACCGGATCGGGGCGGGGCGATTCGTCATGTTCTGGATCGCGACGAGCCTGGCTGCCGTCGGCTTGCACTATGTGCTCCACATGGATGACCCCACGCCGCTGGTGGGCGCATCGGGTGCCATTTCGGGCATGATGGGCGCTGCGGCGCGGTTCGGCTTCCAGATAGAACGGACAGCCGGCAAACCGATCTTTCTCGGCCCTGTCCGGACGATCGGCACCGTTCTGTCCTCGCGCATGGTCGTGACGTTCCTTGCGGTATGGTTCGTCATCAACCTCGTCAGTGCCATCGGCTTTGCCGGCCCGGGCGTGCAGGGCCAGATCGCGTGGGAGGCCCATATTGGCGGGTTTCTCGCCGGCTTCTTCGGCATCGGCCTCTTCGCACGCTGGCGGCGCGACGGCGACTGATCCTGCGACCGCCCTTGCCATTCGGTCCAAGCGGTCGCACCATCACGCTTCATGCCGCATCAAGACGGCGACGATCAACAGGGAGCGTGATGTCATGACCGTAAAGGCTATCCTCGATCAGAAGGGCAGGGACGTGGTCACCATCTCGCCCGACAGCCTGCTCTCAGACGCAGTGCGGGCGCTGGGCGAGCATCGGATCGGCGCGATCGTCGTGACGCGCGGCGACGACCGGATTGCGGGCATCATCTCCGAGCGCGACGTGGTGCGCGTGCTGGCAGAGAAAGGCGCCGATGCGCTGTCGCATCCTGTCTCAACGGTGATGACCGCAAAGGTGCGCAGCTGCCAGGAAGGCAGCACGGTCAATCAGGTGATGGAAACGATGACCCAGGGCCGTTTTCGCCATCTGCCGGTGGAACGCGAAGGAAAGCTCGTCGGAATCATCTCGATCGGCGACGTCGTCAAGCAGCGCATCGAGGACGTCCAGCGCGAGGCGGAAGAGATCAAGCACTACATCGCAACCGCCTGACGCGGCGGCCGCATTCCCCCGGCAGCGCAAATTGTCCGCCGCGAAATGATTTCACGCGGCGGCAAAATGCTCTATCGACAGTCCGAGGCCGCCAGGCGGCACCGGAAACGCGATAGCACGAAGACCATCCATGAGCCTGATCGATACCCGCACGCCCGACCCCAAGCGATTGATCCCCGGCGCCACCGGCGACTGGGAAGTCATCATCGGCATGGAGATCCATGCTCAGGTGACCTCGGAGTCCAAGCTTTTCTCCGGCGCCTCCACGGCTTTCGGCTCTGACCCGAACTCGAATGTCAGCCTTGTCGATGCGGCGATGCCGGGGATGCTGCCGGTCATCAACGAGGAGTGCGTGCGCCAGGCGATCCGCACCGGCATCGGACTGAAGGCGCAGATCAACCACCGCTCGGTCTTCGACCGGAAGAACTATTTCTATCCTGACCTGCCTCAGGGCTACCAGATCTCGCAGTTCAAGCAGCCGATCGTGGGCGAAGGGACGGTGACAGTCTCCGTCGGGCCCGACCGGCAGGGCAATTTCGAGGACATCGAGGTCGGCATCGAGCGGCTGCATTTGGAGCAGGATGCGGGCAAGTCGCTGCACGACCAGCACCCGACGATGTCCTATGTCGACCTGAACCGCTCCGGTGTCGCACTGATGGAGATCGTGTCGAAGCCCGACATCCGCTCCTCCGACGAGGCGAAGGCCTATGTAACGAAGCTGCGCACCATCCTGCGCTATCTCGGCACCTGCGACGGCAACATGGAAGAAGGCTCGCTGCGGGCCGACGTCAACGTCTCGGTCCGCCGCCCGGGCGAGCCTTTCGGCACGCGCTGCGAGATCAAGAACGTCAACTCGATCCGCTTTATCGGCCAGTCGATCGAATACGAGGCGCGGCGCCAGATCGCAATCCTCGAAGATGGCGGCAAGATCGACCAGGAAACGCGGCTGTTCGACCCGAGCAAGGGCGAGACGCGCTCCATGCGCTCCAAGGAAGAGGCGCACGACTACCGCTATTTCCCCGATCCGGACCTGCTGCCGCTCGAGTTCGACCAGGCCTATGTCGATGCGCTCGCCAAGGACCTGCCGGAACTGCCCGACGATAAGAAGGCGCGGCTCGTCCAGTCGCTGGGTCTCTCGGCTTATGACGCCTCGGTGCTGGTCTCCGACAAGGCGATCGCCGACTATTTCGAGAAGGTCGCCGAGGGTCGCGACGGCAAGATGGCGGCGAACTGGGTGATCAACGACCTGCTCGGAGCGCTCAACAAGGCGGGCGGCGAGATCGACGCGTCACCCGTCTCGCCGACGCAGCTCGGCGCGATCATCGACCTCATTCGCGACGGCACGATTTCTGGCAAGATCGCCAAGGATCTGTTCGAGATCGTCTGGACCGAGGGCGGCGATCCGAAGACGATCGTGCAGGAGCGCGGGCTCGTGCAGGTGACGGACACCGGCGCGATCGAGACCGCGGTCGACGAGGTGATCGCCGCCAACCCCGACAAGGTCGAGCAGGCGCGGGCCAAGCCGACGTTGGCCGGCTGGTTCGTCGGCCAGGTGATGAAGGCGACCGGCGGCAAGGCCAATCCGCAGGCGGTCAATGAGATCGTCAAGCAGAAGCTCGGGATCGAATAGATGTTCGTGCGCACCGCCGGCAGCGCCGATCTTAACGCGATCCGCGCGCTGCTCGGCGAGACGTGGCATGCGACCTATGACGCGATCTACGGCGCGGACAGGGTCGCGGACATCCACAAGCGCTGGCATTCAAAGGCTGAACTTGCATCAAGGCTGGAGAAGCCCGAGACCGAGTTCCTCGTCGCCGACGATGGAACGGCGATCGCCGGCATGGCGTTTGCGAGCTACGATGCCGAAACACGCAAGGTGACGCTGCACCAGCTCTATGTCCGCCCCGCCATGCAGGGCCACGGCGTTGGCGGGCTGCTGCTCGACGAGATCGAGGGGTGCTTTCCGGGTGCCGAGACGGTGAGGCTGGAGGTGGACGCGGCGAATACGCGTGCCGTTGCCTTCTATATCGGGCAGGGCTTCTCCAAGGTCGGCGAGACGGCCGATTGCGGCGAGACGGGTTCGGGTCTTGCGGCCGACATCTATGAGCGGCCGATCCTCTGGGCTGACTGAATACGCCTACTCGCCGCCTTCCAGCGAAATCGGATTGCCGGTGTCGTCCCAGAGACCGCCTACCACGCAGTCCTGCATGTAATCGCGGAACTGTACGTCGCAGCGTACGGCGCCCGCCGCCAGCGCCGCCTCGCGCGTCGGCCAGCCGCAGCTGAACTCGCTCCAGTGGATGCCTTCGCGGTGCATGATGCCGACGGCGACGCTCCAGCCGGCCGGGTAGCACCATGCGACGCGCGCGCAATCCTGAGGCGCGGCGCCGCTCGATTCGACGCAGGCCTTGCGCGCACAGTCGAGCGCGGTGGCCGGATTGTAGCCGACGCACATGCCCGAGCCCTGTTCGGGCGCATAGGCGAAGGCGATGCCCTGTGCCGAGGCTGGCGCCACTGCGGATATGCTAAAAGCGAGGATCAGGGATAGGCGCATGCTGGTGTCTCCCGCGGCCCGATGCGCTATGGAACGCGACGCGGGGAAACAGCGCAAGGGGCGAGCTTTGACCGGGCAAGATATCGAGATTCGCGAGGCGGCCGAGGCCGATCTGCCGGCGCTGATCGCGCTCTTTGCGGCCGACGCCATCGGCGGTCATGGCGACACGACGGATGAAGCGGCGATGCCGCTTTACGGTGCCGCTTTCAAAGCGATCGCGGCAAGCCCGAACGATCGGCTGCACGTGGCAGTGCTCGGCGGCGAGATCGTGGGGACATTCCAGACGACGCTGGTGACGAGCCTGACGGGTCGCGGCAGCACCAGCATGATCATCGAGGCGGTCCAGACGCGCGAGGACATGCGCGGGCGCGGCATTGGCGCGGCGATGATCGGGCATGCGATCGCCGAGGCGCGGCAGCTCGGCTGCCGGAAGGTGCAGCTCACCTCGAACATGGCCCGCACGGACGCGCACCGGTTCTACGAGCGACTCGGCTTTTCGAAGAGCCATGCCGGCTTCAAGCTGACGCTTTGACGCCCTTGCATTGGCTGGCCCGCGCGGCCATAAGAAGCGCGAAAAAGCCGCCCGAACGGAGCGCCCGGTAGAGCCGATGAAAACCATTCTCGCCCAGATCTTCACCTGGTGGAACGGCCAGAACCTCAACACCCGGTTCTTCACCTGGCGCTTTGGCAAGAAGGTCGGCGAGGACGAGTTCGGCAACATCTACTACGAGGGCCCGCTCAACCCCGAGGGCAAGCCGCGCCGCTGGGTAATCTACAAGGGCTATGCCGAGGCCTCGCAGATCCCCGCCGGCTGGCATGGCTGGATGCATCACCGCGTCGATACGCCGCCATCCAAAGAAGACTATAAGCCGCGCGAGTGGCAGAAGCCGCACCAGCAGAACCTGACCGGCTCGCCGGCCGCCTACCGTCCTAAGGGTTCGCTGGCGAACGCCGAGAGCCGGCCGCGCGTCACTGGCGACTACGACGCCTGGACGCCGGGAAGCTGAGGCTTCCTCGATCTTGTCTCGCCACAATTGACGGCTAGGCAGGGCATCTGACAGGTGCTGACGGTGAGGGTGGCCACAGGCCCGCGATGACAAAGCTTCTTCCGATACTGGTGCTCAGCGCCGCAGCGATTGCTGCAACGCCCGCAATCTCGCAGGGTACGCGCGTCGCCAGTCCCGTCGCCGAATTCACCGGCATGGACAAGATCACGGGCCGCATCATCACCTTCGACGTCTATGTCGACGAGACCGTCCAGTTCGGCGCGCTGCAGGTGACGCCGCGCGTCTGCTACGCCTCGCAGGATGGCTTCGAGCCGCGCACGGATTCCTTCGTGGAGGTCGACGAGATCACGCTGGACCGAAAGATCCGGCGTATCTTTGCTGGCTGGATGTTCGCGGAAAGCCCCGGCCTCAACGCCGTCGAACACCCCGTCTATGACGTCTGGCTGAAGGGCTGCAAGAGCGAGTCCGACGTTCCGGCGCCGGACGCCGCCTCGGCCGGTTGATCCTCAGGCGAATTCCGCCGTCGGACCATTGACGGCCTCTTCCAGCATCCGGTCGTAGCGCGCACGCGGCACGTCAACGGCACCGAAGCGCTTGAGGTGCTCGGTCGTGAACTGCGTGTCGAGCAGGACGAAGCCGCGCTCACGAAGGCGCTCCACCAGATAAGCGAGACAAACCTTCGACGCGTCGGGCACGCGCGAAAACATGCTCTCGCCGAAGAAGGCGCGGCCGAGCGAGACGCCGTAGAGCCCGCCGACCAGCTTGTCGTCCTGCCATGCCTCGACTGTGTGGCAATTGCCACGCTCGAACAGGATCGCGTAGGCTTCGCGGATCGGCGCGTTGATCCAGGTGCTCATGCGGCCCTTGCGCGATTCCGCGCAGCCGTCGATCACGCCGGCGAAGTCCGTATCGAAGCGGATGTCGAAAATGCCGCTGCGGATCGTCTTGGCGAGACTCTTCGGGATGTGAAAGGCATCGAGCGGGATGATGCCGCGCAGTTCCGGCCGGACCCAGAAGATCTCCGGGTCGTCGGCATTTTCAGCCATCGGGAACACGCCTGACGCGTAGGCGCGCAGCAGGAGTTCCGGTGGGATGCGATAGCCTGGAGCGAAGGGCCGGGACAACTACGCCTCCGACCCGCTCAATCCGTCTTTGCCGCCAGGTGCTTTTCCAGCCAATGGATATCGTAGTCGCCATTGGCGATGTCGGCATTGCCGACGAGATCTCGGAAGAGCGGCAGCGTGGTCTTGATCCCGTCCACGACGAACTCGTCGAGCGCGCGGCGCAGCCGCATCATGCATTCGACGCGGTTGCGACCATGCACGATGAGCTTGCCGATGAGGCTGTCGTAATAGGGCGGGATCCTGTAGCCGGAGTAGACGGCTGAATCGACGCGGACGCCTAAGCCGCCCGGCGTGTGAAAATGCGTTACCGTACCCGGCGAGGGCGTGAAGGTGCGCGGGTCCTCGGCATTGATGCGGCACTCGATGGCGTGGCCGTAGAAGCGGACTTCGTCCTGCTTCACCGACAGGCCGCCGCCTGAGGCAACGCGGATCTGCTCGTGCACGAGGTCGATGCCGGTAATCGCTTCGGTTACCGGATGCTCCACCTGCAGGCGGGTGTTCATCTCGATGAAGTAGAACTCGCCATTCTCGTACAGGAACTCGATCGTGCCGGCGCCGGAATAGCCGAGATCGCCGATCGCCTTCGCAACGATGCCGCCGATGCGGGCGCGCTCCTCGGCGTTGAGCGCTGGCGAGAGCGCTTCTTCCCAGACCTTCTGGTGGCGGCGCTGCAGCGAGCAGTCGCGTTCGCCGAGATGGATGGCGCCACCCCTGCCGTCGCCCATGACCTGGACTTCGATGTGGCGGGGCTTTTCCAGATACTTCTCGATGTAGACGGCGTCGTCGCCGAAGGCTGCGCCGGCTTCGGACTTTGCGGTCGCGAGCGCCATCAGCATGTCGTCTTCGGTGCGCGCGACCTTCATGCCGCGGCCACCGCCGCCGGCCGAAGCCTTCACAATGACCGGGTATCCGATCTCGGCGGCAATGCGCAGCGCCTCGGTGTCGTCGGTGACGGCGCCTTCAGAGCCGGGGACGACGGGAATGCCGAGACGCTTGGCTGTGCGCTTCGCCTCGATCTTGTCACCCATCACGCGGATATGGTCGCCCGAGGGGCCGATGAAGGTGATGCCGTGTGCAGCGAGAATGTCGGCGAACTTCGCGTTCTCCGACAGGAAGCCGTAGCCCGGATGGATCGCGTCGGCGCCGGTGATCTCGCAAGCCGCCACGATCTGGTGGATGTTGAGATAGCTTTCGCGCGACGGCGGCGGGCCGATGCAGACGCTCTCGTCCGCGAGACGCACATGCATGGCATCGGCGTCGGCGGTCGAGTGCACGGCAACCGTCTGGATGCCGAGCTCCTTGGCGGCGCGGAGCACCCGGAGCGCGATCTCGCCGCGATTGGCGATGAGGATCTTCTGGAACATGCCGATCCCTTTCGCCGACTATTCGATCACGACGAGAGGCTCGCCATATTCGACCGGCTGGGCATCTTCACAGAGGATCGCGGTGATCGTGCCGGCACGTGGCGCCGGGATCTGGTTCATCGTCTTCATGGCTTCGATGATGAGAAGCGTCTGGCCCTCCTTCACCTTCTGGCCGACCTCGATGAAGAATTTCGCGCCGGGCGAGGGCGCGAGATAGGCGGTACCGACCATGGGCGAGGGGACGGCGTTGCGGGAGACGTCCGCCTTGGCCTCGACAGCCGGTGCGGCGCCGGCTGCAGCGGCAACGGGAGCGGACGCAGCGGCTGGTGCAGGGGCATAGGCCTGCATGACTGGTGCTGCGTTTTGGCGGGAGACGCGGATGCGCATGGCATCCTGCTCGACCTCGATCTCGGTCAGGTTGGTCTCGTTGAGAATGGTTGCCAGGTCACGAATGAGCTGCTGGTCAACACCTGTCTTCTTGGTCGACATGAACCGTGTTCCCGTTAGTTGGCGCGGTCAGATCCGCGCTGCCAGCGCATCGAGCGCCAGAGTGTAGCCTTGCGCGCCGAAGCCGCAGATAACGCCCGTCACGACGGGTGCGATCATGGTGCGGTGCCGGAAGGCCTCGCGCGCGTGGATGTTTGAAAGATGGACCTCGACGACCGGCATCGGCTGGATCGCGCGGATGGCATCATGGAGGGCAATGGATGTGTGGCCATAGGCACCGGGATTGATGATGACGCCCGCTGCCGTGGTCGCCGTCTCGTGCAGCCAGTCGACGAGCACACCTTCATGGTTCGACTGGCGAAACTCGATTGCCAGGCCGCGGCTTTCCCCATGGCTGCGGCAGGCGGCTTCGATCGAGGCGAGCGTGTCGCCGCCATAGATGCCCGGCTCGCGCGTGCCGAGCATATTGAGGTTCGGACCGTTGAGGACGAAGATCGTCTTGGACATTCAGGCTTCCCGTGCGCCGGTCAGGCGCGCCGCACCCTCTATAGTGGGCCGGCGCGGGGAGTCAAACGCGAGAACGCGTCGTCAACTACCGGAATTGCGGGCCTGCTCGACCTTTTCGGCCAGCGTGGCGACGCCTTGGGCACCGAAGACCATCTCGTCGCCGACGATGTAGGACGGCGTGCCGGTGATCATCAGGCGATCCGCGAGCCTATAGGCCTCATCGAAGGCGGCTTCGATCTGCGGAGACAGCATGGCCTGACGCAATTCGTCTTCGGCGACGCCGTGATCGAGCGCTACGCGAATGGCGGCCGCTTCGTTCGCGCGGCCCGGCTGCATCAGAAGTTCGCGGTGGAAATCGGCATAGCGATCGGGTGCGAGCGACCGGAACGCCATCGACACTACATGTGCGGCGCGCGAATCAGGACCGAGGATCGGGAACTCCTTGAGAACGAAACGAAGCTCCGGGTCGGCCGCGACCATGGCGTCCATGTCTTCCATGGCGCGCTTGCAGAAGCCGCAATTGTAATCGAAGAACTCGACGATCGTGACGTCGCCGTCCGGGTTGCCGATGATGCCGTCATGGGCGGCGTTGTAGATGAGGTCTGTGTTGTCGCTAATCGCGGCCTGCTGGACGGCGGCGCGGCTTTCCTCTTCGCGGGTCTGCAGCACCTGCTGCACTTCCAGGAAGATGTCGGGGTTGGTCAGAAGGTAGTCGCGCACGATCGCCTCGATCGCCTCGCGTTCGGCTGGCGCTGCGCTGCGCGGATCGTTCATCGCGGTCGCGGTTGCCCGCGCGCTGTCTGAGAGATTGCTGCTGCCGGCATAGAAGCCCATGCCCAGCATCGATGCGGAAAGTGCGAGACCGACCACGCCAACTGTCACAGCCTTGCTCATCTCGTCGTCCTAACTTCGTCCGGTTGATCGGCGCGGCGGCTCAGCGGCCAGGCTCGCGGAAATTGATGATGTCCTGTGCGCGCAGCCAGCCCGGCGAGCCGTTCGGCAGGCGCTGCTGGGCGCGCGCGGCAAAGCCCTTCGCCTCTCGAAAGTTTCCGGCGTGGAAGTACCCTTCGGCCGTCGCGAGCTCTGCCTCAGGCACGTTGCCCAGCATGCCATGCGCCTGGGCAAGATAGCGATAGCCGTTGGCGTATTCCCGGTTGCGCTGAAGGCCTGCATCGAGTTCACGAACGCCGCGACGCAGTGCGTCAGGTGTGCCGACCGCGACGAGCGCCTGGCCAAGACCGACCTGAATCAGCCCGGAATTGTTGGGGTCGTTGCGCAGTGCGCGCTCGAAGGCGGCAACGGCGTCGGCCGGGCGGTTGGCGCGGATGAGCGCCTCGCCACGCAGTTCGTGGAAATAGGGGTTGCCGGGCATGCGCTGGATCAGCGCGTCGATCTTCTGGATCGACTGGGCGGGATTGCCATAGAGGTAGGTGAGGATCGCATCGCCATAAAGCGCAGGCAGCGACTGCATGTTGTCGCGGAAGATGCGCTGCACGGAGCCCTGGCCCATCGTGTATGCGGCGATCTTGGCGCGCGCCAGATCGTGGCGAAGCTGAAGCGCCTCTGGATCGCGAGCGCCGTAATAAGGCGATTGCTGGGCCAGCGTCTGCAAATTCTGGATGCGCTCGCGCGGCATTGGATGGCTGAGCTGGTACGGGTCGACGTTCGCACCGGACAGCGACAACGCACTCTGGAAGCGCTCGAAGGTGCGCAGCATCCCGCGCGCCGACTGGCGCGTGGCGTCAAGATAGGTGAGAGCGGAGCGGTCGGCGGTTGCTTCCTCGGTGCGCTGATAGCTCAGCAGGCTGCGACGCGCGAACTCGCTGCCACCCATGGCAAGGCCTGCTCCCGCACTTGCTGCGCCGCTGCCGCCGCCGCTGGTCGCCGCCGCAATGCCCGCGCCCATGCCGAGAAGGCCGGCGACGACCGCGATCGTCTGAGCGCGCGAAAGCTGCTCGCGCAAGCGCTGCTGGTGTCCGCCGGCGATGTGTCCCGCCTCGTGCGCGATGACGCCAATGATCTCGTTCGGTGATTCGGCGATCGCCAGCGCGCCGGTGTGCAGGAACATCCGCCGCCCGGCGACGAAGGCGTTGAAGCTCGAGCTGTTGACGAGGATGATGTCGATGCCCGACTGGGCGAGCCCCGAAACGTTCAGGATCGGTCGCGCATACTCGCGCACCAGTGCCTCGATCTCCGCGTCGCGCACGATCGGAACAGAGCGCTGCTGCGCCAACGAGGGAAGCGTCGAGGCTGCGGAAACGGCTATCGCCAGGGCACCGGCTGCGAGGGTGCGGGAAAGGCGGCGGAGAGAGCGGTCGATCATCGTCTTCATGGCACCGACACTGGTAAACGAGCAGCCACAGCCTGAAAAGGCACGGGCCAGAGGTCTGGCCAACTTGTGATGCCCTTGGCTTTCGGGCATTTGTGCGGCGACTTCCACAAGGGATAGCCCGAGATCATGAAGCCAGCCCTGTCGCGGCGCGGTGCCGTCGAGCCATTTCACGCCATGGATATCCTTGCCGGCGCCAACAGGTTGCGGCAGGCGGGCCATGACGTGATCTCGATGGCTGTCGGCCAGCCCTCCGACCCGGCACCCAGCGTCGTGCGCGAGGCTGCGGCGGCGGCGGTGCGCGCAGGGCGGATCGGCTATACCGACGCGCTCGGGCTGATGAGCCTGCGCCGCGCCATCGCCGACCACTATGCGGCGCATTACGGCGTCGAGGTGCCGGTGGAACGTATCGCGGTGACGACCGGCTCGTCAGCGGCCTTCAATCTCGCCTTCCTCGCCATGTTCGATCAGGGTGACCGCGTCGCGATCACGGTGCCCGGTTATCCGGCCTATCGCAACATTATGGGCGCGCTGGGGCTCGATGTCGTCGAGATCCCGCTGGGCGACGAGGGCTATCTGACGGCCGAGGTGCTGGAGGCGTCGCATCGGCAGGCGCCGCTCAAGGGCCTGCTCTTCGCAAGTCCCGCCAACCCGACCGGCGCGGCGATCCCGCCCGCGGAACTCGCAAACCTCCTCGGTTTTGCGCGCGATGCCGGGATCGAGATCATCTCGGACGAGATCTACCACCGGCTGGATTATACCGGCGCGGATGTCACCGCGCTGTCGATCGACCCGAACGTCACGATCATCAATTCGTTTTCAAAGTACTACTGCATGACGGGTTGGCGGATCGGCTGGATGGTGCTGCCGGAGGCCTCCGTCCGCCAGATCGAGCGGCTGGCGCAGAGCCTCTACATCTCGGCGCCGGAGCTCAGCCAGATCGCAGCAAGCCATGCCTTCGAGGCAACGGACGAACTGGAGATCGTCAAAGGCCGCTATATCGAGAACCGCGCTTTCCTGATGGAGCGGCTGCCGGCGCTCGGCTTCCCGCTGCTCGCGCCGATGGATGGTGCCTTCTACGCCTATTGCGACGTCACCCGGCACACCAATGACAGCATGGCATTCGCGCAGCAGATGCTGACTGACGCCCATGTCGCCGCGCCACCTGGCCGCGATTTCGACCCCTACGAGGGGCATCGCTCAATGCGGTTTTCCTATGCCGGGAGCCTCGCCGACATGCAGGAGGCCACACGTCGGATCGAGGCCTGGCTGCAGCGGCGCTGACGGCAAGGCATCTGGCGGAAACCAAAAAGCCGGGCATCGCGCCCGGCTTTTTTCCCATCGTTCTGGATGCCTTACTTGCGGCGCCACCAGCCAGTACGGCGCGGCTTGCTCTCGTCGACAGGCTCGCTGGAAACGAGGACCGGCTCGACGGGCTTCACAGGCTCAACGGCAACCGGCTCGGCTGCGGCAGGCTCTTCGACGACCGGCGCTGGCTCTGCCGGCCCTTCGACGACGGGCGCCGAGGCTTCCGGCTCGGCGCTGACGGTTTCGGGCTCTTCGGCCTGAGCGGCAGCACGCTTGCGGGCAGGAGCCTTGCGCGGCTTCTTCGCCGGCTTCTCGGCCGGCTCGGACACCGTTTCTGCAGCACCTTCCCCGGCATCGGCCTTCTTGCGGCGGCGTGCAGGCTTCTCCTTGACCGGGGCCTCATCGGCATCCGGTTCGGCAAGCGCCTGGTCCGCTTCCGCGACTTCGGCTGTGGCTTCGGAGACGGTCTCGTCGGTCGCCTCGACAGCCTCGCGCGCCTCGTCGTCCGCTATGGAATCGCCGCCGTCACCCTCTGCCAGTGCAGGCTGGCCTTCGGCACCTTCGTCCTCACGACGGTTGCGACGTCCACCGCGCTTGCCGCGGCGGCGCTTGCGACGGTCGCCATCGCCGTTCGCAGCCCGGGCATCGTCGCTCTCTGCGCCGGACTCGGTGCCGGCGTCATCGGCGCCTTCAGCCTCGTCGCCATCCTCGTCTTCGTCAGACGAGTTGCCGTCTTCGCCCTGCGCCTGGCTCGTTTCACCATCGCGGTCGCGACCGCCGCGACGACGCCGGCGCCGACGCTTGCGCTTGCGGTCACCATTCTCGCCAGCTTGCTCCTCGGAGCGTTGCTCGGCACGCGGCTCGGATGTCTCGGCGACGGCTTCCACCGTCTCCTCTTCATCCTCGTCGAAGCCGGCTTCGAGAGCGAGCTTTTCGTCGATCTCGTCATCCATCGCCAGGACATCCGGTCCAAGCGTGATCGCCGCCTGCGGCTCGCGCTCGGCGGGAGTGCCCTTGGTGATCGCGAAGTGCTGGTGGCCGACGCTGTCGTCCGCCTCGATCGTGATGTCGGCACCGAAGCGGCGCTCCATCTCGCTAAGCGCGGCGCGCTTGTGGTTGAGCACGTAGAGCGCGGTCGCCGTCGGCGTGCGGACGGTGATGTTGAACTTGTGATCCTTGAGGAGATAATCCTCGATCCCGCGGACGACCAGCAGGCCGACGGACGAGTCCGAGCGGACATGGCCCGAGCCGCCGCAATGCGGGCAGGGCTGCATGGTCGAGTCGAGCACGCTGGCGCGGATACGCTGGCGCGACATCTCCAGAAGGCCGAAATGCGAGATGCGGCCGACCTGAATGCGCGCGCGGTCGTTCTTGAGATGATCCTTGAGGCGCTTCTCGACAGCTCGGTTGTTCCGGTTCTCCTCCATGTCGATGAAGTCGATGACGATCAGTCCGGCGAGATCGCGCAGGCGAAGCTGACGCGCGACTTCCTCGGCGGCTTCCAGGTTCGTCTGGAGCGCGGTGTCCTCGATCGAATGCTCGCGGGTCGAGCGGCCGGAGTTGACGTCGATCGCGACCAGCGCCTCGGTCTGGTTGATGATGATGTAGCCGCCGGACTTCAGCGTCACCTGCGGCTGCAGCATCTTGTCGAGCTGCGCCTCGATGCCGTTGCGCGCGAAGATCGGCACGGTGTCGCGATAAGGCTGCACGACCTTGGCATGGCTGGGCATCAGCATGCGCATGAAGTCCTTGGCCTCGCGATAGCCGTCGTCGCCGGCAACGAGGATCTGGTCGATGTCCTTGTTGTAGAGGTCGCGCACCGATCGCTTGATCAGCGAGCCTTCCTCGTAGACGAGGGCAGGGGCGATCGACTTCATCGTCAGTTCGCGCACGTTCTCCCACATGCGCATCAGGTATTCGTAGTCGCGCTTGACCTCGGCCTTGGTGCGGCTCTGGCCGGCCGTGCGCAGGATGACGCCCATGCCCTGCGGCACGTCGAGATCCTTGACGATATCCTTGAGACGCTTGCGATCCTGCACGCTGGTGATCTTGCGCGAGATGCCGCCGCCACGCGCCGTGTTCGGCATCAGGACGGAATAGCGGCCGGCAAGCGACAGATAGGTCGTCAGCGCCGCACCCTTATTGCCGCGCTCTTCCTTGACGACCTGCACCAGCATAATCTGGCGGCGCTTGATGACCTCCTGGATCTTGTACTGCTTGCGCATCGGCTTGCGGCGCGTGCGGACTTCGTCGAGCGCATCTTCAGCGCCGACTGATTCCACCTCGTCCTCGCCATTGCCGGACGAGGCGTTGGACGGAGCGTCGAGATGGTCGCTGCTGCCGTTATCCTCGGAGACCTCTTCGGAGACGGTGTCGGACGACGTGGCCTCGGCCATGGCAGGCTGCGGCACGGCATCTTCGCCCTCACCATGCTCGCCATCTTCGCTCGATGCCGTAGAGGGTTCGGCGTCGCCGTCACCATTGTCGCTCGCCGAGGCGTGACCGTTGCGGCCGTTCTTGCCGCGACGGCGGCGACGGTTGCGGCCGCCGCGCTCTTCGTCCTCGTCGTCTTCTTCGTCTTCCGCCGCCTCGGCCTCTGCCTTCAGCAGCGCCTGACGGTCGGCGACGGGGATCTGGTAGTAGTCTGGATGGATTTCGGAAAAGGCCAGGAAGCCATGGCGGTTGCCGCCATACTCCACGAAGGCGGCCTGCAGAGACGGCTCGACGCGCGTGACGCGGGCGAGGTAGATGTTGCCCCGTAACTGCTTCCTGTCCTGCGCCTCGAAGTCGAATTCTTCGATACGGTTACCGCGTGTGACAACGACCCGCGTTTCCTCCCGGTGGGAGGCATCGATAAGCATCTTGTTCGGCATTAAATCTGCTCTCCCCGGCGCGGCGTAGCCAGGGCGTGGACGCTGTGGCGTCCCGTCTTCCTGGCGCATGGCGCGCGCCGGATATTGTGGCGGCCGCCGATGCGGAGCGACGCACACCCGACAGCCTGGCCGCGGCCATCACGGCGCGGGGTTCTTCAGGCATTGTCGGGATTGTGTTCAGCGTCACGGTGCGCCCGGCGAAACATTTTTGACCCAAAGCTCGGCTAGGCCGAACCAGCTAACGCTCTTACAGAGCCGGCCAGGACGGGTGTCCGGCCGTTTTTCACGCCAGGGCCCCGCGTCACCGGATGGCCCTGAAGAAAATCTTCGGGATCGCTCGCTGCCCTGATTGCCGCTCCGGTTCGGCTCCGTAGCGGAAGTCGCTCCAGGCCGGATGGATGCAATGACGGCATTGCAGCGCTCCACCGTCGCTTTTATGATTTGACGTAGAGCAAGGCAACCCTCATTCGGTTGCTGGCAAATCTATCCGGTTGACCGGCCGAAGCGGAAAGGTCCGGTTAACCATGAGGGGGCTACCACTAGTTCGACCGCGCGGTTCTGCGCGCATTCAGCATAAACGGGATTCGATGTCGCTCTACACGCTTCTTGGCATGTCCAGCGTTCTTGCCGTCAGGCAGGCTTCGAAAGTGGTTCGCGCTGCTGCCGTCGCGCTTGGCGTCTGCATTTGGGCGGTTGCATCCTCGCCGGCATCGGCCGTGTCGCTCGAAGCAGAGGCGGGCGTTCCGCTGAGCGTCGGCGATCTGCGCATGGCCGGCGATGCCGTGCAGACCCGGATGGTGGTCGAACTCAACCGCGACGCGAATTTCCGCTGGTTTCTGCTTCGTGCGCCGCACCGTCTCGTCATCGATCTGCCGAACGCAGAGTTTCGGCTCGACGCCGAAGCCATCGAGCCGCGCGGGCTTGTCAGCCGTGTTCAGTTCGGACGGCTCGACGAGACGACGTCGCGGCTGATCTTTTCCTCCGACGGTCCATTCAAGATCGGGGCTGTGCAGGTCGTCGAAAACGAAAGCGGCGAGGGCTTTCGCCTGGTCACCGAAATCGAGGCCGGCTCGCAGGACGAGTTCGAGGCGGCTCTGGCCGATCAGATCGCGCCGACGGGTTCGACCACTGCCGGGCGCGGGGACCGCGTCGGCCAGGCCGTGGCCGAGATCAAGGAGAAGCCGTTCACCATCGTCATCGATCCCGGCCATGGCGGCATCGACGGCGGAGCAGAAGGCGCGTCCGGCACGCAGGAAAAGGACATCACGCTGATGTTCGCCCGCGAATTGCGCGACGCACTTGCCGCGCAGCCCGGCTACCGGGTCGAGATGACACGGGAGAGCGACGTCTTCCTTCGCCTCGACGAGCGCGTGCGCATCGCGCGCCAACAATCGGCAGACCTTTTCATATCGGTGCATGCCGATTCGATCCGGCTGAAGGGTATCCAGGGCGCCACCGTCTATACGGTCGCCGACAAGGCGTCCGACGAGGAAGCCGCGGCGACTGCGTTGCGCGAAAACCTGTCGGACGAAATCGCCGGCATTCAGGTCGAGGCCGACAAGGGCGACGTCGCCGACATTCTGGTCGATCTCATCCGGCGCGAAACGCACCGTTTCTCGATCAGCTTCGCGCGCACGCTCGTGGGTGAGCTGAAGGACACCGTCACACTCATCAACAACCCGCACCGATTCGCCGGCTTCCGGGTGCTGAAGGCGCCGGATGTTCCTTCGGTCCTGCTCGAGCTCGGTTATCTGTCGAATTCCGAGGATGAGGCTAGGCTGCTCGATGAAGCGTGGCGGGCGGACGCGATCTCCAGCATTACGAGCGCCGTCGGCCAGTTCGCCACCTCGCGAGGCACTTCCGGCGGTTGAATCCTCGCGGCGAGTTGAGCGCCAACGCGTTGCATTTCCACAACAGTTCGTGGTCTAACGAACCGCTCTACCGGCCTTTGCGTGCGCTGCCGCAATTTGCCCACAAGCGCGGCCCACCAACCTGCCCTATAGGCCGGTGCGACGGGCTCGACGCAGCGGATCGGCCGGTGGCATCGAGAGACCCAAAAGGCACGGGTCAAGCGGAGCAGGAATGATACGGCTCATCGGATATTTCTTCGGCATCGGCACGGTTCTCGCGCTCGCAGTGGCGGCGGGCGTCGTGATCTATATCGGTGCCATCGCCAAGGACCTGCCGGATTACGAGGTTCTGGCGAATTACGAGCCGCCGGTGACCACCCGCCTGCACGCCTCCGACGGTGCGCTGATGGCCGAATATGCGCGCGAGCGTCGGCTCTATCTGCCGATTCAGGCCATTCCCGACCGCGTGAAGGCGGCGTTCCTGTCGGCTGAAGACAAGAATTTCTATCAGCACCCGGGCATCGACCTTCTGAGCCTGTTCCGCGCGGTTGCCACCAATGTGCAGAACCTGGGCTCCGGCCGTCGCCCCGTCGGCGCATCCACGATTACCCAGCAGGTCGCGAAGAACTTCCTGCTCACCTCGGACCAGACCATGGAGCGCAAGGTGCGCGAGATGATCCTGTCGTTCCGTATCGAGCAGGCCTATTCGAAAGACCGCATTCTCGAGCTTTACCTCAACGAGATCTTCTTCGGGCTCGGCGCCTACGGCATAGCGGGTGCGGCGCTCACCTATTTCGACAAGTCGGTCAACGAGCTGACGCTCGAGGAGGCCGCCTATCTCGCCGCCCTGCCGCGTGGTCCTTCGAACTACCATCCCTATCGCCACACCGAGCGGGCGGTCGAGCGTCGCAACTGGGTGATCGACCAGATGGTCGCCAATGGTTATGTCGAGGCTGCCGAAGGCGAGACTGCCAAGGCGCTGCCGCTGACCGTCAATCCGCGTCGCAGCGGCACCTATCTCTTCGCCGGCGAGTACTTCACCGAGGAAGTGCGCCGCGAAATCATCGCGCGCTACGGCGAAGACGCGCTTTACGAGGGCGGTCTTTCCGTCCGCACGACGCTGGACCCCGACATGCAGCTCTCGGCGCGCAAGTCGCTCCAGGGCGGTCTCCAGCGCTTCGACCAGCTGCGCGGCTTCCGCGGGCCGGTGACGGAGATCGAGCTCGGCAGCGACTGGGGCGTGCCGCTCGGCGACGTGCCGCGCCTCAGCGACGTGCCGGAGTGGTCGCTTGCCGTGGTGCTTGAGTCGGGCGCGCAGACGGCTCGTCTCGGCCTTCAGCCGAGCCGCCAGGCGTCGGGCGAACTTGTTGCCGAGCGCCAGGAAATCCAACTCACGGCCGAGCAGATGGGCTGGGCGATGCGCCACACCGTCAATGGCGAGCGTGTTCGCGCCAACCAGGTGAGCGAAGTCCTGCAGGCTGGCGACGTGGTCTATGTCGAGCAGGTTGGCGAGACATGGGAACTGCGTCAGGTGCCGGAGATTTCCGGCGGCATGGTCGCGATGGACCCGCACACCGGCCGCGTGCTCGCCATGGTCGGCGGCTTCTCATTCTCGCAGTCGGAATTCAACCGCGCCACGCAGGCCTTCCGCCAGCCGGGCTCGTCGTTCAAGCCGATCGTCTATGCAGCCGCGCTCGACAATGGCTACACGCCGGCCTCGGTCGTCGACGACGCTCCGATCTCGATCCAGGTCGGCAACGACGTCTGGGAGCCGAAGAACTATGGCGGCGACTTCGCCGGTCCTTCGACGCTGCGCGCCGGCATCGAGCGCTCGCGCAACTTGATGACCGTTCGCCTTGCCAACGATCTGGGCATGCCGATCGTCGCCGAATATGCCGAACGCTTTGGCGTCTACGACAAGATGCTGCCGGTGCTGGCCATGTCGCTCGGCTCAGGCGAGACGACCGTCATGCGCATGGTTTCGGCCTATTCGGTCATGGCCAATGGTGGCGTCCAGATCCAGCCATCGCTGATCGACCGTATCCAGGATCGCTACGGCAAGACCGTCTTCAAGCATGACGGTCGCATCTGCCACGGCTGCAACGCCGCCGAATGGCAGAACCAGGCCGAGCCGGAACTGATCGACGAGCGCGAACAGGTGCTCGATCCGATGACGGCCTACCAGATCACCTCCATGATGGAAGGCGTCGTCCAGCGCGGCACGGCCACCACGCTCGCCGAGCTCGGTCACCCGATTGCTGGTAAGACCGGCACGACGAACGATTCGCGCGATGTCTGGTTCGTCGGCTACTCGGCCAATCTCGTTGTCGGCCTCTATATCGGCTACGACCAGCCACGCCCGCTCGGCAATGGCGCCACGGGTGGTGGCCTTGCGGCTCCCGTGTTCAAGGAGTTCATGCAGGCGCAGCTCGAAGGCCAGACGCCGGTCGCGTTCCGCGTGCCCGACGGCATGACGCCGATCGCGGTCAACCGCCAGACCGGCATGCGCGCCATGGAAGGCGAGCCGGGCGCGATCATCGAGCAGTTCAAGCCGGGTACCGGGCCTGCCGACAGCTACTGGGTCATCGGCCTTGGCGGCATGGACGAGGGCCGGGCGCAGGAGATCTCGCCAAGCGCCAGCCAGGCGATCATCCAGGGCGGCGGCGGCCTCTACTGACGGCAGGCCCATCGCGGGTTTACTTGCGGCGCGGACCTTTCTATGGTCCGCGCCGCATCGCCTTCAGGGCGCAAGAACATCCAGAAAAGAACGAGAAATGCGCGCAGAAACCGAGACGCTGGTCGACGAAATCAAGCAGGCGATAACCCTGCTGAGGAGGCATCTTTGACTGGGATCAGTCCGTCAAACGCCTAGACTACCTCAACGCGCGCGCTGAAGATTCCGACCTGTGGAACGATCCGCAGGAGGCCCAGAAGTTGATGCGCGAGCGCCAGCAGCTGGATGACGGCATCAACGGCATCCGTGCGCTTTCCCGCGGGCTCGACGACAATGTCGAACTGATCGCGCTCGGCGAAGAAGAGGGCGACCAGTCGATCATTGCCGAGGCTGAGGCTTCGATCCGCTCGCTGAAGGGCGAGATTGCCGCGCGCCAGATCAACATGCTTCTGTCCGGCGAGGCCGACGGCAACGATACCTATCTCGAAGTTCATGCTGGCGCCGGTGGTACCGAGAGCCAGGACTGGGCGTCGATGCTTCTGCGCATGTATACGCGCTGGGCCGAGCGCCGCGGCTTCAAGGTCGATGTGCTGGAAATGCACGATGGCGAAGAAGCCGGCATCAAGTCCGCGACTCTGCAGATCAAGGGCCACAACGCCTATGGCTGGCTGAAGACGGAATCGGGCGTACACCGTCTGGTGCGCATCTCGCCCTACGATTCCAATGCGCGCCGGCACACGTCGTTCGCGAGCGTCTGGGTGTACCCGGTGGTCGATGATTCGATCGAGATCGACGTTTCGGAATCCGACGTCCGCATCGACACCTTCCGCGCTTCGGGCTCGGGCGGGCAGCACGTCAACACGACCGATTCCGCGGTGCGTATCACGCACCTCGCCACCGGCATCGCGGTCGCCTGTCAGCAGGAGCGTTCGCAGCACAAGAACAAGGCCAAGGCCTGGGAAATGCTGCGCGCACGCCTCTACGAGGTCGAGCTGAAGAAGCGGGAAGAAGCTGCCAACGCGACCGAGGCGTCCAAGACCGACATCGGCTGGGGCCACCAGATCCGCTCCTACGTGCTGCAGCCCTATCAGCTTGTGAAGGATTTGCGCACGGGAACGGAAAGCACCAGCCCGACGGATGTGCTCGACGGCGACCTGGACGACTTCATGAAGGCGTCGCTCGCGCACCGCATCGAAGGCGGTGTCGGCGAGACTGTCGCCGACATCGACTGATCAGATCAGCCCGGAGAGTTTGCGGCCTGCGCGGATGAACGTCATGGGGTCAAGCGCGTCCCCATGGCGGCGGATTTCGAAATGCAGGTGCGGCCCGGTCGAGCGGCCGGTGCTGCCGACCTTGCCGAGCAGGTCGCCCGGCTCCACCGATGCACCTTCTTTCACCGAGATCGAACTCATGTGAGCGTATCGGGTCGTCATGCCGTTGCCATGGTCGATCTCGACCATGCGCCCATAGCCGCCATTCCACCCTGCAAAGATCACCGTGCCGCTGCCGGCCGCCTTGATTGCTGCACCCGTGCGAGCTCGGAAGTCGATGCCTGAATGCTGTGCGGGCGTGCCGAGCAGCGGGTCGCGGCGGACGCCGAAGCGCGAGGAAATCTGCTGGCCGGGAGCGGGATGGAAGATCGGCATGGTGCGTGCCACGGTCTTCATCTGCTCGAGATTGCGCATTGCGCTATCGAGATCGCGCACCTTCGCCTCGAACCGGATCGGCTGCGCCGCAAAGCCCAGCAGCGGCCCGCCCATGCCGACCGATCCGGTCGTCGTGCGGGCGTCGATACCGAGGTCTTCCAGAACTGATGCGATCGTATCCGTTTCGCGATAGGTCGCTTCGGCCAATCCCTGGAGGTCTGCGGTCTGCTGGGTCTCGACATCCTTGAGCGTCCTGTCGACGATCGCGAACACGGCCGTCGGATCGCGCATCGCGATCTCGGCGCCATCGCGCGGCGCAGGCGCCGGAGAAGGCAGGACGACGGCGTCGTTGCCGAGGCGCAGATTGCCGAACGTGACCGTGTCGAGCGGTCGAGGTGAGGGGGCGGGCGCGCTGACAGGAAGTTCATCCGGAAGGCTGTCGCTGCGGTCGAGCAGCGGCGCGATCTGGCCCTGACGTGCGAGCAGTTCTTCCTGACGCGCCATCAGTGCGGCGACGCGGCGTTCGACATCCTGCCGGTCGAGCGTCTGACGGCTGGTCATGCGATCAAGTTCGGCCCGGAGCGAGGCGATGCGGTCTTCGTAGGCCTGTGCGCTCAGCGTCTGCTGGATGACGCTCGAATCGACTTTTTCCTTGAGAAGCATGTAGCCAGCCGCACTGGCGCCGGCGCCGACGATCGCAAGCAGCGAGATGCTGGCCAGGGCCGCTACGAGCGGGCGCACCTGGAAGTGCCGTATGCGGTCTCCGCGGGCGATGATGATCGTGTGCGAATCGCGGCGCCCAAAGCGGCCAGAAGATCGTGATCGTGCCAAAATTCACCCCACGCAGCACCAATTCCGTCAGCTGGAATTAGACACCGTTAGGGTTAACAAAGGCTGATATACGCACAGCAGAAGGGGCCGGAAGCAAGCTTCGCGGCCCCTAAAGCGATCTGTACTGCCGTTTAGAAGAGCAGCAGGATCAGAATGATGATGGGGATCGGAATACCGATCAGCCAGAGTAGTGCGCCCTTGAACATCGTTGTCTCCAGTTGCCTTGTGTCTCCGCAGGTCAACGTGGGGAGTGCAAAGTCGTTCCGATCAAAGTGCGCGAACCGCTTCCAGAACCTCCTCGGCGTGGCCGGGCACCTTCACCTTCGGCCAGACGCGGGCGATCGTGCCGTCGGCAGCGACGAGGACCGTCGTGCGCTCTACGCCCATATATTTCTTCCCGTACATGCTCTTCTCCACCCAGACGCCATAGGCTTCGAGCGCCGTCTTCTCCTCGTCGGCCACAAGCGGAACGCTCAGTGAATGCTTCGACTTGAACTTGTCGTGGCTCTTCACGCTGTCCGGCGAGATGCCGATGAGAACGGCACCTGCCGCCTCGAACTCCCCGGCAAGGCTGGAGAAGGCCGTCGCCTCGGCCGTGCAGCCGCTCGTATCGTCCTTTGGATAGAAAAACAGCACCACAGCTTTGCCGCGATGGTCCGATAGCCGGATCACCGATCCGCCATCGCCGGGAAGCTCGAAATCCGGTGCCGACTGTCCTGTTTCGATCTGTGCCATGCGCCCCACTTTCCATTTCGTGACCAGACAAGCCGAGATCCTCGCAGGCTGCGAGGTGGCTTCGCCCGGGCGGCTCATATAGAATGCGCAAACGCTTCGTCCATGCAGGAAGAGCCACGACGGAAGGCACGGTGCTGGAACATACCGCCGCGCGCGATTCGACCATGGCAGAGGGCCCGAGCGCCGAGGAAACTGCTCCTCCGGCGCAGGAGCCGGCGCGGTCCAACGTGCTCGGCCGAACGGTGCGTGTCTTCGGGTACGGGTTGGGAGCGCTTGTCGCGCTTTTTGCCATCACGGCCGGCGGGCTCATTCTCCTCATCTGGCTCGGTTTCGGCGATGCTCGGCTGCGTGAAGCGGCCGAGCGCGCACTGCACGACCTCTCGGGACGCCCGGTCGACGTTGCGATCGGGGAGGTGTCGATATCGCTGTCGGGCAGGGGACTGCTCGTGCTCGACGCTTCCAATGTCAGCGCTGTGGAGCGGGAGACCTCCACGCAGCTCATCGAGGCAGGAACGCTGCAATTCTCGATCGGCATTCGAGGGCTTCTTTCCGGCGAATTGCGGCTGGGGGAGGCGCTGATTGCGGACGCCCGCCTCAATAAGGCGATCGTGCCCGCGCGCGGCACCGACACCGCGCCGCGCTACGTAAACGAAGAAGGGCTGCTCGATCCCGATCTGGCGATTGGCGTGATCTTCGGCTGGCTGCATGCGGCCCTGAACGCTGTGGAAACGGGCCGGACGAGCCAGGTTCGACTCGAAAACGTGTCTATCGAAATTCCGCGACTGCGCGGCGACCCGAGGCAGGTGCTGGTCGAGGATGCAACGCTGACGCGGGCGCAGGCGGGCGGCATCGACATCGATACGGCCATCGTGCTGGACGGCCGGCCGATGGCGCTGACAGGTGAGGCACGCCGCACATCGCGCGACGGCGTCATCGAATCTGTCGCGCTTACGCTGACCATTCCGGAAGCCGAAGAGGGACAAGGGGCAGGGCCACTTGCCGCCGACCGGCTTGAGCAATTGACGGCGACGATCACAGGCAGCGAAGCCGTGGAACCGGCCGCGTCGCGCGTGGCGTTGTCTGCGTCCATCGATCGCTTCACGCTGCCCTTTGGCAACGAGGCGCCGATGGTGCTTGACATCGACCTCGACGGTTATGTCGAAGAGGGCCTGGACAAGCTCGAACTCTCGGCGCTCCAGGTGCAGAGCGCCGGGTCGCGGTGGAATTTCAACGGGGCCATCGGCCCGACGCCGCCGGAGCCGGGACAGCGGCCGACCTACCGCTTCGAGTTCCTGAGCGAAGACAGCGTAATCGCGCCGCCGCTATCGCCCGAAGCACCATTGATCGCCAAGGCCTTCTTTGCCGGGCGCTACGATCCCGAGGCACGTGTCATCGCGATGAACGATATCGGCCTTACGGGAGAGCAGGGCAGCCTCGGCGGCCGGATGGCGGTGACGTTCGGGGCTTTCGGTTCGCCGGGCCTCGACCTCGATCTCAGCGTCCGCGACATGCCGGCAGCGCATGTGAAGCAGTTCTGGCCGTGGTTTGCCGCAGGCGGCGCCCGGCGCTGGGTCTATGCCAACATTCTGGGCGGCCAGGTCGAGGAAGGCCGCATCCGCTTGAACGTGCCGCCCGACCGGTTCGGCCATGGCATTCCGCTCGACCGCGACGAAGTCAGCGGTTCGTTCACGCTCCGCGACGCGAGCTTCCGCATTGCGGGCGAGCTTCCGCTCGTCCACGAGGCGATCGGAACGCTGTCCTTTGCCGGGTCCGATTCCGACATCGAGCTTGCAGGCGGTCGTGTGCCGATGGCGAGCGGCCGCGAAGTGGTGCTGCAGGAGGGCTCCTTCAGGATGAGCCGCGGCGAGGAGCACATGGTCGGGGCCCTCGACATCGGCATTTCGGGCACCGTCGATGCCGCCGTCGAGTTCGCGCGCTTCAAGCCGCTGGATATCGGGCGCTTCCTCGATATGGCGCCCGAAGAGATGAGCGGCACTATTTCCGGCCGCGTCGTTGCCGACATTCCCCTTAAAGGCGCGCTGCGGGCCGACGAGATCGAGTTTCTGGTTGCGCTCGACTATCAGGACGTCGCACTTCAGCGTCCGATCCAGGGGCAGCGCATCACCGAGGCCGACGGGTCGATCACCATCGACCCCGAGACGGTCGTGGTCGATGCCGTCGCTCAGATGAACGGCGTGCCGGCACGCCTCAACATGGTCGAGCCTTTTGGCGAAAGCACGATCGAGCGGTCGCGCTCCGTCTCGCTTGCGCTCGACGACGGCAACACCGAAAGGCTCGCGCCCGGCCTGTCGATGTTGCTCTCGGGGTCTGCCGCCGTCGCGGTCGATGCCGATGGACCGCGCCAGCAGGTTCAAGTCGACCTGGCCACCTCCGAACTGCGCCTGCCGTGGGTAGGATGGGCCAAAGGCCAAGGCATTCCCGCCACCGCCTCCTTCTACATGGCGCAGGCTGAGGGCGTTACGCGGCTGGAAGAGTTCGCGCTGTCCGGCAGCAGCTTCTCGGTCGCAGGCGACGTGTCGCTCGGTAGCGGCGGCTTGAGCTCCGCTCGCTTCAGCCGGGTCGCGCTCAATCGCGACGACAATGTTGCGGTCGACATCACGCGGCGCGGAGAAGGCTATGAGATCGCGGTGCGCGGCCGATCCTTCGATGCGCGCGCGCTAATCAAGTATATTCTCGGCAATCCTGCCGCCGGAAGCGGTGCGAGCGAAAGCGGTTCGGGCCAGTCAATCCCGATGACGATAAAGGCGGAGATCGATCGCGTCGTCGGCTTCCATGGCGAAATACTTTCCGACGTGACGCTCTCCTATCGCGGCCGCGGCTCTAGAATTGACCTGCTCGAACTGTCGGCCAGGACGACATCCGGCCAGGCGGTCGCCTATCGCGATGCGATCATCGACGGGCAGCGACGGCTGCAGCTGCAATCGGCGAATGCCGGCTCGGTGCTGAAGTTTCTCGACGTCTACCAGCGCATGGAAGGTGGAACGCTAAGTGCCGCGCTTGCCGGGCAGACTGGAGGACCGCTCGTCGGCCAGGTCGATGCGCGCGATTTTCTCGTCGTCAACGAGCCGCGGCTGAGTTCGCTCGTCTCCTCGCAGCCAGACGGCTCGAACCAGTCGCTCAGCCAGGCGGTGGGGCGCGACATCGACACGTCGCGCGTCTCGTTCGAGCGGGCGGCGTCCGAGGTAACCTACGGCAAGGGCTATCTGGCGCTCGACCGCGGTGTCCTGCGCGGTCCGCTCATCGGCGCCACTTACCAGGGCACCGTCTACGACCAGGCCGGCGACATGGCGATGACGGGCACTTTCATGCCCGCCTATGGGCTAAACCGGCTCTTCGGAGAGATTCCGATCCTTGGCCAGATCCTCGGCAATGGCCGCGACCGCGGGCTGATCGGCATCACCTTCCGTCTCTACGGCAAGACGGCTGCGCCGCAACTGCAGGTCAACCCGCTATCGGTGGTGGCACCGGGCATTTTCCGGTCGATTTTCGAGTTTTAGTCGTGGGGGTGCGTCCTTCGAGGCTCGGCTTTGCCGAGCACCTCAGGATGAGGACGTTGGGTGGCTGCAGGGTGCGGGATAACGCTGAAGGCGAGCCCGCTTTTTCGATGACGGAGAAGATGCCGGCAGGTAGGTGAGGGGTAGAGCTGGAGTTTCGAGCGCGGGGCCGCCCCTCATCCGGCCCTTCGGACTATCTTCTCCCCCGCGGGGAGAAGGATAAAGCGCTCGACGTCCCTCATCCTGAGGTGCGAGCGAAGCGAGCCTCGAAGGACGCACGAGAAGCTGCAGCCTCAGACCGGCTTCACCAGCACGTGCTTCTTCTTGCCGAGCGACAGCTTGATCACGCCGTCGGCGGTGACAGCGATGTCGGTGACCGTCATGCGGTCGTCATTGACCGGCTGGTCGTTGAGGCGCAGGCCGCCGCCCTGGACCTGGCGGCGGGCTTCGCCGTTGGAGGCGGCGAGGCCGGCGCGGACGAAAAGCGCGAGCACGCCGATGCCGGCTGCAAGCTCGGCCGCCGGTACCTCGACCGTCGGAAGGCTTTCGGCGAGCGCGCCTTCCTCGAAGGTCTTGCGCGCAGTCTCTGCGGCCGCTTCGGCGTCAGCGCGGCCGTGGAGCATGGCGGTGACTTCCGTCGCCAGCACCTTCTTCGCCTCGTTGATTTCCGACCCGCCGAGCGCGGCGAGGCGTTCTATCTCGTCGAGCGGAAGCGTGGTGTAGAGCTTCAGGAAGCGGCCGACGTCGGCGTCCTCGGTGTTGCGCCAGTACTGCCAGAAATCATAAGCAGACAGCATTTCCGGGTTCAGCCAGACGGCGCCGGACATGGACTTGCCCATCTTGGCGCCCGACGAGGTGGTCAGCAGCGGCGAGGTCAGCGCGTAGAGCTGCGGCGTGCCCATGCGGTGGCCGAGATCGATGCCGTTGATGATGTTGCCCCACTGGTCGGAGCCGCCCATCTGGAGACGCGTGCCGGTCCGCCTGTTCAGCTCGACGAAGTCGTAGGCCTGCAGGATCATGTAGTTGAATTCGAGGAAGGACAGCGATTGCTCGCGGTCGAGCCTCGTCTTCACGCTGTCGAAGGACAGCATGCGGTTGACCGAGAAATGGCGGCCGACGTCGCGCAGGAATTCTAGGTAGTTGATCGGCAGGAGCCAGTCGGCATTGTTGATCATCAGCGCGTCGCGCGGACCGTCGCCATAGGTCAGGTAGTTGGAAAACACCTTCTTGATCCCGGCGATGTTCGCCTCGATCGTCTGCGGCGTCATCAGCTGGCGGGCCTTGTCCTTGAAGGACGGGTCGCCGACCATCCCGGTGCCGCCACCCATCAGCGAGATCGGCCGGTGGCCAGTCTGCTGGAACCAGTGCAGCATCATGATCTGGATGAGACCGCCAGCATGCAGGCTGGGCGCGGTCGGGTCGAAGCCGATATAGGCCGTCACCGTCTCCTTCGCGAGCAGATCGTCGAGGCCGGTCTCATCCGAAATCTGGTGGATGAAGCCGCGCTCGGAGAGCGTGCGCAGGAAATCGGACTTGAAGCTCATCGTCTTGGGCTTTCGGGATGTTCGACGGATGGGGCCGCCATGGCCATGCGGGAGCCGGCGCTTTAGCATCCGGGCGGGCGGAATCAAAGAGAAGAGGGAGCCGCGATGCGCGTTGCGCTGGGCCTGATGAGCGGGACGTCGATGGACGGGATCGATCTGGCCGTGGTCACGTCGGACGGCGGGGCACAGGTCGAACGCGGTCCGTCGCATTTCGTCGCCTATCCGGCCGCGGTCCGCAGACGCATCGAGAGCGGGCTGCAGGACGCCAAGGCGATTGGCAAGCGTGACGACCGGCCCGGCGATCTGGCCGCGCTCGAACGGGACCTGACGCTGCTCCATGCGGATGCCGTCGCGGCGTTTCGGAGGCGGTATCCGGACATCGCGATCGACCTCATCGGCTTCCACGGCCAGACGGTCCTGCATCGCCCGGCCGACGCGCTGACGGTGCAGATCGGCGATGGGCAGATGCTGTCGGACCGGACCGGGCTGCCTGTGGTTTATGACATGCGTGCCAACGACATGGTGCATGGCGGGCAGGGGGCGCCGCTGGTGCCGGCCTATCATGCCGCGCTCGCCAAGACGCTCGACGAGGGCCGGTTTCCGGTTTGCTTCGTCAATATCGGCGGTATCTCCAACGTAACCTACGTGCCGGCCGTGGGCGACCCGGTCGCGTTCGACACCGGCCCCGGCAACGCATTGATCGACCAGTGGGTGCTGCGCGAAGGCGGCATTCCGTTCGATGCAGACGGGGTGATCGCAAGCGAAGGCGGCGTCGTGGAAAACGTGGTTGCGCGCTATCTGAGCAAGCCGTTCTTTGCGAAGATGGGGCCGAAATCGCTCGATCGGCTCGACTTCACGCTCGACGAGGTCGAGGGGCTCGAGCTTTCCGACGGCGCGCGAACGCTAGCCGCCGTCTCCGCCGAGGCCATTTTGGCTGCGGCGCCCAACATGCCCGTTGCGCCGAGAGCCTGGATCGTCTGCGGCGGCGGGCGGAAGAACCCGCACATCGTCGGCGATCTGCGGACAGGCGCGGCAGCGATGGGCGCCGACGTGCTTCTCGCGGAAGATGCCGGCTTCGACGGCGACGCCATGGAGGCAGAAGCCTGGGCCTATCTTGCCATCCGCGCCGAGGTGGGCCTGCCCCTGACCTATCCCGGCACGACGGGGTGCCGGGGACCGGTTAGCGGAGGCGTCGTCGTCAGGCCGTCAAAGAAGACCTAGAGCCTCAGCGTAGGCGCTTCGGCCGCGGATCGGCCAGCTCGCCGGCGAGGCGACGGTCGAGATAGTCGGAGCATTCGTCGATCAGTACGTCGGCGTGGTTGGCGAAGAAGTGGTTCGCGCCCGGCAGCGTCTTCTGCGTGATCGTGATGCCCTTCTGGGTGTGAAGCTTGTCGACCAGACCCTGAACGTCCTTCGGCGGCGCGACCTTATCGGCATCGCCGTGGATGATCAGGCCGGACGACGGGCAGGGGGCGAGGAACGAGAAGTCGTAGGTGTTGGGCTGCGGGGCTATCGAGATGAAGCCCTCGATCTCCGGGCGACGCATGAGGAGCTGCATGCCGATCCACGCGCCGAAGGAATAGCCGGCGACCCAGCAGCTCTTGGAGTCGGGATGGAGCGACTGCACCCAGTCGAGCGCTGATGCCGCGTCAGACAGTTCGCCGCTGCCATGGTCGAATGCGCCCTGGCTGCGGCCGATGCCGCGGAAATTGAAACGCAGGACGGTGAAGTCGCGCTTCTGGAACATGTAGAAGAGGTCGTAGACGATCTTGTTGTTCATCGTGCCGCCGAATTGCGGATGCGGGTGCAGCACGATGGCGATCGGAGCGTTCTTTTCCTTCGACGGCTGGTAGCGTCCCTCGAGACGGCCGGCTGGTCCGGCGAAGATGACCTCAGGCATGCGAAAAACTCCGTGCGAACCGGCTCACATGCCGGCCATCGGCTTCGAGGAGCGCGCCCGGCGGTCTTGACGCGCGTGGCAGCGATCCATAGAAGCTAGATTAGAACTATTCAAAACTAGCGTCTTGTTCCGGCACCTGCCGGCAGAGCGGCTAGATAGGACGGCAGGCCTTCTGTTTTCAAGGAAATAAGGCTCCGTCATCAACCGAAGGACGAATGACGGCATCCGGCATGGGCAAGCAGCGCGCCTATCTCGACCATAATGCCAGTGCGCCCCTGGAAGAGGCGGCGCGCGAGGCGATGATCGACGCGCTGTCGGTGACGGGCAACGCCTCCTCGGTGCATGGCAGCGGCCGGAAGCTCAAGGCAATAGTCAGCGAAGCGCGCCGCGCGGTCGCCGCGATGGTCGGCACCGATCCCCAGCACGTCGTCTTCACGTCCGGCGCGACGGAAGCTGCGAACATGCTTCTGACGCCCGACTGGCGCATGGGACGCTCGCCGCTGCGCTTTTCGACGCTTTACGTGTGTGCCGCCGACCATCCATGCACGTTGTCGGGTGGTCGGTTCACGCCGGATCGCGTCCAGCGGTTCGGAGTCGATGTGACCGGATTGGTCGATCTCGATGCGCTTGCGGATGCGCTCGGCAGGCACGACAGGACAGACGGCCTGCCCCTGGTCGCCGTCCATGCCGCCAACAACCAGACGGGCGTGATCCAGCCCATCGGTGAAATCAGCCGAATCGTCGAGGATGCCGGCGGGTTCCTGATCGTTGACGCAGTGCAGGCCGCCGGACGGATTCCAATCGCGATCGCTGATGGATGGGGCGACTTCCTCATCCTGTCTTCGCACAAGATCGGCGGTCCGCAGGGCGCGGGCGCGATCGTCGGCGTGTCGGACCTCGCGATGCCGGTGCCGCTTCTGTTGGGTGGCGGGCAGGAAAAGGGCCATCGCGCAGGTACGGAGAACGTTGCCGCGATTGCCGGGTTCGGTGCCGCGGCGAGGCTTGCTGCCGACAGGCTGTCTGTGGCTCCGGGGATTGCCGGCCTTCGGGATCGTTTCGAGCGCGCGGTGGTGTCCGCCTTCCCGGACGCTGAAATCCACGGATTGGCCGCGCCGCGGCTCTGCAATACGAGCTTTTTCAGCCTGCCAACGATGAAGGCGGAGACGGCGCAGATCGCGTTCGATCTCGCCGGCATCGCCGTCTCGGCGGGTTCCGCCTGTTCTTCCGGCAAGGTCGGGCCGAGCCATGTCCTCGTCGCCATGGGGCGCGGCGATCAGGCGACGGGCCTGCGCGTCTCGATCGGTCGCGAGACGGGCGAAGCCGAATTGAGTGCCTTCACCGAGGCACTTGCGAAGATGGCCGCCCAGCGGTCGGCGGGACGGGTGGCCGCATAGCAGCCATCGCCTTCCACGGGGTGAAATTTCGGGCCCCACACATTAGATACCGCCCATGAGTCGTCCCCGTGCGACGGGCGCAGTGAAGCACGGCCGGGCCTTGAACCCGGCATGGATGGAGTAGAGACGATGCCTGCAGTGCAGGAGACGATCGAACAGGTCCGCAAGATCGACGTCGATCAGTACAAATACGGCTTCTCGAGCGATATCGAGATGGACAAGGCTCCCAAGGGCCTCAGCGAAGAGATCATTCGCTTCATCTCGGCAAAGAAGGACGAGCCGCACTGGATGCTTGAATGGCGTCTCGAAGCCTATCGCCGCTGGCTGACCATGGAAGAGCCGGACTGGGCGCGCGTCGAATATCCCAAGATCGACTTCCAGGACCTCTACTACTACGCCGCGCCTAAGAATCAGACCGGCCCGAAGTCGCTGGACGAGGTCGATCCGGAACTGCTGCGCGTCTACGAGAAGCTGGGGATCCCGCTGCGCGAGCAGGAAATCCTCGCCGGCGTCCAGAAGCCTTCGGGCGACGATGAAGATGCGAGCGACAATGTCTACAAGTCGGGCCGGGTCGCGGTCGACGCGGTCTTCGATTCCATCTCGGTCGTCACGACATTCAAGGAAGAGTTGGCGCGCGCCGGCGTGATCTTCTGCTCGATCTCCGAGGCGATCCGCGAGCATCCGGAGCTGGTGAAGCAGTATCTCGGCTCCGTGGTGCCCACGACCGACAATTACTATGCGACGCTGAATTCGGCGGTCTTCACGGACGGGTCGTTCGTGTTCGTGCCCAAGGGCGTGCGCTGCCCGATGGAGCTGTCGACCTATTTCCGCATCAACGAGAAGAACACCGGCCAGTTCGAGCGCACGCTGATCATTGCGGAAGAGGGCGCCTACGTCTCGTACCTCGAAGGCTGCACCGCGCCACAGCGTGATGAAAACCAGCTGCACGCTGCCGTCGTCGAACTCGTCGCGCTCGACGATGCCGAGATCAAGTACTCGACCGTCCAGAACTGGTATCCGGGCGACGCGCAGGGCAAGGGCGGCATCTATAATTTTGTCACCAAGCGCGGCGACTGCCGCGGCCACCGCTCTAAGATTTCGTGGACGCAGGTGGAGACCGGCTCGGCGATCACCTGGAAGTACCCGTCCTGCATCCTGCGCGGCGATGAGAGCCAGGGCGAGTTCTATTCGATCGCGGTTTCGAACGGCTACCAGCAGATCGATTCCGGCACCAAGATGATCCATCTCGGCAAGAACACGTCGAGCCGCATCATCTCAAAGGGCATCTCGGCCGGCAATTCGAACAACACCTATCGCGGCCAGGTGTCGGTGCACCGCAAGGCGACCGGTGCGCGCAACTTCACCAATTGCGACTCGCTTCTGATCGGCAACGACTGCGGCGCGCACACCGTGCCCTACATCGAGGCGAAGAACTCGACCGCGCAGATCGAGCACGAGGCGACGACCTCGAAGATCTCCGAGGACCAGAAGTTCTACGTCATGCAGCGCGGCATCCCCGAAGAAGAGGCGATCGCGCTGATCGTGAACGGCTTCGTCAAGGACGTGATCCAGGAACTGCCGATGGAATTCGCCGTCGAGGCGCAGAAGCTCATTGGCATCTCGCTCGAAGGCTCGGTGGGCTGAGCCCGCGCGACACGATATTCAGGAAGACATCATGCTCGAAATCAAGAACCTACACGCCCGCATCGCCGAAGACGGCACCGAGATCATCAAGGGCCTGAACCTTACCGTGAACAGGGGCGAGGTCGCCGCGATCATGGGGCCGAACGGCTCCGGCAAGTCGACGCTCTCCTACATCCTCGCCGGTCGCGAGGATTACGAAGTGACCGAGGGCGACATCCTCTATGACGGCCAGTCGATCCTGGAGATGGACCCGGCCGAACGCGCTGCCGAGGGCATTTTCCTCGCCTTCCAGTATCCGCTCGAAATTCCGGGCGTGGCGACAATGGAGTTCCTCAAGGTCGCGCTCAACTCGCAGCGCAAGGCGCGGGGCGAGCCGGAGTTGAAGATTCCTGACCTGCTCAAGCGCGTGCGCGAGGGCGCTGCGTCGCTCGAGATCGACATGGCGATGCTCAAGCGGCCGCTCAATGTCGGCTTCTCCGGCGGCGAGAAGAAGCGTGCCGAAATCCTGCAGATGAAGCTCCTCGAGCCGAAGCTCTGCGTGCTCGACGAGACCGATTCCGGCCTCGACATCGACGCGCTGAAGATCGTGGCCGACGGGGTGAACTCGCTGCGCTCGCCCGACCGCGCGTTCATCGTCATCACGCACTACCAGCGCCTGCTCGACTACATCGTACCGGACACCGTGCACATCCTGTCGCGCGGCCAGGTGGTCAAGACGGGCGACAAGACGCTTGCGCTCGAACTCGAAAAGAATGGCTACGCCGGCGTGCTCGGCGAGGCGGCATAGGTGGCGCTGATGAACATGCACTCCGCACCGCGGCTCACACCTGCAGAGAACGCGATGGTCGACGGCTATGCCGCGCGGCTTTCGTCGCTGCCGGGCACGGCCGACATCCTGTCGAAGCGCGATGCCGCGATCGAGCAGGTCAAGGCCGGCCTGCCGACGCGCCGCGTCGAGGCCTGGCACTACACCGATCTCCGTCGTCTCCTGACGACAACGCCTGCCTTCGAGGCAGCCGGTGTTGCCCCGCAGTTGAAGCCTCTGATCGACGGCTCCCTCGTGCTCGGCCTTTCCAACGGCAAGGCGCAGGCCCGTAGCGGCGCTCTTGACGGGCTTACGGTTCGTCCACTGAGCGAGAAGCTCGCCGATGGTTCGATCGCTCCGGCGCTCGGGCTGCAGGGCAAGGACGATGCGGTCGGCGCGATCAACGGCGCTTTCGTGACCGATGGCTGGTTCATCGACGTCGTCGCCGGCGCCACGATCGCGCATCCGATCGAGCTGCAGAACCTGCATGCCGGTGGGCAGAACCATGTGCGCGTGCCGGTTCGGGTTGGTGCCGGCGCGACGGTCACGCTCGTGGAGCGGCAGGCAGGCCAGGGTGCCGGACTCGTGTCATCCGTCAGCCACCTGACGGTCGGCGACGGCGCGGAGGTGACCTGGATCCTGATCCAGGAGCAGCCGGATGATGCGACCTATCTCGGCCAGTTCAACGCCACGATCGGCAGAGATGCAAAGCTCACTCTGTTCGTCATGAACACCGGCGGCAAGCTCGTGCGCCAGGAAGTGCGCGTCTCACAGGACGGCGAGGGCTCGGAGTTTCGTCTGCGCGGCGTGAACCTGCTTCATGGCGACACGCATTGCGACGTCACCATGGTGCTCGACCATCTTGGCGCTGCGACGACGTCGACCGAAACGATCCGCAATGTCGTGACGGGCAGGGCGCGGGGCGTGTTTCAGGGCCAGATCCGCGTCGCGCGCGATGCGCAGAAGACCGACGCCAAGATGGCGTGCAACACGCTGCTTCTCTCCGACGAAGCCGAGATGTCGGTGAAACCCGAGCTCGAAATCTTTGCCGACGACGTGGCCTGCGGTCACGGCGCGACGGTGACGGAGATCGAGCGCGACCATCTCTTCTACCTCATGGCGCGCGGCGTCGAGGAGAAGCTGGCGCGCGGGCTCCTGGTCAAGGCGTTCGTCGCCGAGATCGTCGAGGAACTCGAGAACGAAGCGCTGATCGAGGTGCTCGAGGGCAAGCTCGACGACTGGTTCGCGGCACATGCCTGACCTGCCGACGGCGTTCGATCACTGCGTCATCCACGTCTCGGACTGGGGGCGGTCCGTACCGTTCTATCGGGACGTCATCGGAGCCGAGGTGGTCGAGCGTGGCAACGGAACCTACGTGTTCCGCATGGGCGGCCAGCAGTTGAACGTGCACGGGCCGAACGTCCAGGCAACGCCGGTCGCAACCATACCTGTCGAGCCCGGCAACAGCGATCTCTGCTTCCGCTGGAACGGGCCGATCGCCGACGCCGTCGATCACCTGAGCGCCGCAGGAGTGGCGGTCGAACTCGGGCCCGTTCGTCGGTTTGGAGCCGGCGGGGAGGGGACGAGCGTCTATTTTCGCGATCCTGACGGATCGCTCATGGAGTTCATCAGCTATGAAGGATGAGCGGGCGGCCAACGGATACGACGTCGAGGCGATCCGTCGCGACTTCCCGATCCTGGCACGCGAAGTCTACGGCAAGCCGCTGGTCTATCTCGACAATGGTGCTTCGGCGCAGAAGCCCAAGGCCGTGATCGACGCGATCACCCACGCCTATTCGAACGAATACGCCAACGTTCATCGCGGGCTGCATTTCCTGTCGAACGCGGCGACAGATGCCTACGAGAAGGCGCGCGAGACGGTCCGCCGGTTCCTGAACGCGCCCAACGTGGACACGATCGTCTTCACCAAGTCGACGACCGAGGCGATCAACACGGTCGCCTATGGCTGGGGCATGCCGAACATCGGCGAGGGCGACGAGATCGTGATCTCCATCATGGAGCATCATTCGAACATCGTGCCCTGGCATTTCATCCGTGAGCGGCAGGGCGCGAAGATCGTCTGGGTCCCGGTTCGCGAGGACGGCTCGCTCGACATGGCGGCCTTCGAGGCAAGCCTGACGGAGCGCACGAAGCTCGTCGCCATCACGCACATGTCCAACGTGCTCGGCACGGTGACGCCGATCCACGACATCGTGCGCATCGCGCATGCGCGCGGCATCAAGGTGCTGGTCGATGGTAGCCAGAGCGCCGTCCACATGCCGATCGACGTCCAGGACATCGACTGCGACTTCTTCGTCTTTACCGGCCATAAGGTGTACGGGCCGAGCGGCATCGGCGTCCTGTACGGCAAGCCGGAAGCGCTGGAGGCCATGCGGCCTTTCCAGGGCGGCGGCGAGATGATCGAGGATGTCAGCGAGGACACGATCACCTACAACCATCCGCCGCACCGCTTCGAGGCCGGAACGCCACCGATCGTCCAGGCGATCGGGCTCGGCGCCGCGCTCGAATACATGGAAAGCGTTGGCCGCGAGGCGATCGCAGCGCATGAGGCCGATCTGCGCGACTATGCGCATGAGCGGCTGCGCGCGATCAACTCGCTGCGCATCTATGGCGATGCGCCTGGCAAGGGCGCGATCGTGTCCTTCGAGATGGAGGGCATCCACGCGCATGACGTCTCGATGGTCATCGACCGGTCAGGCGTTGCGGTGCGCGCAGGCACGCATTGCGCGCAGCCGCTCCTGAAAAGGCTGGGCGTGACCTCGACATGCCGCGCATCCTTCGCCATGTACAATACGAAGGCCGAGATCGATGTCCTTGCGGACGCGCTCGAGAAGGCCCGGAAGTTCTTCGGATGACGATCATGAGCGAGACTGAGGCCAATGCGGCCGCCACAACCGACGCTGCGACATCCGCGATTCCTGCGGAAGAACTGGCGCGGCTCACCGACGATATCGTCGCGGCGCTGAAGACGGTCTATGACCCGGAAATTCCGGCGGACATCTATGAGCTCGGCCTGATCTACAGGATCGACATCGAGGATGATCGCTCGGTCAAGATCGACATGACCCTGACCGCGCCCGGGTGCCCGGTTGCCGGCGAGATGCCGGGCTGGGTACAGAATGCCGTCGGCGCGGTGGAAGGCATATCGGACGTCGACGTCAAGATGGTGTTCGATCCGCCGTGGACCCCGGACCGCATGTCGGAAGAAGCGCAGGTCGCCGTCGGCTGGTATTGAGCGCAAGCCTTGCGCCCGCGGCGTTTCATCGCCATGTTCAACACATTCCCGCAGGCCTTTACCCTGCGCAGAATGGAGAAGTCCCGATGGGCAAGTTTGCCGTCATCCGCCTGACCGACGCAGCCGCAGCGCGCGTCCGCGAGATCGTCGACAGCCGCGAGAGCGCACAGGGTGTTCGCGTGGGCGTCAAGAAGGGTGGCTGCGCAGGGATGGAGTATACGGTCGACCTCGTCACCGAGCCCAAAGCTGCCGACGATCACGTCGAGCACGCCGGCGCCCATGTCTGGGTTGCCCCGGAGGCTGCTCTCTTCCTGCTCGGCACCGAGATGGATTTCGAAGTGACGAAGCTGCGCACCGGCTTCGTCTTCAACAATCCGAACCAGTCTTCGGCTTGCGGCTGCGGGGAATCGGTCGAGCTTCAACCGGCTGACCTCAAGGCACTCGCCGAAGCGCGCGCGCAGGGCGCAGCCTAGCGCCTCCCCATATCCGTGATCGTGCTCTCGGCTGGCAGCGTCATGCGCTGCCGGTTATGGTCTCGCATGAGTTTATGCGGGAGTTGCCATGGACGACGACGTCATTCGCGATGTGTTTGCGAGCCTCGGGCCGGTGACGATCAAGCGCATGTTCGGCGGCAAGGGTGTATATCACGACGGCATCATCATAGCGCTCGAAGTCGATGGCGAATTGCTTCTGAAGGCCGATCCGGAAAGCGTACCGGAGTTCGAGGCGGCGCAGTGCAGCCAGTGGGTCTATCACGGACACAAGGGAAAGGGGCCTACGGCCATGCCGTACTGGTCGATCCCACCATCGGCCTTCGACGATCCCGATGAGATGGCGGAGTGGGCGCGGCGCGCATTCGATGCCGCGCGCCGGTCGCGGAGTAAGGCGAAACCCGTCGGCGTCAGGCGCGGACGGGGATCTTCATGAAGGCGGGAATGTCGTCGCCGAAGCCGATCTCGGCCGACTCCTCACGCTCGTGACGACGGCCGCGATTGCCGCGGTCACCACGCTCGTGCGAGGCCTGCTCCGGGGCGCGGCCACGGCTCTGCTCGTTGCGCTCGCGGATTGCCTGACGGCGCTCGGACTTCGGCTCTTCGGCTGCGGCGACAGGTGCCTCGACGGCTTCCGCGACCTTTTCGACCGCTTCCGCCTTCGGCTCGCTGCGCGAGCGGTCACGGCCACCGCGTGCGCGGCGATCGTCCTCGCGGCCGCCACGGCCGCCGCGTTTTGCGCCGCGACGTGGGCGCTCGTCATCGGCCTCTTCGACCTGCGGCAGCGTGGCGAGATCGCCATCCAGCCATTCGATCTTGTTGCCGATCAGCTTCTCGATCGCATCGAGATACTTCGTGTCGGACTTCGTCACGATCGTGAAGGCCTTGCCCGAGCGGCCGGCACGTCCCGTGCGGCCGATGCGGTGGACATAGTCTTCCGCGTGGATCGGAACGTCGAAATTGAAGACGTGGCTGACGTCCGGGATATCGAGGCCGCGGGCAGCGACGTCTGAAGCGACGAGAAGCTTCAGATTTCCCTTCCGGAAACCGTCAAGCATCGCCATACGGGCGCGCTGATCCATGTCGCCATGCAGGGCGCCCGCGTCGAACTCGTGACGCACGAGGGAGCGGAACAGTTCCGACACGTCGACCTTGCGGTTGCAGAAGATGATCGCGTTCTTGAGCGAATCTTCCTCACTGCGGATCAGCTCGCGCAGCTTGTCGCGCTTGTCCCAGGCCTTGTTGCGCGACTTCACGAGCCGCTGCTCGATATTCGCGCCGGTCGTTGCCGCGCGCGACACCTCGACACGCACGGGTGCGTGAAGGAACTGCTCGGTCAGCTTGGTGATCTCCGGCGGCATGGTGGCCGAGAAGAACAGCGTCTGGCGAGAGAAGGGGATAAGCTTGCAGATGCGCTCGATGTCCGGAATGAAGCCCATGTCGAGCATGCGGTCGGCTTCGTCGATCACGAGAATCTCGACGCCGGTGAGAAGCAGCTTGCCGCGCTCGAAATGGTCGAGAAGACGGCCGGGCGTCGCGATCAGCACGTCGGCGCCGCGCTCCAGCTTCTTTTCCTGCTCGTCGAAGGACACGCCGCCGATCAGAAGCGCGATGTTGAGGCGGTGGTTCTTGCCGTATTTGACAAAATTTTCCTCCACCTGCGCCGCGAGTTCGCGCGTCGGCTCGAGGATAAGTGTCCGCGGCATGCGGGCCCGGGCGCGGCCGCGCTCCAGGCGCGCCAGCATCGGAAGTACGAAGGAGGCCGTCTTGCCGGTGCCCGTCTGCGCGATGCCGAGAACGTCCTTGCCCTGCAGGGCGTGGGGGATTGCACCGGCCTGGATCGGCGTCGGGCGGTCGTAGCCGGCCTCTGTCACCGCAGCCAAGACCTTTTCGGGCAGGCCGAGTTCGGCGAATGTGGGAAGCTCCCGCTCGGGCGGAGTTACGGTCTGGTCGTCAGATGACACGTTGGCGCTGTCTTTGCTGGTTTGCGATCGGGGCTTTGGTGCCGCACGCACGCACTGCCACCCTGTCCGGGCAGGAGAACGCTGTCCGGTTACGCAGTTGCTGCCGCTATGTCAACCGGAACGGGCGGAAAACAAGGGATTTCCGCTGCTTCCGGGCTGTTTTGTCGCTTCAGTAGCGGAACTGCTCGGTCAGAATCCGCTCGTCCCAGGAATGGCTGGCGTCGAAGAGCAATGTGGCCTGGGCATCGGCCGCCTCGCTGATCTCGACAGCGAGAACCGAGCGCACCTCCACGTGGTCGGCAACGGCATTCACGGGCCGCTTGGCCTCTTCGAGAATGTCGAAGCGGACGACGGACTTGTTCGGCAGAAGCGCCCCGCGCCAGCGCCGGGGTCGGAACGGGCTTACCGGCGTCAGCGCCAGAAGCGGCGCGTCGATGGGCAGGATCGGCCCGTGGGCGGACAGATTGTAGGCGGTCGATCCGGTCGGCGTCGCCACCATCACGCCGTCGCAGACGAGCTCCTCGAGCCGGGTCTTCTCGTCGACCACGATGCGGATCTTGGCGGCCTGCGCCGACTGGCGGAAGAGCGAGACCTCGTTGATCGCAAGCACCTTCTCGGTGCCGCTTTCCGTGGTGGCAACCATCTGGAGCGGCCGGATCGTTTCGTGCGTTGCGGCTTCAATGCGCTCCCGGAGTCCTTCCTCGGCATAGTCGTTCATCAGGAAACCGACCGAGCCGCGGTTCATGCCGTAGATCGGCCTGCCGGTTCCCATCTGCTGGTGGAGCATTTCCAGCATGAAGCCATCGCCGCCGAGGGCGATCAGAACGTCCGCCTCTTCGATTTTCGCCTGGCCATACAGCGCTGCGAGCTTTGCTGCAGCGGTGCGGGCATCCGGCGTGTCGGCAGCGACAAAGGCGAACGATTGCAAGGAGCGTTTCCGAAATCTGGCGCGTCTGAAGCGCGCTTTGGGGACGAGGCATGCAATCTGGCAAGCGCGGTGCGAAATGTCGAGGTGCCGGATCGGCTGCGGCGCCATGCCCACTTTGCTGTCGGGCGCTACGCCATTGGTCTAATCCCGCTTGACAGTACACTCGCGGTTGCATTCGATGATCGTCCGCTGCTTGCCAGCAGCCGAAGTCGGTTCCGGCTTCCAACTATAATCGCTTCGGGAGGAGCTCCAGAATGTTCAAGTCTCTTGGCGTCGCCGTTTTGGCCGCCGGCGTGTCGCTTGTCGCTTCGATTGCGCATGCTCAGAATTATCCGGAGCGCAGCATCACCATGGTGGTGCCTTTCGCCGCCGGTGGGCCGACGGATACGGTCACCCGCCTGATCGCGGAGCCGATGGGCGCCGCACTGGGTCAGCAGATCGTGGTGCAGAACGTGGCCGGCGCTGGCGGTACGCTTGCGGCAGGCCAGGTCGCCGCCGCGGCACCCGATGGCTACACCGTCCTGATGCATCACATCGGCATGTCCACGGCGCCGTCGCTCTATTCCAACCTGCCATACAATCCGCTCGAGAGCTTTGAGTATATCGGCCTCGTGACCGAAGTTCCGATGACGATCGTCGGCCGCAAGGATTTCGAGCCGACAAATTTGGCCGAGCTCGTCGAATACGTGAAGGCGAATGGCGATCAGGTCACCTACGCCAATGCCGGCATCGGTGCCGCCTCGCATCTCTGCGGACTTTTGTTTCAGTCGGCAGTCGGCGCGCAGGTTACGGAAGTGCCCTATCAGGGCACGGGCCCGGCCATGATCGACCTCATCGGTGGCCAGGTCGACTTCCTCTGCGACCAGACGACGAACACGACAACGCAGATCCAGGCCGGCGAAGTGAAGGCTTATGCCGTGACCTCGGCTGACCGCCTGCAGACGCTGGCCGACCTGCCGACCGCACGCGAAGCCGGCCTCGACATGGAAGTCACCGTCTGGCACGGCCTTTATGTGCCGGCCGGCACTCCGGAAGACGTCGTCCAGAAGCTCACGGAAGCCTTGCAGGTCGCCCTGCAGGACCAGAACGTGATCGACCGCTTTGCCGACCTCGGCACCGCGCCGGTCTCGCAGGACCGCGCGACATCTGAAGCGCACCAGCAGCACCTCGCGGCCCAGATCGAGCTCTGGCAGCCGATTATCGAAGCCGCAGGCGTCACCCCGCAGTGAGCGCGGACAGCTATCGATTGAAAAGCGGGGCGGTCGGCGAGACCGCCCCTTTTCGTCGAGAGGAAGGGGAGGCTGTGCCGTGACCTTGAGCGTCTCGTTCAAGAACCTGCTCGTGGGGCTGATCTTCATCGGCATCGGCGTCGCATTCGGCTACGCGGCGTTGGGCTATACGATCGGTACGCTGCTCCGCATGGGCCCCGGCTATTTCCCGCTGATCCTGGCGGGTATCCTCATCCTGCTGGGGGCTACGATCTTTGTGCAGGCGCTGTTTTCCGGCCCCGACGCCGTCGAGATCGGCCGCATACCCTGGTTCGGCATCGCCCTTTTGTGCGGCGCGCTTGTCTTCTTCGGGCTTACGGTCCGCGGGCTGGGGCTCCTGCCGTCCCTGTTCATCACCGTCTTCCTGAGCGCCTTTGCGAGCTCGAAGACGAACATCGTCAGCGCGCTGGTCATGGCGGCGCTGATGACAGCGCTCTGCATGGCCATCTTCGTCTGGGCGCTCGGCTTGCCATTGCCGATGTTCGGACCCTGGCTTCCTCTCTAGGGCGACCCCGATGGATCTCCTTGCCAATCTCGCGCTCGGCTTCTCCACGGCGCTGACGCCCTACAACATTCTCTATTGCTTCGTCGGCGTGCTGCTCGGGACGCTGGTCGGCGTCTTGCCCGGCATCGGACCCACGGGCGCGATTGCCATCCTCCTGCCGATCACCTTCACCTTCGAGCCGGTGACCGCGATCATCATGCTGGCGGGCATCTATTACGGCGCGCAATATGGTGGCTCGACCACGGCGATCCTGATCAACCTGCCGGGCGAATCGTCGTCCGCGGTTACGGCTATCGATGGCTACCAGATGGCGCGGCAGGGGAGGGCCGGCACAGCGCTGGCGACAGCTGCGCTGGGTTCGTTCTTTGCCGGCAGCACGGCAACGCTGCTCGTCGCGATCGCCGCTCCGCCGCTTGCCGCCATGGCGCTTCTGTTCGGATCGGCTGAATATTTCGCACTGATCGTGCTCGGCCTCGTCGCCTCGGTCGCGCTGGCGCACGGATCGATCATCAAGGCGCTCGCCATGATCGTGCTCGGGCTGCTGCTCGGCATGGTCGGCCAAGACATCTATACCGGCACGCCGCGGTTCACGTTCGGCTTCTTCGAACTCTATAGCGGCATAAACTTCGTGTCGGTTGCCGTCGGCGTTTTCGGGCTCGCCGAGATCATCCGCAATCTGGAGAACGAGCAGACGCGCTCGGTGCTCGTGAAGAAGGTCGAGAAGCTCTGGCTGACGATGACCGATTTCAAGCGCATCATCGCGCCGGTGCTGCGCGGGACTGCGCTCGGATCGGTGCTTGGCGTGTTGCCGGGCGGCGGGCACGTGCTCGCGTCCTTTGCGTCCTATTCGATCGAGAAGAAGACGTCGCGCAACCCGGAGAATTTCGGCAAGGGCGCGATCGAGGGCGTCGCGGGACCCGAATCGGCAAACAACGCCGCCGCACAGACGTCTTTCATTCCGCTCCTCACGCTTGGCATTCCGGCGCATCCCGTGATGGCGCTGATCATCGGCGCCTTCATCATCCAGGGCATCCAGCCGGGGCCGAACGTCATATCCAGCCAACCGGCGTTGTTCTGGGGCGTCATCGCCTCGATGTGGGTGGGCAACGTCCTGCTTCTCATCCTGAACCTGCCGCTGATCGGACTTTGGGTGAAGCTGCTGCTCGTGCCCTATCGCGTGCTGTTTCCCGCCATCATCGCCTTTGCCTGCATCGGCACGTTCTCGATCAACCTCAACGCCTTCGACATCTACGCGATCGCCGCGCTGGGGCTTCTCGGCTACTTCCTGGTGAAGCTCGACTGCGAGCCGGCGCCGCTGCTGCTTGGCTTCGTGCTCGGGCCGCTGCTGGAAGAGCATCTGCGGCGGGCGCTGATCATCTCGCGCGGTGATCCGATGACCTTCCTCGAGCGTCCCCTGAGCGCCGCGCTGCTCGGCCTCGCGGCGCTGGCGATCATCATTTCGGTGATGCCGTCGATCCGGAAGAAGCGCGACCAGGTCTTCGTCGAAGAGGATTGAATTTCCCACGGTCGGCCAGCATCGCGTTGCCGATCGGAATGAGGCTCAATTGGTTTGTGAAGAGTGGTGCCCCCGGCAGGATTCGAACCCGCGACCCCCTGATTACAAATCTGGCCGATTTCCGGGCTTTTCAAAGCCTTGCGCGAGGTCGCCTTCCTTATCTCGCACGATGCAGCGAAGCGGTGCCGGGCAGATCAGCGGCGGTCGCCGGGGTGGCTTCGCTGGGCTCCTTCGATGCGCTGCACGATCTCGCGCGTGACGCGGACGTCGGACGTCAGGACAGACAGCGCCTGCTCGACCGCACGCATGGCCGTCGCCGCCTCGCCGGCCTGCCGCTCCACGGTTGTGATCCGCAGCTCGTGCGCGTCGATCGTGCGGAAGGCTTGCTCCACGGCCGCCATGCGCGCCTTGAGCTCCATGATGTTGGCAGCGTTGAGCTCGCGCCCCGTCCGCAGCTCGGCGAGGATGTAGCCCCAGCCGACGAAGCCGACGACGAAGGTCATCAGGATCGCCAGCGTGTTGAGCGACCATTCCCATTTGAAGGCAGGGGCGCGCGGCTGCATGTCAGCCATTCCTTTCGCTCCGGCGGGCGAACACTTCCTTGGCCGTGTGGCCGCCCATGTAAAGCGCCATATAGGCGGTCGTGAACCAGGTCAGCTCCTGCAGGAAGACCGGGATCTGCGCGCCCGCCAGCGCGTTCACGATCGGTACGAAGACCAGTGACCAAAGCCAGAACGCTGCGATCAGCCACATGGTTGCCGGCCGCCACGCCCAGGACCAGGCGCTCTCCTTCTCCATCTCGGCCAGCATCAGCCGGTTCGCCTCCCGCTGCTGCTCGACGAAGCTGGTGACGATCGCCGGCGTCAGCGGCTCGACCTTGCGCACGGCCTCCTCGATCCGCTCCGGCGGAAGGCTCGGAAGATCCTCGCGCTTGGCGCCGGCGGCAACGGCGATCGTGTCGATGATCTCGCTGGACAACTCCGCCGCGCCCTTGCCGATATAGTGCTCGACGGCACGCGCGCCGACCTTCTTTGCGATCGGCAGGATGATAGATGCGATCAGGCCTTCCATCAGATCGCCTCCGCCTGTGCCTCGAAGGCGGCCGCGCGCTTGCGGTTTATGTACGCTCGCCAGACGAGATAGCCCGCGACGAGCACCAGCAGCCCCAGGCCGCCGGCGAGCACCCATCCGGCCAGCTGGTCGGCCTGGCCGGCGTCGACGACGGTGCCCGCGCCAGCCGTGCCGCCGGCGCCGGCAGCGCCGCCCGTCTGCTTCGTTGCCACGTCCTTCGCCTCGGCCGCCTCGCGCTCGAGCTCGTCGCGCACGATCGGCTTTTGATCCTCGACCGGCTTCGCTTCGGCCATGAAGGCCAGCGCCATGGCGACGCCCTTTGCCTCGACGTCGACGACGCGGTTCGTCCAGCCCTTGCCGAACGTCTTCCAGATGGCGAGCCCCTGCTTGAAGGACAGCCGAGCCCGGCAGATGCCCTTCACCGTGGCAACGTGGTCGTTGCCCTTGCTGGCGCCCTGGACGAGCCACTTGATGGCGCGGCTGACGCCGGCGTTCACGCCGGCATCGTAGGTCGCCAGGTCAACGCCCGGCACGAGCTTATAGCGGCCGGCGGTCGGCTCCCAATATTGGGCACGGTAGATCTCGAGCGCCTCGCCCATCGTGATGTTGCGGACGGGTTTGATCGCCTTGCCGTGCTTCTTCAGCCAGGCGTGATAGACGGCCTCCGTCACGCCATACATCGTCTTGCCGCCGGGATCGGCCGGATGGTCCGACCAGCCGCCTTCCCATTTTGCGGTGATGGCGTGGCAGGTCTCGAAACGGCTCATGGCTTCCCCCGGTGCAATCAGGACGGGAGAAGCATAAGCCGGAAGTGAGGGCGTCAATTGCGGTTAAGGCGCCGACGCTCTGGCTGTCGGCATAACGCCCAGCTGCTCGCGCTGTTTGCCGTCAAGCGGAAAAGGCTGGTTTGCTGCTGCAGCAGCACGCCACCATCCTGGAACATCAGAGCTTGCAAATTCCTGGCGAAGCGGCCGGCTCTGGCGCGCCTTGGATCTGCGGCTCTCCTGCATGTGATGGACGGCGGATCGAGACGTGAGGCGCTGGATCAGGCGGCCGGTGAAGCTGCGCCTGGTCTTGGTGATCAATGCCTCGTCGAGCCAGAGAGCGGAGACAGGCTCTTCAAGCGAAACGTCCCACCACGCATAGCCTAACGATACCTGGTCCCAGACATGCGGAAAATGGGTGCAGTAGCTGACCCATCGGTCAACGAGGCGATCAGCGACCGGGCCTTCGCCGAAATAGATCTGCCCGCCGTGGATGTCCCACCCGCCGCGTTTCACGGCAGCGACATCGCATGACGCGTCGTCAAGTTCCGGCAGGGGCCGTCGCAAGATTGCGTCCGCATCGAGCCAGAGAACGGGACGACGGACTTCGCGGCGCACCTCGCTGATGTAAACCGCTTTCTGCGCACAGTTTTCGACCCAGCTCGGCTTTTGGGGTCGCGGGTCGATCCGATGCTCGAGACGCAGCCGATCAATAGAGCGCCTGAGATCGGCCGCCCGGTCTTCGTAAGCGGTTCCTGGGGTGTAGTACGAGATGATCAGCGGCTGCATGGCTTCGTTTAGCTTGAGAAACGTCGTTGGACCAGCGGGGGTTCACAGCGGCGGCTATCGCCAGCTTGCGGCCACAAGCCCGATGCCGTTCGAACTGTTCGTAAAGCTTGCCGTTTCTGTAGTCGAGGCAGCCTCGGCAGTGGGAGCTATTGACGCGGTCGCGTGACGTCTGGATTCGACGATCTGATGCTCATCGCGGGTCGCAGATGAAAAGGTTGTGTCGCCGCCATTACCCTTGCTGCACGCAAAAATGGCTATCCCGTCCGCCTTGGTCGCCAGCGATATGCTGCGAGACGCTCCGGTCGTTGCACTGGTTTCGGCAGCGTCGACCGGCGTTAGCGAACGAAGCCCGTAGAGGACGTAGATCTTGATGCCGCAGTTGGTCACAGCGCCGCTGAACGTCACGGTGATATCGGCTGTCGTGCCAGTCGCAACATTGCGGCTTAGAATGGCGGTCGGGATGAACGATGCCGCTGAAACCGCTGCGACAAGCGTGGCGGCCGCGGCTGCGATCGTGCCGGACGAGACTGTTCGATTGACGCCTGCTTCCGTGCTGGTGACACACACCACAACGAGCCGGTCGGGAGCCGCTTCCCCGATGTCTACGTCGGTGAATGTATAGGTTTGAGCATTGGCCGGATCGCTTAGGAAAGCGCGCTTGACCAGCCGGGGAGGCTGATCCACCGTCGCCGCCTGAACCTGTTGTTGGTTGGCACCGGCCATCAGGTGAGCCCGACGCCGGAGATAATCCACTCCGTCGCAGCTATCTTGATCGCCGTCGCGATGCCGTTGGCGGCAAGTGTGCGGCTTCCTGTCGTGCCGGCACCGGCAAGCCTCATCGTATCGCTCGTGATCGCGATCGTGATCACGCCTGCGCCGTTCTGGTTGATGAAGGTGATGGCCGTGCCGATCGGAAAGGCGACAGACGCATTCGCGGGGATGGTGAAGGTGCGCGCAGTCGTGTCGGCTGCAGGGTGCAACAGGTGCTTCCCGCCATCTGTCAGCTGAAGCGTGTAGGCAGCGCTTTGGCTGTTCTGCCGGATGAGCGACGAAAGCTGCGGATCGTGGGCCTGCACCGTCACGCCGACCGCAGCGGCGATCCGGGCGTCGGCGCGGGAGTCTGCCCGGCCGTCAACGACGCTGTTGAAGTCGATGATCTTGGACGTCGCGAAGGAGCCGTCCGGCACGACGGGTGCCGAGGAGAAGGTCTTGATGCCGGCGATCGTCTGGTTGCCCGTCAGCTTGACGGTGAAGCCGTCGATTTGCGCCGTCGAGTACAGGTCGAGATTGAGCCGGAAGGTGGCGGCGTTGTAGTCCGAGCCGTTGTTGACCAGCAGCGCGACGCCGTCGCCCGACACATAGGCGGCCGTCCAGATGCTGCCGGTATAGACGTACATCTTGCCGAGCGTACTGTCGAAATAGAGGTCGCCGGCGTCGAGCGGGTTCCCCTCATTGTCGAGGGTCGGCGCTGCCTCAAGCGCGCCGAGATAGCGGCTGTTGAAGTCGGCGAAGGCGGCGAGCGTCGCGTCGCGCGCGGCTTCCGTCGCCGCCTGGGCGGCGACGGCGAGGTCTGCGGCAAAAGTCGTCGTGACCTTGTCGTCCTGCACCACGGCGCGGTCGGCCGTGACCTGGTCAGCGTCCTCATCGACCTGGGCGGCAAGTCCGATGACGACGTCCCTGGCAGCGATGGTGACGTCGCGCGCGGCTGTCGTGACATCGCGGGCGGCCGTGGTGACGTCGCGCGCCGCCGTCGTGATGTTCCGGGCGGTAATCGTCTCGTCGCGGGCCGCCTCTGCCGCTTCGCCCCAGCTCTGCGCCTCCTCGATCTTCGTGACGGTCGGGCCGTTACCCCGAAGGCGGCCGTCCTGCCAGAAGGGAACGCGCTCGTCGCTGCCGGGCTCGATGATGCCGGCCTCGGCCGCGCTGCCGGGCGGCAGGCGCAGAGACCGGTTGCCGTCGCGCCGCAGCTCCTGCGCCATCAGACCGAGCTTGGAGAGCTCCTTCTCGAGCTCGTCGGTGTCGATGAAGCCGCCCCGTGTGACGTCGCTTGAGCGCTGCTGCACCCTGTCGCCGATGACGACAAGAGACGTCGTCGCCGCCGGCGCCGGCGCGATCGTCACGGTGAAGAAGGCGAAGGCATCGGCCGTGGTCTTGGCGACAGTCGCGGCGATCGGCGCCCAAATGCCGTCTTCCGGCTTTGCCAGCACCGTCACGTCGACCGTGTCGAAGATCTTGAAGCCGAACGGGCCGAAGACGGTCGTTGCGCCGTCGCCGTCGAACGGGGCCGATTCGCGCGTCTCGCGGGGCAGGGGGAAAGGCTGCGTCATCGGGCACGGCTCCTGTCAGGATGACCGATCATGCAATCTCGGCGAGGCTGTTAAGTGCCGCCGGCGGCATTGCTCCAATCCGGCCCCCGGCTGGGGCTCGTCTCGCCAGGCGCCCAGAAGAACTCCTGGCCGGTGTTGCGCATCCAGTCCTGCTGGCGCCGGCGGAAGGCGGCGTCGGCTTCCGGATCGACGGCGCGCTGCAGCTGGTCGAGCACGTTCCGCTCGAAGGCGAGCTTCAGATACCAGATGTTGCCGCCGGGAATGTTGCCGCGCGCGAAGCGGACGAGCTCGCGGCCGAAATGCGTTTTCTCGCCGGATGCGAGCTGCACGACATTGCCGGCGGTCAAATTCCAGAAATCATTCGCCCGCTGGACGATCGGCCCGGCGATCGTCGACGCGAAGCCGCCGCCGAACCGGTTGAGGTCGGCGAAGAGGAAGTCGCCATAAATACCGAGGCCGCCGCCCTGCAGGAGCGCTGCGCCCCAGAAAGAGGGCGGCGTCATGTCCTGCGGGTCGCGCCCGGCGGCGATCTGCTTCAGCTGCACCGATATGGCGCCCAGCAACGCCGTCGACGCCACGATGCCGGCCGTGTAGGCGGCGCCCTTGGCCTTCTGGCCGCTGGCGAACATGTTGTGGATCCGCAGGCCGTGCAGGATCATCACCACGGCGCCGAAGCTCTTGAACTGGGCGAAGGACCGGATGAACTCGCCGTGCAGCGTGCCGGGCTGGTTGACGTCGAGAAGCGCCGTCTTGGCGCGATGGCTCGAATTCGGCACCGCGAATTCGGTGTCCTGCAGGATCATCTCGAGATAGCGCTCGGCAAGCCGGGGGTCGATGCGGTCGGCGATCTCCTGCGGCCGCAGGATCCTGCCTTCATGCAGCGGCGCCTTGCGCAGAAGATCCCACTCGCGGCCGGTGATTCCGTAGCGGCGGAAGGTCTTGGCGAAGGCTTCGGGCAGCTGGTCGAAGGCCTTGCCGACATTCAGCGCCGTCTCTGCCTGGAAGGCGAGGCCGTAGGCGTGCCGGGCAGCCTGCGTCCAGGGCGTGAGGCCCGAATAGGTCAGCACGCGATCGGCGAGGTAGCTCGCCCATTCCGGGCCGCCCAACGTGCCGACATAGCGCGCCTGCTGGTGAAACACGTTCATCGCCGAATCGAGGATCAGGCCGGACGTGACGGCCTCGCGCCTGGTCGAGGGCAGCATGGCGCCGATCAGCTGCGGCACCGCGTTGCGGGCGGCAATGCCGGAGAAGCGGCGCTGCAGCGTGTTGAAGCCGATATCGGACAACGCCGAGAGCGACGCCGAGCCCAGCACGCTGGCTGTCACCACGGAGCGGATGCCGGAAAGCACGTTGGCGGCCCGTGCATTGACCGGCGTCGACAGATCTCCGCGCAGGCTTGCCCAGACCTTCTCGACCTTGCTGATGTCCTTCCGGCCCTTGTCGAGCGCGTGTTCCGGTTTCAGCGTCGAGCCGAGGCGGTGCGGCCGCCCGGCGCTGGCATTTTGCGCCTCGCGCTGGATCGCCTGCTTCATCCACTCGATCGTCCCGGAGGGGTTCGGCCCCAGAACTTCCATGGCGGCGATGTCCTTCGCCATCATGTTGATGTGGCCCATCATCGCGGCGAACGGGTCGCCCTGGCCGAAATCGCGCTGGTACTCCATCCAGGCTTCCGGGTCGCGGAAGACGAGGAAGCGGTGCTCGGCGTGCTGGTTGGCGAGTGCGCCGCGTCCGAAGGGCTGGCGCATGGGTTCGCGGTCGGACCATCCTTCCGTGGCGATGCGCGTCCATATCTCGTCGAGGATCCCGTCGAGCTCGCGCGGGTCGATCGCCTTGCCGGTCAGAGGGTGACGCATGCGGGCCGCATCGAGGCGAGGGCGGATGTAGTCCTTCCAGGCCTGCGGGCCGACCTTGCGCAGCGCGCGCGCATCATGCGCCTGCGGCAGGCCCCAGTTTTCCAGCTTGCCGATCGCGCCGCCGGCGGCGTTGAAACGCTGCCGCAGCCACTCGGCCGTGTCGGCCCAGGCCTTCGCAAAACCCTTTGCGGCGACGTCGTCGGACGAGACGCCGAACGCTTCCTTCACGACATTGTCGAGTTGCGCCTTGTTCCAGCGCGTCAGGTCGCCGCCGAAGGCACCGCGCCGGAAATGGTAGAGCGCCTCCTCCATCTTCGCATGAGCGATGCCGATGATGGCCTTCTGCCGGCCGGCGACCGACGAAAAACCGTCTTCCATTTCACCGAAGTTTTCCAGCTTCATCAGCGCCAGGCGGCCAAGGTCGCGCTCGCCGCTGGCGAGCTTGCGCGTGGTCAGGTCGGCATGGAGCTCCTGCAGCTTGCGCATGCCGATCTTCGCCTTGCGGCGCTTGTGCGCGTTCTCGGCCTGGATCGACTCGAGGAGATCGGCCTTGGCCTGGGCGGCGGCATGATCCGGCCCGCCATTGGCGCGGTTGTCGCGGAAGCGGTTGTAATCCCGCTTCAGCCGCTCGGCCTCCTGCGGGCTGATCTCGCCGCCGGCGGCGGCATTGTCGAGGCAGTTTTCGATGCTCATGCTCTGCAAGCCCTGACCAGGTTGAGGAGATCGCCGTCGCGTTCGATGTCTTCCATGACGGCGCGCAGCGGCACGAGCTGGCCGTCCGCGTCCGGCACCATGGCGTCGTCGCCGAAGGTGGAGCGGAAGGCTTCGACATCGGCAACGCTCACGCCGTCATCCTCGGCCTCGAGGCGGCCGGGCTGGTCGATGCCGTCCGGCTCGGCGGCAAGCGGACGTCGCTCGCTGGCCACAAGCAGCTCCTCGTCGGACCAGCCGGGCAGGGGGTCGCCGGTTCGGCCGACCGATCGCGCGGCGCCGGCATCGTCATAGATCAGCACGCGCTCGAGCGCGTCGAAGGCGTCGAGCCCCTCGTCGAGGGACATGCGGGCGGCGCGCAGAATGATCGCATCGTCGACGCCAGGGCCGGCCGTGCGCGCGATGTCGTGCACGAGCCCCTCGACGCCGGCGACGGCGGCTTCCTCGGCCGTGGCGATCGTCGGCCGCGATTGCCCACGGCTCTCGGCGGCAATCTCGTCGAGGAGATCGGCAACCGTCGAGCGCGCGAGCGCCTCGTCGGGCGATCCGTATTTGTGGTCGAAATAGCCGGCCTCGGCGGCTGCCTCGCGCGCATAGTCGAGCTCGAGACCGCCTTCGCGCACAAGGCGCCCGCGAAACCGCTCGCTGACCTGGTCGGCGCCGATCGCGCGCAGCTCGCCTTGATAGTCGGCGACCCCGCCGCGATCGATCAGGAAGCCGGTCAGCGATCGCGGCGCCTTCTCGGCAGGGCGGGCGCCGGCGTCCGGGCCGACGATTTCGCGCACGATGCGGCCGATCTGCTCGGGATCGGGCACAAAACCCTGCCACGCCTCCATGGCGGGCTGCTGGACGATCCTTTCGGCCCGGAGCGTGTTCTCGTCGTGAATGCGCGCCGATGCCGCCTGTGGCCTCTGCTCGTCGACGAGGCGGATCGTTTCGGCGCGATCGAGCGCGCCGCGCGCCTCCGGCCGGAGCTCGTCGCGGATCCGCGCAAGCGAGGAGGCGGCGGCAAGGCCGTCATCGTTGAGGATCGCGCGCGCCTCGGCCGACAGCCTCGGATCGTCGGCGAAGGCGCGGGCGGCACGTTCGGTGTCGCCCGACCGAACGAAGGGGCGGAAGGCCTCGACAGCACCGCGACCGGCAACGCCGAAAGCGCCGCCGATCGCGCCGGCAAACAGTACATTGCGCAGCGCCTCGTCGAAGCCGGCGTCGAGACCGGATTCCGCCCGCCAGGCCTGCACGCTCGGCTGCATGGCTGCCTCGGTCGCGCTGTTGATCAGCGCCTCCTTCCCGGCCACGGTCAGGATCCGGCCGGCAACGGTGCGCGCGGCGCCTGGTCCGCCGCCGGCGACGAGCGACATCAGTGTCATCGGGCTGTTGAGGGCACCACCCATGCCGCCGACAAGCGCCGCGCCATATTTGCCGAGGCCTGGCCGCGATTCGAAGAGCCGGCCGAACCGCTCGTCGGCGTCACGGGCGATGCGCTGCGCATCCTCGTCGATCGATCGGTCGAGCCCGATCGCCTCGCGGCCGTCCGGAAATTTCTTGTTGAGGCGCGCGAGCTCCTCGGCAAAGCCCTGTTCGAACCGCTGGACGCGATCGGTGTCGTTCTCGCTCTGCCACGGGCTGGCCGCGAAGAAGGAGCGGAACGGGTTTGGGATCGACCAGGCCTGCTCGCGCATGCGTTCGAGCTCGGCCTGGCGAAGCGGGTTTTCCAGCTGCGCGCCCGTCGCGGCGTGGATCTGCGCGATGCGTTCGTCATAGGCACGCTCGCGCGCCATCCAGCGCGCGTTCTCGTTCTCGACGTAAAGCAGGCTGTCGAGTGCAGCGTCGGCGATGTCGCCGAGACCGGCCTGGCCGCCGGCAAAGGTCGGCGAGATCGGCTGCCGTGGTGCCTCGAGGAAGATGCTCACGGCATCGCCTCGCGCATCAGCTGGTCGTTGCGCTCGCTCGCCGAGGGGTTCTGACGGCGGCGCTTCTCGATGACGTTGAGGTCGAGGATCCAGTAGCCGCCCGTCTTGGCCGCGATGAATTGCGGGTCGTAGCCATAGGGGTCGCCGAGGGCCACATAGTACCGGCCGTCGCCGACGGTCACCAGTCGCGCGTTGCGCAGCTGGCGCGGCGTGATGTCGACGCCGTTTGCGCTCTGCATCGGCGGCAGGGCGTCGATGTCGTCGTCGCGCAGCGAATAGATCAGGCTCTGCGCCTTCTCGGCGTCCATGCTCGTCGGAAGCACGATCGGGCTGCCATTAATCTCCGAAAGGCCGCCGAGCTTGCGGCCGTTGACGACGCGGCCGCCGAGCGCGCGATCGACGGCTCGCTGCATGGCAAGATTGGCCTCGCTCCCCGGCTCGCTGACCTTTGTCGTATCGAAGCCGAAAATGTTCGCGTCACGCTCGAAGATCAGCGCGGCTGCGCCCAGGACCGCCGCGCGCGTACGATCGGTGAAGCCGAGCGCGGTGCCGATCATCGGCATGGCCGCCGCGTTGAGGGTGTCAACCGTGGGCATCTTTGCGGTGTAATTGCCCTGGCGTTTCTGGCTGATCGCCTCGGCAACCTCGCGCGCCAGCGTCTGTTCGCCCGTGGCGGCAGCCAGGCCGGCGGCATGCGCCAGCACCGGAGCGTCTTCCGAAATCTCCGCCAGAGCCTGCGGAGCGCGCGCGCCGAACACCGTCGTGACGGCCGCCGCGAATTCGGGGAAGGCGTCGGGCCGCTCGGTTAGGGCGCGCGCCAGCGTTGCCGCTTCGCCCGGCCGGAAGATCGAGGCGTCGACGCCGTAGCGCGCGGAAACCTCGCCCATCTGGTCGCGCCGCTTGGCAAGCGACGTCTCCATCACCGCGCGACTGTCCAGCTGGATCGGGTCGAGCGTGATGTTGCCGGTCGAAACCGCATAGGCGACCGGATCGGTCTCGATCATCTTGATCGCGCCGGCGAGCTTCTCCTCGGCATAGGCGACCGCCGACAGCTGCGCCGGCGTCGGCGACGGTGGCAGCGCCTGGCGCATGCGCTCGACATGGCGTGCCGCCTCGTCGATCGGCAGCTCGCGGATCAGCTGGGCGGCCTCGATCTTGGCGAGGTTCGCCGGAACGGTCTCGGGATCCTCCGCCTTGCCGGCATCGAGCACGAAGCCGTTGAGCTCCTCGGTCGTGACGGTGAAGCCGGCGCCGGCGCGATCGGCGAGCTCGGAGCCCCGGCGATCGGCCTCGGTTGCGATGCCGGCGAGCTCGCGCCGCTTGCTCTCGGTCATCGCGCGCAGGCCGCTGTCGAGCCGTCCCCAGGCCTCGCCGTCGACGCCGTCGAGCGTGCCGGCGACGAAGTCTTCCTGCAGCTGCTCGCGATAGGCCTCAATGTCGTCGGGCGCCAGCTGGTCGGCCTGGCGGGCATAGAAGCGCACGCTTGTCTCGCGCTGTGCCCGCTGCCGGGCGGCAAGCGCGTCCTGGGGCTTCACGAGCCCGTTTGCGACCGCCGTGTCGTAATGATCGTCGAGCGCCGTCAGGCTCGAATGCAGCGCGCTGGCCGTGGCCGGATCGTTCGGATCGAGCCCGACGAGCCGGCGCTCGAGGTCGGTGCCGAGCTCGTTGGTCCGCTCCTGGAAGGCGGCAAGGTTTTCCTCCTGGATGCGGTTTTGCGCGTTGGTCGCCGCCGCCTGCAGAAAGCGCCGGCGCTCCGCCTCGAAGGCGACCTCGTATTCCGCCTGGATTTCCTCCGGCACATGCTCGCGCAGCTGCTGCGCTTTCAGCGCGTCGAGCGTCTGGTTGAGCGCCGCCGGATCATCCTTGTGCAGCTCGTAAGCCTGCTGCGTCGTCGAGCGGATTTCGGTGTCGAGGATCTGCAGGAAGGTGCGCGTGCCGGCGGCGTCATATGCTCGGCCGGCGATCGTGTCGCGGTTGGTCGGCTGGAAGCGCGCGCCGCTCGCCGAAGGCTGGCTCTCGACCGATGCCGGCACGATGCCGGGCGCTGCCGTCGCCTGCGGCGTGTTGCCGAGCCGGTCTAGCGTTTCCTGATAGGCCGCGATGTGGTTCTGGGGATTCTTCTGCCAGGCCTCCCAGGTGCCAGAGAGCGCGCTCACGATTTGAGGCGTCAGGCCGCCGGCCTGAAGATCTGCATCGAGGTCGCGACCGGTGTTGCTGCGATAGTCCTGCTGTGCCAGCTGCCACGCCCTGCGGTCTTGGTTCTCCGGCGTGAAGCTTCCCCCGCCGAGCCGATCCCACGTCGTTTTTACGAACTGGTAGCGGCCGGCCGCCGTCGAAATTCGGCCATCGGGCCGACGCTCCCGAACGTTCGGGTGGCGCGTAAAGTCGTCGAAGGTCGCAGCGCCGCGTGGCGTGTACCGCACATTATAGCGACCAGCCGATTCCTCGCCTGCGACAGCGTTCAAGAAGGCCACCGCGTAATTAGGCAACCCGGATGCAACGGGGTTCTCGGAATACCCTGATGCTGTCGGCTGCCGCCCCGACGATCGCGGGCCGGTCGGCGCCGGCCTGGTCGGCCTGCCGGCGGGCACGCCCGCTGCCGGCGCGCGAGCCGGTGCACCGGCTGGTCCCGGCAGCTGCGGGACAGTCGGTTGCGGCATGGCCGCCACGGCCGCCTGCTGGCCGAGCCTTGCCCCACGCCGCTCGGCCTCGCGATCGGCGACGTCGGCCTGCTGGTCGGCGACGCGGAACATGTACTCGGCGACCTTCGATTCCAGCTCGCCGCCGCCCCGCGCGATGCCAAGCAAGCCGTCCGGCAGGAGCGGATCGGCGCGGAAGGGACGATAGGCGACGGGCTCGCGGCGGCGGTTGGTCATGTCAGCCCCTCGCGAGCATGCGCGAAGCGCTGTTGAGGCCACCGGCGATGCCGGTCAGGAGGCCCGCCGAGCGCGCCCGCTTTGCCTGCGATCGATAACTGGCCGCGCGCTCCATCAGCCGCGACGTGCGCGACTGCTGCGTGTAGTTGTCGCTCGTCGAGGCGAGGTCGGCCTCGCGGAACGCCTGCGTGCGCGCCTGCCTTGCGGAGCCGAAGGACAGGTCGAGGCCCGACGCGGCATAGGCGACATCCTGTTCGCCGACCGCCTCGAAGAGCGCGGCCTTGAGATTGCGCCGGCGATCGATGCCCTTCAGCGTCTCGTTTTCCGTCTCGAGCTCGGCGTCGCGTGCCTGCTCGTTGAGCATGTCTGCCTCGGCATTACCGGCACGGATCGACGAGACGATGCCCAGAACGGTTGCCGTACCCTGCAGGATGCTTGCAAGAGATAACCCTCCACCGGCCGCGGCCGCGGCCGCTCCGGCTCCTGCCGCTGCACCGGCGCCGGCGGCCGCGCCGCCGCCGGTGAATAGCCCCATCACAAGCTGCATGACGTCCCCCTAGAGCTTCTCGCCGGTCGAATAGTCGCGGATGCGTAGCCGCCCTGGCCGCGTCTGCGTGAATGTCACCGTCGTGCCGATCGCCGAGCCCAGCAGGCCGGTGACCGTGAAAAGGCCGGACTTGGGCGGCATGGGCTGGTTTGCCGGATCCTCGAGCGACAGCAACGGCACATTCTCGGCGTCCTGGCCATTCGCCCCGACCGCGATCGACGTCGTGTCGATCAGGTTCATCGAAACCGAATGGATGCGTCCCGGCCGCCAGACCACCTCGTCGCTCGGCAGGATGTAGACATGCGGCATGTCCTCGAAGACCGGCGCGCGCCAGCGGCCGATCTTTGCGTTTGCATGCACGCCGCCCAGATCGATCGCGCCGCCCTGGCAGGTGAACGGCCCATAGACGGCGCCCGCGTCTTCCGCCCAGAGCACCGTTCCGTCCTCATAAGGCAGCCCGCTGACACTGCCGCCGAGATCCGTCGAGACGATGCGCTGCTGCTGGAAGAGGGCGTCGGCCTGCATCCGCTCATGGCGCGGCCGCCCGCCACGATCGAGGCAAAGCCGGATGTCCTGGTTGTCGTCGCTCGCGAGCTCCTTGATCGGGTCGCTGTCGGCCGCCAGCCATTCGGCCAAGCCGAAGATCTCCTGGCTCGCGATCATCTGGCCCTGGATCAACCGGCCGTCTTCGCGCAGGAGCCAGATGCGGGCCGCGTCGGTGTCGGAAGAGCCAGCCTGCCGGGCGGTGCGGCGCATGCCCTCGACCAGGTGCGAATTGACGATCGTGCGCTCGGTAAAGACGAAGCCCGTTTCGAGCTCGTCGTACCGCCCGCCCAGGATCATCTGGCCATTGTTGGAGACGTAGAAGATCTCGCCCTGCAGCTCGATTGGCTCGCAGTTCGCCCGGATGCCGATCTCGGACGCGATCACGAAATTGGGCGGCTCTGTCGCCGAGAAAGCGCGATTGGTGCCGAACCAAACGTTTTGGTCGGTGAACACGATGAGATACTTGCTCTCCCGCACCGCCAGGATCGTCTCCGACGTCTCCACGCGCAGCCGGTCGAGCCGCGCAGCGGCCGCGCCGACCGCCTTGATGTTGATGTTGAAATACTCCCCGACTTGCGAGAGCGACAGCGCAGCCGGCTGGCCCTTCAGGCGGGAATACGACAGGCGATCTTGCACGAGGTCTGCGCGGCCCGGCCATCCGCGCGCGGCGGATATGATCGCCTCGAACTCGGTTTTGCCCGTTTGGATGTGATATGCGAGGGCTGACGCGCTGGCACGGTTCGCTGCAGTCGCAACAAGGTTGTACTCGCGCCCCGTTGCAGCGCCGCCGAAGGTAATCACCAGCTTGCGGGCGTTGTTGTCGCCCACTGACTCCTGGGTTACCGTCACGCCTGCAGGCGTCGAAGGCAGGTTGTTGATCTCCGTCTGCACTTCGGTCGCGAAATTCGGCCAGTTTCCGCCTGATGCCGTGCTGGTCGAGACCGGCGTGCCCGAGCCGTTGCGCAACGGGATGCCCGGCGTCGACTCCCCGTCAACCTCGAACGTCACATACAGCTGGCCGTCTTCGGACCAGCGCAGAAACACTTCCCACTTATCGTCGATCTTTGGATAGACAGCGCCATAATCGACGGTCGGAATTCCCTCATAAGGCCAGAGATCGACGGCCCATTCATGGTCGTTGCCGCCGACACGTCGCAGCCGCCGCGTCTCGAGATCGCCGTGGAAGATGCCGAACGTCGACTGCTCGGCATAAAAGCCGAGATCGGCCAGCATCGCTTCCGTCAGGCTGGCCGTCAGCCGCACCGCGCCGGTCCAGGCGTCGCCCTTGAAGATGTCGCAGAAGCCCTCATGGACGGCGAAGAAATAGCCCTGCGCCTGGCTCTGCCGCAGCACGCGATAGCGCGGCCAAGTGAAGGCCGTTGCGTGCTCGGCGAAGATCGTTGTTGTGCCTTGGGTCACGGTCGCGCTGGTCGAGAAGGTAGCGCGCAGGCGCACGGCCGTCGCAACGCGTGCCAGGCTCGGCGGAAAGGCGAAGGTGCGGGAGGTCGAGACCTGGCCGATCGTCATGGCCGGGCCGATCGCGACCCAGTTGCCGTCGCCGGGATTGATCTCCGCTACGACGCTGATCGTGCCGGCGTTTACCGAGACGTTCTGCCAGTGGATCAGCGAGACGGCGCCCGCGACTGTCGCCGAGAAGATCGTCTGCGTGCCGGTGTGCGGGCCGTTCGATGTCGTCGGCGACGTCTGGGCAAGCGCGACCAGGCTGCCGCGCGCTGGACCGAGATCGATCGTACCGGGCATCAGCCGGAAGCCGCCCTGCGGCACCGGCTCGAAACCCTTCATGCGCAGGGCGCCGGAGTAATACTGTTTGACGTCGACGCGGCCGGCGAAGTCGCGCGAGAGCTCGCCGGCATTGGCGGAGCGGACGGGTTTCTCGGCGCCCTTCACCATGGGGCTACCAGCGCGACGTGGAGAGAGGATCGCCGTCGAGCAGCGGACGGCCGATCGGCTTGCCCGCCAGATGCTGGGCGATCACGCGCCCGAACATGCCGCCGGCGCCGCCCTGGCTGGGCGGACCGAATGCCTTCTCGAGATGCTCGTCGCGCAGGCCGGTGTCCTGCAGGATCGGCACGGCGAGGAAGCCGGCGAGTGCAGTCACGAAGCAGGTGCGGAAGCCGGGATCCCAGCTTTCAGGATCCACCTCGACCTTGCAGCGCGCCCAGACGTCGGGCTCGTCGGCATAGAGCGTGTCGCCCTCGATATCGAAATCGCGCAGCGGCTCGCCTTTGCTGCGCACGATCGTGCGCATGACCTTGAGCGGCTCGCCGAGCCTGTCGCCCGGAAGCGCAAAACCGTAGCGCCAGCCGTTTTCAGGCGTGGCGCTCTGGCGCATAAGCTTGGTCGTGCGGCGGCAGAAGGACCAGTCCGCCAGCATGAAGCAATGATCCCGACAGCGCGGCCAGACGCGGGCGACGATCCCGCCGAGGCTCGTCTGGGCGTCGAGCTGAAACTCGGCCTTCTGGCCGAGATCGGTCAGCGCCCAGTTGACGATCGTCGCGCGATCGACCGGCTGGCTGTCGGGCATTGCGTCCCCCGGCCTTATGCGGCGTCGGGATAGGCGATCGCGACCGCGCTGGTCACGTTGCCGGTGGCAGGCACTGCCGTCATGCGGATCAGCTCGGTTTCGGTCGTAGCGCCGAGGCCGGCCGTCACCTCGATGACGTCGCCGACCTGGAGCGTGTCGCGAATATCGGCGAAGTAGTTGTTCGCGACGACGGACGAAAGGGCGTCCGTCGTGGCGTAGGCGTAGCGGTTCTGCTTCTTCGTCGTGCCGCCCGACTGATAGGGGATCGATGCGACGCGGATGAGGGAGCGCTTGTTGAGGGCCATGTCTCTGTTCCTCGAGCTCGGCGGCCTGGCCGCCAGTTGAACGCCGGCGGGCAACCCGCCGATGGAAAGGCGGCGGCGCGAACGCCGCCAGCCGCATCAGGGATCAGGCTGCAGCCTGGTCGAACACCTGGATGACCGGACGCTCCGGACGGGTGATCTTCTTGAAGTGCAGGCGCTTCACGCCCGGCTTCTGGATCCCGATCGCCGCGCCCGACACGCCCGCCTTGATCAGCCAGGGCGAGCCCTCGTACTCGGCATGCTGCGTCATCGACGGCGCTTCCTTGTTCCACGGCGTCTCGGCGCCCATGGCCGAACGCGCCCACATGTAGCTGTAGAGCTGGTCGCCGGCAGGCCCGGTGAAATACTCGTCGGGCATCGTGAAATAGGTGATGCGGCGCACCGTCTTCGCCGTGCGGCGCATGGCCTTGGAGAAGGGGATGTCCTCGGGGCCGGCGTACCGCGCGTCGGCGAATTCCTTGTAGAACATCATCTGCGAGAACCACATTTCGGGCATCGGGCAGAAGAGCATGTCGCCATCATCTTCACCGGCGCCGGTGCCGAAGATCTGCGCGGCGGCTGCTTCGGTATCGGTGATGTCGATGGGTGCGGTTCCGTCGCCGATGGTGTCGATGCCGCCCAGGCCGACGAAGGTGCCGAGCGCATTCCACTTGATGCGGTCGCGCTGGCGGCGGATCGACTTCGAGATCAGCGTCGCGAGCGTGGTCTGCTCGTTCGGGCCGATCTTGTACATGTCCTGCGTGCGGTGCCAGGCCGACGCCTCGTAGTCGTCGAACTGCACCTGGACCGTGGTCAGGTCCGGCGAGGATGCCTGTACGAGCTGGATGGCGCCGGTGAGCTTGTAGGCTTCGACGCGGCCGGCGATCGGGAACTTGACGAGACCGGCCTGCGTGTCGCCGTTCATCATCGTGTTGTCGAGGTAGCCGCCATTGGCCTGATACGAGATCGAGACCTTGTCCTTGATGACTTCCTTCAGCCAGTTGAGAGACTGTTCAGACATGGGTGTGCCCCTGGTGTGTGGGTTGGGTTTCAGCCGTCTGGGGCAGATGGAGCCGGCGGCGCTGGCAGGTCCGGTGAAGGATAGCCACCATGCCGCCGGGTCGCTCCCGGTCGGAACTCTTGACGCGTCCGAGTGTGTGCCCGGACGCGTGCGGTTAAGTGCTAGTCGGGGAACGCCGCCTTGTAGCGCTCCATGAGGGCGTCGTACTTGGCCTTGTCGAATTCCGGATGGTTCGACTGCATCTCCGGCTTGGCGAGCTCGGCCTTCATAGCGTCGCGCGAGTCGTTGCCGGCGCCGGCGCCGCCACGGCCGAGCGGCTGCTGGCCCGATGTGGCGATCGACGCGCGGACGAACTCGAGGAAGCGGTGCCCCTTGGCGCTGTCGCCCAGCATCATCTTGACGTGCTCGGCATCCTCGGCCGTGATCCGTCGCTCGCCCTCCGGCTTCTTCGCCTCGTTGGCGACGAGAAGGTCGACGAAAGCTTCGTTTTCCGCCATGCGCCGGTCGATCGCCTGATCCTGCTGCGCCTTTGGCAGTGACTTTGCCGTGTCGGGCAGGAGGGCGGCGCGCTCGGCCGCGACGTCGACCGGCGGCTCGAGGATCCCGCCCTTCTGCGCCTCGCTGAAGACGGCGTTCATCATCTTGGCAAACGTGCCGCGCGAGACGCCGTCCGCCTTGGCGACCTCGGCGGCCGCCTTGAACACGCCGTCATCGGTCAGCTCGGCGAAATAGGGCTTGATCGTCTCGTCGACGGTCAGTCCCTCGATGCCGTCAAGGTTGAGATAGCCGCCGACATCCTGCGGCACGTCGCGGGTCGCGTCCCGATTGCGGTAGCCTGCAAGCGCCTCGGCCATGCGGTCCATGGTCTCGCGCTCGGTCTTGCCCTTCATCGTGTCGGGCAGGCCTTTCGGGAAGTACGGATCAGCGCCCGCCGGCGGCGGCGAAGCCGGATCGCCACCGGCCGGCGGGTCTCCCGCACCGCCCGGAGCAGCGGGCGGCGGAGATACGGGCGCGCCGCCGTCACCGGCAGGGGCGGGCGGGGCGGCGCCGTCGCCGCCGCCACCATTGCCGCCGCCGTCGTCGGGCGCGCGCAGGACCATGGTCCAGAGAAGATATTTCATGCTGTGCTCCTTTGCTGCTCCAGGATTTTCCGGCCCTCGTCGATCGCGAGCGCGATGGCCTCGCCGACCGCCGCGCGGGCCATGTGCTTGGCGGCGGCCATTGCCATCCGCTCGATGTCGGAATGGTCGGTCGGGTAGGGGGCTCGACTCGTGATGTCGAAGATCCATTCCAGGACCGCGCGCTCCTGCGGGCGATCCCACATGAGCGCGATCTCCTTGAGGATCGCGGCATCCGGCCGGTGCTTGTCGGACGATTCCGCCGGCTGCATGCGATCGCGGACGCCGTCCCAGCCGGGGCCGCCGCCCAGCTGATCGATCAGGTTGTCGAGAGACATCACCTGGCGCCGCGCGCCGATATTCGCCGGCCCGCTCATGCGGCAGCCCTGCCGCCATCGATCGCGGTCAGGTTGCCGGCGATCTGCGGTGCCGCCTTGGTCAGAGCCTCGGCCGCGAAGGCCGCTTCGCGTTGCGCCTGGACCTGCTGCATGTGTTCAGCCTTCTGGTCCTCGGTCGGGATGTGGCGCTTGTCGATCATCAGCGCCTCGGCGAAGTCTTCCGCCACCGTCTCGCGGTTCACATAGGCCGGCGCCATCTCTTCACCGAACAGGCCAACGATCGCCTCGAAGTAATTGGCGAGGTTGATCATCTTTTCCGCCTTGAGCGCGGACGCCATCGGCGAGCGCACGCCGATCGAGACGAGGAGCTCGTTGAGCGAAAACAGGCTGTCGAGGTAGCCGAACTCGGAAAGGATCTCCGCCGAGCGCGGGACCAGAACCGGCATCGTTTCGCGCCAGAGACGCCCGAACGCCCCGATGTGACTCTGCGCGGCCTGGCGTAACCGCGCGGCCACCGTCGTCGCCGCTTCCGGCGTGCCGGGCCGCTCGGGCAGCCGATCGTCAAGAAGCGCGGCGCGGATCTGCGCCTGCAGTCCTTCGGTGATGAGCTGCGCGACGGAGAGGTTCGCGCCGCCGGTGTCGATGCGCGAGACGTCCGGGCCGAGGATGCCGCCGGTCGACTGCATCGGCCAGAACTCGCCCGGCCCGAGCCGAACCGTGTCGGGGTTGAACGTGCCGCCGGCGCGGTAGCCCCAGATGCCGAGCATCTGGATCGCGGCCGCCTTCAACGTCAGCTCCTGCGCCTTGTTCAGCGTCTTGATCGCCGGCAGCGCCATGAGAATCGGGCCGCGCCCATAATCCTCGCCAGACAGCCGATGATAGCGTGTGACCGCGATCGGCTGGGTGCGGAAGCGGCCTTCCGCGATGAACTGGTCGTTGCCCTCCATGTAGGCGGCAAAGCGCCAGGTGCCGTCACCGTGACGCCAGAAATCTTGGTAGAGGGTCTTTTCCGAATAGGGGTGAGCCCTTGCCGTTTCGCGGAACTCTTTCGAAAACCGGCCTTGCGGAAAGCCCTCGATGACGGCCTCGTAGGTCACTTTGCGCTGCCAGGTGATGTAGCTGTCGCGGCCGTGGATATCGGTCCTCGCCGAGATCTCGTCAGTCGGGATGCAGACGAAGATCAGCGGACGCTCGAAATCGCCCTTCAGGGGGATGATCGCGCCCGTTCCGATGCCGAGATCGGTGCACATTTCGAGGGTTGCCGTGTCGAAGTCGCCGGCGTGGAAGAACGGATGCATGAACTTGGCGACGCGCTCGAGGCGTCGATCAAGCTCGAGGCGTTGGCGATCGTTGATCTGCAGCTTCAGGAGCGGGCCGGTCTCGAGCGTGAACGGCCCCTGGGCCATCGGGAAGATGTTGCGCTGCAGGGTGCCGCCCAGATGCAGCGCCGCCGAAGGCGCCGTCATGTCGAAGAGGCGGTCGGCAAGCCGCTTCGAATCGCCCTGCGCCTGCGGCCGCCGGAACGGGATCGCGTAGCTGTAGGCCTCGTTGTAGATCGCATCCCAGGGCGACCGGGCGGTGCGAACCTTGTCCGCGCGCGCCCGCGCCTGGGAAACCGGATCGCTCGCGGTCGGCTGGGTCTCGGCCATCAGGCGACCGTCGACGGAAGGTCGGATGCCGATGCATCGGCAAAGAGCCGGCGGCCGCGTGGATTGCGGCGCGTGCCGCCCTCGCGAGCCTCGGCGGCTGCTGCAGCCGACAGCTGCCGATCTTGCGCGACACGCTGTTCCGCCCGCTGTTTTGCGGCCTCGCGCTTCGCATCCTTGTTCCCGCCGAACAGGCCGCTGACGACGCTACCCATGACGATCCCCTTTCCAGAGCCAGATCGACGGGTCGCGCATGCGCCCGTGCGTGAAGCCGGTCAGGCGCGCCATCCGTTTGCCGGCCTCGTTGGAAGGCGAGATGCGGGACATGACCAGGACGCCAGTCTCTGCGATCGCCGCCAGCGTTAAGTGCGCATGCCGGATCAGCCGCCGCATGTGCGGCCTGGCCGCCGGTGTGATGGCGAGCGCGAACTCGACGAGCCTCGTCCGAAGGCGGAAAAGCATGCCGATCGCGAGGAGCTCGTCGCCATCGACGAAAGCGACCGTCTCGCACTTCAGCCGCTGCAGAATCATCGCCCGGCGCATGAACGGCCATCGGCCTGCCGCCTCGAGCGCGGCCCAGCGCGGCGCTGGCGTGATCGCGGTCAGGCGTCCCATACGTTGAAATCCGCCCGCGACTTGCGCGCCGCTCGCGCCGCCTGCATCGAGGCGACGTTCTTCGCCCGGCCGAGAGACGAAGCGTCCTCGATCACGCCCATGCGCCCGCGATGGCCCAGGCAGCGATACTGCTCCGCATCGTGCGGGTGCGAATACTCGTTCTTCGCCACTGCCAGGCGATCGGTTTGGCCAGCCGAGGCCTGCTTCGTCAGCTTGTAGTGGGCCGCGAAGCCGCCAATCATCCGCTTGCAGCTCGGATCGACCAGGTAGCGCGGCGTGTTGCCGTCGATGAAGCCGGTCAGGTACCAGCGCACGGCCTCATGCCGCAGCGAGGGTTCGTTCGACGGCGCCGGCTGAATCGACACGTTGAGGATCCGCGCGACCGTTTCGACCCAGGCGAACTCGCCGGCGAGCTTGTCGGCGCCGTAGAAGCTCGACGGATCGGCGAACGCCTCGTTGATCGCGAAGCCGGGGAAGTCACGCGCCAGCACCTCGAGGAGCGTTTCGCCGAAGCGCTTCGGCCCGGTTCCGGGATCCGCACAGATCTCGCGCAGCAGCCGGTTCTGGCCGTTCGGCATGAACTGCCCGATGGTCGCGGCCGGCGAGCCGCCGGCGTCGAGCCCCAGCGAGATCGGCAGTCCCTCGGCGGGCTTCAGCGTCTGGTCTGCGACGTGCAGCTGCAGCGAGAATTCCGGATAGACGGGCCTGGTGTCGCGGGCGTAGCCGAACTCGCCGTGCACATAGCGGCGCACGTCGTATTCATTCATCGTCGTCGCCTCCATCTCGTAGGAGGAGCGCGGCTTGCCGGCGCGGTTTTCGGCCTGCGGCGAGAGGCCGGACGGCTGTTTGTAGAGATTCCAGCCCGGAAGCTTTTTCTCGACGCAGTTGATCGCCGACCAGTGGGCGAAGTCGGGCGGGTTCATGTCGCCCCAGACCATGCGCGGAAGCACGAGCTCCTCGTCGTCGATCTTCATCCCGATCGACTGCAGCATTCGCCGATAGTCCTTCGTGACGCGGTCGAGCTCGCCAGGCGCAATGCGGTCGATGCGCGGATAGCGGCCGGTGCGCTGCAGAAGCAGGCCCGGCACGCGCTCGTGCAGGAGGTCGCATTCGTTCATCCAGCCGAACGACACCTCGTAGCCCTTGATGAAGGCCTCGATGTTGGCGTCCCCGATCGCCCCGAACTCAGCCTGGAACTCGACCTTGACGCGGCTGCCGTTGCGGATCGTCGCCCATTCGAGCTTGTGCTTCACCGGGCGGTCCTGGCCGCCTTCGTGGCTGACCGTGAACGGGTGGTTCTCGGGGAACATCTCGTACCAGGACGCAAGGCACGTCCTGGCAAGGTCGCGGTACGTGTCGCGGATGACCGCCATCTTGGCGCGGATCACGCCATCGGTGCAGACGGGAAACCAGTTTACGGCCGCCCATGGACCCTTCACCGTCGAGGCGACGGTCTTGCCCGATCCCGCCGGGCCCATGATCAGGTCGATCGGCCCACGGCTCTGGATGAACTGCGCCCCGACCGGCCCTGGCGGCTTGTATGTTTGAAGATTCACCCTGTCCCGGCTCCCTTGCGCCCATGCGCCCGGCCGCCCGCGCTGCCCGCATCCCGCGACCTGCTGCAGCCTAATTTTCGACCGCCACTGTCAAGTGAGGCGCTTCGCCGAAGGCTCTGGGGGAGCCGGTGTGTGTGACAGCGCACACCCCCTAGGGGGACGGCGACGCCGGGTTTTGGAATTCGCGCACGCGCGCGTGCACGCGCACGCGAGGGGTGGGGGCGGGGTAGGCGACCGGCCGGCGACGGCGAGGCGGCGATCGGCGCCAGGTCGGATCGGCCTCGGCCTCGCCGGTTTTGAGACTGGCCCGCTGATGTACGATCAGTTGGTTGAGCGGGTGAAACGCTAGCGGCATCAGCTGCTTAGCTGTCGTCGTGCGACACGTCGCCCGGTTGTCGCACGGTCGAGGGTTCGCTAACCCCTTGAATTTCCTGCATCTGGCCGCCACCGAACAACGTGCCGTCGCCGATCTCCGCATGGCCGCCCAGATCGCCCGCGACGAACAGATGCAGCTCGCGCTTGTCGACCGTGATCGCGGTCGGCTTCTTCGCGTACTTGTAGGGCATCAGCTCGGCAGCTGCGGCCCGCTGGATCTTCAGAAGCTCGAGCCGTCCCTTCGGCGTGTCGACGCCAAGGTGCTGCGCCAGCGCCAGCGTGTCGGCGCTCTGCAGGGCGCTCAACGTCACGGCCGGATCGCGATGGCCCAGCGCCTCCAGGTACTCGAAGACAGCCGTGTTGCGCCTATTGGCGGCACCTTTCGGCCTTCCCCGCGCCCGTCGCTCGGCAGCCGTGGTTTCGGCCGCCCTTTCCAGCGCGTCGAGCGGATGGAGATCAGGCGAGCCGGCGAGCAAGTCGAGCTGCCCCGCATCATCGGCCGCCAGCTGCGCGCCGAGCGCGGCGACAGCCTGGTCGATCTCGCTCCTGGGCGGCAGCGCGGCGGCGGAATTCTCCGGCGCGGCGCGTGTGCGTGCCTCGCCAAGCCCCTGATCGGCCTCGTCGCCATCGTCGATCATCGCCAAAGGCCTTTCTTTATTCGGTTACCGCCCGCCGCGACCGGGTAACCGCATTCGTGACCGAGATCAGTGAACATTTTCAACTACTTACACCCGCAGGTTACGTGGTTACGTGGTTACCTTCCTACGCGCGCATGATCGCGCGCGCGCGTGACGAGGCTCTTTAAGGCGGTAACCGGTAACCGGATCGAGCATGTCATTGATTTCCTTGATCTTTCGCGGTTACCTCGTCGGTAACTGACCGGTAACCCGGTAACCGCCCAGCCCCATGGCTGCAGAAATCAAACCGTCGCACGCCGCCGCCTAAGTTCAGTGCTTGCACCGGAAGCCCTGCCGATCGCGGTCAGGATGTGCGGGTCGCGGACTACGCTTTGCGAGCGATGGGCAGGGGTTGGCGGGTTCAGTGAGCGCGCTTATGTCTCACGCAATCGGGCGTGGGAGATGGGCGATGACGGGCGACGAGGAACTTCGAGCTTGGGCGAAAGACGCGCGGCGTCGTCATGATGATCGCAAGAAAGAGGAAGCAGCTCGAAACGAAGACTACGCGAAGCGGACGTGGTCGCAGAGCGATCAACTGCATGGCGACCTTCTCCGGGCTTCGCTTGAGTCCGCCAGTCGCGCGTTGCAGGCGCTCGTGCTGGTCAATGGTGGTGCGGCCGTCGCCCTCGTCGCCTTCCTTGGCTCTCTGGCGGCAGCAAACATCCCCGCAAACAGCCCCAGGGCGGCATACATCGGCTATGCTGCAGAGGCTCTGGTCTGGTCTGGAAAGGGCCTCATGATCGCGCTGGTCACGCTCGCGATCGCCTATATGGTCAACATGATGGCGGCCGAGGCGCACCGCAGCCGCCGCCGGACGATTGAGTACCCGTATGTCATCGACACCCCAGCGTCTTCGCGATGGACGATTTGGAGCCTGTCCCTGAACATCGTCGGTGTCATTTACTTCTTCGGCTCGCTGTGGTGCACAGCGGCCGGAATGCTCGTCATGGTGCGGTTTCTCTAACCCTCTCGGGCTGGGGAGAGACAAGCGGCGGCGGGCTGCCGCCCGCCACGTCGTCTCGGCGCGACGCAAGGCAGGACCGCCGCGCGGCCGGGAAGGCGGACGGCCGCGACGATGTGTGCTCGACGATCGCGGCCGCGCTCTTCTGGTCGACGTCGCCGGCGGCACGCTGCAGGGCAGCCCGGCATCGGCGCTAGGAACTTGTTCTTATTCCGTTCCGCTGCTAGTCGTCGCGGGCATGGGCGCAAAGCTGTCACTGAAGGATCTCGCCGAGCTCCTGGTCGAGCGCGGCCTTGCCGGCCGGCGCTGCGTGCTCGAGGCGGACACGGCCGCCCGAATCGGGCTGAACCTGCGCGTGGCGGCCGAGCGGCCGACGCGCGACGATTTGATCGCCATCATCTGCGGCCGCCTGTGCAATGACGGCCGCTGCCAGCCCTGCATGGCCAAGGCCAACGTCATCCACGCCGCGTTCAACGAGGATCGATCGCCGATCCGCCGCGATCCCGCCTATGGGCGCTATCGGGCGAAGTTCGGCAAGCTCGAGGATTGAGGGTCGCTCGGCCGCCGGCGCCGGATCGACGTGCCGGGCGCGATCATCACATATCCGTCCTGGAATTCGAGCCGGCGGTTGTTGAGCGTGCCGCGCGCCGTCACGCGGCAGGGCTGCCCTTTGCGGCCGTGCCGATCCCAGCGGAAAATGTAGGGGTAGGCGTCGGTCACCGTTCGGCCGGCCTACTAGCCATCAAATCCTGCACCCCAAGCGCAGCGGCCAGCGCGCGGCGCATATCGACGCCAAAGAACCTGTAGGTCATCTGGGTCGTGGGATCAGCTACGAGGTCGTGAAAGTCCATGCCGGTCTGTTCGCCGATATCGAGCATCAGGCGGCGCGCCCGTGCGTCCAGCGCCGCTACATTGTCGACTGGCGGCGGGAAGAGGGCGGCACATCCCGGCTCATGACCGCCTAGACCAAAAGCGCATTGCGGACACGCGACCGCCTCAAGCTTCTCTCCGCGGATCTCCACGCGCAGATCGTGCTGGCGCATCGCCTCGCCGAATGCCGTCGCCATGTTGACGATCAGGTCGTTTTCGATTGGCGTCCCTGTGATCCGACGAACCCACTTTGCATTGTGCGGCTTGTCCGCCCATAGCCTGAAGCCCTGTTCCGCGATCTGGATCAGGTTCGGCGGCCGCCGCTCCTCGTCGCGATCATAGGTCCCGTGGCTCTCGCTGCTGCTCGCCATCACTTTTCTCCCTTCTGCACATAGGCCTCGAACGCCGACAGGTCGATCAGCACGCAATGCGCCGTCGTGCCGGCGATCTTCACCTTCTGGGCGTTGCCCTTGTTGTGGATGCACACGGCCGCCGGCGCCTGCTTCAGGCTGTCGAACCAGCCGCCTTTTTCCCACTTCGTGTTGTCGAAGACGCGCGAGATCGCCGGCCCGCCGCGCGGGATCGCCAGCAGATAGCTGTCGGTCACCTTGCCCTTGTCGACCACGCCGCAATTGATCGCCGCCAGGCGCTCGCGGGCGTATTTCACGTCGAGGTTCTGGCCGTGCTGCAGCTCCTCGATGACGGCGCCGACGATCGGCCGCTCGCCGCTCTTCCACGTGTCGATCGTCGACTGCATCAGATGGTTCAGGCATTCGTGCCAGTTGTCGAGCTGCTCGGCCCGCTCGAAGGCCGTCGCATCGGCGATGATCTCGCCCAGCCGCGTCTGGTCGGTCACCGGCAGGCCGATCTCCTCGAGGATCTCCGGCCCGACGAGCAGCTCGGCCGCCGCCAGGAGCGTGCCGTAGGTGTCGATTGCGCGGCTATCCATCCGCTGCGCCCGCAGCGTCTGGTCGTAGTCAGGCAGGAGCCGCGTGCGGAATTCATCCCATCCGTCCATGATCTGGCGCAGCAGCATGCGCCCGTCCTGGTCCGACACGATCGGCGCGGCGCCGACGCCATCGGCATGGTCCAGCCGGCGAAGGTTGAGGATCGCCATGCGCGAGCGGTCCTGCATGCCCATGGGCGGGGGCACGATCGCCGAGAAGAAGAACGATTGGTGCATGCGGAAGGTCGTGCCTTCATGGTCCTGGCCGCCTCGGCTGATGTCGCCGCCGGTATAGGCCACGCGCGCCAGCTCGATAACGTTGGACGCCTTCTGCGAGCCCGGTTTCGATTCCAGCTCGTCGATCATGACCGGCAGGCTGTCGCGCTTTACGCGCTGGTAGATGCCGGCCGCCGTGGTGTCGACGGCCGTCACAACCATGCCGGCGAGAACGTGCTTGTAGAGCTCGTGCAGCGTCGACTTGCCGACGCCGGCGCCGCCGGTCGTGAAGATGATCGGCCGCGCCTTCAGCGCGCCGCCCATGATCGCGGTTGCCATCCATCCCAGGCAAAGCACCGGGTCGAGATAGGGGCGCTCCCATTTCCAGGTGCGCAGGTGCTCGAGGATGCGCCGCGCCGGGCTCTCCTCGGTCGGCACCGGGCTGCGCCAGGGCTCCACGGTCGAGGCCTGACGCGTGTAGAGGAAGCCGTCATGATCCATCGGCTTGGAGCGGATCAGCTTGCCGCCCTTGTCGGGCATCCACAGCCAGGCGCCCGAGTGCCAGATGAAGCGATCGTCGCGATCGCGCCATCCGCCACGGCCGCGATGCTGGGTCGACGGGTCGAAGATCGGCAGCTTGGCCGCCTCGTTGATCAGGCAGGTGGCGAGCTTGTCGCGCTCGAGTCGCGTCACGCGGATCTCTTCCTTCACCTCGCCGGGGTTCTCGGGATCCGCGACCTTCTTCTTGCCGATCGCCGGCCATGCCCAATAGGCGTAGTTCGGCTGGGGGGCGAACAGCCCCATGATGGTCGTGTGATCCCATTTTTCGACGGGGCGGAGATCGTTGGTCGCGGTCAGCACATAGACCGTGCCGTGCTCGTCGCGGCCGATCACGCGCACCGGGCAGCCAGGCGGCATGCGATCATGCGGCGCACCTTCCCACTGACCTGGCCGGATGCCGTTTCGGGGCTCGTTGTAGTCTGGATCGGCAGGCAGCGTCGCCGCGTCCAGATCTTCGCGCGCATCCTCGAAAAGCGCGCGCACCGCCTTCAGGCCGCGCACCGTCGTCGGCCGCTTGCGCTCTGTTTTCCTGGGCTCGAAAGGGTCGTAGGTGTCTGTGGTCAATTCTCGTCTCGCGAGCCGGGGTAAAGGCGCTCCGGCCGTCCGGGAGGGGAAGGGCGGCCGGAGCTGGTCGACGGCAGGGGAGGAGGCCTGCCGCCGGCGTCGTCATCGCGAAAGCATGTTGCCGGGCACGATCGCGGCCGCGCTGGCGGCGATCGTCGCGCGGGCCGGTGCTGCGGTTGCCGCCGCCTTGTCGCGCTCGGTCCGCGCGGCCGTCTCGGCCTCGAGCTCGCGGAAGGAGTGCACGAAGATCCGCCAGGCCATCGCCGCGCGCGGCTCGTCGAGCGGCTGGGCCACCTTCTTGCGAGTGAGCTCGATGCGCGTCGCCTCGTCGTTCGCTTCCGGGTACTGCCGAAGGAACGCGCCGGCGCGGCCGACCGCCTCGACCATCGATCGCCCGCTATCGCCCCGGCCGATCATCCAGGCGATGTCCATGCGGGGCAGGGCGGTGTCGTCGTCGTTCGTGGTGCCATAGGCCATCGAAGCAGCGCAGGCCGCTGCAAGGGCATTCACGTCGTCGTTCTGCGGCTTCGGTTTGCGATCGTCGCCGCTCAAGTAGTCGAGAATCGAACGCTCGCCATCTTCTGCCTGATCCGCCGGGCCATCAGTCGGCACGCCCGGCGTGTCTTCGCTGCCATCGGGCGCTTTTGACCCGTCCGCTTCCTCGGCTTTTTCAGGCTCCGCAGCATCCCCGCCAGCTGCTGCAGCTGCAGCCTCGCCTGCGCCCGTCTCGGATGCCACGGCAGCGGCTTCGACAGCTTGGCCGCTCTCTCCTGGTTGATCAGCCGCGTCGCCGGCCGGCTTGGCTGGCTGTCCAGCTGCGGCCTCGTCAGCGGTGCCAGCAACTTCCGCCACCGGTTCATGCCCGGCGTCTGTGTCGGCGGCCTTGGTCTCGGTTGCATCGGCCTTCGCCTTGTTCTTGTTGCTCATCGTTCTGGTCCTTTGGTGAGTGGTGGGCGGGCGCCGGGCTGAACCCCTACGGTCGTGCCGTTCCTAGAAGGTGCTGGGGGCCTCGCGAGCCGTACCAGGGCGCCCTCTGGGTATTCAGGCGGCTGCGAGCTTCTCGCGCAGCGCATAGCCCTCGAGCGGCCAGAGCTGGCGCACGGCGTCCTCGTAGGCGAACTTGCGGCCGAGCTCGGCGTCGAAGTTTGCGGGATCCGCCGGCGCGCTCTTGCCGACCAGGGCGAAGCCGTTCTCCATCCGCACGACGGCGATCGTCATCGTCGGCAGGCTGGTCGGCAGGATGTATTCGACGTCGGCGATCTTCGCCTTCATCGACTCGAGCGTCACGCGGTTCGGCGTCTTCTGTACGGCGGCTGCAGCGGCATCGCTGGTTTGCAGGCTGTCCATCATCCGGCTCCTTTTTCAAAGCAGGTCGTTGAAGTCGCTTCCCAGGTGGGACTTCATCACCACGACGGGCTTGCCCGACGCCTCGAGGGCGGCGAGCGCCGCGTCGTTCTGTTTGCGGCTGGTCGCGTTGGTCGCGTTGTCGAAGGCCGCGAAGATCTGTCCGATGCAGGCGAGCCCGACCGGCGCATTGGCAAAGCCGGAGATCGAGCCGACCGCCCAGACGCGCGCCTCGGGCGCGGCAAGCGCCAGGCTGAAGCCCGTCTCGATGCCTTCGGCCAGGATGACCGGGTGCGCCTGGCGCGCTTCCCAGAACGGTTTGCCTTCCGGTCCCATCGCCAGCTCGATCACGGCGCCGGCGGCCTCGCCGAACATCAGCTTGGCCGGGTCGACGGGCGCCTTTGCCGCGCCGGCCGGGTCGAGAAAGGTGCAGTGGCAGGCCGTCACGCTGCCGGCGATCGAGCGCATGGCCGAATGGATCGCGGGAAAGCGCGGGCCGTCGCCGGTGCGCATGCGCCGGCCGTTCGCCGTGCGCCAGGTCCGCCCGCGCCACCATTCGGTTTCGCTGGTGAAGCGGAAATTCAAGCGCGCCAGGTGCTGCACCTGGTCCAGCGCGATGCCGCGCGCGTCGGCAAAATAGCGCCAGGCGTGCTGCTCGGCCGGGCTCATCACGCCGCCGGCGGGCGCCATGACGTTGCCGCGCTCGAAGAGCTGCTGCGCGCGCCGGATCCTCTCGGCGCGGTCCTGCCGGGACTTCTGATCGTCCTTCTTCTTCTGCGCCTCGGCCGCGAACCGCATGGCCGCGCGTTCCTCGCGGCTCATCGAGCGGATGCCCAGCCAGTCGCGCGCCCAGGCGAGCGCGCCCTTGGTGTCGGTGCGGTTGACGTAGGCGACGAGCGCGATGACGTCGCCCTTGGCGAGATCCGGAATGCGCCAGTTTTTCCAGGCGCCGGTGTCGCGATCGAGCGCGACCTTCAGCGCCGGATTCTTGTCGTAATCCTGTTCGACCGGATCATGCGCAACCCAGAGCCGCCCCTCCTTGCGCCCGCGCGGCAGGAGCTGCTGGCACAAAGAGAGGATCCGCGCCTTCAGCTGCTGCTTGATCTCGTCGAGGTCGCCGGTCATTTCCGTGCCTCACGCGCCGAAGGCGCTCCGGCGGGGCGGCGAACGATCGCCGGGCTTCGGTCGAAGCCTCGGCCTGCGGCCGGGCGCACGAAGCGATAGAGCCGCGGCACGCGCCCCTCGATCTGCAACTGCGCAAGCTTGTCGAGGCCGCGTGCATCGCCCATCACGAGGAGGCTGTAGGCGCCGATATTCCAAAACGGCACGGGCATCAGCGCGCCTCCTCGAGGAGCGGCGCCGGCGCGGCCGCGTTGAAGCGGGCGGCGTCATCCTTGCGGGTGAGCGCGCGCTTGCAGGGCGGGATCCAGACGAAGCGGGTATGCCGCCAGTCATGCGGCGGGTGGCGAAGCCAGACGACCCAGCAATAGGCCGTCGCCGTCGAGCCGGTCGGCACCCATCGGCCGCGATGCATCGCCACGCGCTCGACGAACTGCGCCACGATCTGCGGCGGCCGCTTCGAAAACAGGCCGGCATGCCGCGCCTGTCCCTCTAGGAACTGCGTGCGCACCAGCATGGCAACGCCGCGCCGCGCCTCTCGCAGCGCCTTGGCGACGAAGGCCTCGGCCAGGTTGAATGGCGGGTTGGTGATGATCCAGTCAACCGGCTCTGTCGTCGATCGCTCGTCGAGGAAGTCGCCGACGAGGCCGTAGCCGTAAGGGTGGATGTCGCTCGCAAGCGTGCGGTCGAAGGACTCCGCCAGCGCCACCGCCATGTGGCCTTCGCCGCATGCCGGATCCCAGGCCGTGCCGGCGAAGAGATCCGGCCACGGCCAGGCCTGCGGCATGACATGCGTGCAGAACGCTCGCGTCGCCCAGGGCGGCGTCGGAAAGAAATCGAGGCTGTCGGCCGGCTCCGTGCGCCGCGCCATCACCGCCGTGTTCTCGCGGCGCGCGTTGCTGCGGGCGGTCATCGATGCTCGCCAATCATGATCGTGTTGACGCGCTTGCCCTTGTTGTAGATCTCGGCGATCGCCTTGGTCAGCGCCGTCTCTGCAGATCCGCCGGATAGTTTCCGGAACGCCTCGGCATGCGCGGTTAGCTTTGCGAAGCTCTGCGGACGTAAGGCGGCGACCAGATCCGGATCTGCGATCGTCTTGTCGTTGGCCCGGATGATCCGCGACAGCGCGGTGATGAGGGTTCCCCGCAAGGCCTTTGCGTCTTCCGGCCATGCGGCCCGTATAACCAGCAGCGCCCGGCGCGTCGCGCCGTGGCCGTACCGCTTGAGGCAACGGTCGATCGAGCTAATGCTGTTCGTGAGATTCGGTCGGTAATGGCCCTGGGTTGGCACGACGTCGCAGCCAGCTGATTGAAGAACCTTCGAGATCGCGATCGCCGTGTCATCGCCAGCAGTCAAACCGGCCCAATACTGTTCGACGGAAGTGACGGCCATGCGGTCGCGGTTGATGGCGAGGAAACTCTGCGCCTCGCCCGCTACATCCTTGTGCGTGACAACGACCGCCGGTACCTGCTCGATGTCCGGATGCATGACGGCAGCTTTCCATCGATGCTGCCCCTCGACGACCGCGAAGCGGCCGTCATCCTTTCGCGACAGGACAATCGCGCCGAACTTTGACCAGGAAAAACGGCGCAAAATCTTATCGACGAGCGCAGGTTTGATCTCGCGCTGATAGTTGCTGTCCACCTCGATCGCGTCGATCGACACCCATTCCAGCGACGGCTTCTCGCCGATCGCCCGATTGATCTCGCTCATGCAGCCTTGCTCCCTGCCGATGAATTGACGAACCGATAGCCGCGCCCCCAGACGGTCGCGATTTCGACGCCGAGCGGCTTCAGCTTTTTCCGCAGCTTGCAAATGACGACGTCGACGATCTTGATTTCGGCCTCGTCCTGCTCATGCAGGTAGATGCCGGCGAGGAGCTGCTCTTTTGAGACGTGACGATGCGAAGCCTGGCGCAAACCCTCGAACACGCTGAACTCGAGCTGGGTCAGCAGTGCGTAGCGGCTACCCCGCAAGACGATGCCTGCAGGATCGACGCGCAGATCGTCGGTTTCAGGCAGTCCCTGGCCGCATGTCGGACAGCAACCCATCATTCCATCCCCAGCGCGGCCATGTAGAGGTCGAGCACCGCTTCCTCTTCCTGCCGCTCGGCCTGGTCCTTCCGCCGCAGCTGGATGATCCGCTTCATGACCTTGACGTCGAAGCCGGAGCCCTTGGCCTCGGCGTAGACGTCGCGCTTGTCGTCGTTGATCGCCTTCTGCTCCTCCTCGAGGCGCTCGATGCGCTCGATGAGCGCACGCAGCTGGCCGCCGGCGATCGTGTTATGGCCGAGATCTTCGCTCACCAGCTCTCTCCCGTAATCGCGCGGCCGATCGCGTCGAGCTCGGGGCCGAGTCCGTCCGCCTCGCGCTGGTCCTCGATTTCCTTGATCGCCTGGCAGACGGCCGCCTTGGTCAGCCCGGCCGCCTTGGCGACCTTCACCTGCGCGATGCCGCCATATTGGTTGACCACGTAGACGGCGAGCCGGCGCACCCGCGCCGCCTTCATCCAGTCCGGGCTTTGCGTAGCGCGCCGGGCAGGGTCGGCCGCGTGCACCAGCGTCGGGTCGACGTCGAGCCGCGCGGCGATCAGCGCAACGGCGAAGCGATAGGTCAGGTCGACGAGGATCTCTTCGCCGCCGCCGGCCGACCGGTCGCGCGAAAGCCGCGCCAGCCCCAGCTTCAGCCGCACCAGGGCGGCGCCGGGCTTGGCGATCTGTCCTTTCAGGAGCCGCGAATAGTAGCCGTGCGAAACGTCGGCCGCCCGCTCGACTTCGTTCATGGTGGCGCCGATCGCCAGCCGCTTTTCCTCGATGAGGCCGATCACAGGAGCCGGCCCTCCGACTCGAGCTGGGCCGCGCGCGCCTTCTCGCGGGCAAGATGTTCGCGGTGCCAGGCGCTGCAGCGATCGACGGTCAGCGGCTCGGTGCCGGCGTCGGCGACGATCGTCGCCTGCCGGATCCCGTCGACCGCCCGCCAGCGCACCTCGCGCAGGCTGCAGCCGGGCACGCCGGCGAGCTTGAAGCGAAGATTGACCTCGCCGACCAGCGCCCCGAGAAACGCCTTCTCGTCGGCATATTGCCCGGTCAGCGCGTCACTGATCGCGATGGACTGCATCAGCGCGAGCCCGATGGTCCGCCGGCGCCGGACACGGTCAACGTGACGTCGGCGAACTGGCCGGCTCGGCTCTTGCCGGTTTGCCGGCGGACATGCTCGACCTGGTCGAAGGCGCCGGCGGCCGCGTGGGCCATGCCGTGCAGCGCGTGCCGCGTGCGCCGGGCCTTCTCCGCCTCGCGCGCCAGCTCATGCGCGGCGATCGCCATCCAGGACGTGTTTGCGCGCCGCCACCGATAGTCGGCTGCCAGCTTTTCCCGCACCGTGCTCATGCTTCCCCCTTCCGCTCGCGCAGTCGGAAGAGGGCGTCGTCGAGCTTTTTCAGGGTCGCCGTATTCGGCTGCACCTTGTTGAGGCTGATGCGGCGCCACGTTTCCTTGTGGACGTCCGCCTCCTCATAGAGCGCACGGCGGGTGATCCCCGCCTTCGCGCGCTGCTCGTCGATCTGCTCGAAACTTGGGATGCCGCTCATCTTGACCGCGAATCACGTTGTGTGCTTGCTTGCACACCAAGTCCGCAAAAATGCGGATTGTAAAGGCGCCCGATGTTTTTGAGTTGCGCATCCACAGGCCTGAATATTGCGGGGATGGACGAGCCCCGCGAAGAGCAGATTGCATGGGTGCGCGCCGTGATCTCCTATCTGGGCATCTCGGCGACGCAGCTGGCGAAGCGTGCCGGCATCGCTCCCTCGACGCTTCAGCGCCCGCTCAACGATCCCAATTACACCGGCATGCTGTCGGGCAAGGTGCTGTCTGCAGTCGCCTCGGTCGCCAACCTCAAGCCTCTGGAATTTCCCGTCCGGCCGATCGGCCTGGGCGAGCCCGAGGCGGTGCCCTTCCGGCACGAAGAGACGGGCTCGATCGCCGACATCAATGTCGCGCGCGCCGTGAAGGAGCTCACGCGTGGCCGCAACGGCCGCGACCCGTGGGTGATCCGCACGACGGCCCTGGAATTGAGCGGTTACATGCCAGGCGACGTCGCGATCGTCGACATGAACATGCAGCCGCGCCCGCGCGATATCGTCTGCGCGCAGATCTACGACTATTCCCGCGCGAAGGCCGACACGGTCTTCCGCGTTTACGAGCCGCCCTACCTGATGACGAACTCCTTCAGGGGCGGGATCTCGAAGCCGGTCCCTGTCGACGGCGAGACCGTCGTCATCAGGGGCGTGGTCGACGGCATGTTCCGCCCAGGTCGATCCGCCGAGCACTGAACAAATGCCACGGCATAATCAGCAGGCCGATCGGCAGGGCTGATCTCTCTCCAGCACTGAACAAATGCCACGGCATTTCGCCATCGCTGGCGCTCGTGGACTCACTCCAGCACTGAACAAATGCCACGGCATTTTGCAGCGTGTCGCAATGCGTGAATGCAGGGTCGTGCGCATCCGCGCAAACCAAATGCGCAAGCAATCTTGTCAATTCCGCATTATTGCGGAATAGTGATCGCGAATCACGACGAGGTTTCGCGATGTCCCTGATCGACCGGACTGCCCCGCTTTCGGAAGTCGCCGCCGCGCTCGGCAAGTCGGAAGACTGGCTGCGCCGCAACTGGCTCCGCTTCCATCGCGAGCAGGGTTTTCCGCGCAAGCTGGCCGGCTGGGTCTGGCCGCGCCGCGCGGTCGAGATCTGGATCGAGGCCGAAGGCCGCGCCGCCGAGGCGCTTCCGCTCGCGAGCAACGACAACGGAAGCTGGGAAGCGGATGCGCTGGTCGCCGCCCAGCGCGAGGCCATGGCCCAGCGCTACGGGGTGCAAGCATGACGAGCCTGGCAGATGCGGTGCCGGCCCAGATGACGGCCGCGCAGAAGAACGCGCTCATGGCGGTGCGGCAAAGGCCGCTGATCCGCGCGCGCAACGGCTGGGCGATCCCCGGCCAGAACAAGACGGTGACGCGGGACGTCGCCGGCGAGCTGTCGCGCCACGGCCTCGTCTCGCCGCGGATCAAGGCCGGCCGCCACGAGCTCGTCATCACGCCGACCGGGCAGAAGGTCGCGGACATCCTGCGCGAAAAGGCGATGCGATGAATGTGAAGGATCGTTTCGACGGTGCGGCTGTCTGGCTCACCCTTTCTGAAGAACAAAAGGCAGGCATCGGTGCGATGACGCTCGAGCTTCTTGCCGCCTGGTACGCGATCGAGACGACGCTCGATCCGCACGACCCGGATCAGCCCCTTCATCGGGCAGCCGAGGGCGCCGAGGATCTGTTGATCGAAGGGCTTCGCGAGCGGTTGGTAGAAGCCGTCCCGCGCAACCTCCTCGAGGACATAGAAGGCGAGCCGCGGCTCCCTTCTATCCTTGGCGCTGTGTGCCGCTCGTGCGGCTGCACCGACAACAATGCTTGCTTCCCGGCCTGCAGCTGGGTCGAGCCCGATCTCTGCAGTGCCTGCACGCAGGAGCCGGCCGATGCTTGACCATCTCATCACGCTCCGTCCCGAGGCCGCCATGCTCTACGTGCTGGCCTTCGCGGCGAGCCTTGCCTTCCTCCTCGGCCTGGCGCTGACGGCCCTGCATTGGGCTTACGCCCGGCCGCGCACCGAGGATCATTTCTGGGAGCGCGAGCCGGACGGCCTGCGCGGCGTCGACGAGGGCGAGCGCCTCGAGCGCCACCGCCGCCGCGCCCTGCGCTCCTGATCGAATTGCCGTGGCGTTCCTCCCCTTTGAACGTCCCAAGCCACGGCAATGACTGGCCGGGGCGGCCTGTGTCCCTGTAGCCGCCCCCGCATTTTTGACATTCACCCGGCGCCGACTCATCATCGGCGCCGCATTTCCATCGGAGAGCAGACCGATGCCGAAGAAGAGTTCTCACCCGCACGTCGCCTGGCGCGACGGCCGCCCGCGTTTCCAGCCCGGCCGCGACCTTCGCGACCAGGGCTTCAAGGGCAAGGATCTCCGTCATGACGACGGCCGCTGGTATTCGCGCGGCGAAGCCGTCGACTGGTCGATCGCCTTTCAGAAGAAGCTCGAGGATCTCCGCGCCGCGCCCGCGCGATCGGCCGCCACGGCCGAGCCGCCGACTGGCGGCCGCCGGCTATCCGGCGCCCCGGCCGGAGCGAAGGGGCGAAGCTCCGGCAGCGTGAGGCCAAGGCAAAGCCCTTATACAGTCGCCCAGCTCTTCGAGGATTTCTGGCGATCGCCGCGTTTCCAGCCGGGCAGCCCGCGCGCCTATGCCAGAAAGACCGTGGTCGACTACCGCCAGAAGGCCAACGTCATCGCGACCTTCGACGAGACGCTCTACAACTCGGCCGTGGTCGCGCTGACCCAGCCGATCCTGCGTGGGCTCTTCGAGGAGCTTTGGGCAGAGCGCGGCTTGGCGACGGCCAAGGGCGCCATCCTGACGCTGTCGACGGCGATCAGCTGGGGAATGCTGCGCGGCAAGGTGACGTTCTCCAACGGCGTCTCGCCGGCCTCGCGGCTGAAGATGGAAACGCCGGAGCCGCGCGTTCGCTTCGCCACCCGCGCGGAGATCTCCGCCCTCGTCGCCGCCGCCGATCGCATCGGCCGGCCGGAGATCGGCGACATGATCGTGCTGGCCGTGTGGACCGGCCAGCGCCAGGGCGATCGCCTTGCCCTCGTCGATCGCGGCCTGCTCAACGGCCGACGCTATTTCCGACAGTCCAAGACGAACGCGATCGTCGCCATCCGCCAGGCGCCGGAGCTCGAGGCGCGCTTGAAGGAAGCAGCCGAGCGCCGCCGCGAGCCGCGCGCCAAGGCGCTCCTCAAGACGCGGCCAGAGGACAGGCCCAAGGTCGAGCTGCGCTTTGCGCATTTCGTCCTCGACGAGCGGTCCTGGCAGCCCTTCCGCGCCGACCACTACCGCCACGTCTTCGCCGAGGTCCGCGCGGCCGCCGTCGCCGGCGACGAAACGAAGGGCGCGGCGCCGGTTCCATCGCTCGCCGACTTCTGGGATCTCGACCTGCGCGACACGTCGGTCACCTGGCAGGCTCTCGCCGGCGCCACCATCCCCGAGATCATCGCCGTCACCGGCCACACGATGGAAAGCGCGACGTCGATCCTGAAGCACTACCTCGCGCGCCACCCCGAAATGGCCGACGCCTCGATCGGCAAGATGATCGAATGGTTCGACGCCGGCGGCGAAACGGAGACGGGGATCTAGGCGATCATCGCGCCGATGATGCGGCCGATCGTAAAGAACAGGCCTGTCGTGAAGCACTGTGTGACGTAGGCGATTGCGGCCGTCGAGAATGCGCGTTCGCCCCGCAGCATGATGATCATCATGGGGCGCAGGCCAACATAGATCACCGCGCCGATGGCGCCGAGGATCAGGATCACCCAGAACGACGCACCGGCGATTCCGAGAGCCATCGATGCGACGATGAGCGCAAGTGCCGCTAACCCCAGCATTCTGTTACCCGCTATCGCCGAACGTAGCCGCGCTCTGTCAGACAGGCATCGAAGACCAGGTTGACGTTCCGGCTGTGTGTAATTCGGTCGCGCTCCCTCGACGTCAGTGCCGCCTCGGCCGCGCGGCCGTCGCAGATGGCCCGGTCGCGCTGGAAGGCGTCAAGCAACTGCGCATTGGCATCCACCCTCACGCCGTCGCGATGCCAGTAGCCGGCCGGAACCGTCTGGCAGGCCGCCAGGGCGGCCGTGGCCGCCAGGATCCCGATCGTCGTCTTCCGCATGGTTCGCCTCCGCCGCATCTCCCGCCTGCAGAGTAGCCGCGATAGCGTGCGAGAAAAGCCCGTGCGACTCGTTTTTGTCGCATGCATGTCGCACGCGAGTCGCACGTTCACGGGCTGTTCTAGGTAAGACCCTTGGAAATCATGGTGCCCCCGTGCGGACTCGAACCGCAGACCCCCTGATTACAAATCAGGTGCTCTACCAACTGAGCTACAAGGGCAGTGCGCGACGGCGTAGCAGAAACGGCGTCGCTGGCAAAGAGGGGCACGGGGGGTCGGTGCCATAAATTGGCCGGGCGACGAGCGCACTAGTCGATGCTCGATGGTCTTGGGGATCTGAGCGATGATCCGGCTGCGCGCCGTGATCGCGATCCTGATGGCCATCAGGATGATCCGCGAAAGCCGCATCGACTGGCCTGGGGTCGCCTTTATCGTCGGCTTCGTGGGCGTCGCCGTCTTTGCCCATCAGCAAACCGGCATTGGCGGGCTGGTCTCGCTCTAGGCATCAGATTCTGTCGATGATCGCGCTGGCCGATCTTGCGCTGTCGAGCCAGGTCGGCAGCGCGATGCCGTGTGCGCGGGCGTTGCGGCTCATCCGGTCGCGAAGATCGTCATTCTCGAGCAGACGGCGAAGCGACGCGGCAAAGGCTTCATCGTCGTCGACTTCGACCAGCAGGCCGCAATCGGCCGGCACCGTATCCGGCACGGCGCCGGTACGGCAGGACACGATCGGCAGGCCTCGGACGAGCGCCTCGCCGAAGACGATGCCATAGCCTTCATAGCGTGTGGCAAGCGCGAAGATTGCGGCGCGGCTGTAGAGATCGTCGAGCTCCGCATCGCCGACTTCGCCCGCCAGCGCCAGCCGCTGCCCGAGATCACTCTCCTTCAGCTGTGACGCGAGTGCTGCGGCCACCGCGGGCTCATGCGGCTTGCCCACGATGACACCCTGCCAGCCGAGATCGGTGAGACGCGCGAGCGCCCGGATCAGCACGTCATGACCCTTGCGCTCGGCCAGCAGCCCGACAGACAGGATCAAGGGTGGCGATTGGGGTGCGGAGGGCTCGGCCCTGGTCTCGAAGCCCGGAGTGATGATGGTGATGCGCTCTGAAGGCACGTCGAACGTGTCGACGAGCGTGCGGGCGGTATGAGGGCTCGGTACGAAAACGTGCCGCGTGCGGGCAAGGTTCGCGCGCTCGCGTTCGATCAGGAAGCGCGCCTGCTCTGGCGGCAAGCCGGTCTCCAGGCCTAGCGGGTGGTGGATCATGCCGATCAGAGGGGCTTTCACGCGATCGAGGCGGGAAGGGTCCATTGCCCCCAAGGCGAGGCCGTCCACGATGACGGGCTGATCTGAAGGGCAAACTGCGAGGGCTTCGATCGCCTGTGCCATCTCTGCGTCAGACGGGTTGGGAAAAGTGGCGGGCAATTCGACCAGGGCGACCGCATGCCCGAGTTCGCGCAGCGCGGCGAGCAGGCGCTTGTCGTAGATGGTGCCGCCGGTCCGCTGATTGATGTCGCCTGGAACGGCGAAGACGAGTGGGCGTCTCATCGAGAGCTCCGGGTTGGTGTCAGACCGGCGATTTGCGCCGGCTTCTGAACATGAACAGCGAGCCAGGCAGGGACGAGGCAAGGATCAGGAGACCGAATGCGACGCTGCCTGCGAGTGCGGCATCGCCGCTCGCGCCGGCCAGCGGGAAGAGCGCGACTGCGGCACCTTCCCGGAAGCCCCAGCCAGCGACCGTCAGCGGCACGACCATCGAGAACAGGATGAGCGGAATGATCGTCACCGCGGCTTCGATCGACAACGTGGTCCCGGTTGCACGGATTGCGAACATGAACGCTGCGAGATTGCATCCGACTATGCCGATCGCCAGCGCGATCTGTCGGTAGAGAACGTCCGGCGCGGCAAGGCTGCGGGTGGCCGCATCGCCGAAGCGTGCAAACGGACCGTAGCGGCGCAGGAGCAGCCAGCCGAGCACGATGACGGCAACGCAGGCGATCGCTGTTGCAACGCCGCCGACGAGCCCGCTCAGCGGCCATCTGATGCCGCCCGGTGCAAGGAGCGAGATCGGAAGGCCAACGACAAGCACGGCGAAGAGCGCGATCTGGCCGGCCATGCGCTCGATGATGACGGCCTGCGCAGCGCGCTTCAGATTGGCGCCGTGACGGCTGCGCACGGCGCGCGACACGTCGCCTGCGACCCCGCCAGGCATGACCTGGTTCACGAATTGCGAGACGTAGTATTCCTGGATGGCCTCGCCACGCCCGACGGGGACGGATAGCGCGCGGGCCACAAGGCGCCAGCGTTCAGCCGAAAGGATGGTCTGCACGTTCAGGACGAGAAACGACGCGACCAGCCATCCGACTTCGGCCCCGCGCAGCCTGTCCATCGCCGCGCGACCGTCAGTGAAATGCCAAAGCGCCGCGAGCATGGCGCCTGCGATGGCGATCTGGACCGCGAACATGCCCCAGCGACTACCGGTGGACGTCAGCGCCATCATTGGGTGTAGCTGTCTGAGACAGCAGACAGGAATCGGTCGCGGAAATCCTCCATCGGCCAGGAGGGTAGATCGGCGGCGGGTGCTAGGCCATCCGTCCATCCCCAATGGTCAAACAGCGCCAGCGCGCGCGGCGTGCCGATGATGTGGATGGGAACGTCAAAGCTGTCGATCTGCGATACAAAGCCGGCCGGCGCATGGTCTCCGAGCACGATGAACAGCGTTTCGGTCTCACTTTCGCGGGCAACGTAGTCGAACGTCAAGCGCAGCGAATAATCGATCGCGCGGCGATACTGGTCGCGCACACGATCGGGATCGCGCCAGACGACGCTCGGCGGGTCGCCGGCTGTCGCCCATTGGTCGAAAATCGTGCCGTCCCCGACCTGATCCCACGGAACCATTTCGGGGATCGGGACCCAGGGTGCGTGCGAGGAAATAAGTGCAATCTGCAGGAAATCGGGGCGCGTGTCCGGCGGCAACAGGTCGGGATAGCGGGCGAGGGTGTATTGATCAGGCATTGTGATCCAGTTGAAGGGCCTGCCCTGATAGTCCATGTCGTTGGCGGCCAGCGCATGCTCGAAGCCGAGCACCGGCGCTTCTGGCCAGGACATCGTGATCGCCGGCATGACCGCGACGGTGCGATATCCGGCAGCTCTGGCAAGGTCGTAAAGTGATTGTCGCGGGCTGCCCAGCATCGCGGCGTATCGCGTTTGCCCGTCGATGCGAAGGCCGGATGCGAGAGTCGAGTGTGCGAGCCAGCTCTGGCCACCGGATGTGGGCGATTCGAGCCAGCCCGAACGGATCGACAAGCCTGCCTGCCGCAGTGCATGCTCCGCACCGTCGATCGTCGCAGAGTGGGTCGGCACGTAGAGCGGGTTCTCGAAGCTTGTGCGGCCGTAGCTTTCGACAAAGACGATCTTCACATCGCGGCCTTCCAGACGGCTGAAGAGGTCGTCGCGTGCAGCAAAAGCGTCGGTGCGCGAGGCTTCCTGGAAGCGGGCGAGGTCTGCGACGGTGTTGCGGTACAGTTGCAAGCGCTCGACACCGACGCGCGCCGTGAAAGCGGCGCCCGGCGGATCGATCGGCAGGCGCCAGGCGCGCATCGTGTGGCCGATTTCCGCAACGGCGACGCCAGTGGCCACCACCGCAGCGACCGCAGCGGCCGCCCGCCACCCGCGCGTTGGTTCTATCCGTACCCAACGGCCCGTCGACCACCAGAGCGCCGATGTGAGGAAAGCGAGTGCTGCGAGAAGCGACGCCATCCCGACGACGGCCAGACCGATGCCGATTGCCCCGGTCGAAACGTTCCAGCCTGCCGAGAGCAAGACCATGTCGGAGACGATGTTGAAGGGTCGGCCGAGCGCGGTGAACATCGCGAAATCGGCGATCTTGAACACGACCAACACAAGTAACGTAGCGACGAGCAGGAAGCGGAGCGGGCGCGACAACCGGCTCGCGAAGGGCAGCGCGATCAGACCAAGCAGGATCGCAGGCAGTTCGAGCGGAAAAAGCAGCAGCGCGTCAGGACGCGCCGCTGCAGGATGGTTCGGGAGTATGAGGGCGAGGTCGAGCAGCAGCGCGGCAAGCAGAAGCCCGCCGATTCGGCGCATGGAGAGCTTCATGGTCGGTGGCGGCTGAGCCAGCGGATATCGATGGCGAACGACCAGAAAAGAAGTGCCGTTGCCACTGCGGCGATCGCCATGGAGAGCGGCGGCGTGACGATCGGCGCCATGAGCACGACGAGGCTGCCGATCTGCACGACGCAGATCGTCTTGCGTCGCATGCTTCCCGGCAGCTCGCCCTTGAGCCAGGGCAGGAGCCAGCCGGCAGCGACGAAGATGTAGCGCATGGTGCCGAGAAGCAGCACCCAGGCGCCAGCCTTGTCCGCCTGCAGCACCAGAAGCGCCAGGATGAGGCCGAGCGCTGCGTCCACCTCCATGTCGAAGCGGGCGCCGAAACGCGAAGAGAGGCCGCTCCGGCGGGCGAGCCAGCCATCGATGCCATCGAGCGACAGCGCAAAAAGCGCCACGCCCATCAGCAGCCAGTCCGTTCCGGCGCTGCGCGCCATGAAGGCCGGGTCGAGCAGCGGCACGCACAACACGGCTGCCATTGCCGCGCGCGCAAGCGTGACCACATTGCAAAGACCGAGACTGCCATGAGGGTAATCCGTCTTCAGTCGCGCATAGGCGATCGCCGACCCGATGGCGAAGGCGAGCAACGCACCGATGGGCGCGACGCCGAGCAGCCCGGCTGGGAGCAGGGCCGAAAGGCCGGCTACCGGAAATGCGAGCGCGGCGGCCGCAGCGGCAAACTGAACGCGCGGCCACGACGTATTGGTCTCAGTCATCGCTTTGGACTGCGCAAGAGGAGGTACGGAACGTGTCATCGGCGATCAAATTGCCCGCGTCGCGAGATTGTCAAGAATGCTTCACGAAAGCGCAACATTGCGCACCGGCAGGCGGTTCCATGGAGAGAGCGTGATGAGCAGCGCCATCGAGACATACAGCGCCCCGCAGCGAGTGCTCCATTGGCTGTCGGCCCTGGTGGTCCTCACGACCATTCCGGCAGGCATCATCATGCTGCAGCAGGGGATTTCGCGACCTGTCCAGGACGCGCTGTTCCTCTATCACAAGAATGTCGGCGTCATCATCCTTCTGCTGGTGTCGGCGCGGATCATCTACCGCTTCATCCGCCCGGCGCCGCCTTTGCCGGATACTGTTCCGGCCTGGCAGCGGATCGTGTCGCATTCGGTCCACATGCTCCTCTACCTGCTTCTGATCGTCATGGCGGTGTCCGGCTATGTGCGCGTAACGGCAGGCGGGTTTCCGCTCGAGATCCTCGATACGCTAGGGATAGGACGTCCCGTGCCACGCTCGGAAGCGATCGCCGCGACGGCGAAGTCGATCCACTACTATGCGCGCTACCCGCTCATTGCGCTGATTGCGCTCCATCTCGGGGCTGCCGCCTATCACGCGATCGTGCTTCGGGACGGCATCTTTTCGCGCATGTGGCGCGGCGCTCGGGCCTAGAATTTGATCCTCGCCAGAAGCGGGAGATGGTCGGAGGACGCGCTGACGACATCACCCGTCAAGGCGCGTGCTTCGGTCACCTTGGCCTTGTGCACGAGCACCCGGTCAAGAGCCAGAAACGGCGCGCGAATCGGAAATGTCGGGACTGTGGGTCCGTCGAGTTCGCGCCCGAAGATGCCTTTGGAGAAGGCGAGCCCGCCCCAGGGCCGCCATTCATTCAAGTCGCCAAGCAGGACCAGCGGGTAGGGTGCGCGTCGGGCCAGATGCTGGCCGATCGTGCGCATCTGCGCGATGCGGAGGACCTGAAGAAGCGAAAGATGCGCGGTGATGATCGTAAAGCGGGTATCGCCGCGCTCCAGATCGAGCAGCACGGCGCCGCGATGAGCGTGTCCCGGCAGGTCGATCAGCGTTCCATCCAGCACCCGCATATCCGGCGCAAGATAGAGCACGCTGCCCAGGAAGCCGTGGCTTGACGGGCTCCAGCGCAGATTGTGTCCGTTGGCATGACGCAGACCGGTGATCTGCTCGACGCGGTTGGGGTCGAAAATGCCTTTGTGCGGAGGCTGCTCCTCGTCCGCCTCCTGCACGGCCAGGACATGCGGGGCAAGAGGTGCGATATCCGTCTCAAGTGCGCGGAAGACCCGCTCGGGATCGACCTTGCCGCGGTTCTGCGGCCCCCGGCCGCGATGCAGGTTCCAGGTCACGACGGTGAGCGTGCGGGCGTCGGGTGTTGGCTGCATCGTCTCGCGTGATTCCATGCCGTGTCCTGAACGGGCGATCCTCTCCATCTGGGGGCAGGAGCGCGCCGTTCAACCCGCAGCTACTTTTAGAACACTGCGTGGTCGCCGCGTTCCGGCTGCTCGTGTCCGTCAAGCACGGCCCGGTAATAGTCGAAGAGCGTGTCGCTGCCCGTCGAAGGTGTGGCGTCGGCATCGTAGCGGCCAGTCGACGGGTCGAGCACCAGCATCGACTCGGTCGCGTAGTAGCGTCCGATGCGGGCCAGTTCGGCTTTTGTGGCAAGCGCGGGAACGAGCCTGGCGGCAGCGCCGAGCCCCACGGCAATGGCATCGAGCATGGCGACGGGGACGGAGCGAAAGCGGGCAGGGCGCCCGAGCATTGCGAACAGGGCCTCGCCTTGCTCGCGCGGCGTGATCGCCGGACCCGGCCCGCCGATCGGGAGCACGCGGTTCCAGCGTGTTTCATCGTGAAGGCATCCAACGAGATACTCGCCAAGGTCGGCGTCGCTGATCGGCTTGCAGGCCGTGAGTCGTCCATCGCCGAAGATCAGATAGGGGCGTCCGTTGCGGACCCGGTTGATCTGGCCCGACAGCGACTTGAAGAAGGCCGTCGGACGAACGATCGAATGACGCATGCCGGAGGCCACAAGCGCCTGCTCGAAGGCGAGCTTAGCCTGCTGGAAGGCGAGAAGCGGCTTTTGCACGCAGATGGCCGAAAGAAGTACGAAATGCGCGATCCCTGCCTCGCGCGCCGCTTCGAGCAGATTGAGCTGCGCGCGATGATCGACGGCCCACGCATCCTTGGGAGCGCCGGTGCGCGACGCCATGCAGGAGATCACCGCGTCAAAGCGCTCGCCAGCGAACGCGTGGTGCAAGGAGGTCGCATCGGCCGGATCGGCAATCAGCAGTCTTGGGCCCGCAGCGTGCCCGCTCTGTGGTTGGGGTCGCCCGGTTGCCGGACGAACCATGCCGACGACATCATGACCCTGCCGGACCAGCGCTGAGACGGTGGAGCGGCCGATCGTGCCAGTCGCGCCCGACACGAGGACGCGCTTGGGTGATTGGCGCATGGCTGGTCTGGCTACCGCGGGCTGCTGCATGCCTCGATGCTTAGCCGGTTGCCCGCGTTGCGCAAAGCAGCCGGCTTCGAGTGTCGGCAGAGGGAAGGCCTGGTGGGCGATGACGGACTCGAACCGCCGACATCCTCGGTGTAAACGAGGCGCTCTACCAACTGAGCTAATCGCCCCACGGCAATGAGGAGCGTTTACCGGCTTGTCCGGCGCCCGGCAAGGGGGCAGGAGAACCATCGGTGCATGCCCGGCCCGCCGCTTCCGCGGGGTCATCGCCAGCATTTCAACATCGCGTCACAATGCGGCCGACGCGCGCTTGACAGTCCCCCTTTAACCGCATAATTCACCGGCCAGACAGCGACGGGCCAGCGCCCGAAGGTGTCGAAAGTGCGCGGGTGTAGCTCAGTCGGTTAGAGTGCCGGCCTGTCACGCCGGAGGTCGCGGGTTCGAGCCCCGTCACTCGCGCCATTTTCTTTTTCCCTTAATGCTTTCTTCGGTCATGCGGCTGGTCTATCGCTGCGGCTCCAAATCTGGAGCCCGCATGTCGACCTACCTTTTCGATCCGCTTCCCCAGCCAGCTTTGCCGGTTGTTGGCGAAAGTCGCCTCTATCCAGTCTCCCGCATCTTCTGCGTCGGGCGGAACTACGCCGACCACGCACGCGAGATGGGCCACGAGGTCGACCGCGAGGCGCCGTTCTACTTCACGAAGGCGGCCAGTGCGCTCGTCCTGTCCGGTGAGACCGTGGCCTATGCGCCCGGCACGCGCGATCTGCATCACGAGATGGAACTGGTCGTGGCGATCGGCCGGCCCGGCTTCCGCATCCCCCGCGAGGCTGCGACGAGCCACGTCTACGGCTATGCGTGCGGCCTCGACATGACACGGCGCGACCTGCAGGGAATCGCCAAGCAGAAGGGACGGCCGTGGGATCTCGGAAAAGCCTTCGAGCAATCGGCGATCATGGGCCCGCTCACCACGGCCGCGGATGCAGGCCCGCTCGCTGACAAGCGAATCGCGCTCAACGTCAACGGCGAGATGCGTCAGCAGGCCGTCCTTGCCGACATGGTCTGGTCGACAGAAGAGATCATCGCCGACCTCTCGCTCTACTACCATCTCGCCCCCGGCGACCTCATCTTCACCGGCACGCCGGCAGGCGTCGGTGCCGTGCAGGTCGGCGATATGCTCACAGGCACCATCGACGGGCTCGCGCCGGTGGAGGTGACGATCGGGGAGGGGGAGTGAGGATGGTGCTGCGAGAGAGGATTGAACTCTCGACCTCTCCCTTACCAAGGGAGTGCTCTACCACTGAGCTACCGCAGCAGGTCCGTCAAAGGTGGCGCGCTTCTGCCATAGGCGGGCGTTGAGCGCAAGCGTCGGATTGGGATTGTCGCGGGGCTCCGCGACGGGTTGAGGCGGGCAGGGCGGCTGCCTATCTTGGGATCGCGCTGATTGGGCGCATTCAGGCAGGGCGGGCGACGCAGCGGCATGGGCAGCGAGGAACGGCAGAAGGCACGCGAGGACGAGCGCAAGCGCAGGCTTGCCCAGCAGCTTCGGGCGAACCTGCAGAAGCGCAAGCAGAAGGCACGGGCGCTGAAGACCGGGCAGGCGACAGACGGTCCACTCGCGGACGTTCAGCCGGACGAGGACGCCGGCTAGCCGCGAAATCTACGCGCGGAGGGCTTAGCTGGCGATTTTCTTGAACGGCGGCGGGTGATCGTCTAGAGCATCGGGCTTACGAGGGGCGTCCGGACAGGATGCGCGCCGTCCGGATGAGGGCGAAGCGCGATTTCCGGGCAGCGAAACATCAGCGCGCGGCTGACCGCGCAGGAAGCGATTCTCATGGACCGGATCCGGATCGTCGGCGGAAACCCGCTCACGGGCTCCATCCCCATCTCCGGCGCGAAGAATGCGGCCCTGCCGCTGATGATAGCGTCGCTTCTGACCGACGATACGCTGACTCTCGACAACGTGCCGCATCTGGCCGATGTCGAGCAGCTGATCCGCATTCTCGGCAATCATG